>Ga0182024_10015300_pt1 | contig 14714 bp, 9 predicted proteins | sample P32metaG_FD_120480 | JGI IMG/M metagenome (GOLD analysis project Ga0182024, IMG submission 120480) | Permafrost microbial communities from Stordalen Mire, Sweden - P3-2 metaG (Illumina Assembly) | ecosystem: Environmental > Terrestrial > Soil > Wetlands > Permafrost | place: Sweden: Stordalen... | reverse complement strand
TGACGGATGTCTCCGCTGGCGCCGGCCTACGGCCGGCCCTGAGGGATGAAACGGGGTTCGCCGAGCGGGGCGCGCCTGTCGATCCCCTGTCATTCCCGCGAACGCGGGAATCCAGGAGGCCATGACGCTCGCGGAGTTTCGCCCCTTCGCCGCCCACGACAGGCCCCAACCTCGCGCCGCCGCGTCGTGGCCTGCTGGATACCCGCTTTCGCGGCTATCGTATGCACACAACTTTTCAGCCTTGGTTCGGCGGCTGCGATTGTGTTTGAAGCCGTGCGGCCAATCGCCAGGCCCCTCACCGACCCTCTCCCCGCAAAGAGGCGGGGAGAGGGGGCGCGGACCGACGTGACTTCGCGGCCGCCGACGAGATGGCAATTCGAAAGCATTCGTAGACACGTGCGGCTTGCCGTCCCCTCTCCCCGCCTCTTTGCGGGGAGAGGCAGGGTGAGGGGCCCGGGTGATTAGCCGCGAGGCCCCGGCTCCAATCGATCCTCCCCGGCGCGATGTGAGATGTGTGAATCCGATACCCGCTTTCGCGGGTATGACGAATCAGCCTTTCGGCCGGCCGTCGCCTTATCCGCGCCCTTCCCTGACTGGCAACGTCGATTTTTCTTTCGGAAAACAGAATTCATGCTATCCTATCTTCAAGGCCGTTACGCTCTCCCCCAGACGGGTGTGCGCACGCGGTGGATTGTTCGAACCCGTCCGGCGGGCAAAAATTTGGACGATGTTGATTTAAGTTGGAGAGCTCGGTAACCCACTGAAATCCCACAAAACCGCCAAGACATTCCTTGCGAAAGCTTGGCACTGGCTCCGCACTTCCTTGGAAATGCTTGGCATTGGCTCCGCATAAATTTGGAGGTGTTTCGACCCCCGGCCCGCAGCCCCGCGCTTCGGGGCCGAGGGGATGACCGAGGTCGTAGTCGTAGGGGCCGGAATCGTCGGTCTGGCCTGCGCGTATCATCTTCTGCGGGATGGGCATCGCGTCACGATCCTGGATCGCGATCCCGAGGGCGACAGGGCCTCGCACGGCAACGCCGGCGGCATCGCGGTTCCCGAGGTCGTGCCGGCGTCGCGTCCGGGCTTGTGGGCGCGCGTGCCGGGTTGGCTGATCGATCCGCTCGGCCCGCTCTCGATCCGCCCGCACCATTCGCCGGAACTGCTGCCCTGGCTGTATCGCTTTCTGCGCTCGGGAAGCCCTCGTTTCGTCGAGGCCGGTGCGAGGGCGATCGCGGCGCTCAACGCGCGAACCTACGACGATCTCACGCCGATGCTGGACGCGATCGGCCTCGCCGGCGATCTGCACCGCGTCGGCGCGCTCTGCGTCTACGAGAGCGAGCAAGGGCTCGCGCGCGACAAATCGGAATGGGACTTGCGCGCGAGGCTGGGCGTCGGGTTCAGGCGTATCGGCGGCGACGAAGCCCGGGCGATCGAGCCCGCGCTGGGGCCTCGCGTCGAATGCGCGATCGAATTGCCGACATGGTCGCACGTCTCCGATCCCAAGCGGATCGTAGCCGCCCTGCGCGACTGGGCGCGAAGCCGGGGCGCCGCGATCGTCGCCGGCGAGGCGATCGACTTCGACGCGACGAACGTCGTGACCTCGCAGCGGCGGGTCCCGTTCGAGGCGTGCGTGGTGGCGGCCGGCGCCTGGTCGGCGCGATTGGCGAAGCGGATCGGCGATCGGGCCTTCATCGAGTCCGAACGGGGCTACAACACGACCCTCCCGACGCCGGGCGTCGCGCTATCGAGGGAAATCGTGTTCGCCGAGCGCAAGTTCGTCGCGACGCCGCTGGCGGCGGGGCTTCGCATCGGCGGCGCGGCAGAATTCGCAGGCCTCGACGCGCCCGCCGATTTTCGACGCTCCGACGCCCTTTTGGCGCTCGCGCGGCTTTATTTGCCGGGCTTGCGTTCGGAAGGCGCCGCCGCTTGGATGGGCCATCGTCCGGCGACGCCGGATAGCCTGCCCATCATCGGGCGCTCGCCTCGCCGGCGAAATATCCTGTACGCCTGCGGCCACGGACATCTCGGGCTCACCCAGGCCGCGACGACGGGCAGATTGATCGCCGACCTGATAGGCGAACGGGCGCCGCCGATCGACATGACGCCTTACTCGATCGCGCGCTTCGGTTGAAAGAGGGTTCATCGTGGCCAAGCACACGTTTTTCTGCATCGACGCCCATACCTGCGGCAATCCGGTTCGCGTCGTCGTAGGCGGCGCGCCGGTGCTGCCGCACGCCTCGATGGCGGACCGGCGGGATGCTTTCGTCAGGGACTTCGACTGGGTGCGGCGCGCGCTGATGTTCGAACCTCGAGGTCATGACGTCATGTCGGGATCGATTCTCTATCCCTCGATCCGCGAGGATTGCGATCTCGGCGTGCTGTTCATCGAGGTGAGCGGCTGCCTGCCGATGTGCGGGCACGGAACGATCGGCACGGTGACGGTGGCGATCGAAGAAGGGCTAGTGACGCCGAAGCGCGAGGGCCGGATCGCCATCGAGGCGCCGGCGGGGCGGGTCGAGGTCGAATATGAGAGGGAAGGCGCGGAGGTTTCGAAAGTCCGGCTGTTCAATGTCGCGAGCTATCTGCACGCGTCCGATGTTCGGCTGGACGTGCCCGCGATTGGCGAACTCGTGATCGACCTCGCCTATGGCGGAAACTTCTACGCCATCGTCGAGCCGCAACCCTCGTGGCGAGGCCTCGACACGACGAGCGCGCTCGACATCCTGCGTCTCAGCCCGCTGGTCAGGAAGGCCGCCCAGCAGGCGCTGGCGCCGGTCCATCCGCTGGAGCCCCGCATTCGCGGCGTCAGCCATGTCATGTGGTGCGACAAGCCGAGCAATGCCCGTGCGCACGCCCGCAACGCGGTGTTCTATGGCGAAAAGGCGATCGATCGATCGCCGTGCGGAACCGGCTCTTCGGCGCGCATGGCGCAATTGTTCGCCCGAGGGCGTCTCGCGGCGGGCGCCGACTTCGTGCACGAAAGCCTGATCGGCACGATGTTCGACTGCCGGGTCGAAGGCCTGGCGCAAGTCGGCGATCGCGCCGCGATCCTTCCGAGCGTCGCAGGCTGGGCGCGGAAGACCGGCTACAACACGATCATCGTCGACGACCGCGATCCGCTCGCGCACGGTTTCACGCTGTCCTGAGAACGGGCGCGCGACACGAAAATGCTCGGTCCGGCGCCTAATTTCGCCCGGAAGTCGAGGCGAGGCTTCGGCTCGCGCAACTCCTTCGACGAGACGACGACATGGCGACCCGCCCACCGCTGTTCGTGACTCTGACGGGCGCCGACGGCGGCGCCGACATCGCTCGCATGGCCGACCTTTCCGTGCGTTATCCCGTGGAGTGGGGGCTCTTGTTCGCGCCGGTCCATCAGGGCGCCGGGCGCTTTCCCTCGCTCGATTTCGTGGCGAAGCTGATCGAACGAGGCGCGATGCGGCTTTCCGCGCATCTCTGCGGCGGCCACGCGCGCGAAGTAATTTCGCGCGGCGTGTGCGACGAATTGGCGGCCCTGCTCGCGGGAAACTTCGATCGCGCGCAGATCAACACGTCCGAACGCGGCGTCCAGCCCGATCGGGTGCGCCGGTTCGCCGACGCCATGGGCATGCGCGGCGCGATCCTGCAATGTCGGGGGGACTTTCCGGACGAGCCGCGGGTCGATTGGCTGTTCGACAAATCGGGCGGACGAGGAGCCGCGCCGCCGTCTTGGCCGAAGGCGCGCGAAGGCGCCTTCTGCGGTTACGCCGGCGGCCTCAATCCGGACAATATCGGCGTCGCCTTGACCGCGATCGAGGCTTGCGTTCCGAATGGGCAGCCCTACTGGATCGACATGGAAAGTGGAGTGCGGACCGACGACCGGTTCGATCTGGACCGTTGCGAACTGGTGCTGATGCAAGTCTACGATGCGGGGTGACTCGGCGGCATCGCCGCCGACGCCGCGAGGCCGATGTGGGGAGGGAGTCATGAAACTCGGATTGAACGTATTGGGCGTCCTCGGCTTGCTGATCGGGGGCGTATGGATGCTGCAGGGCCTAAATATCCTCGGGGGCAGTTTCATGTCCGGCCAGAGCCGGTGGTTCGAAATCGGCGCCGTTTGCGCCGTGGCGGGCCTGGCGTTGCTGGGCTGGGTGAACTGGTGGAGACGCTAGTATCGGGTTGGCGGCTTTCGATTTGACCTTTTGGCGTGATCGGAACCCGCCACCGCCGATTTCGCCGCCCGTCATTGCGTAAGTCTCGCCGCTCCGACCGCCTGATAGAAGATTTGCAGCATGGCGCTATTGATCTGGGCCGCAGTCGCCGCCTGGAAGAAAAAGCCGCTCGAGGCGCAGGACTGCATCACCGGCGAAATCGAGTTGGTGTTTATCAAATTGTTCACTACATAGTCCTCCTCGTTCCAGATGTGCTCGGGATCGACGATCGGAACGTAAGGAATCAACAACACGGCGACCGTGTATCCGGCGCTCTTGGCGTTGGTGCAAAACGTAGTGGTGGGGATTTGAACCTGCGATCCGTTGAAAGGCGGATAGGTTTGATTGTTGTCGACGCCGTCCGTGATCAGGATGATGAACGGCAACGTCGACGAGGAAGAATACCCGGTCCCCGCCGATTGCATATAAGGGCTCACATCCCGCCAGAGATTCTCGAAATGGGTGCCTCCGCTGCCCATGCCGCTATTCGAGGTGCCTTGATCGAGATAATTGGCCAAATTTGCCGCGACCGAATTGGCGGCGGTGAAAGTGGCGGAGAGCGCCGCGGCCTGGATCGCATCGACGATGAAGGGATAAATGCCGATGCGGAACTGGTTGCTGATCACCGCGGTCGACGTTGCGGTCGAGAGCAGCGCTTGCAACGAGGCCCCGACGGAGTTCAGCTTCAGCGGAATATTGTTGGTTTGGGTATAGTTGAAGCCTTGATAACCCACGAAATGGCAGGCGAACTGGCAGCCTCCGACGTAACCGTTGGCTTGCTCCATCGCGTTGTCCGGATTGCCCGCCATCAACGTTTGCTGGTCCTGGGTGCTCGTCGGTATGCCCATCGATCCCGAGGTATCGACGACGACATAGAAATCCAGGTACTTCGGCAGCGCCGCCGTCGCTGTCGCACTGCCGGCAATCGCGATGTTGGAAATGCCGACCAACGGGCCGAAATGAGCCGCCACCTGGCCCGACCAGGTCACGGTCGCAGTGAACGTGAGAGTGGCGCAAGTGTTGCCCATGTTGATGACAGGTATGACCGAGGCCATCAACAGGGTCGATCCCATGTCGGCTTGGAAGACCTTCTTGCCCTGAGCTTGTCCCGCTGCGATGGCGTTGTTGCAAAGCGTCGAGCCCGACTGAGTGCTGGAATTGGCGGCAAAATACGCTTTGGCGGCGTTCACCGACGCGATGGCCGCCGCGTCGGCCGCGGTATCCATTCGCGATTTGTCCGACAGGCCGGTCCAGTAGTCGATCCCCATGCCGATGATGAGAATCAGGACCGGCGCCGTGAAGGCGAACAGAATCGTAAAATTGGCGCGCGTATCGCTCGAGAATCGGCGCGCCGCGTCACGCAACCGGAGCCGATTTCGTTCGGAAGGGAGCAGTCGGAGCATGGTCATCATCTCGAAACGGCCGGGCTGTCCGGGATTCGCCGGGGTTGAATGCGCATCCTCTGATTCCCCATACTTTGGATGCGCCTACATCGGCCTCGCGGCAATTTGCTGCGGAAGCGAACAAAATGCGACTGTTTCCTTAAAGTGAGCTTAACGAATCGATTCCAAAAAGTTCGGATTTCCATCACATTTGCGTCCGGCACAATGTGACGCCGATGCGACGGCCACCGCGCGCCCCATCCTGCTCGCCTCATGTTCCTCGCGGCTTCGCCCGCGTCGTGGGCATGGCCTCGGCCGGGTTCTCGGGCCAGAAGTGCCTGGGATAACGGCCGCGCAGATCCGAGCGAACGGCCGACCAGGATCCCTTCCAGAAGCCAGGCAGGTCGCGCGTGATTTGGATCGGCCGATGCGCGGGCGACAGCAGATTCAGGATCAGCGGCACGCGGCCGCCTGCGAGGGAGGGATGCGTGGCGAGACCGAACAGCTCTTGCACGCGCAGCGCGATGCTGGGGCCGCCCTCGGCTTCGTAGTCGACCGCCGCCAGCGTGCCGGTCGGGGCCGCGAAATGAGTCGGCGCCTCGCTATCGAGCCGCCGAAACAGCGCAGGGTCGAGTAGCGAACGCAGCGCCTGGGCGAGGTCGTCCGCGCCGATCTCGGCGAGGCTCGTCTTGCCGTGGAGAAACGGCGCGAGCCAGTCCGGAGAGGCGGCGAGGGCTTCGTCGGAAAGATCGGGCCAGACGCCTTCCTCGGCGCGGCGCAGAAAGAGAACGCGGTCACGCCATTGCTTCAGGCTCTTCGTCCACGGCAGCCGCGCCACGCCCAAGCTCAGCACGCCGCCCGCCAGAGCGAGCGCGCTCGCCTCGTCGGCGGGAACGCCCGAGGTCTGCTCTGTCAGAACTAGCGCGCCCAATCGTCGGCGGCGGCGCGCGCGCAATGCCGCAGCGGCGCGATCGAATGTCAGCTCGTCCGCCGACCTGATCGAGCCGCCGGCGACCTCCTCGATCTCCGCGCGCGTCAGCGGCGCGGCGGTGAGTATCCGCGCGGATGCCGCGCGGCCGACGATTTCGCCGATCGCCAGGAAACTCTCGCCCGCGAGCGGATCGTGCGCCTCCACGGCGGCCGCGCGCCCGTTCGCCATCAGGAACTCGCCACGGTTCCCAGAGCCCGCCGAAGGACGGGCGTCTTTCGACGCCCTATGCGCCATCGCGATGCGGTCGGGAAACGCGGCTGCGAGAAGCGCGCCCGGCGTCGCCTCGCCTGCAGGCTTGCCTGCGACCAGGGCCGTCGCACGGCTCGCCAGATGGCGCGCGAGCCGGCGCGCATCCTCTGCGCGCGGCGAACGGTCGCGGCGGAAGGCCTCCAGCCGATGCGTCAGATCGACAGCGTCGCCGCCGAGGCCGCGCTCGGTAAGCGCGACCGCGATTTCGGACGCGAGCGCCGCACGGCCGGCGCGCGCGGCGTCGACCACCATGCGCGCGAGCCTCGGCGGCAGCGCGAGCCGCGAGATCGCGCGCCCTTCGTCGGTGATGCGCCCTTCGCCGTCCAACGCGCCGAGCGCCGTCAGCAGCGCCCGCGCCTCGGCGAGCGAAGCGCGCGGCGGGGGATCGAGGAATTTCAGCGTGCCTGGGTCGGCGACGCCCCAGGACGCGAGATCGAGAACGAAGCCGGAGAGATCGGCGCTGAGGATTTCGGGCGGCGACCAAGGCGACAAACCACCGTTCGCGGCCTCCTCCCACAAGCGATAACAGACCCCCGGCTCGACGCGCCCCGCCCGGCCGCGCCGCTGATCGGCGTTGGCGCGCGAGACGCGAACGGTCTCCAGCCGCGTCAGGCCGATATCGGGCTCGAAACGGGGCGCGCGCATCAGCCCGCTGTCGATCACTACGCGCACGCCCAGAATCGTCAGCGAAGTCTCCGCGATCGAGGTCGCCAGCACGACCTTGCGACGTCCCGGCGCGGCGGGGGCGACGGCGAGGTCCTGCGCGCGCGGATCCATCGCGCCATAGAGCGGCGCGATGTCGACCGCCGGATTCCCGATCCGCTCCGCGAGTCGCGCGGCGACGCGCGCGATCTCGGCTTGTCCTGGCAGAAACGCTAGAATCGAGCCGGTCTCGCTCGCCAACGCGTCGAGCGCGACGCGCGCGATTTCGTCCTCGATCCGCAGGCTCCGGTCCCGGCCGACATAGCGCGTCTGAACGGGAAAGGCGCGGCCCTCGCTCTCGATCGGGGTTTTGACCGACATCAGGCTCGCGACACGGGCGCCGTCGAGCGTCGCCGACATCACCAGCAGCCGCAAATCCTCGCGTAATCCCTCCTGCGCGTCGAGCGCCAGCGCCAGGCCGAGGTCGCCGTCGAGCGAGCGCTCGTGAAACTCGTCGAACAGCACCGCCGCGACGCCCTCCAGCGAGGGATCGTCGAGGATTATTCTCGCGAATACGCCATCGGTGACGACCTCCACCCGGGTCCGCGCGGAGACGAGGCTCTGCAATCGAACGCGCAGTCCGATCGTCTCGCCGACCTTCTCGCCCAAACTCGCGGCCATCCGCGCGGCCGCCGCCCGCGCGGCGAGCCGACGCGGCTCCAGCACGACAATCTTGCCGCCGCTCGCCCACGGCTCGTCCAGCAGCGCGAGCGGAACCCGCGTCGTCTTGCCCGCGCCCGGCGGAGCGATCAGCACGGCGCGGGTTTGCGCGCGCAGCGCGTCGGTCAGCCGCGGTAGCGCTTCGTCGATCGGCAGGGCGTCGGGGAAGGGGCGCATCGGCCGGGATTGGCAGGCGCGGACGGGGGAGGCAAGGGGGCGGCGTATCTCGTACGCACGCCACTCGCCCCCGTCATTTCGGGCGACAGCGAAGCAACCCAGACTAAGCCGCAACCGCGATCCCGAAGCGGTTTCCCGTCCCCCCCAGTCTGGGTTGCTTCGCTTTGCTCGCAACGACGACAATCGGATGGGGACGGAGGCGCGTCGCCGGAGAGCTGCCGCGCTATGCTCTCCGCACGAGGGCGAACACGACGCCGATGACCACTACGATCACCGCGAGCCATATGAAGAGGTTGGCGCCGCTCATAGCGGTCGAAGCGACGCCGCCGAACCCGAATAACGCCGCGATGAGAGCGATGACGATCAGGACGAGCGCATAGTAAATGAGGTTTCCGGGCATGTCGGCGGTCTCCAAATGCTGGGCGGACGGTTCCGTCACCAATCGAGGCTAGCAACGCGAACGGCCGTGTTCGGTTCCTTCGCGCCTGGTCGCCCGCGATGAAAGGAGCAAAGCATGGAGAGGACCCTATTCAGGGACTTCGGTGGCCACCTCTCCCGCGAGCGATAGAAGGGAGCGGAGCCGCGCGAGCACCAATGGATAAAATCACGGCTTCGTTCCTGCGTCGCGGCCGTCCGGAATCGACCCAAGCGGCCTGATGCCGACGGCCCGGTTCCGCTACAAAGGCAAATGTCAGCGGTTCGAACTCGTCGAGCGCCTCGTTGCCCCGCGTTCCTCGGACAAGCGCGCGCATGTGGCTTTTCGCGATCGAACCGCCGCTTGTCGATCATTCTCGCGGCGTGCCGAAACACCGACAACGCCCGGACCTCTCTCGAGCGAGCCCGACTCGCACCTCGCGTGGAGCTCGATCTAGCCTACAGAGCTGCAACCAGAACGAGCGGCGGACGGAACTGCCACCAACTATGCCGGGAACTCGCCGGCAATGCCTGGAGGACTTAGCGATGCGGCTATTCAACGACTGCGATAGAGCGTATCTTTGAATTTCGCGGAAATTCTAATATTTTCCGGTTTCGGCTTTTTGGGGGAGGCCAATATGGCGACAGTCGCAATCATCGGCGGCGGCGTTGCGGGCCTGACAGTCGCTCACGAATTGGGAGAGCGCGGCTACACCGTGAATCTCTTCGAGCAGTTGGCGACGCTCGGGGGCAAAGCACGCAGTTTTCCGGATCCGGGAACCGGCCAAGGCGGCCGGAGCGACCTGCCCGGAGAACACGGCTTCCGCTTCTATCCCGGTTTCTACAAGCACGTGCCTGATACGATGTCGCGCATCCCGCTTCCGGGCGGCGGGTCCGTCTTCGACAACCTCCGCAACGTGCCGGCGATCAGTATCGCCTTCGACAACGCGCCGCCCATGAAAATGGCCACGAACGCGTCAAATCTCGGTTCGCCCGAGGGCTGGGGTTTGGCTATGCTGGACCTTTTATCGTCCCAGCAAGTCGGGCTCAGCTTGGACGACATGCTCTTCTTCGCCAATCGGATGCTCTGTGCGTATGCGAGCTGCGAACAGCGGCGCGAGCAGCAATACGAGAATATGAGTTGGCAGGATTACATCAAGGTCAGCCAACGAGGGGCGGCTTACAAGCGCGTGTTCTGCAATGGGCTTTCGCGCCCTCTGGTAGCCCTGGACCCGGATAGTTGCAACGCCAGGACTGCGCTGACCGTGATGCTCCAGATTATTCAGGACATGGTCGATCCCAACCAGACTGCCGATCGGGTCCTGAACGGGCCCACGACCGACGCCTGGATCAATCCCTGGGTGGCGTACCTGGGCGGCTTGGGGAACGTAGCCGTCACGTTCGGCGCCACGGCTTCCCAAATCGTCATGACGAACGGGCGGGTCGACCATGTCGTCGTCCAAACCAATGGCGGCCAGCAGAACGTCAATGCGGACTACTATGTCTTTGCAGTCCCCGTCGATGTCATGCAGGGCTTGGTCTCGGTCCCAATGATCACGGCGGCGCCGGAGCTCGCCGGCATGCTCAGCCTGAAAACGGCCTGGATGACCGGGCTTGTCTATTACTACTCGAACGCCGTGCAACTGAACGAGGGACACACGATCTACGCGGATTCGCCTTGGGCGCTCACATCGATCTCCGAGCTTCCGTTCTGGCATCAGGTGAACGGCGGCGCCATCGGCGCGGGCAACGTCGGGACCATTTTTTCGACGATCATCTCGAACTGGGACACTCCCGGCGTCGGGACGCCGAACACCGCGAAGCAATGCACGCAACCACAACTCGTTCAGGAGGCGATGCTCCAGATCAATGCCCACCGGCAGAATATGCCCGGCGGGACGCTCGACAATACGAATTTGCTGACGACATTTCTCGATCCTGCCATCTCCTTCAACAGTGCAGGAGTTGTCAGCGGCAATGCGGAACAGCTGCTCATAAACACGGTGAGCTCATACAATCTGCGACCGCCGCCGGCCACCCGGATCCCCAACCTTTTTCTGGCTGGCGACTATGTGCAGACGATGACCAACCTCGCAACGATGGAGGGCGCCTGTGAAGCCGGCCGCGCGGCGGCGCTCGGCGTGCTGTTGCGCGACGGTTGGAACGCCGGGCCGCGGCCACAGCTGTTTCCCCTCGTGGAGCCGGCGATATTCGATGGCTTCAAGGCGTTCGACAAGACTTTCTGCTTTCCGTTTGGCTTTCCTCCGCCGTGTCCGACCACCGTCACAGCGCTGAAGAAGCACTTGAAAAATAGGAATCGGCATGGCCGGTGACATTTCAGCTGAGAGAGTGAGTACCTCTGCGGAGCTGGTAGGCTGCTCGCTCGAGCAGCGGGAACGAATCGATCGCTACTATCGGGAATCACAGTTTGACTATAACGTCATCTGGCGAACCAATCGCAACCTCGGCCGGCACTTCGGCTTCGGCATGGCGCCGGGAAACCGGGGCGGCGGTCACGACGCCGCCTTGGAGTCGGCTAACCGGCACCTTGCCGATCTAGCGGAGGTCGGTAGGGATACGCGGGTGATTGATTGTGGGTGCGGCCTCGGCGGAACTTCCATTTGGCTCGCGCGAGAACGCGACGCGCAGGTCACTGGCGTCGATCTCCTCGAGCGGCAGATCGAGCGAGCCCGGAAGGAGGCAGCTCGCGCGCAAGTCTCCGGAAAGGTCCGCTTCTTGGTCGGCGATTTCACGGCCACCCGATTGGCGGGAGAAAGCTTCGACGTCGTGCTCGCACAAGAGACTTTGTGCCATGTGGAGCGAAAAGAGCGTTTTTATCAGGAGGCGAATCGGCTCCTGGCGCCGGGCGGCACGATCATGATCGCCGAGTACATGCGTCTCGGCAGAGCGCGCTCGGAGCACGAGGAGCGCGCGATGCGCAGCTGGTGCGATGGCTGGATCATGCCGGATCTCTTGACCGCACAAGAACATCGCGCCGCCGCACGGGCCGCCGGCTTCTCGCGGGTCGAAATCTTTGACGGCACCGCCCGAGTATCGGCTTCGCTGGAACGGCTCTACCGCAGAGCTGTGTACTCCTTTCCGATTCACCAACTTCTGCGCTCGGTCGGGCTGCGCACGGATGCGCAGCACGGCAACATCACGGCCGCCCGTCTACAGTTCCAATTATTGAAGCAGGGGATTTGGTTTTACGGACTTTTACACGCGCGCAAGTAGCGCAGCGAGGACGATCGGATGCCGCGGCTAGACGCCCAGGGCCTGCCTCGAATCGAACTTCGTCGGGAGATCGGCCTAGCTGGTTGCTTCCGCTACTTCGAAGGAGTGGACTCGGGCGGCGAGGCGTGCGTCGAGCAGAGCGGCGCCGACCCGGCGAGCCATGAATTGGCCGTTCGTCGTCTCGCTCGCGAAGTGGCGCTAGCTCCGAACTTCCGCGGAAGAATGGTCGCGCCCTTCCATTCCTGGGAGGAAGCGACCGGTTTCGCCATCTGGCGGGACAATGGACTACGCCCCGCAATTCAGCGGGCGAATCTCGTTCGGGACGGCCTCGTCGTCGTTGTGCCGCAACTGATCCGCATCGCCGAGGCGGTGCGCGATCTTCATAGCGTCGGCTTGGTGCACGGCGCACTCTTTCCGCTGGGATTGTGGGTCGACGATGAATTTGGAACGGTACGATTCGCCGACTGCTCGCTGGCTTTCGGCGTCAATAGTCAAATAGGCGCGGCGGCGCCCTGGGGCCTCATTTCTGATGCCGACCTCACTAGGCTGAGTCCGGAGCAGACCGGCGGGGTCGCCACCCCGCCCGACGAGCGGACTGATTGTTATGGGTTGGGGCTCCTGTTCGCGTCGATCCTGAACTTGGACGGGGACGCCAATCATCGTGTGCCGGAACAATTGCAACGCCTCGTTGAAAGCATGCGGGGATGGGCGCCTTCGACTCGCCCGCCCTCGGTTGCGGCCATTGTCGAGGCGCTCCGTGACTTTCGGGATTCCGCGGCAGTCCGGATGAAAGTTCCGGTTGCGCCGCGCGAACAATTTGCCCGCGACGTCGGACCAAAGCTCAGGATTCAGTCAGCGGGTCGCGACGAACATATAAACGAGCTGCGCAACATATGGGCCGAAGCGCGCGTCAAGGCGGTGGCGATCGTCGGCCCGCCGGGGATTGGGAAGACGGAACTCTCGCGTTTGTTTGCTGACGAATTGGCGTCGAGCGGCGTCGTCGTGGCTTACGGCAAAGGCGATCCGGTTCAGAGGACCCAGCCGCTGTTCGTCGTGCGGCAAATTATAAGAAGTCTCTGGGCGCAAATTCTGCTGCGAGGAAACGAGGAAGCCTCGCGGATCCGCGGCAAGGTCAAAGCGGCCCTCGACGACGACATCGAATTCTTCATCGCGGCCGTACCGGAAGCCTCCCCTTTGTTGGGGTCCGCGCGCGAACCAAGCCGGATTGCCGACTCACGCCAAACGGAACAATTTGCTGCGACCGTCGGTCGAATTCTCTGCGCCGCCGCGGAGGCCTGCGGGGGTCTATGCGCAATCTTCGACGATGTGCAGTGGCTCGACCATGGTTCCCTGCACGCGACCGAGCGCCTGCTGGCCGACGTCGCAGCGGCGCCAATCCTGCTGCTGCTTATTTCTCGAACAGCGTCTGACGAAGCGCCGCCGCAAGTCATTTCCGGGCTTCGCCGGCTCGCGCTCGGTCCGATGCCTGTCGAGGGAATCGGCGCCATTATCGAGCGAACCTTCGATGGTCGACTGGCGCGTCAAAATGATTTCGCTCGTCAGCTTCATACGTTGTCCGGCGGCAATCCGCTTTACTTGACTCAGATCCTGCACCTGATGGCCTCGCGCGGGGGCGTCTATTGGGATGCGGAGTCGGAAACGTGGAAATGGCGAGCCGCCACGGCCAGCGATCACGCTGTCAACGACGACGCGCTCGCGCTGATCGCCGAGCGCGTTGCGATGCTGGCGCCGGGTCTGCGAGAGACCCTGCGCGCTGCTGCCGGGCTTGCGGAGGGTTTCGACGCCCGCGAGCTTTGCGTAGTGCTGGAACGGTCCGTAACGGAGGTCGAAGAGGCCTTGTCGACGATGGCGGCGTCGGGTTTGATCTTACCCACCGAGCGGGACGGGGGATCTGTGCAATGGCGGTTCATTCATGATCACGTCCGGCTAGCGGCGTTACACGACGTGCCACCGAGCGAGCGCACCGCGGCTCGCCACCAAATCGGACTGAGGCTGCTCTCGGGCCTTGATGACGACGAGCGCCAAGGGCGTGAGTTCACCATCTTGGATAGTCTCGCGGACTATCCCGCAGATAGACTCGATCCGGCGGGTCGATCGCGGCTCGCGGATCTCGAAATCTCCGGCGCTACCGACGCACGTCGCAAGCTCGATTTTGAACAGGCGGTGCGCCACCTGGATCGCGCTGCCCGTCTGCTGCCTCCGGAGCCTTGGAGGGATTCACGCGATCGGATCGCTCGCATCGTTCAAGAACGGATCTACTGCGCGTTCGCGAAAGGGGAGATGCAGCGAGTCGCCGGGCTGTTCTCCCTTGCGCTCGAAAACTCCAAGGTTCCTTTGCAAGCTGCGTATTTCTATCGGCTTCAGGTCGTGGTCGAAACGCAGGCCGAAAATTATCTCGGAGCGCTGCATGCCGCGGTGAAAGGTCTGTCCGCGCTCGGCGTGCGAATGCCGCTCACCCGGACCGCAGCCATATTCGTGACGATCGGCGAGTTCGCGCAGGTATCCTTCAATCTGGGCCGCGATCCGATCAAGCGACTCGCGGAACTTCGGAACTCGGTCGATCCGATAAAGCGAGAAGCGATCGACTTGATCGCATCGGTCCTACCAGCTGCCTATATCGTTGCCCCGGAGTTGATGATGGCGGGCGGGCTGAAGATCCTGCGGCAGTCGCTCCGGCACGGGAGAGCTCGTAGCACG
>Ga0182024_10015299_pt1 | contig 14714 bp, 16 predicted proteins | sample P32metaG_FD_120480 | JGI IMG/M metagenome (GOLD analysis project Ga0182024, IMG submission 120480) | Permafrost microbial communities from Stordalen Mire, Sweden - P3-2 metaG (Illumina Assembly) | ecosystem: Environmental > Terrestrial > Soil > Wetlands > Permafrost | place: Sweden: Stordalen... | reverse complement strand
GAACCGAACGCTAAGTACAGCACTTCAAAATTGGGGGTCCGAATTCGTGGGGCAGGTTGCCAACCTGCCGTTCGACAGGCAGGTTGGCAACCTGCCCCACGAATTGAGACCCTCTTTTCTGAATTGAGGTACTAAGCCGCAAGCGGTCACGATTTCTTGCGAAAAACATGAATGCTTGCCCGGTGCCCCAGCACGCGTACGCGCACCATCCGCTTCTGGTTCCAGCCGACCTTTTCCACGGCATGACGCAAGGCCTGCACGTCCGACACGATCAGCACCGCGCAGCCGCCGGGCCGAAGCACGCGATTCATTTCCTTAACAGTACTTTTGTAAAGCGGAGCAATTTCGTCCGGCACGCCGATCTTCTTGCCGAAGGGCGGATTGCACAGAATGCGATCGACGCTGGCGTCCGGTAGCGGCAGGTCGCGTGCATCCCAGGTGGAAAGCACGGTGGGACCCAGACGCCGCAGATTCGCCTGGGCCATGCGGACGTGAGCGGGATCAATGTCCCCGCCCAGCACCTGAAGCGGCAACGAGGCCAGGACTTGCGGGTCAGCCAGATCCAGATTCTCCCAATCTCTGGGGCGGGAAGCCTGCCCCATCCACGTCTCGGCCAGGATGGTGCCAGCCCCGCACATCGGGTCGAGAACGATCATCCCCGGCCTGATTTCGGCCAGTCGCACCATCACCGCGGCCACGGACGGTCGGAGTGACGCAGGGAAGTGCTCGAACTTGTACGTTCGATGCCGCATGGTGCGGTCGGACAGCCGAATGCCGCACACCGCGGTCGCTCCGTCGATTGTCAACCAGATCTCGACGGAGGCGTTCTCGTCGGCATGTCGCCAGCTGGCGGGCAGCTTTCCGGCCAAACCCTGGGCCAGCGACTTCTGGGCGTCGATCCGGCGATAGCCATGTTCTCCCGACATCTGCACGACCAGGCGATACGTCGGCTTGCCCTTCGGCTTGGGCCGGATGGCGTGATGGATGCGCAGGAGGTTTTGCCAATCCGCCTCGCGATCGGTCCAGCGGCGGATCTTTTCGAGGTCCTCGGCCCGGTAGCTGAGCTGGTCGGTGCCCCAGGCCATCACGAAAAGATCCTCGGCCGTCTTGAGCCGCAACAATTCCTTGTTGATTTCGGGAACGCGGAAGACGACCACTCCCAGGGTGGATTTCTTGATTTCGGCACCGAAATCGTGGGCCAACTCCTCGGCGGCCACTTCTTCGAGGCCCGGATGGACCATGACATAGCAGGGAGCAACGGCGTCTGGTTTGGACATGGTAATCAGTGGTCAGTGGTTGATTCGATTTTTACCGCTGATGATCTATGCATCATGCGGAGAACATTGACAATTGACAATTAGCAATTGACAATTGCAAATCCGCACATCGCCGGACGTCTTCAATTTGCAATTGCTAATTGTCAATCGTCAATTGTCAATTTCACGCTGCCCGTGCGATAGGCGTGCTGGGTTCCGCTTGCAGCGTTGTCACGCACCCTTGCCAGAGCCGGCGCACGGTCAGGAACCAGATACCCAGCCCCGCGTACAGCGGCAGTCCGACGTCGCGCAGCACCAGTTCCATCCAGGGAAGCTGCGGCAGCAAATTGGCGACGAACATCAGCGACAGCAGGCCCATCAGCAGGGGGCCGAGGTCGATGTCCGGGCGCGACTCCCAGCGCTGGGCGAGCAGAGCCATGATCATGGGCAGCATATACGTAAAGTAGTGCAAATGACAGACCGGACTCAGCACGCACATCAAAAAGATCAGGGCGCCGACGAGAGCGGCCTGCGACCAATCCGAGCGAAAGCCGGAGCGAAAGCCCGCGGCCAGAGTGACGACGGTCAGCAGCAAGCCGACGATGCGGTGATTCCATTCCGCCCACGCCGGCAGCGTGGCTGGCCTGGTGGTGGTGTTCGGATGCAGCAGGTTGAACGGAGCGGACTTCAGCGACTGGTTATCCGTCAGCCCCTTGCCGAGCAATTCATCCTCTCGCGTTTTGTCGGGCGAGAGGCCGAATGCCGGGCCGAGCAGGGTCGTGGCGAAATCCTGGTAAACGTCGATCGACTCGGCCGGTCCCCACACCAGGAAGGGAAGGACCACCAACGTTATCTCCAGTCCGAGGCACCAGCCGGCCAGAGTCCGCCAGTTCCGCCGTGCCAGCGGATAGACGACCAGGTAGATCGGAATCACCTTGATGGACGTGGCCAGGGCCAGCCAGATGCCCGCCCGAAAATCCTGCTTGCGCAGAAACGCTGCGATCATCGCACACAGCATGGCCAGGATCATGGTGTTGACCTGCCCGCGCATGAGCGTATGGCCGATCGGAATCGTGCACACCATCAGCGGTATGATGCGCAGGGCCCACCAGCGCCGACACCCGCGTGGCTGCGCCCTGATCTTCGGATCGTTGCTGGTTTCCTCGATGGCACGGGCCAGCACGTGAATCGCATAGGCAAGGCAAACCAGGCTGAATACGAACCACAGCCCGACCGCGAGCGCGTAAGGAATGAACGGCGCCGGTCCGTCACTGGCCGGCGGATCGGCCATCGGCACGAACATGATGGCCAGGAACGGCGGATAGTTAAAATGCCAGCCGTTATTATCCACGACGTCGTAAAGCCTGGCACCGCTCCAGACCGCCCAGGCGCCGCGCACGTAACAGCCAAAGTCGCCCATGCGCCGGCTCAAACGGGCCGAGCGGATTTCCACATAGACGCCGAGCAGCACGAACAGCGACAGCAAGATGGCGATGCACCATCGTTCGATTGGCTTCAGGGAGGCGCAGGCTGGGTCGTTCATGGGAAGATCGTACCTATCCGGTAGCGCCAAGACAATACAGACTCGCAGCTCAGGCTTCCACCTTAACGCGGCCGAGCCGCAACCGGCGATCAAATTGACAATTGACAATTTGATCGCCGGCCGGCGCCGGCACCCCTCTCCCCCGAGTACGGGGGAGAGGGGTGCCGGTACGGGCTAATCTTCCTTGCAAATGCGGAAGTCATTCATGCGTGATTCCTTAGCGTTCGCGACATTGTAATTGCTTTCACGGTCTTCCGAGGTAAAATAGAGGTGGGTCGGATGACTGGATGAAGGACAGCCCGGCATTTTGGGAGGTCCGTTGACAAGTAAGCCGACGTGGTCGAATGCCTGCCGGTGTTCCACCACGTCGGCTTTTTTCGTGGAGTCGATCCAGCGAGGCCCAATTCACGGAGAATGTGACATGCCGAATATCAAAGACTTCGAACTGTACGACTGGTTCGCCGGCCAGGCCCTCGCGGGGATCCTGGCGAACAGCCAGTTTCCGCCCAAAAGTTCAGGCGAACCGATGGATCAATATGTCGCCCGAGTGGTTGACAGCGCCTATCGCCTGGCAGACTCCATGGTGAAGGAAGGGTGCCGACTGAAGAAGGAAAGATCGGCACAGTGGTAGCTGGATCCGCTGAATCCATCATGGAGCGTTGGCGACGGGCTTGTTGTTCGCACCGGGCATCAGCTGCTCGTTGCCGGCTTGCAAGGGTTCCAGGGTGAACAGCAAGGCCCGTCCGACCTGGAAATGGCACTTTTCGTCGTCCAGCTCATAGCGCTCCAGCACAAGCTTGAGTTCTCTTGGCGGCTTCCCCTGATAGACTCTTGCCGTCTCCTCGACCGCCCAGCGATAGGCCTTGCTTCGAAGCGACTTCGACACGGGCCCTTTTACTGCTGCCATCAGGTTCCACTTGACCAGGGCATACGCCTTGTTCGCCGCCCAGGACCTGATCGGTTCCTTGGCGTCGTGAAATTGCACACGAATTGAATTGTCATGATCGATGTGCTCAACAAGCTGGTCGGGAAAGCCGGCTTTACGAGCGCCGGCCAGGTCGAGCCGGTACCGGAAGTCGGCGTCCTCGAAGCCCCAGTCCTGGAACATTTCGTCATAGCCCTCAACCATGTGGAAATCCTCGCGGGAGCAAATAATTGTGCCGGCGGTTCCGATGTCATATTGGGCGGCGCAAAAAAAGGAACGAGGCCTGAGCAGGGGCGCCACCACCTCGACAAATTTCGGGTCGAAGCGGATATCGGCGTCCGTGAAGCAAACCCAGGGAGTCTCCACGGCTTGCATGCCCTTGTTGCGCACCTCAGCGTGGAGCCACCTCGGGCGGTTCGGCACACGAATCACTTGAACCTTCGGCAGCGTGTGTTCCACCCAGTCGCCGCACTTCTCCGGACAATCGAAGTCAACCACAATGCAGCGCGTGTTGGGAAACTGCGCCAGGATCGGCAGCGTTTGCTTGAGGTGGTCGAGCCGGCCCTTGCAACCGACGATGAAGGTGAGCAGTTCCATGGGTGTTTTTTTCACAAGCCCCAAGATGCGGTACTTTGAATCCTGGGGGTCTGTCCACAGGGTAGTGATTGACTATCCTTTCTATACCAAGGACCGCTTCCGGCAAGACGCCCGTACGCCGCGGGCCGGGCCGTTGCGGATCGTTTTTCACGAAGGAGCACTAATGAAGAAGCCATTCCTCGGCCGTGCGGGCGCTGTCGCCTTTCTGCTCACCCTCACCCTGGGCGGAGCACCCAACCTGGCGGCGGACGACTACGCCGTCGATCCGTACCACTCGGGCGTCATCTTCCGCATCTCCCACATGGGGCTGACCTGGATTCATGGGCGATTCAACGAATTTTCCGGCTCGATGACCATCGACAAGGCCGATCCAACCAAATCGAGTTTCGCCCTGGAGATCAAGGCCAAGAGCGTGGACACGGTCGTGCCGAAGCGCGACGATCATCTGCGCAGCCCCGACTTCCTCGACGTCGAGCAGTTCCCGTCCATCACCTTCAAGAGCACCGCGGTCAAGGCGGTCGAAAACGGCTACGAGGTCACCGGCGACTTCACCATGCACGGCAAAACCAAGCCGATCACGTTCAAGCTCCAGGGTGGCACGACCAAAGAATTCAAGGGCATGACACGCATCGGCTTCTACTCCGACCTGAAGATCAAACGCTCCGACTTTGACGTCGGCAGTGAGAAAATCAAAGGGCTCCTGGGTGACGACGTGCTCATTTCGATCGGCCTGGAAGGACTGAAGAAATAGCTTCCAGTCAGTCAATACATCGCCCCGTAGAATGGGGAACATTCGGCCACGTAGCCGCGTTCGTGAGAACGCGGGTGAGCACGCAGCCACCGAAGGTTCAGCCCGCGTTCTCACGAACGCGGGTACGGCTCGGTCGAGTTACTGGGTTGATGTACCAAGAACTGGCAACGAACAACTGGCAACTATGTGAACGAACTGGATTTCGAGCCCGAGAAGATGGGGCCGCCCGAGGAGCCGCCCGCCTCGGTTACGGACCTGTTCGACCCGGCCGCCGCTCTGATCGCGATGGCGATGGCGGCGGCCACGGCCGCCATTGCCTCCCTGGCGACGGCGCGCAGCTCAGGACAGCGTGCCAACCGATTCGCCCAGGTCGGCTGTCTCCTGGGAGTCGGCGGCGGCTTTGCGCTCGGCTGCTGGTGGCTGGAAATCTGGCCAAGTTGGCCGCCGGCGCACGACCGAGGTTGGTTCCTGCTGGTCCTCTGGCCGGCAGTGGTGCTCGTGGAAGCCGTCAACGCCATCCTTTCTCGGCCGCGCTGGCTCGGCTGGCTGCTTCGGGCAGGCATCGCCGCGTCGGCAGGGCCGGTGCTGCTTTACGTATCTTCATGGTCAACCTGGCAGACGGCTCTGATCCTGGGCGGTCTGACGCTGGGCTTGCTCGTCGAGTGGTTTCTGCTGACGAAGCTGGTCGAGCGCACTTCGAGTCCAGCGATTCCCGTTTCGCTGACAGTCACCGCCCTGTGCGTGGGCGTGCCGATGATGATCGGCAGCTACTTCACCGGCGGCATGCTCGGGTTGCCATTGGCGGGAACGCTGGCTGGAGTGGCGCTCGCGACGGCACTGGCACCGATCCGGGTGGCGAAGAGCTGGATCGGGCCGGGCACGGTCGGCCTTTTCGCATTGGTTGTCATGGGCCATTTTTCCGGCACGCTACCGGCCACGTGGGCCATCATCCTGTTTGCGTCGCCAGTGCTCGGTTGGATGGGCGAACTGCCCTGGTTCCGCGATTTGCAGGCGTGGCAACGCGAATTGCTCCGGTTCTGTTTCGCGCTGACGCCGATTGGCGCCGCTGCATGGCTTTTGACTTTTGCCGTTCGACTCCCTAGTCTACCCCAGTCCTTACCCTAGCACGGATTACGGGAATTTGAACTTCGCGCTGGCGCAATCGAACGTCAGTTTTGGTGCGGCGTATCTTTCCCACCAAGGTTCTATCCTTTCACGAGGTGCTGCATGAGACTCGTTATGGCAATTGTGTTTATGGTCAGCCTGCTGATCGGCGGCCACGCGCTGACGCAGGACGCGCCGAAAAGCGCGGAGACGCTCCAGGGCATTTGGAAGCTGAGTTCCGGAGAGGCCGACGGCAAGGCGCTCCAGGAGAAGCAGCTCAAGGATGGCAAGCTGGTCATCAAGGGCGATGGCTACACCGTCACGCTCGCCGACCTCGGGACCATCAAGGGCACCCAGAAATTGGACCCCACGAAGGATCCCAAGACGATCGACATCATGGACGCCAGCGGCCCCAACAAGGACAAGACCTGTCTCGGCATCTATGAGGTCAAGGGAGACGAGTTCCGTGTCGCGCTCGCGCCGCCCGGGAAAGCTCGACCGACGAAATTCGCCTCCGCCCCGGACAGCGGACAATGGATCCACGTCTGGAAGCGCGTGAAGGAGTAGGCTGTGATTTTCGGCGAGCCGAGCCCCGTAAGGGGCCGGTTAGCGATCCGCAAGCCGGCCCCTTACGGGGCTCGGTTCGCCATGTCCTCACGCGGAGGAATGATGAAACGGCAGCGACTTCTTGCAGTATTGTTGGCTTTCGTCCTGTCGCTGGGCACGGTCGAGCACTCGCAATCGGCCGGTTCCAAAAGCTACAGCAGCGGCGGCGGCAGAAGCGCGTCCAGCAGTAGCAGCAGCCGGAGCGGTTCGAGTAGCGGCAGAAGCTACAGCAGCGGCGGCGGCAAGAGCTACAGCAGCGGCAACAAGAGCTATTCTTCTCCGGGATATTCCAGGCCGGGCGTGACGGTCACGCCCACGCCCGTCAGCGGCACCGGCGGCAAGACCTACTCATCCAGCAAGAGCCCAACGGTTGGCAAGACGTCCCCCGCCGTTTCTCCGAGCGGCAGCAGCCCGCCCAGGACCGGCGGCTTGGACGGCGGCGCTGCCGCCGCACAAAAACGCGTCGAAAGCAAGGGCACTTACGTCCCAGGGCCGGCGCCGCGCCCAAGCTATGCGTCTCCCCCACGGCCATCGTTGCCCAATAATCCACCCAGCATCAGCAGCGGCGGCAAAAGCTACAGCAGCGGCAACAAGAGCTATGCCTCCGGCGGATCGTCAGGGCCCAGCGTGACCGTCGCTCCCATGCCCCCCACGCCGGTCCCTGGCAGCGGCACCAAGACCTACTCATCCGACGACAGCTATCGGGTGGGCAACAAGAAGTACACCGCCGTTTCTCCCAGCGGCAGCAGCAAACCCCAGAGTGGGACTTTTGACGGCAGCGCCGCCGCCGCACAGAAACGCGTCGAAAGCAAAACCAGTTATCTCCAGGGGGCTCAACCGAAACCAACTTATACATCGCCTACGGGACAATCAGTGCCCATCAAACCTGCCGGCGACACCGCACAGCAAATCCGGGCCATGGACCGCACCGTCTACATCACGCGCGAACGACGCATTTATTCGACCTATTCGCCCTACTACAGCCGTCCTTTCGTTGTCTACAACGACCCCTACAACAGCTATTTTTGGTGGTGGATGCTCGACCGCAGCCTGGACGATCGCGCCATGTGGGCGTACAGCCATCGCTACGACATGGACTCGGCCCGCTATCAGGCGCTGCTTGCCCAGGATGCGCGCCTGGAAACTCGCATCCAGCAACTCGAAGCGCAGAAGGTGGCCCGCGATCCGAGTTTTACTCCCGCAGGCATCGACCCCGATTTGCAATATACGGACAATTACGTGGACGCCGTGTACAACCCGCATGTGGAAACACGAACTCGGAGCCATGGTCTGCGGACGATGTTTTGGGTTCTTTTTTGCGGCGCCGTATTGTTTGGCGTTATTTACCTGGTGTTCTTCAAAAACTGGCAATTTGCCGAGAAGGGAGCCGTGAAACTGTGAAGATCAAGTTGGTAGCTGTTTCGCTGTTCGGTTGGCTGCTGTTGTTTGTCTCCGCCAGCCGACTCATTGCCGACGACGCCAAGTCATTGCCAACAGTACCTGTGGAAAGCGTTTTTAATTTGCCGGACGGCATGGTCGGCGACCTGTTTGCCGCCCTGTGTTTCGGCATCCTGGCCATCGCCTTGATTGTCGTCGGCTACAAGATTTTCGACCTGGCCACGCCCGACATTCACTTCGAAAAGCACGTTGCCAACGGAAATCTGCCCGCGGCCATTGTCTTCGCCTCCATGATGATGGGCCTGTGCTACGTCATTGCCCATGTGGTGGCGGCCATCATCGGGCAGCGTAACTAAGGAGTTGCGAAACAATAAGTTGAACATTGACATGCATCTGACACTCCGCGGGTGGCACGCCCTGAGGTACTCCGAAGGGCGTGGATACTTTGCAAGCGAGCCACGCCCTTCGGAGTACCTCAGGGCGTGCCACCCGGAAATGAGTGCAGCTTATTTATTTCGCGGACGCTAACCGGAGTCCCCATATGCCCACCGCATGGCAGATGCTGATGAAAAAACTGCATCCCGATCCGCTCCAAAGCAAATTGGTGCTGAATCCCCTGGGTGCCAGGATCGGCAGCAGCGTTCAACTCGACGTGCTGGATTTTCGTCAATATACCTTCGTCGTGAAGTCGATTCGCGAGATCAGCCGGCAGATCGACACGGAAGTCTATCAACTGGTGGATTATCAGTTGCTGGCCGGGCCTGGGGATAAGGAAGATGTGGAAGCTTATCTTCGGCTCATCCCCCAGGAAGCCGGCGGCAAGCAGGACCTCACTCATCACTGCCTTCTGCTGAAAAAGTATGACGAGTTGGCTTTCGATCAGAAATTTCGCGACTTGCTGGACGACCCGGAATTCGTCACCCAGGTGGACGGCGCCGAAACGGGACGCTACTGGCGCATCAACGATCTGAAGACTCCGTATAAATGCACGGTGAAAGCGATCGACGAAAAGAACGAAAAAAGCAGCTCCGTGGCCGGCAGGAGCTATTTGCTTTGGGATTTCTGGCGGGACCATCCGGACGAAGCGGGCCAGCAAACCAAGGAGTTCCTGTTTGTCGAGATGGACGAAGACAACGGTTGGTTCACGATCTTGCTCGGCGAGGAAATCAACGCTCAAAATGTCACTGTCACCTGATCGCGCTCATGAATGCGCTCAGATGCAAGAAAGGAAAGGTCGCCATGTTTGCCGATGTTTTCTGGTCTGTCGTTTCGACGATGGTCGTTGTCATTGCCGGTCTCTTTGCTCTGCTCTGGTTCATCAATCGCCGGGCGGCGCGCCACATGGCCGACGCTGCCAGCGCCCAGATCGGCAAGATGGGCAACTGGTTCTGGAACGCCGATCCGCGCGCGAACTTCCAAAAAGTACTCGACGATGCGGCCGAAGAGATCGGCGATGCGACCGGTGCCATCGAATCGAACAAGGCGCTGGTCAACAGCCTGACGCGTCAGGTGGCCGACAACGAACACGAGGTTGCCCGGCTGGACGCGCGCGTCAAGAACAGCCTGGCGGACGATCCCCAGGACAAGAGCGGCAAGGCCGCGGAATACGTGATGCAGCTTTCCATCTCGCAAAGCCATCTCGCCAAGAACAAGGACCAGCTCGTCAAGGTGCAGAGCCTGTACCAGAACAACCTCAAGAAGATTGAGATGGCCCGTCGCAAGATCAAGGAAGCCCAGGATCGCGGCAAGCAGCTCAACGTGGAACTGGACATGGCCAAGACCAGTGCCAAGATCAGCAAACTGGCCACCGGTTTCAACATCAATTCGCCGAACCTCGAAGGCCTGGGCGAGGTCGAACAGCAAATGCGCGACCAGATCGACAAGTACAACGCCGTGAGTGAAGTGCAAACGGACATGGGCACCGACGGCCTCAAGGAGCTGGAGGAAGAAGACCGGCTGCGCAAGGGCGAGGCGGCCCGGATGCTCGAAGATTACAAGAAAAAGATGCTGCCGGCGCCGTGAATCGGCAGCACGCTCCCGTAGCCGCATTCGCAAGAATGCGGGCTTCGCTCGCCCCGCCCGCATTCTTGCGAATGCGGCTACTATGTCGCCGAATGAAGGAGAAAAACCGTGGCGATCCAGAAAATCACGCCCTTCCTGTGGTTCGATCATCAGGCCGAAGAAGCGGCCACCTTCTATACCGCGATCTTCCCGAACTCGAAGGTTGTCAAGGTGCTCCGCTATGGAGAGGCGGGTCCCGGACCGGCCGGCTCGGCCATGACCGTGCAATTCGAACTCGAGGGAATGACATTAGTCGGCCTCAACGGCGGGCCGCACTTCAAGTTCACCGAGGCGATTTCGTTTGTCGTGAATTGCCAGACGCAGGACGAAGTCGATTCCTACTGGGAAAAGCTATCCGCGGGCGGCGCTCCGATCGAGTGCGGCTGGCTCAAGGATAAATTCGGGCTGTGCTGGCAGATCGTGCCGACCGTGCTGTTCGAGCTCCTCGGCGATCCCGACCCGGTCAAATCGCAACGCGTCATGAAGGCGATGATGACGATGAAAAAGCTCGACATCCGCGCCCTCAAGCAGGCCTACGACAATTCATGAGCAGGATCCGCTTGCGGGTTTGATTGTGGCACGACGCTCCGCGTCGTGAATTCGTGGGGCAGGTTGCCAACCTGCCTGGCGTACGGCAGGTTGGCAACCTGCCCCACGAATTGAGACCCCCTTTTCTGAATTGAGGTACTAAGGGTTATCCAAGATGAACTCGATCAAAAAGCGGAAAGTGCTTTGGATCATGGGAGCCGTCGCGCTTCTCTTGGCCCTGACGTGGTTCTGGCCCATGCTGACGCGCGGTCCCATTCATCGCGGCAACGTGGAAGCCCTTTGCAAGGCCATCAAGCCGGGCATGACCGAGACCGAGGTCGTGAAGTTGCTAGGGGGGCCGGACAATTCACCCAAGGTTTGGATTCCGCCGCCGTCCAACGCCCCGCTCAATTTTACGACGGCCGATTTCGTTGCCGTGCAGCACTTCGCTTGTGGATTGCGCTTCTTCGATGAATGCAAGTCCTGGGGAGAAGATTATCGATTTGGGATCAACGTCCATTTCGACTGGGGCGGTCGCGTTACCAGCAGCGATTTCTGGGTGGGGCCAACTGCGGTCGAAGATCTATGGCAGCGAGTGCGCACCTCGGTCGGCTTGAAGTAGCATGACAGTCGCCAGGCGCTGAAAGCGGGCGACGCGTCCAGAACGCTCTGGAGCGTGGCCCGCTTCGGTCCGGCATCGCGACGCATCAGCGAACTTCCAGGACCGCCATGAGAACGACGGCCGGACCGTTGGACTGCACGTTGTGCACGCGGACGCCGTGCTGACCAAAGCCGTTCGCCTGATAATCGAACACGGCAACCGGCAGGTTGTTGCGATCCTGCTTGAGGGCTTGGCGTTGGCCGTTTTCGAGATCGAGGTTGACGATGTTGGCGAACCTGTCGCCGGCACCGAGCAAGACTCGGCCGCCGATGCCCAAATTCATGTTGGTGATGGCGAAATTCTCGCCCGCCCTGAGAACGCAGCCGTAAAACGCCCACTGATTGTTGGCCCGCCGCAGGTCGGCACGCCGGCCCAGGGGTTGCACCGCCCGATCCGCGATATCGAGCGCCTGGACGATCTTGCCCGAGGCCGCATCCAGGTTTTTCACCGGCACGTTCCAGTTGTTGCCGTTGCGGCAGAGAAGGACCGCCGTGCATACACAGGGAACGTTGTTCTTTGACTTGTCCAGAATCAGACGCATGGTGTATCTGCCGTCCCAGGGCGGCGTGAAGGTGACGACCGCCTCGCGATTGGGCCGCAGATCCGAAGCGACGACGTTGCCGTTGCCGTCGATGATTTCCAGGTCGATGTCCTCAGCATCCAGGTCGCCGTCGGCGAGGAACAGGTACTCGACGCCTCCCCGCAGATCCGTATCGAAGCGAAGGCTGGCGTTGACGTTGACCCAGCCGCCCAGGACGGAGATGTTCTCGCGGTAACCGTAGGTGCCCAGGCCCATATTGACGCGATTGCTGTTGATGCGCACGGCCAGGTCGGTGACGCGGACAACCGCCTCGGCCATGTATCGCCCGGTGCTGGCTCCCTGGGCAAAAATGGGAGCGGCGCTGCCGGCGCAGGCTCCCAGGCTGAGCATCGTCACGAGCATCGCCCGGCGAAAGCCCAGGAACGACAACGGGGACCGGCAGGCGCCAACCACAGCGAAAAACCGTCTCATGTGCATTCTCCTTTGATGGTGACTTGCGAAAGACTCTTGGTCGCCATCAGTTCAATGCACTTTTGCAGCGCCAACCGGACAAATTATCCTTCAAAAGCGCATTGAAGTAAGGGAAGCACTGCGGGCCGCCTTCGGCGGCCATCCCCGTGGAATGGGTATGGTCAAAATCTCTCGCAAAGACGCAAAGACGCAAAGAAGAGGCGAACTAGCGACAAAAAAACGCCCTGGTTCTTAGGCACCCCCTTGCAACGAATTTAGGCCGTGTTTTTCCGTGTTTTGTGGTTGTCGAATGGGTGTGTCCGGGGGTGCGATGCAACGAATTCTCAGCGGCGATTTGTGGTTTTTTCGAAGAAAAAAGCACGGCAAGCGGGGCTTGAGGAGCAGTCGTACGATCCGTGTCCGGGGGTGAGACGGGTTACCCTACCCATAGGAGGTGGCCGACCAATAATCGAAATGCGCCAGGTGCATTTGCTCACGGACCTGATTGTCGGTCCCCACCGGGAAAGGCCCGGCCGAGCAACAAGTACCCTGCTTTCGCCTTTGCCAGTCCAGATGGGATATATTGTTCGCACCTGTCGAGGAATTGCGAAATCCCCGTAACGAAGCACGATATTCGAATCTTTTCTCCCCGGCCCACGGCGATAAACCACATGTTCATTGAGCTAAAACGAACTTCCTCCAATTCGTTCCAGAGCATGAAACGCCGACCCCGCCAAGGCGATTGACAAACGAACCCCGCTGGCAAAAGAGTGAGAGAGAAGCGAGACGTTTCCCACCAAAGCGGCAGACTAAGTCCAGCGAAGAGTGCGTAAGTGCCGAGGATAGGCCAAGTGTCGTCTTCCTTCCTTGGCAAGAAGAACACCGCGGCTGTAACGGCCAGCGGGCAGCCTATTGTCATGGCCATAGCAAAAATGCGAAGCGTTGCTGAATAACGAAAAACCATCACCTCTTGCTCCGTAGCAAGCGGCCGGGCTGTCCAGAGAAGGATAGCGAGGAAACACGACACGACTACGCCCATGATAGCGCCAATATCATGCCCCAATGCGCTCGCCCTTTCATGCTTGAGGTTCCGTTTTCTGATTTGCTAGACGGTTCATTCCTCGAACAGCGCATCGACATACGCTTGCGGATCGAAAACGTCCATGTCTTCGAGCTTTTCGCCGATGCCGATGAACTTGACCGGTAAGCCGAGCTTTTGCTTGATGCCGAAGATGGCGCCGCCCTTGGCCGTGCCGTCGAGCTTGGCCAGGATAATGCCCGTACATTCGACCGATTTCTTGAACATCTCGGCCTGCGAAATGGCGTTTTGCCCGCTCGTCGCATCCAGCACCAGGAGCGTCTCGTGCGGGGCGCCGGGAATCTGCTTGGCGACGATGCGGCGAATCTTCTCCAGCTCGCGCATGAGGTGGACCTGGGTGTGCAAGCGGCCGGCGGTATCGACAATGACGATGTCGAAGCCGCGAGCCACGGCCTTTTCGCAGGCGTCATGGGCGACGGCGGCGGGGTCCGAACCCTGGGCGTTCTTGACGATGTCGCAGCCGACGCGTTCGCTCCAGATGGTGAGCTGCTGCACCGCGGCGGCCCGGAAGGTGTCGCAGGCGGCCACCATCACCTTCTTGCCGTCGACCTGGCAGCGGTTGGCTAGCTTGGCGATGGACGTGGTTTTGCCCGAGCCGTTGACGCCGGCCACCATCACCACCGTCGGGCCCGAGGCGGCGTAGCGAATGCCGCCGTCGGGTGAGGACAGCAGTTCACGCAGCTCTTTCTTGACGAAGGTCTGCACGTCGCCGGTGATTTCCTTGTCGAGAAACGCCTGGCGAACGTCGCCGACGATTTTCTGCGTCGCGAAGGTGCCGACGTCGGCGAGGTAGAGACGCTTTTCCAGTTCGTCGAGGAACTTCTGATCGACGCGGCCCTTGAACGTGAACAGCTCCGCGATGCTGCTGAACAGGCTGCGCGTCTTGGCCAGGCCTTGCTTGATTTTTTTGAAGAATTCGCCGAACATGGTTGAACCTCGACTTCCTGACACGGCATTTCCCGGGCAACAACGATCAGTTTTCGCCTTGCTCGGCCGAATCTGTCGGCGGCTCGTCATGACCTGGGCCTTCGAGCTTGTCCACTTGCTTCGGCAATTTTTTCTGTTCCGACTGGACGCGACGTTCAATCTTCTTGATGTCTTCAGCGGGTGGCAGCTTCTCCGGAACGATGCCGCGATCGGTGAGAACCTTGCGAATGTCTCGGTTGTTCTTGACATGTTCGCCGGTGATCGTCG
>Ga0182024_10015298_pt1 | contig 14715 bp, 16 predicted proteins | sample P32metaG_FD_120480 | JGI IMG/M metagenome (GOLD analysis project Ga0182024, IMG submission 120480) | Permafrost microbial communities from Stordalen Mire, Sweden - P3-2 metaG (Illumina Assembly) | ecosystem: Environmental > Terrestrial > Soil > Wetlands > Permafrost | place: Sweden: Stordalen... | reverse complement strand
GAGCCGTCCGCCTTCGCGCCTTCGGGGCAATTTGCTACAACATGCCCAACGGCCGCCGCGGAGATCGGCGGCCATACCCCCATGAAGGAGTGAACATGATGACCGTGGCCGCCAAGAAGCGTTCGGAAGTCAAGGACCCCCAGCTGGCGACGCAGGGCAAGAAGCGCATCCTCTGGGCCGACGGCGACATGCCGGTCCTGGCGCGCATCCGCGACCGCTTCGCCAAGGAGAAGCCGCTGGCCGGCCTGCGCATGGCCGCCTGCCTGCACGTCACCGCCGAGACCGCCAACCTGGCCCGCACCCTCCAGGCCGGCGGCGCCGACCTCGTCCTCATCGCCTCCAACCCCCTCAGCACCCAGGACGACGTGGCCGCCAGCCTCGTCAAGGACTTCGGCATTTCCACCTTCGCCGTCCGCGGCGAAGACACCGACACCTATTACAAGCACGTCGTCGCCGCCCTGGAGCACGAGCCGCACGTCACCATGGACGACGGCGCCGATCTGGTGTCGGCGATGGTGTTCGTCTCCCTCGGCCGGCTCGACGACGTGCATCCGCAGGTGCGGGCTTGGGCGCAGAAGATGACGCCGGCCGAACGCGAGCGCGTCATCGGCCAGGTGGTCGGCAGCATGGAAGAGACGACGACGGGCGTCAACCGGCTGCGGGCGATGGAGCGCGACGGCGTGCTCAAGTTCCCGGTGATCGCGGTCAACGACGCCACGACCAAGCACTTCTTCGACAACCGTTACGGCACCGGCCAGAGCACGCTCGACGGCATCATCCGGGCGACGAACATGCTGATCGCCGGCCGGCGGATCGTGGTGGCCGGCTACGGCTGGTGCGGCAAGGGCGTGGCCCTGCGGTCGCGCGGCCTCGGCGCCAACGTGATCGTGACGGAGGTGGACGCCATCCGCGCCCTGGAGGCGGCGATGGACGGCTTCCAGGTGATGCCGATGGCGGAGGCGGCGCCGGTGGGCGACGTGTTCATCACGGTGACGGGCAACGCCGGCATCGTCCGGGGCGAGCACTTCGCGGCCATGAAGGACGGGGCGATGGTCTGCAACAGCGGCCATTTCGACGTGGAACTGGACCTGCCGGCGCTGCAAAAGCTGTCGAGTAAGGTGATCTCCGACGTGCGCCAACACGTGGACGAATACCAGCGCAAGAGCGGCGGCCGCATCTATGTGTTGGGTCAGGGACGCCTGGTGAACCTGGCGGCGGCGGAAGGCCACCCGCCGAGCGTGATGGACATGAGCTTCGCCACGCAGGCGCTGGCGACGGAATACTGCCTCCAGCAGAAGGGCAAGCTGACGGCGGCGGTGCATACGCTGCCGGTCGAGCTGGAGCAGTACGTCGCCCAGCACAAGCTGGAGTCGATGGGCGTGAGCATCGACGAACTGACGGACTCCCAGAAGTCGTACATGACCGGCTGGGAACAGGGGACGTGAGCGGACGAGACGGCGCGGGCGAGGAATTTTGTCCGATCCCTTGCCCGCGCCTGCGGCCGACGGTCGTGATAGAATAAAGGGAAATGGCCCTTCGCGGGGAACACGCCATGAATCCGACCGAAACCCCGACCGTCGTTCCCGTCGCGCCGCCGGCCCCGGCGCCCGTTTACCACCTGCTGCCGGATGAGCCGCCGGACATCCTGGTACACATCGCGCGGGTCATCCCCGACCCGGAACGCTGGCTGGACGCGCCGAACCCCAACTTCTGCTATGAAACGCCGCGCTCGTTGATCGGCACGGAACGGGAGTGGTTTCTACGGGGCCTGCTGCGCGCCATTCGATATGGACTCTACTGGTGATGAACCTCGGCGGCCGCGCGGCGTTGCGCACCGGACCCGTGAGTGGGATGTGGTATCGGGCCGTCGAACCGGGCCACGTGCGAACGGCCCTCGCCACATCCCACTCCCTTTTTTCGCCGAGCCGCTTCAGCCCAGCGACCGGGGTTTTTGCGGCCTTTCCGGTCCTCTATCTCGCCGAAAATCATTTGGTCGCCCTGCTGGAAGTGGGCGCGCTCTTCGCCGCGGTGGGGCCGGGAGGCGTCCTCCTGCCGAACCCGCACCGGGCCTGGACGCTCCTGAATGTTCATGCCACCCTCCAGACGGTCGCGGACCTTTGTGACATGGCGGAACAGGCGAAGCTGTCCACGACGGCCCAGGAATTGACCGGCGATTGGCGCGGCAATCACGTCCGCACGCCGTTCTGCTCCGTCCCCGCCCCCACGGGGCCGGCGCCCACGCAGGACTTGGGACAGGCCCTCCACGACCTCCCCGGACTGGAAGGCTTCCAGGCTCCTTCCGCACGGATGCCGACCCACCGCAACCTCATCGTCTTTCCGACCAAGCTCCGGCCCGGCAGCCGGATCGTCTTTACCGACGCCTCCACGGGGCAAACTCACACCATTTCGTAAGATCCCCTTTATGTTTACCGGACTGGTCGAAGCGCTCGGCGCCATGCGGGACGTGGTCCCGGCCGGGGCCGGGCGCGAACTGGCGATCGAGGCGCCGGCGCTGGCGGCGGAGCTGTCACTCGGCGAGAGCGTGGCCGTCAACGGCTGCTGCCTGACCGTCGTGGCCCACGACGCGACGACGTGCCGTTTCCAGGCGGGGCCGGAGACGCTGCGCAGGACGAACCTCGGCGCCCTCCGTCCCGGCGACCGCGTCAACCTGGAGCGGTCGCTGCGCGTCGGCGACCGGCTGGGCGGCCACATCGTCCAGGGCCACATCGACGGCGTCGGCCGCGTGGAGCGCGTGCTGCCGGACGGCGATTGGACGACGATTTGGTTCGCCTGCCCGCCGGAACTGTCGGCGCAGATGGTGTCGAAGGGGTCGGCGGCGGTGGACGGCGTGAGCCTGACGCTGGTGGACGTGGAAGACGGCCGGTTCAGCGTCGCCCTCATCCCGCACACGCTGGCCCATACCACGCTAGGATGGAAGAAACCCGGCGACCCGGTGAACTTGGAAACGGACCTGCTGGCGAAGTACGTCCAGAAATGCCTTTTGGCGCAGAGAACCTAATGGACTCGAATCCCCGGCAAACGCTTTCGTACCTCCGCAACCTCTTCGAGGAGCGCGGCCTCCATCCCAAGAACAAGCTGGGACAGAACTTCCTCATCGACCTCAACCTGATCGACCTCCTGGTGCGCAGCGCCGAGTTGACGCCCGACGACGTGGTGCTGGAAGTCGGCAGCGGCACCGGCAGCCTGACGGTGCGTATGCTGGAGCGGGCGGGGGCGGTGGTCAGCGTCGAGGTCGATCCGGCCTTCGCCATCATGACCGACGAAGCCGTTTATAAACGCCGCGACCGCGTTGCCCTGATCCACGGCGACGCCCTCAAGAACAAGAACGAGTTGAATCCCGACCTGTTCACGGCCGTAGCCCGCATGAAGGAGCGCACCGGCTGCCCCTATTTCAAGGTGGTCGCCAACCTGCCGTATGCCGTGGCCGTGCCGGTGATCTCCAACGTGCTGCTCTCGGACCTGAACCCCGAGCGGCTGGTGGTGACGGTGCAGTGGGAGATCGCGGAGCGTTTAACGGCGGCGGTCGGCACGAAGCCCTACGCCGCCCTGGCGGTGCTGACGCGGAGCGTGGCCGACGTGACGGTGGTGCGTCGGCTGCCGCCGACGGTGTTCTGGCCGCGGCCGCAGGTGGACTCGGCCATCGTGCTCATCCGGCCCAATCCCGCCAAGCGCGCCCACGTCGGCGACGTGACGCGGTTCCGGCATTTCCTGCGCGACCTGTACGTCCACCGGCGGAAGAACCTGCGGGGGGCGTTGGTGAGCCTGCCGGACAAGCGGTTCAGTAAGGAGGAAGTGGACGCGAAGCTGGCGGAGTTGGGGATCGAGGGGACGACGCGGGCGGAGGCGCTGGACCCGGAACAGCACTTGCGGCTACGCGCGGTGTTCGGATGATATTTACATAGGATTGGGCGCTGAGGGATTCGGACCCCCGACCATTCGCGTGTAAGGCGAACGCTCTACCACTGAGCTAAGCGCCCTCAAATATCTGTATTCACCAGTCGAGCAGAATCAACACTCCCGCGACGACCGCCCCGACCCACAGCACCAGATTCAGGAGATTCCAACTCGCCGGCGGATTTTTGACCTCCGGCAGGAGTTGCACCACGCCATACAGGATCAGCCAGGCTCCGAGGACCAGCATCCCGCGCTTCTTGTGAAACCTGACGTTCATCTTCTCCTCCCTGATAAATGTGCTATATACCAACCCGAAGCGCGAGCGGGGGCTTGGACCGAATCCCTCGCTCGCGCTTCGGGCCTGTAGGAATGCCGGCCCGCACGTTCGCGCGTCAGACCGAGACGCGCTCGCCGGTCCCCGTCGTGGGGGGCGTCGTCGTGACGGTCCCGTAGGTGCGGTGTAGTTCCAAGCCCCGGCGGTGGTGGTGGTAGGCCAGGCCGACGAAGGCGATGCCCAGGCCGATCAGAATACAGATCCACAGCACGACGAACGCCACCATCAGGGCGGTGTCCAGGTGCTTGAACTCGACGAACTGGACGGGACCGTTGTCCCCCTTTTGGTAGGTCAGCATTTGGTAGCGAATGCCGACGCCGATGCATGCCAGGCCCATGCCGATGAGGGAGCCGGCCGCGATGATCGCCCCGCAGAGTGCTCGCATGGAATTTCCTCCGATGGAAAGACGTTAGGAGACGGTCCAGGGACGATTAACGATACCCGCCGAACATGCCCGAGCAGCCGGCGAACACCAGCAGGATGCCCGCGATGACGATGAGGATGCTGCTGCATCCGCAGGTTGGCCAGGGGCCGTATTGCCCGCGCGGCCCCATGCTGTTGAAGAAGCCGCCGCCGCCCAGCAGCGGGCCGCCAGAACCGTAACTCATGTTCCACGTCTCCCGTGTGAAAGAGGAAGGGGACTCGCCGGCGCTCCGGCGTCAACGTTTGGCGTCCGGCTCGATCCGGCCCGCCTTGAACGCCTGATAGGCGTTTTCCGCCTGCACGACCCAGACGCGCATCTGGGCGACCCGATGGGCGTCGCTGGGATGGTCGGAAAGGATCTCCGGCGGCGCCTTGCCGTCGCCTTGCGCTTCCATCGCCTCCCAGAAATCGACCGACTGACGCGGGTCGTAGCCGGCGAAGGTCATGAGGAAGATGCCGATGTGGTCGGCCTCCGACTCCTGCTGGCGGTCGAAAGAGAGGTCGCGGAACTGCTGGAAGATGCCGCCGTGCCCGCCCTCCGAATCGCGCCGGCCGCCGTCCTGGTAATCCAGCGCGCGGCCGCCGACGCCGAGCAGGTCGATCAGCTTCAGACGGTCGCCGGTGTCGAGCAGGCCCATGCCGCCGGAGGCGGCGTCCACCGCCTGGCCCTCCATCTGCTGCCGGGCGATGCGTTCGCTGGAGTGGTGGGCCAGGGCGTGGGCGATCTCGTGGCCGAGGACCGTCGCCAGCCAGTCGTCGTTGTCCTTCCCGTCCGGCGTCTTCGCCATGTTGAGCAGACCCATGAAGACCGCCACCTTGCCGCCGGGGAGGCAGAAGGCGTTGACCTGCTTTTCCGGCAAAACGACATATTGGGGGTCGTTAAAGTTCCAAGGCCGGCCGTAGGGGTCGTCGTCGCTCAGGTTGATTTCCCGCCGCAGCGGCTTGTTATCGAGCGCCACGCGGAAGATCTTCTTGCCGACCGTTTGCACTCGCTGGTAAGGCTCGCCTTCGACAGGACTTTTGCCTTTGGCCTTCTCATCCTGGAGCACTTCCTGGAACGCCTCGTCGCCGAGCTTCACTTCTTGCTGGGCCGTCAGCGTCAGCGCCTGGGGACGGCGGCCGGGGCCTTCAGCGGCGCCCTCATCGGGGCCGGGGGCGCCGGCCCCGCAGCCCGGCAACGCCAGGCCGCCGACGAGGCAGCAGACGACCCACCACCGGGAAATGCGAAGAGGACTGGTCACGCGGGAACCTCCGCCCAGGGGACTTTCATTCGCCGCCACGGCACCGTTAATTCGTAGGGCCGCGATCCGATTTCCCGAATTGTATGGAAGCGTCTCTGTTAGGGAAGAGAAGTCTCCATCAGCGATCTTTTCCTTCATTCCGTTACCTTCGCCGCTCAATTGTGCGCTGACGTTTGCCCGCTCCGCCGCGCCCATGCCCGCTTTCGCTCGGAACAAAGACGCTTGCGGGCGTGCTTGTCCTGCCTTTTTCCGGCAAGTCGCGGGTTTAGTAGCAACCCGTATGCCGGATTTCGTTTCTGTCGTCTGTCGTCGAATGGGTCCCTAAGGCTCCGAAGCCACGCCTCGCCAGTCCTTACTCTCACCGCGGAGAACGCGGAGAGCGCGGAGGAAGACAAATACTTCCTTGTCTCCCTCCGCGCTCTCCGCGTTCTCCGCGGTGAGATTGTTTTCCGAAGCCTACTCCATCACAAACGGGTTCGTCCGCCGTTCCCGCCCGACGGTGGTGACCGGCCCGTGGCCGGGATAGACGACTGTGTCATCCGGCAGGGCGAATAGCTTTTGGCGGATGCCGTCGTAAAGCAGCCGGGCGTCGCCGCCGGGGAAATCCGTCCGGCCGACGCCGTCGCGGAACAGCACGTCTCCGCCGAACACCAGGCACGGCGGCCCGCGGAAGACGTAGACCACATGCCCCGGCGAATGGCCGGGCACGTCAAACACCTCGAAACGCAACCCCGCCGCCTCCACGATTTCGCTTTCGGCCACGGTGCGGTCGGCGGCCGGACTGACGATCTCGAAGCCGAAGGCGGCGCTCAAGTTCAACTCGGCGTCGGCCAGCAGCGGCGTCTCGCGGGTGCCGATCACCAACGGCGCGTCGGGGAAGGCTTGTTTCATCGCCTCGTTGCCGGCGATGTGATCGGCGTGGCCATGCGTGTTGAGGATCGCCGCCGCCGTCAGACCTTCCTCGCGCAGGAAATCGAGAATGGCGTCCGGCTCCAGCCCCGGGTCGATCACCACGGCGTCGTTGCGGCCGGGCAGCCAGGCGACGTAGGTGTTTTCCTCGAAGGGCATGGAAACTAGCGTGCGAATCTGGAACGGCGCGGTCATGGAGGGAATCTCGGGGGTTCGGAGAAAGTTGGTGCCGCGGCCAAGCCTTGCCGCGCCGGGGCGTGCGCCGGCGAATCGCATATCTTTTTCGATTTCCTATGACTATGGTTCAACCGCGCGGCCGCCGGCCGCCGACTTCATTGTACGCGGCGAAGGCACGCGCCTGCTTTGGTGGAGGGTGGAGGGTGGAGGGTGGATGGAAAAGAACAGGACCGTGTTCTTCCGTCTTTTCCCTCCACCCTCCACCCTCCACCCTCCACCAATCTGTAGGAGCGGCAGAATGATTTCGCGGCAACCATCCCCGTCGTCGGCGCGTCCGGCCCGGCATCGACCCTGGATCCTTGGGGCCGTCGCCCTGCTGGGCCTGGCCGCGCTTCGCGGCGCCAATCCGCCGGCCGCGCGATCCGCAGACAAGCCGGCCGAAGCCTGCCCCATGGACGAACCGCTCCGTCTGCTCGCCGAAGCCAAGAGCGGTTTTGAAAAGGTTTCCGACTACACCTGCACGCTCGTCAAGAAGGAACGCATTAACGGCGAACTGACGCCGGAAAACGTCGTCGCCATGAGCGTCCGCACCGAGCCGTTCGGCGTGGACCTCCGCTGGCTGAAGCCGCAGGGCATGTCGGGCCAGGAAGCGTGTTACGTCGCCGGCAAGTACGACGGCAAGATGCGGGTGCGGGCGGCCGGCCTGCTCGGAGCGGTCGGCTTCATTTCGATGGACCCGACCGACCCTCGCTGTCAAAAGACCAGCCGCCATGCCATCACCGAAGCCGGCATCGGCAACCTCATCGAACGCTTCATCGGCCGATGGGAACTCGAACGCAAGCTCAACGTCACCCAGGTGCGCATCGGCGAATACGAATACAACAAGCGTCGCTGCGTCCGCGTGGAGACGATCCACCCCACCAACCCGGACGACCAGTTCCTCTGCTACCGAACGGTGGTCTATTTCGACAAGGAAAATCACCTGCCGATCCGCATCGAGGCCTACGACTGGCCGCATGGCGACGGCGATTCCGGCGCCCTGGTCGAGTCGGTAAGCTACGCGAACCTGCATCTCAACGTCGGACTTGCCGACGAGACGTTTAACCATTGAAGATAGGAACGGTCATTCACCCGAAGGGCATGGCTTGGGCGGGGCCAGAGAGGGTTCATTCTCTGGCGCGGGTCGTGTTTACCGCTACCGCTCCGGCGTCAACGCCGCGACGGCCCCACCTTGTCCTCCAACTTCTCCACCATCTCGACGGTGTTCAGGCCCGCCGCATCGTAGCCGGCGACGCCCTGTTTCCACAAAAGCGCCCGCAATTGTCGCTGCACCGGTCCCAGGTCGCGCAGCGGGCCGGGGTCGCGTCCCGGTTCGGGCGCCGGCAACGCCCGGTCGACGGCGTCGATGTCCCGCGTCAGCGCCGCGTCCGTCGTCCCGGCCGGCAGATCGATGCCCCGCTCCCCGGCGAACCGTCGCAGGCGTTCCGCCAGTTGCTTCCGTTCATGGTCCGTCAGCGGCGGGCAGAGGTCGGCGTCCGGCAGGTTCGGCTTCTCGGCGGCGGCCGGCGTCGCTGCCGGCGGCGCGGCCGGGGGGACCGCCGGGGGCGACGCCGGCAGCAGCATTACGACCGGCGGGATCACCGCCATGACCAGGAGTAGGCCGAGGGCGAGGCGGATCATCTGCCGGCGGCTGCGGCGGGCGAGGAGGGCGTCCATCTCCCGCTGGTCGCCGTGTTCGACGGCGCTTTGCAGCCGCCACTCATAATTGCCCTCCGGATAATCGCCTGCCTGCCGCTCGTCGATGTAGCCGGGGACTTCCCGCCCCGCGTCGCGCGGCACCACGACGGCGTGGAACTGTCCGGCGTTGGCGAAGGCGAAACTGGCGGGCCACATCTCGCGGCGGGAGTTGGTCGGCAGCAGCGCCCACAGGTCGCGCAACAGTCCGGCGTCCGGCGCCGGCCGCTCGAAGACGAGCCGGGTGCCGTCGAGCAGCGCCTGCGCGCCGCCGAGCAGGATGGCGCTGTGCGGCGCGTCCAGCACCTTTCTCAGCGCCTCCACGGTGCGGGCCGGCGGAGCCTCGGCCGTCCACTCCAGGGCGGCCAGTTCGCCGCGCGCCCGCCAATCGGGAGGAAATTGATCCGCGATGTAGAAGGGATCGCCTCCGAGGCCGTCGTAGAGCGCGGCCGGCACGACGAGCAGGCGAAAGCCGAGCGCGCCGGGCCGGCCGGCGTCGTCGCCGCCTTGGTCGGCGGCCTGGACCACGGCCACGCGCCCCGGCCCGAACGGCTGCGCGAACACGCAGCCCGGACACGCCACGCCGGCCGGCCGTTCGCCGAAGCCGGTACACAGCCGTTCCGCGGCCGGCAGCCACGTATCGAGAAAGCCGGGAGAGCGCGCCAGGAACTGGTAGCCGCCGGCGCCGTGGCCGCCGTAAATCGCTTGCTCAATCACCTATTCACCCTTGTGCCTTTGTGGTGAATCTTTCTTCATTCGATCCTCGGCATGACCGGCATGTCGAAGTCCGACTCGAACGTCAGTGTGTTGTCGCCGGATGAGACTTCGCCGCTCAGCAACTTCAGGGCCAGCGGGTCGTCGCCGCCGGACTTGATCTCGAACACCTGCCGCTGCCAGTAATAGTGGTCGGTCGCGCGGACGGTGACGGGATCGCCCATTTTCCAGCGGATCGGCCGCGGGAACTCGAAGTTCCATTCCGGATCGTAACTGTGCTTGATAAACCAGCTCGGCGCCGAACGCACGCCGTTGACCTCGACCTCCACCGACACCGCCGGGCCGCCGCTGAACCAGCCCGCCGTCTTCGCGCCGAAGTGGCCCTTGCGCAGCACGACGTGGTATTCGTGTTCGGCGCCGACCCGCTCCGTCCAGCGCAGCAGATCGCGGGCCGCGTCCGTGAACCGGCCGTCCGGGTGGGCCGCGAGGTACGACCGGCTGAGCACCGCCAACTCCTTCACGTCGGCCGGCTTCTCCTGATAGTGGTCGCGGACCTCGCGGAAGTCCGCCTTGTCCCAGTCGGCCGCGACGGCCTTGAGGCCGTCGCGCGCCTCCGCGGCGAAGGCGCCTTGGGGATGGCGGTCGAGGTAGCGCTGGTAATTCTCCCGCCGCGTGTAGAAATTGAGCGGCTCGCGGGCGGAATAGCCGCGGACCGACTCGAAGTCGCGCAGGTCGATCCGGACGAGATAGGCGTGGCGGCGCTTCGTCGCCTTGTCTCTCAACGACGTGTCGCCGAAGTCGTGCAGGAAGCGGTCGGCCCGCGCGACGAGGTCCGGCAGCTCCGCCTTCTCTTCGGCACTTTCCAGGTCCGCAAAGGACTCCTGAGCGCGGCGTTCGCGCTCGGCGTCGCGCCGGGCCTTGAGAGCGGTGCGGAACTGCTCCAGGTCGTCTTCGACGTTCCGCTCGGGAAAGTCCTCCCGGAAACTGCGGTAGAGGCCCCACACCGCTTCCGGGTCGGCGTCGGCGTCGGCGGCCCGCTGGCGCACCTCGGTCAGGCGTTCGGCGCCCTGTTCCGCGCGCAGCCGTTGGCGTTGCCGTTCGTCGAGGTCGCGCAGGTGGGCCTCCTCGTCGCGGACGGCGGCGGGGCGGAACAGGTTGCGCGTCGGATGCCACGTTTGATACGACCGCCAATCTTGAACGACCGCCGCGAGGTCGGCGTTGCCGTCCTCGAACTGCCGCGTCTGCCGCAGACCCCAGGCGTCGTAGCCGAAAAGCGCCAGTGCCAGGCCGACCACGGCGGCGGAGCCGATCAGCAACCGGCGACGGAACCGCCGGCGCGTCAGGTCGCGCAATTTCCGCCGGTACATCGCCGTGGCGGGGGCGTCCGGGTAGCGGCGGGCGAAGCAGTCCATGCAGCGCCGCAACAGGGACACGTGATTTCCCGCCCGCTTCCACAGTTCCTCCAGCCGCGCCTCGTCTTGAGCTTGCAACGCGGCCGCCAGCCACGTCAACGGCCCGGCCAACCCCTCCGGCTTCGGCAGGAATATGGTAGGTTGATCCGATGCCGGATCGGCCGGCGGCAGCGAATCGCCGAGGCTGCTGACGGCGTACAGGGCGTGGCCGACGGCGTGCGTCGTCAGGGCGTGTTTCGTCATGCCGAAGCGTCCGGCCGCGGCATTGGCGCTGTCAGGACTTAGCAGATCGGATTTTGTGACAATCAGCGCCGTCGGTCGGTGCGCTTCGCCGGCCGGCTGTGCGGACAGGTAATCTTCGACGACCTGTTCGACCTCCTGCTCGGCCCGGAGGAGGGTGCCGGAGGCGTCCGTCAGCGCGGCGTCGAGGCAGAGCCAGACGGCGTCGCAGTCGCGCAGGAACTCGCGGATCGGCTCCTCCCGGCCCAGTGCGACGTGTTCCCCCTGATAATCCTTGACGAGCAGGTCGATGCGCCGGCCGTCGTGGTAGAGGTGGAAGCGCAGCGGCGTCTCGGCGAGCGTGGCCGGCAGCGGCCGACCGGCCTCGAGTTGCAGCACCTTGTCCGACAGGTACTCCGCGGTGCGCGCGTCGGCCGCGGCCAGGCGCAGGCCGGGCAATCGGCCGCCGACGGCCTCGCGGTAGAGCATGGTCAGGAACGTGGTCTTGCCCACGCCGCGCCGGCCGAACAGGCCGAGGCGCTGCGGACGGCAGAGCCGGGCGGCCGCCGTCGGAATTGGCTTCATGGTCGGGCCTCTGGGTGCGCATCCTCTTCCAGCCGTATTGTATTTTATCCAGTCAATCACGATAGTGGGTAAGGCGTTTGCCCGACGGAACAGGGAGGTTCACATGCGTTCGCTTATCCTGTGCATTCTGGCAGGGTTCGTCCTGCCGCCCGTCGCGCCGGCCGACGAGAATTCGCCGCTCCGTGAGGAGTCGGACCTGGTTTTCGGCAAGGGCGGCGAGACCGACCTCAAGCTGGACCTGGCGATGCCGGCCGACGGCGACGGGCCGTTTCCCGCCGTGGTGTGCGTCCACGGCGGCGGCTGGGTCGGCGGCGACCGCAAGCAGATGGGCCAGACCATCCGCGCCCTCGCCCGTCGCGGTTTCGTGGCCGTTTCGCCGGACTACCGCCTGGCGCCGCACGACCGCTTCCCCGCCCCGGTCGAGGACTGCAAGGCGGCCGTGCGCTGGCTGCGCGGCAACGCCGCCAAGTATAAAATCGACGCCGATCACATCGGGGCGGTCGGCTTCGCCTCGGGCGGACACCTGGCTTGTTTGCTCGGCGTGACCGACAAGGGCGACGGCCTAGAGGGGACGGGCGGCAACGCCGACCAGTCGAGCCGCGTCCAGGCGGTGGTCAGCTTCTTCGGCCCGACCGACCTGGCCGCGAAGGGCTGGGGGCCGGACGTGGAGGCCCGCAATCTGGTCCCCCTGCTCGGCGGCACGGCGGACGAGCGGCCCGAGGCCTACCGCAAGGCGTCGCCGCTGACGTATGCCGGCAAGGACGGCGCGCCGCTGCTGCTCATCCACGGCGCCGAGGACAAGATGGTCCCCGTGGGGCAGGCTCGGAAGCTTTACGACAAGATCGCGGCGGCCGGCGGCTCCGCCACGCTGGTGGTCGTCGAGGGCGAGGGCCACGGCTTCCGCCCCGAGAAATTGCGTCAATGTTTAGTGGAAATGATGACCTTCTTCGACAAGCAACTCAAGCCATGACCTTGACGACCTCCGCCCACCCGCCGCTCAAGTCTCGTCGCTGGTCCGGCCTCGCCTTCGGGCTGATCGTCGGCGTCGTGGTGATCTGCCACGGCTGTCACGTCGGCGATCGCGACGATGAACTGTCGGCGAGCGGCCGGCGTAAGCCGGCTGATGTGTCGTCCGGCCACGGGACAGACGCCGCATCAGCCGGCTTACGCCGGCCGCTCGCCAACCGTTAGGGGTGCGGCACTTCGATCGGGACCGGCGTGGGGAACAGCCCCAGCGGGTCCTTGTGGCTGGGGTCTTTGGACATCATCGCCATCTGCTGTTGCAGCGTGGCGATGCGCCCGCGCAGGCGCTCGACCTCCGGGTCGTCGGGGCCGCTGAAGCCGCCAACCGACACGACGCTGCTCTTGCGCGTGTGCAGCACGTAGGCGTCGAACTTTAACTGACGTAGGACGCGGGCCAGTTCGTGCGCGTTGTTGCCCGCCACGTTGAGCGATTCGCCCGCCCAGTCTCTCGTCTTATCGTTGCCCTTTCCAGTCGCCCCCAGAATGTTGTCCACCCCGCCCTGTTGCACACTGGAGGCGCCGAGGTATTCCTTGACGGCCAGCGTCCACTTCTGCGGGCACTGCAACATGCTGTATTCCTCATAGGCGTTGAGCGTTATGAGACGGCGGTCCTTTTCTGGCGGGATCGGCTGGGCGTCGTGGGGGACGGTCGGGTTGCGCACCACCATGCTCTGGGCGAACGGATTAAGCGCTCTTTCCTGGCCGTGGTCGATGAACGTGGAGTAAGGCCGCACGTCCTTTGGCGCGTTCAGCTCGGGCGGCGGCATTTTCTTGACGGCGAGCAACGCCGTATGAGCGGCCTCGTCGTCCGGGTAGCCGCCGACCAGGACGGCGCACTGCTCTTCCACCCGAACCTGGAGCTTGTGGTGCGGAATGGGCACGACGATGCCGCCGTCGGCGGGGGCGGCCGGCTCGGCGAACGGCGCCCATTGCTTCTCCAGGACCTCCTGCTGCTTCTTGCGTTCCTCGTCGGCGTAGTTGAAGACGTAGGCCGGCAGGTGATAGCGATTGCGGATCTGCAATACCGTTTGCCGGGCCAGGTCGGGCGCCGCCGGGCCGGTGAAGTAGGCGGCGCAGATCATCCACGGCCCCGCCTCCGGCGTGATCGGGTAGTCGCGGTTGGGGTCGGCGTCCACCGGCGGGGCGGCGCGGACGGCCCCCGCCGCGCCCAGCGCCAGGCACAACGCCGGCGCCCAGATCAGCTTGTTCATGAGGTTCCGTCCTCCCATTTCGGGCTGGCTGCTCGAATGGCGGCGGTTCATAGCAAAGGGAGGGCGTTCAGTCCAGAGGCCATTTCGGGCCGGGCGGGGCCAGACCCTGCCGCCCGCGTAACACGCGCTGGAATTTGCGCGCGGTCCCTGGTAGAATAAAATGAGATATGGCCGGCCCAGGGAACCTCCCTCAACCGTCGCGCATCGCTCCCCTCCTCCCTGGCGTATCGGCCCGGCGGCCGAACGCGGCCGGACGCGGAACCCGACCTGATGCCACGCCTACCCGACCGGGAGTTCGTTTCCCGGCCCAGGGGGCCTGACGCGGATCACCGAACCATGAATTTCCAAATCGACGTGTCGTCCTCCGTGCCCGCCGTCCCCACCGAACCCCCGCCGGCCGCGCCGCCCGGTGCGGAAACCGTGGACCTGCTTCGGCAGCTGCTCGAAGTGCAGAAGGAACAACTCTCCTACCAACGCGCCGCCGCCGCCGCCCACGACATGAGCGCCCGCTGGCGTGCCTACCTGTCGCGCTGGCAACAGGACTTCCCCGGACTGGGCGACGCCTGCCGCAAGGCCATGCCGTCGCTGGAGCGCTCCTTCGGCCAGCTCATCACCGAGTTGACCAACTGCGTCAACGACGACGACGAGGCCATCGACAACGACTTCGCGCTGCAGGAGTTCCTCGACCGCTACGGGATGCGCCTGGCCCAACTCGGCAACATCCTCAACATGGTGGCGCCGCTCGCCTACCGAGGCGGAAAAAATCACCCGGCCGCGCTAGAATGCACGGGGAGGGTCATTCCGTGCCTCGCGCAGTT
>Ga0182024_10015297_pt1 | contig 14717 bp, 12 predicted proteins | sample P32metaG_FD_120480 | JGI IMG/M metagenome (GOLD analysis project Ga0182024, IMG submission 120480) | Permafrost microbial communities from Stordalen Mire, Sweden - P3-2 metaG (Illumina Assembly) | ecosystem: Environmental > Terrestrial > Soil > Wetlands > Permafrost | place: Sweden: Stordalen... | reverse complement strand
CTGGCCTTGCGCTTTACCAGACCGGCTGCCTGCAATGCCTGCTTAACCCACGTGTAGCTCAACCCGATCTGATGTTCCTCGCCGAGCTTCTCATGAAAGTGCCGCACGTTCAGATCGAAGTACCTGTCCCGGTAGAGGCTCAGAACCTCCTCGGCCTGCTCCTTCGGCACTCGCCGGCTACTTGGCTTCTGCTGTCGCCGGTCCAGCAATCCCTGGTGGCCTTGTTCTTCGAAGCGCTTCCGCCATCGACGCATCTGCCGCTCGCTGATGCCCATCAACTCCGCTGCCTGCCACCACTTGATCTTGCCCGATGTGGCGCGTAATAACACTTCCTGTAACTTCATCGCCCGCTCCGCCGCGGTCCTCGGATAGATCTCCATGCTCTCGCGCATGGCTCCATCTTCGCCGCCCCTTAAGCGGACACTTCATTTGCTAAACACACCGGACATATTATTAGCTAACGACAGTGAGAACCAGTCCCGTTACTGCGTTGCAAACCAGCGCCCATTGACGCTTGCCTACCCTCAGGATCTTGATTGCGATGGATCGACGGCGGAAGCTGTCCAACCGATTTCGGGGCTATGAAGTCTGTCGAGCTGTCATGTGTTCTATTTGTCAGGGAGCCTACCTTCACCGGATCGCCACCGTCAACCGTGAACAGCCTGATAAAGCTGCTTTCTTTCTTGCCTAAACAGTATGAGTCTGGAATTTCCATTTTGCCTTTCGGCTGCGAACCAATATACGCCATTTGCCTCCGCTCGCAATCAAAAATGAAAGTAGATAAACTCGCTATAGCTCCCGATGCAACGTGCAGCAAATGCCAGCAAAGTCCCTGCCAGAAATGCGGTCTTCCAGTTCACGCCCGCTGCAAATGCGCCGCTCCGTGCCGGGGGTGACGCACGGTAACCCGGAGAATCTAACCCCACGCGAAACTTCCTCATGATCTGCTGGCTGTTCGGCGCTGACCAAGCGACAACCAGCCCGATTAAAAGGATGGGAATCTGATGCACGGTGAAGAATGCTGGCTCTATTGGCAGATGCAGTTTAGCCAAAATTCCATGGACCGCAGCGACATCGGGCACACTGAATCCGTGCGCCCCCACCATGCCCCCCCATATATTTCCCATGGTAGCGAAATCTGGGCTTCGAAATGGTACCCACGCAAACAAAACAAAGAGAAACGTAGCCGCCCTGCCGACACTCGCAGGGACAACCATCAAGCAGTTCTTCACCTGGTCCCGCCACAGTTGCACTAGGAGGAGTGCTAAGCCGTGCAGAGTTCCCCACATCAAGAAGGTCCACCCGGCACCATGCCAAATGCCCCCGATCACCATTGTCAAAAGCAAATTAACGTACCGCCGCGCGCGGCCCTTTCGATTGCCCCCGAGGGCAATGTAAACGTAGTCGCGCAAAAATCGCGAGAGGGAAATATGCCACCGACGCCAAAACTCGATTATGTTTCGAGACTTGTACGGCGAATTGAAGTTGATGGGCAAACGGATCCCAAGCATCAGCGAAATGCCTAGCGCCATGTCGGAATAACCGGAGAAATCGAAATAAATCTGCACGGTGTAAGTCAGTGCCGCCATCCATGCGTCGAATAGCGCCACTCGTATTCCGTGCGCCGCTGGCGAGAAAATGCTCGTAGCGACCTCTCCGCAGGGATCAGCAATCAAGACCTTCTTCGCCAACCCAATCGCAAACAAACACAGCCCGGCATAGATCGATAGTTGAGGGATTCTGAGGCGAGGCCGCAGAAACTGCGGCATCATTTCCTTATGGTGAATGATAGGACCCGCAATAAGGTGAGGAAAATACGAAATAAACAGGAAATACCGGACCAAATGCGATTCTGAGTTCCGCGTTTGGTAGGTGTCCACTAGATAAGCGATCTGGGTGAATGTATAGAACGAGATACCCAGCGGAAGGACAATCGACGGGTGAATGGGTGACCGGAAAAGCATGGCCACCTGACCCACAAAGAAATTGGCATACTTGAAGACTGCCAACACCAGAAGGTCGCCGACGACTCCTAGCATCAGCAAGCCGCGCGCGTACGGGTCTTGAGTACGACGGATTCCCAGCCCACATATGTAATTGAAGAGAATTGATGCGGCGAGTAGCCAAGGGTAGGTTGGCTCTCCATAGACTAAAAATCCATAGGAGGCCAGAGCCAGAAATCCAACAGCGACCGGAATCGACCGCCGCACCACGAGCCAATAAATTATGACCACGATTGGAAGAAAAACGAACAGAAAAGCATTCGAATTGAAGAGCATCAGTTCTCCTCAGTTCTGGTATGGTTTTCGGATTCAGTAGAAGTTTGGAGCGCCTGAACTACGCGTTCTGAAAGCGTGCGGCGACCGCTTTCACTCAAATGGCCGCACGCACACCACCTATCCGAAAATCCGTCCGCAGGAAGAATTTCTGTCAGGTCTAGTAGATTCAGGTTCTCTTTCTTGAGAGCTTCTGATGTGGACCGCACTCGCGTTCGGATCGTCTGCGCCAATGCATAATTCATGCTTTGTACGTCGTCATAATCGACCGGCATAAGCACAAACAGCACACGCTTGTGAATGGAATTCGAAATTTCCTGTAGTTTGCCTAACCCCGCAATGTTTCCATTCTGGACCGGCTGCGAGACGTATGTATACCAGTAAAATGCCTCGATAAACTGGCGATTCTTCCCCAGCGTTTCAGGGCAGCCCATCGCCGCTTTTTCCGCCGAATAATAAATGTCTTTGATCCCGTCATAATCCGGATACCGAACGTTCTTATACGTGAACGGTTCTGCGTGGGATGTAAGGGGTCCCAGCAGCGGGGCATCCGGTTTGAACCGTTGCTGCAGCGAATTCTCTTCGTACTCCGGAGACGCTGCGAAACGGAAAAACATTTGAGTCTGAAGATCGGGAATCGATCGTGACGACAATGTCGGCGATAAGAAGAAAACAGCCGCGCCCGCATGAAATCGGCGCAACGCGAAGGTTGTGTAATCTAAACCCTGTCCAACTGTCTGTCCAGGAAAAGAGAAGTCAATCACCTTCTTGTGCAGACCTTCACTTAAGAGCGAGGGTAACTTCCGCCGGTCCTGGTCGCAGGCTGAAAGATCCGTTACTACGGAATTTCCCGCAACGACGAGCGCGTTCAGCGCACGAGGAGACATGACCGGTGCTAAGGCGGTCGCGACTTTGAGATCCGGTACGGGAGCAAGATAGATGACAAAGAACACGGCCATTAAAACGACTAAATATGCCTTTATTGCGCGGCGCAGCTTTGCACCCATGAACTTCGTTCTCCAAAGCGGTTGCAAACTTCGGGTTGACGCTATCGCACGATAGAGCCGATAGGAATGCAAAGGAGTAGAAACTTTGAAGCCGAGAAGTCTGCCTGAAATCTGAATAGTGTGCTAGTCCGCTCAGTATAATTTCCACCAATCGGTGAGTCAAGGGATACTCTCTTCCAATCAGGGCCGACGCATCTTAAATTCCGAGCAGTTGCAGTAAGTAGTCATTGTCCCATCCAGTTTTGAGGCGTTTTCCTTTGATTCCGAGTTGCGTGGATTTGTCTTGTCTGAGCAAGTTCGGGGCTATGCGATTGAGGATGGAAAAGTTCTGCGCTGCATTTCCGGTGCGCTTGCGATCGAGATCTTTGCCGAAGCTGACGTCAAGTGTCCAATGAAGTTTGTTTTCGATTCCCCAGTGTCTTCGAATGGCCCGGTTGAGCTTTCCGGCGTCGGGCTTGAGGCCGGTGATGTAATAGCGGGTTTCGTTCTCGGTTTTGCCCGTTGCCTTGTGGAAGCGTTCCGCCAGGATGCGCACCAAACCCTGTAAAGACGCCCACTCCGCAGCCTTTTCAACCAGGCTCAGGTCCGCGATCACCGAGCAGCGGCACCGTTCAACGCGCCCGTGAGCGCAGTCGATCTCTTCCTCCACCGCATCGGCGGTCAGCATCTGAAACGAGTCCTTGATTTCTTCCAGCAGATGACCCTGATTCTCTTTGACCGCCAAAATGTAGTCGGCCTTTTTGGCGACGATCTTCTCGGCGATGGCCCGCTGACAACCCATCGCGTCGATGGTCACCACGGTTCCACTCAGTTCCAGCGCGGCTAGCAGCTTCGGGATGGCTGTGATCTCGTTGGATTTGTCATCGACCTTGCGCTGGGCCAACACCAGGCTGTTGGCGCTGGCCCAGGCTGAAACCATATGCACCAGCGCCTTGTTGCCCGCCTCGCGCGTGCCGCACAGCGCTTTGCCGTCGATGGCAACTACTTCCCCGGCCGTCAGTTTGGCGATGGAACTGACCCACGCCACGAAACCCTTCTCCAACTCCGCAGGATCGAGCCCGGAGATGACCCGATTGATAGTATCATGCGAGGGAATGCCCGCTGGCAGCTTCAGAAAACGCCTGAGCCACAAGCGTTTAGCCTTGCCGTAGCCCTCGGTCTCATTCCAGCTTCCAGCTGCGCTCAATACTGCGGCTATGGTGATCAAGAGGATCTCTTCCAGTAAATGCTCCCGCGTACGCTCCACACGCGGATCCTTCAACTCCGCGAAATACTTCAGGGGATTCTTCATTCCCCCATCTCACTCAATCCAAGCATCACCGCATATAGCAATTAAGATGCGTCGGCCCTGGGCTGACCAGGGGTGTTACGCGGTACAATAGGTGTGACGTGGTACTATGTAAATCACCAAAAACACCAATTGAGAGCATGAACAAAGAACGGACACGCAGGAAATTTCTCTCAGATCTTGCTACCGGTGCCGCTTCTGCGGCTATAGCGGGACTGATGCCGGGATGTGGGATCCGTTCCAATCTCTCGTCGCAATCATCTTCCTCTGCATCCAACTACCAGGTAAATGTGGTTATTTCAGGAGCTACTCCGTCTGGGATCATGGCGGCACAGGCCGCAATGCGCGAGGGCGCGACCGTTGCGATTATCGATAAAGCCCAACATGTCGGCGGTATGCTGGCAAGCGGCCTGATGACGGATCTGGTGTATCCGCAGGGCGTCGGCGGCTTAACTGCCAAGTTTTATCGTGACATCGGCAAATACTATGGCTTAACTGCGGGCCAGCCACAGTATGCCTTCGAGCCACACGCCGCCGAATCCATCTTTAACGACTATCTGAACTCGCCAAAGTGCACCTTGATTCTCGGGCGAACGATAAGTTTCGCCACGAAGCAGGGAACACAAATCCAATCAATCACTTTAGACAATGGCTCGACAGTTCAAGGCAGTCAGTGGGTTGATGCCGCATACGAAGGGGACTTGATGGCCGTAGCAGGTGCAAGCTATACGGCAGGTCGCGAGAGTCAGAACCAATATGGCGAAAGTTGTGCCGGCTGGGGTTATCAGCATTGGAGCAGCCTCAATGCTTATTTGTCTGATCAGGCCTTAATTCAAGGCGTTAATGCCGATCCTCAAGAGACGGCCGGTCAGGCAGATCAAAAGATCATGGCATATACGTTTCGCAATTGCATCTCGTCAAACCCGTCAAACATGGTGCCGTTTCCCATGCCGGCGAATTACAACTCCGAACGGTTTGAGCTGACATCCAGGATGATTGCAGTTAATAGCTTCTCAACGCTTGCACAGGTTCTTGTTTTAGAGCCAGGAGTGAATAGCAAGTATTGTCTTCTCTCTACTGGGTGGGGATCCTCAGATTACGTCGGCGGCTCCTGGGGATATCCTGATGGCGATTGGGCCACCCGCAACGCGATTTTTCTGGACCACTACGATTACGTGGCTGGCCTGCTTTATTTTCTTTCAAACGACTCGTCTGTTCCCTCGACCATCAGGTCCGAACTACAAGGTTATGGTTTACCGATGGACGAGTTTAAGGACAATGATCATTGGCCGTGGCAGATGTACATCCGAGAAGGCCGTCGTCTCATAGGTAGTTACGTGATGGTTCAAGCCGATGTTACTTTAAATCCCGCCAAATCTGACGCAATCGGAATAGGCGCGTGGGCATTGGATTCACACTACTGCGACTTGTTTGCCACCGGCCAGAATGGGACACAAGGTGCCGCGAGCGATGGCGGATTCTATATCACCAATGTCGCCGAAGCATATCAGATGCCATTTCGCTCTCTTCTTCCTCTGCCTTCTGAGGTATCCAATCTTGCAGTATCCGTTTGTGCTAGCGCCTCGCATATTGGCTTCTCTTCCCTGCGGATCGAGCCCACGTTTATGATTCTAGGCGAAGCGGCAGGGACGGCTGCGGGAGTGGCGCTCAATGCTGGTATTGACCTCACCGACGTCAACGTTCCGGCACTTCAGAATAAACTCCTTGGCTACGGTTCAGTCCTCGCACTCCCGTAACCTTACCCTTCAACTCTGATGTTGCGTGCCAGCGCCTGGTCATAGAGGAACATTATGCAATAATACATTCCTCATCCTGACCTGTCCTCCGCATCTTCGTATTCGCTCTCCCCCTTCGGTAGAGCGCAAAGAGATGGCCGGAAAAGAAGGTCTGTCGGAAACGATTCTCCGCAAGAAACTGCGCGGACAATACGGAGCTATTGTACTCATCTAGATAGGAACTTCGAACGCTTACTGTAAAGCCCCGGACGGCCTTCCTTGGGGAAACCTGCGGGGAACTTCTTCAAAACTCCGATCGGCCTTGCGTCTTCATGGCGATAAGAAAATTCCGTCGTGTCGTGAAGAACCAGAACCGGGAAGCTGTTGCTGGCGGCGAATCTTTCTCCTGTGGATGCGAAATGGCCGGCGAGAATATTGGCTTCTCTGATCCGATCGTTGCCAAAGAAGCGATAGGCCGCCTTGGTATTTGCCCAATCCTAACATGTCCATGGGGTCGTGGCTCCTACTCGGCCCGACAGCTGCTCCAACAGCTGTCGCAATCGCTTGCCGTGGCGGACATCCTCGAACTCGCATCCCACCATTTCATTGTCTATCCACTCATCCACCCTGGAACCCGTCGACGATTTCCGGCATCCCTTGCCCTGAACCAGTCGGCGCTTCCTCATGCTAGACACTTAGCCATGAATCTTGGGCTCAGCGTAAGTGCCTCACTTGAGGCAGAATACGATCCATCAATACCGACGGATCATTAAGCTGGATTTGTGGGTAATTGAAAGGAATTTCGAACGCTTACAAACATTCTGACATTGTTCTAATCCCCTCCATACTGTCCCGGACCTCCGACTGCATCACTCCTTACGCTGAAGGAGTTGGATGCAATGGACAGCGGATACTATGCGGCGATGACCAGACTGGTGGCGCGCACCCAGGCGCTGGACACGGCGGCGGGCAACCTGCGCGCAACACAGTGGGGGAAAGGGAGCGTAACCACCGATTGCAGACTATCGCCAATCATATTGGTTTGTACCGTGGTTCTGGCTGGCTGCAGCCATATAAATCTCACGGCCAGGCCCACAGCAGGGCCCAATTCGGCGCTTCAGCAGCCCGTTATCACGAGTGCTTTAAGCGCAATTCTTGTCCAAGGAGCTATGCTGACGTACCAACTGGCAGCGTCAGGCTCACCGGTGGTCTTTTCCGCCACAGATCTCCCAAACGGACTAGCAGTCGATTCTTCATCCGGTCTCATATCCGGGGTTGTGTCGGCTTCAGGTCCGGCTACAGTTCAGCTGGCTGCCACGAACGCCTACGGTACCGGGCATGCCACGTTGAGCTTAATACCAGCTGATACGCCAACTGCGGTTGGCTCTGAGAATAATTGTGAGCCCGGAGTTGCGCCGCCGCCGCCGGCGGCGTCAAGTGGATATCTGTCACTGGCATTCTGCGACGACTTTGATTCTGAATCCACGATAGACGTCGGAGGCACTGGCGGCCCCGGCTACAACTGGTACCCGTACCGTCCGGGAAACATCCTGGCGCGGTCGGCCTTCAGCGTGGCCAATTCGGCTCTGACAATATCCGACACCTCCTTCATGAACAATTGGGGGTTGACGACGGCAGATATAAGATCCACAAATGGTCGCTCCTTTGAGTTTGGGTACTTCGAGGCGCGCGTGGACTTTAACCCCGCTCTTGGAACAGAGGGGGAGGGGTGGCCGGCCTTTTGGGCTCTCTCGGCGAGGGCTGCCGAATCGGGGCTAGGAATGGACGACCCCACCCCTCATGCGGAACTGGATTTCTTCGAGGCTTTGCCACACAACGCTTCGCCGGGCAACTATTACGGCACCTTTGCAGGGACCCTACATCAGTGGGACTACAACAGTTCATCCGGTTTGACGGATTTCAGAAATAGCAAAAACGCCGTGCAACCTGGAACGGATTGGACGCAGTGGCATGTCATCGGGTGCCTCTGGGTCAGGGGGCAGGTGACGTGGTATCTGGACGGAGTGCCGCTCCTCACTCAAGCCTACGGCCCAAACGAAAATGGGGATCCGACGGCGATTAGCGACGCGGGAAACGTTCCGGCGCCACAAGGGGTATTTGATGAGTTGGATGCCGAGAACAAAGGAATGCTGCTGATACTTGGAAGCGGTCCGGATTGGCCGATGAACGTTGATTGGGTACGGGTATGGCAGTGAGCGAAGATTTGTTAGGCAGCCGGCCACACGATGTCGCTGTGGCGGAAGCTGACGATGTTCCTCACATACCCCGAGCTCGAGCCGAGTACGAATCTGGCGGAGAACTCGATGCGCCCGATTACAATCCGCCGCCGTAGCTGGCTCCGCCAAGGCTGCAAGGAGGCCGGCCCCAGGATCGCAACCATCCTCTCGGACGTCGAGAACTCCCGCCGGCTCGGCGAGCCCATCCATAACTACCTGGCAGAAACCCTTCCCGGCCTCGCCAACCTGACCCATCAATACAACGGAGAAACTCCAGTTATGAATGGTTGAGAAAAAGGGGGCAGGTCAAACGCATTCCCATCCGTCCATTGCCCATGGCCTAACTCTGCGTCTTCGCCATGGGATGATTGAGCCACGACTATTCCTTATTTGGCATATATAGAGCGATAGCGCTGCACTATGATCTCTTCCGCAAAGGCTTGTGTCGACTTTTCGTCGGCAAATCCTCCTTCCATCCATTCAGACTTGTTGGCAAGTACTTCGTCCATTTTCTTCGCTAGACAGCCTATATCCGTGGCACTATACGTTGCAACTCGCCGACCGAGCGACGCGAGCTCCGTAAGCCCTCCAGACTCCGCACAAATCACGCTCTTTCCGTATGCATATGCTTCAAGAACGACGTAAGGCAAAGGATCCTGCCAAACGGAGGGAACCACCACAACATTAACAGACGGATAAAACGCATCAGCGGATGTAAAGCCAAGCCATTCGATACGCGAATCGGTAAAGATACGCCTCACTTTTGCGATGTAGTCCGCTGCTCCCTCCCCCGCGATCCGCAGCTTCCAGTCCGCACTGGTGAGCATTTTCGTGGCCCTTAGAAGATGCTCAATTCCCTTCCTTTCGGTCAATGCCCCGATAAATCCGAAGACCAAGCAGTTTTCCTCACCGGCTCTGGCTGGCGGAGCAGCCGACTTACTGGTAGGAGAGATCTCTTGAATGTTGTAAATAACTTCCCCAGGAACATCTACGAAGTACCCGCACTTCCGATGAGTGGTGAGCACGGCTTGGCTGACCGATACAACTGCATCGACTCGATGCGACCAGTCCTTTTTCGCTTTGCTCATCAGTCTGCAATCCAGACATTGTCGGTCGCAGGATTTGCCGTTTCTAAACATACCAGGATGGACACACAGCAAATAATAATCGTGCAGCGTATGGACGATTCTGATATTTCGTTTTCTCATCTCATTCCAGACCGAGACTGAAAACCCGGATAGAATATTGGTGTGCACAACCTCCGGCTGCAACTCGTCTAGTATCCGAGCCACTCTCCTCGCTGCCCTGAAGTTCCAGACATCTGCAATCTGCCAGAGAAGCCTTGACACAAGATTTGCTCTTTTACCAGGCTTGAACGGCCAATAAAGATTGTCCAGAGGCAGACGATAGACCCGCACCCCATTCATATGTTCAACAGTAACTTGTTCGGCTGGAAGCAGCGAGATCACACTAACTTGGTCGCCCCGCGCCGCTAGAGCCTCGGCCAGAACTTTGGCCGCCTTTTCTGCACCGCCAACTTGAAATGGATGATAGAGTAGGTTGAGAATGGCAATTCGCATCGAATATCTCCACTTACCGAGTGAGTATTGTATTGAGATTGGCGCGGTCACAATTGTTGTGCCCGCAGTAGATATCTCTGGAGTTGGCTGAAAGCAAACGATTGACGATTCAAGCTGTCGTAGCGGGCTATGAAAGCATCGTTATCAGCACCGTTCCCCTGAACACTTAGTCTGGAGACAAGGCCCGCAAGCAGGATGCTATCAGCTTTTCTTGATCGTAGGCTTCACGCAGGTAGGCCTGAGCAGATCGCACAAGTCTTGCGCTTTTTACCCGATCGGTGAGTAACGTACCGACACTCTTGGCGAATTTTTCAGCGGAATTCGCGATGAGTATATGGTCGCCATCGCGCAGGCCCGTTCCTTCCGCCCCGACGTCCGTCGTCACTACAGGGAGCCCCGCCTCCAGCGCGTTGATCGTCTTCACTTTCAGCCCAGCTCCTGAAAAAATGGGGTTTACAAAAACCGAGCTGTTCCGATAAAGTGGCCCCAAGTCTTCCACATCGGATTGAGTTACGATATTCGGTTGCATCTTGCAAATCTCCTGAAGCCAGTCAATTGAGTCTCCACCGGTATATCCGGCGATCACCAACCTGTAACCTTCTATTTGGATCCTTGGATGCACCTCGGTCAGGTACCACCGAAGTCCGCGCACATTCATGGAACGCGTAAGAGCGCCGATAAAGAGCACATCCATGCCGTTAGAATGGTGCGTGAGCATCGAGAGAGAATCTACGCGAGGAGGGATGAAGAAGGCTTTGCCCGAGTCCCATGGGCGCTTTGCAACGAAGTGCTTGAGCTCTGAATCGGATATGAACCAAAGTTGCCGGCATTTTCTCCAAACGCTTGGTAAGAAGAACCGGAATCGTACTGAGTCAACGAAGAAGAGCACTTTCTCCGCCACGTCCGTGCAGTTTTTTGACAGCTCGCGATAGTAGCGGATCTCGTCGTTGTGTACGCGCAGGACGCAATATTTTGTCTTTAGACTCTTGTTCAGAAGAATATCTGCGACATATTCGGTTTCCAGAAGCACCCATTCGTACTCGTCCGTGAGCGACACCGCACGCAACGCGCGACGGCTCTCTACCTGGAACGGGCGTAGAGTGAGCGCTTGCCGATAGCGACGCTCGCGTTGCAGACACCATACGTTCCTCACCTTGGTTTGCACTGCGGCCAAATTGGCTTCGCTAGGAGCCTTCGAATCTGTAGCAATGAGGTCGACGGTATATCCGAGAGCGGTCAAAGAGAGAATCTGACCCCAAATGTCCACGGCAGATCCATGCCGCGGCGGGTACGGGAAGAAATGCGCGACTACTAGAATATCGGTCATCTACGGATAGCCTCAATGCTCGGTCGACGAGAACGCCATGCGGTTCGTCGGCGTAACTTCGCGGCCGTTCGCCCCGGACATCTTCCCATAGGATACATCCCGACATTTGGCTGAGGTGATTTTCATCTTGACTGCTAAATTTGAGCACATTTACCCTCTGCACTCCGGCGCGATTCTGTGCTGAACACTCGTCTACAGATCGTCGTTTCTTCCCTTCCGGCCACGCCAGCCATCCAACATGCCCCAGACGATATATCGAATCTTCTGCCACTTATCTTCCTCTCCGATAATGACCTTTATCGCCTCCTTCAAACTGCTCCAGTAAAGTTCGAGACAGATCGCAGGAAACTTTCCTATATACTTTCGTCGAAGCCACACTCTGTTCCTTTCAGAATAGTACCTTCGTATGGCGCCATAGTTTGAGGTCATAAATATCGTAGCGCCGAACAATCGATGAACGCGTGGAGATGAGGGGGCATGTAAGAGAACTGCGTCCTTGCATTCGAGAAGCTTGTACCCCGCACATTGCACTCGGAGTGAGTAGTCAAAATCAATGCCGCCGATGAACAGACCCACCTCAAACCATCCTTGCTCTTCGAGGAGTGACAACGGCATGAGGCTTCCCGAAGTCATTGCGAACTTGAGGGTGCCGTCGCCATTGTATCGAGCTGGCAAAATACGGCCAGTTCTGCGATCAACGTAACGAGGGACTATGAGGGCAACTTGCTCCCTGAGTGGGTGTGTCGTAAACTCGCGCATCATCGTATCGACGAGACCTGGCGTAACTGCGCTATCCTGATCAAAGAACATGACCCACTCGAATCCCTGAGATCGCGCCCACTTGGCTCCAAGGTTCAAGCCCTCTGCTAAGCCTAAATTTTCTCCATTTTCGATCAACTCGAAATGCGCCTCACCGCTCGCTTCGCGCAACCTCTCGAGATTTGCACCTGTCGAGCCATTATCTACCACAACCATGCCTTCGACCTGGGGACGGAGAATCGAGAGGTTTACGATGTCCTCTGGAAGAGGGTGAAAGGTCACAACAACTCCGCACACACACTTCTTATTCATTGAATTCCTCTCTTTCGATAAAGGGGAAAGAGAACCCTGACACTGAGAATGGAGGTCATCACTTTCACAAATGTACCTACCGAGATTCTGCGCCTCATTTCAGCACATCTGCACGCACTCTCTAAAGGGCAAGGAGCGCCGAGAAATGGACGATCACTTAAACTGCCCCTTCCACTTTTCAATCGCCCCGACCGGAAGCCTCAGATTCGTTGGCCCGTTGCTCCAAATCCACTCTTCGATCAAGTCGAGCCTGTCCCTCATGATCGTAGGTAGTCCCGTGTCATGTGAAATTTCTGAGGCCCGGTTATCCACAGGTAAAATGAGCGCCCGTTTGCGCTTTTGCAGGGCGCGAATCCCCCCGTGCAAACGAAGGCCTATATAATCGATCGACTCCTCCTCCAAGGTTCGATCGTATTCGTGAACGTTGGGTCGAACAAACTTAATGCCCGGAATGGCGATACTATCGTAGTATTTCCTGTCCTCACTTTGCTGTGTCCAGCAGTAAACTGTCTTGTAACTGCGGGCAAGCAACTCAAGCAAAGCCCTGTCCGACTTGGGATTCGGCTTGTACCAAGTAACAGTGGTGATAACGGCTTCGGCTTTCTTTTTTGGAATTGTCGCGCAGTGTTCCGGAGTCACCTGCCACATCGTCGGGCAACTCGTGTTTTCCGCCTGTTTGCCCAGTGACGCCAGTTTTCTCTTCGCAAAGTCGTCTCGTACAGAGTGAAGCATCGTTCCCGACAAAGCGCGCCGGAGAACCCATCGTGTGTAAGCATTCGTTCTTTTCGCAGAATCGCGCCAGCCAGCCCCGAGCAGGACAATGTTCTTCAGCAACAATGGGTCCCATGGCCTGAGTTTCCAGGGAGCGCTATAGATCATATTCGAGCACAGAGCGCTTGTGCCGCATAGAATTGAAAGTTGGCTGCTGCGGATGAGGTCGCGCGAGATCTTCGTAATATATTCATGCGTCGCTACTCTATAGATATACGCATCGGGGAATAGTGATTGCACGATGGCCGCGATGGCCTCTACGATGATCTCGTCTCCGAGGTTGTCTGTTGCGACGCTTGTGTCGAGCAAAGTTATGTTCATCAAGATGAGAATCCTTCCCGAGGGAGAAATTGCCGAGTCTTCGCTGCGCAATCGAGAAGCAACTGAATGGCCGCGGGCTTCGCCATCGACAACTTTGTATCTCTGGGAATTGGAGAAGCTCGAAATGTCAGCATCGACCACCGCTTCAACCGTTCTCGGCTTTGCAGAACTGCCTGTTCAAACCACAATCTGCTGCAAATCCCTAGAGGTCAATGACCTTCCCCATTCTGCCACGCAGCGCATCCGCGACTCCAATAAAGGTATTCGCAATCTTGCGGAGAGATTGCTTCTCGTATAAGGCAATTATAATTGCATCCAGTACAATCGACTTCGGAACGTGATAGGCTAGTGAACGCTCAAACCGCCAATATCTGATGAGCGTTACCAGCCGATTCCTGGTGATGTAATAGCGGCGGGCAGCGCTGTGATGAGACGCTCGATATGTCTTGAGCCCCAAAAGCGAATGTTCCTTCAAAGTGCCCACCGAATGCAATAAGCCCGCGCTTTCAGCGAGCAAAATCATGAAACCGCGCGAACGGACGCGCAGGCAGTATTCTGTATCGACCATGTCGATGAAGTAGTCGTCATCAAACCAGCCACAATTGGAAAACACCGACATCGGAATCATGGAGCCTGACGTGATCGTCACTCGGAGACTGCCGTCCGGACAGCGCTGCGGAGCTAACCAGCTCTCAGCGTTGCGATCCCAATGCCTCGGCGCTACGATCGCAACCTTATCTCGTCGCGGATTCGATTCAAACGCTGCCAGCATCGCTTCCAGAAATCCGTCGGTGACGGTGCTGTCTTGATCGAAGAGTACCACAGCCTGACAGTTGCGCTCGGCAGCTCTCCGAACACCAATGTTCAGTGCGGTCGCGATACCCAGGTTGCATCCATTCGCAATCAGCTCAAAGCCTATTGCTTCGCTCGCGCGGTGCAAGTCTTCAAGCATCGGCTCCTCTGAGCCGTTGTCGACCACGATCAGCTTCCTGAACTGACTGCATGCCTTGGCGAGGTTATCAAAGACATCCATGCAAGGATGGAAGGTGACAACCACAGCGCAAACGTCATCGACCGTCACTTTGGCTCCAGTCCAATCGTTT
>Ga0182024_10015296_pt1 | contig 14717 bp, 14 predicted proteins | sample P32metaG_FD_120480 | JGI IMG/M metagenome (GOLD analysis project Ga0182024, IMG submission 120480) | Permafrost microbial communities from Stordalen Mire, Sweden - P3-2 metaG (Illumina Assembly) | ecosystem: Environmental > Terrestrial > Soil > Wetlands > Permafrost | place: Sweden: Stordalen... | reverse complement strand
TCGACGATCTGCTGGACGCGCGCGGCCACGTGGTCCACTTCTTCCGGCGAGCGCACCTGCACGTACATGGGGTCGATGCGCTCCACGGGCGTGAAATAACGCAGCACGGCGATGGGGACGAGGATGGTGTCGCGCTCCACTTCGGATTGGCCGAAGGTCTCCACCTTTTCGTGGAACGTGCCGATGACGGTGAATTGCAGGCCGTAAAGGCGAATCACCTGGTTGACGGCGCCGGCGCCGCTGCCGTACATACGGTCCGCCAGTTGATCGGTGAGCAGCGCGACTTTCTGGCGCTGCGCCACGTCGCTTTGGTCGAAGAAGCGGCCGTTGCCGGTAACGATGTTGCGGACGGCGGCGTAATCCTCGTCGGTCCCGATCACTTTGACGTCTTGCGGCTTGCCGGCGATCAGCATCTGGTCGAAGTTCGTCATCACCCCGGTAGCGGCTACGATGTCGCCGCGCAGCTCGTTGCGGATGGCCGCGATATCCGCCATCTTGATGTAATCGGCATCGGCGGCTGGGCTGGTGGGACCGGCGGAGACGTAGTAGGCGAAGATGATGTTCGACCCGACGCCCTCGATCTGCTGCAGAATGAAATCGCGGCTGGTGAGGGAGATGGTGACGACGAGAATCACCGAAGCCGTGCCGATCACCATGCCGAGTCCGGTGAGCAGGGAACGCACCGGGTTCGCGCGCAACGCCTGAACGCTGAAACTGACGGCTTCGCCGAGAAACATGCGGGCTTGGGCCTAGGCTCCGCGCGCCTTGCGGAGAAGCTTTTCGGCATCGGAGCGGGGCGGATCGTCGGGCGTCAACTGGCAGGCCAGGTAGCGCTCGAGCATGGTGCGGGCCACATCCAGATGGCGTCCCGATTTAATGTAGAGATCGGCCGTGGCGAACAGCAACCGCGGGCTGTTGGGCGCGATCTTTTCGGCGCGGGCGACGGTCTGGTCGGATTCCTGGAAGCGGCCCTGTTTGGCCAGCAACTTGGCCAACTCGATCAACTTGCCGATCTGTAGCGGGGCGGCTTCGATGGCCCGGTGTAACTGCTCTTCGGCGCTGCTGAACTGCTTGTGGTGTTCGGCGAGCTTGGCTTGGGCGGCGTAGCCCTCGGCCTGGCTGATTCCGGCGATTTGGGCGGCGGTGGCTTGGGCTTTGTCAAAACCTCCGCCAAGGAAACCGGGAGCCTCCAGGTAGTAGTCGAGCAGGTCGGCCAAGGCATCCAGGTTCCTGGGGTCCAGTTGGACCGCCTTTTCGAAGAATTGGCGCGCTTTGGAGGCTTGGCCGGGCGCGGAAATCGGGTTGGAAGTCTCGGCGCGGCGGCCGTAAGCACGCCCTAGCCAAAGCGCGCATTCAGAGCTGCCGGGGTTGGCGGCGAGGGCTTTTTCCAACACTTCAGTGGCTTTTTTGTACTCGGCCAGCATGTAGTAGTCGCGGCCCATCAACTCGAAAACGGCGGCGTCTTTCTGGGATATGGATTGCAGCGTCTGGAGGGATTGACTGAAGTCCGTTAAATTGTAGAGCTTACGAGCCGAATCCAGCTCGGCCCCGGAAGCCAGCGCAAGCGAAGTCAAAGCCACGAAGATTGGTACTAATCTCACAGTTTGCCCCTGCCGATGATAGTCATAGTAGCTTCATACAATTGGATGGCACGGGAAGACCAATGGTTGCTTACCAAAGCAAATTCGGGGGTTTTTATTTCAGCGAGCGCGCCTGAGGCGTGCTAGTTTTGCAGCGGAGAGGTGGTTTGTTTACGTCGATGAAAGTATCAGTGCCGTTTGTTATGGCGTGTCTAGTGCTCTCGGTTATCCCCCGGACGGCTGAGGCGGAGATTGCGTGGAGCAACGGCAATGTCACGGGCATCGGGTCAAACTGCGATTTCACCGGCGGCGCATGCTCCGGCGGGGAAGCCGGCTGGACCATTTTCGACAATTTCGACCTGTCCAATGACGATACGGTAATCGGATTTACCTATGTTTCGGATTTCTCGGTGGGATCCACGACGGACTATCTGAGCACAAACTGGTCGCTTTGGTCGACCGACCCGCTGGGTCCTTTCAACTTCCTTGGACCTCTTGCGTCGGGGAATGCGGTGGCGACCCTAACCACCAACGATCTCAGCGTGACCACCTACACATTCACGGTAACGGGCCTATCCGTTGTTCTGCCCCCCGGCACTTTGTGGATGGGCGATGAAAACGTGCTGGCGGGCGACGGAGCGGTGACGATGGATGTCAAGACCGATGGGACCGCTGTGCCGGGGTACGAAGAGCAGAGCGACGATAAGGATTACGGATTTACGGACACCACAGGAAATACGGCGTTCACGATCGAGAACAATCCGGAGCCCGGCTCGCTTTGGCTGATCGCGCTGGCCGGTGCGCCGTTCTTCATGCTGGCCGGTGCGGCGTTCTTCATCAAATCGCGCATGAGGGTCCACATTAAGCACAGTCCTGTGCCAGTCTAGTTCCGTGACCGGCTGGGTTTGTGCTTTTGCGGAAAATCACTCCCTTACGGTCGTGGCTCCGATCGGAGCCGAGCCCAGAGGGCGCCGCGTCAGCAAGCGGTTTCAAGTTAGCATCGAGTCTCGTGATCGCGGTACTAGGGCGAGCCCGCTGCGCGCGGCGGAAAATACCACAAGCGCATCGACTTTCCGATCAGTTCGCCAAAATCGAGCACGCGGTCGGGCCATGGTTGCAAATCCGGCCTCCTGTCGCGCAGTCCCAGACGGCGTTGCTTCAAGCAAGTCAGGCTGACCGCGTTCCAACCCGGAGAGGGAGCGAGCGCGTTAATCTCGGAAATCACGTGGGGAAATCCCAACCCCTTCTCGAAATCGCCCCTTTCGGCCGCCACCGTATCCATGGGGAGGAAGTAGACCTCGGGCGCGCCCACCTGCTGGAGGCGCGTGGCGAGGCGCTTCATGTCCTGCCCCCAATCGAGGTCGGAATCCACCACGATTTTCTCCGGGTGGCTGCCTGCCAGTGCATTGAAGTACGGCAGGTAGTCGGGGTGGCTCAAAAGGGAAGAGGCGCCGTACCAGACAAACAGAAGAAGGGCGAGCCAGCCTGCCCATCGGCGTGCGGGAGCCAATTCGAGGAGACGAACCGCGCCCACCGCCGCTACCAATACGAAACCCACATAAAACGGCAGAACATGGCGGATGCCGATATTGATGTGGCTGAAAAGCGCTACCGCAACGATGCCGGCGCAGAAAGCCACTGGTAGCCAGGGATATCGGAACGTAGAATGGTTGCGAAGCGATGGCGAAAGGCCGAAGGCGAAGAGAACCATCGGCGCCAAGGGGGTTTTGACGGCCAGATCGACCAGGTAGAAATACCAGAAGCCTTGGTTGGAGCGCGTTCCCAGCAGGTACCCGGGATGGCCTTCCGCATTGTGCTGGAACACGTCGCGAATGCCGGCGTAGAGTTCCGGAAAGGGCAGACTGATATTCGCGAAGAAGACCTTGCCGAAGGAGAACCGGTACGTGGCCCAGACAACCAGAAACGCCACAGCGGCGGCGAGGGCTAGCGACGGCAGCCGGCGGCGAATCAGAGCGAGTGCGCCGGCAAAGCCCCTGTGCTCGGCGAAGTAATACCAGATCAAGGCTATCCCGGCGGCCGCTGCGAAGTAGGGGAGCGTGGAGAACTTGGAAACAATGGCGAGGCCGGCCGCCAGTCCAAAGAGCGCGCCGGTGCGGAGTGTGGGCTGTTGCATCCAGACAATAGCGGCAAGGAAGGCGGCGCCCAGGAACGCCGTGCACGCCATGTCGGTGGTAGCGAGGCCGGCATGGGCGAGTATGGGTGGAAGGAAGCTGAATAAAAAGACGGCGATGACGGCCGCGGCCTTGGTGGTGTAGCGTCTCGCCCACCAATAGACAACCAGGCAGCCGATCCAAAAGAAGGGAAGAACGCCGAGACGGGCTAGCGCGAGGGTGACACCGTAGGTAAACCCGCTATAGCTCAGATCAGGGTGGCTCTGATCACTGTGGCCCTGCGCATCGCGACCCTGGTCATTGAACAGAATGGCGAGGCCCTCGAAGGTCATGGAGTAGATATCCCGGTTCGGCGTGTTCTGAGACCGCACGCCTAGCAGGTAGGGACCCAAAGCCGCAGCCACGCGCGCCAGCGGCGGATGCTGCGGCTCCCATCGGTACACTCCTTTGTCGAGCCACTCCATGCCGCAGGCAAGGTGAGCCGGTTCATCGAAGGTATGGCTGAAGACGAAGTAAGTGGCAACGATGCGGATGGTCCCCAGAAGTATCAGGCCGACGATTAAGAATCGGCTGTGGCGCTCCAGAAACGGGAGTATTTCGAGGGGCGGCTGCGGTGGCGCCGCAGGCTGCGCCGGGTTCGGGAATGCATCCCGGCGCTTTTTGGGTTTGGATGGCATCAGGGCGGAAAAGACATTGTCCCATGGTGGTGTCCATGGGCGCGTGCAAACACGTCGCGTGAAAACCCAGGGTCCAAAGTGGTCAGTGGTTGGGTACGCTTTAGCCTGAAGTTCTTAGAAGCGGTGTAACGAGAATTTTGTTCTCGTTTGGTTCAGAAAGAGTCAAGCGGCCACTTCCAGGCGGTGTTCGCAAAAGGCGTTCATCGCTATCCTCCAAGCTCACTACCTGGAAGTTTATGCGATGAACGCCTGAAGGACCATTACCAGGGATACCAAGGGCGAAGCCCTTGACTGGCTTGCCCGGCTTTCGACAATCCGCGTATCTTTTCCTCCCTTCCGCGCAATATATAGATGTGAGCCAAACGCCAGCCGACGACGCCAGGTTGCTGGCGGGAGCCCGCCGCGGCGAAGAGCCCGCGTTCCTGGCGCTCTACCAGCGCCACCGGACGCCGGTGTTCCGCTTCGCCTGGCGATTCACGGGCTCGGTTCACACCGCGGAAGACGTGACGCAGGAATGCTTTCTGGCGCTTTTCGCGGGCGCCGCCTTCGACCCGAAGCAAGGCTCGCTGCGGACGTATCTCTTCGGCATCGCGCGCCACCTTGCGATGCGGCGCGTTCGCATCGAGGAGCGCGAATCGGAAGAGCCCGCCGACGCCGCCGCGCCCTACGATACCCTGGGCGACCTGATCGGCCAGGAGCGGTCGGCAGCAGTGGAACGCGCGGTGGCGGCGCTTCCGCCTCAGCAAAAGGAAGCTCTGATTCTGTTCGAGTACGAAGACTTCTCGCTGGAAGAGATCGCGCAAGTGGTGGGCGTAGAAGTGGGCGCGGTGAAGGCGCGGCTGCATCGCGCGCGAGAGACGCTGCGGCGGCGGTTGGCCCCGCTGGTTGACCCCGTGAATACCCCATGCCCCGGAAGGAGGAATGTGTGATGGAAGACGACAAGCTGCGCGCCGTATTGCGCGAGTGGGAAGCGCCGGAGCCGAAGCCGGAAATGGATGCGCGGGTCCGCGCGGCGTGGCGCGCCTCGCATCCCGCTGCGTGGAAGCGCATCTGGACGGCGCGAGTGAGCGTGCCGGTCCCGGTGCTAGCCACGCTGCTGTTGATAGCGGCATTCCTGTTGGCGAAGTTCGGTACGCCGCGGGGCTCGACGGCTGAGACGCCTTCGCGGCCCGGAGGCTACGTGACGCAACTGAATGCCACCGGTTTCCTGCCGGTTCCGAATGGCGAAGCTCGGGTGATCACGGTGAAGGAGGTCCAGTAGATGACGAAGCTGGAAGAATCGGTTGGCAGGCGAAAGCGCCTGCCCTACGTGGCGGGGTGGGACAGACGCTTTCGTCTGTCAATGCGTTGCTCGTTCGCGCTCGCGGCAGTGGCCCTGCTCGCCTCTGCGCAGAAGGACGACTCGCGCAATTTGCGGGCGTGGTTTCCGGACGGCACAGGCGTGGAGTTCGACATGGAGACCACCGGTTCCACGTCGCCGCCGTCGTCGTCGGCCGGGTCGCTAGTGGTGAACGACAAGGGCATCCATCGCGTGGTGTCGGACAAAAGCGGCAACATCCTCTACGCATACGGCATTGAGGCTTTCGCCGGCCCGCAGCCCGGCGCAGCGACCATACGAATCAAGCCGCTGGACGCGGAAACCGGCGCGCGCCTTCGTAGCCGCGCCGCTGGCAAGGACACATCGGGACCTATCGCAACCGTTGGCGGCGTCCGCGAATTTCCCGGAGTACAGAAGGGACAGGCGGTCAGACTGGAGATTCTCTATAACCCGTCGACCGGTGAGAAGATCTACGACATATTGCGGCCATCCACCGATGCGACGCAAGCCCCGACCGGAAGGATCCACGCCGATTTAGCGCCCCCGGTCGAAGAGCTTTCCTTCCGCGAAATCGCTCTGATTGTGAACGGCGAAAAGGCTGCGGCGCCGTCCGGATGGCTGACGGGCGCTGTCGCGCGCCTCTATCTGCCAGGACGTGGAGCGTATTTCCTATCCACTTACCAGCCGAAGACGCCCCAGTTATTCCGTCACATGGTTTATGCCGACCGGCACAGCCTGGAGTTCGCGATAGATGGAGACATCATCCGGGTAACGTCGACAGGCAACGTCCTGACACAATCGGAAAGCGGTATTGTTTGGGTGTATCACGATCCGAAGTACCAGCCGAGCTCGCAGCGAGAGACAGTGGATCTGGTCTTCGCGGATAAGGTGGAATCGCTGCTTAGGTAACGCCATGCTTTTGCTTGCTCATATAACTTGAGGAAATGAACCGATGATACGAAAAACTCTTGGCATAAGTCTGATAGCCTTCGCGTGCGGAGTGGGGCATGCGCAATCCACCGGCGCCCGGCTCACTTTCGACGCGGCATCGGTGAAGCCAGCCCCGCCGCCCGACGGCCGTGGCGGCCGCCGCGTTGGAATGATGGGCGGACCCGGCACGGACACGCCCGGCCGAATCAATTTCGAGAACGTCGGTTTAGGGGCCGTGATTGGCAAGGCGTACGACGTGAAGTATTACCAGATCTCGGGCCCGGCTTGGTTCGAATCCGAGCGATTCAACATCATCGCGACAGTACCGCCGGGAACCACTCAGGAACAGTTTCGGCTGATGCTGCAGAACCTGCTCGCGGACCGGTTCAAGCTGGCGCTGCATAAGGAAACCAGAGAGATACCTATCTACTCATTGGGGGTAGCCAAGAATGGTCCGAAGCTGAAAAAGGCAACGCCGGATAATCCGCGTGACGCGAATGACGCCGCGGATGGAGAGCCCACGGGAGGCGGGGGAAAGCTTGCGGCGGACGCGGATGGGTACCCCGCGCTCCGGCCTGGAATGACGATGGCGATCATGTCAACCCCGATGGGTCCCCGTGCGCGCCTGGCTAATAAGGAACACACGGAATGGCTCGCGGGGATGCTATCCGGCCAGTTAGGCCGCCCGGTAGTCGATGCGACAGGCTTGACCGGCGAGTACGACATTTCCCTGTATTGGATTCCGCAGCGTCAAGACTCGGTAGCCGCCGACGATCCCAACGGTCCCGATCTCATGGCCGCACTGCAACAGCAGCTAGGCTTGAAGCTGGAACCGAAGAAGGGCCCGATCGAAGTTTTGGTCATCGATCACGCGGAGAAGATCCCCACAGCCAATTAGGCAGGGTATGCTTTAGCTTGCCCCGGCAACTTATTTACCGCGGGCAAGCTGAAGCATACCCTACCTTTGGCCCGGCTTACTTGCGGACATTGATGACGGCTTTGACCTGGAAATTCTTATCGATCAGGCCGACGTGCCCGCCCACTGCGACGTAGCGATGGTCGGGTGGCGGCGGCGCCAGGCGGGCCGTGAGATCCGCCGGCGCGGGGCGCACGCGATCGCGCAGATCGTTGTCGAGAGTGGCGCCCACTCGCAGGCGCGACTCTTGTTCGGCTGAGAGCCGGTCCTCGGGCCGAAGCCCTTCCGGCAAGTTATTCTGGTGCTGGTTGTACCAGTCGCTTGCGGCCTGCTGCTGGGGGTCCGCCTGTTGCTGAGCATCTCCAGTGCCGCTCTGGCCGCAACCGGAAAGCGCAAGCGCCGCCGCCGCCGTAGCCAGAACTGTCAGCCAATGTATTTTCATGAGTGTCTCCTTCTTGTGCTAGATAGAGTGATAAGACGCTTTAGCAGACATCAAAACCGCTCATCCGCCCGCTCTTGACGGTTCTATTTGGTACAGAGCGTCCATCTTCCCAGCCAGTTCCAGATCTTTCGCGCCGATTCCGCCGGAATCGTGGGTAGTCAGATCGACCGTGACGCGATTGTAGACGTTGAACCACTCGGGATGATGTCCCATGGCTTCGGCCGCTAGCGCGCAACTAGCCATAAAGCCGAAGGCGTGAACGAAATCGGCAAACTTGTACTCGCGATGAAGCTTGCCGTTCAAAACGGCCCATCCAGTTAGTTTGTGCAACGCGGAATGGATCTCGGGCTCGGAGAGTTTAGTGGGCACTGCCACAATAATAGAAGCAACGGGCGCGAATGTCTGTCTGCTTAAGTACACGCGACAAGTGGAGGCGCTTAACGGCTTCAGCACCCGCGCGGCTACACTCCAAAATCCTGGCGCCGCACCGGCGGCTCCGCTGCTATTCGGCGCACCTCAAAGAAAGTGGCCGTCTACGGCAGGCTTGACATAGGTCTGTTAGGTTGCCGGGACGCCGCGGCGCCTCCAGCGTCGACTCCACTAAGCGGAAGTTGAAGAATAATATCAGCCTCCCGGTCTGAGTGAAATCAAGCTGACAGAGTTTGAAGACCAGAGTGACCTTGGCGCCGGGAGACACTGCCAGCTCCGCGCTCGCCGAGCTCAAGTCATTGGGCCGATTCGACAGCCGCATGCTGCATGCGCTCAGAGGTTACTCGCCAAGACGAGCGATGTTCGAAGTGCGACGGCTACCGATTCGAGAGCTTCGCGCCGGTATGATTCCGGAAAAGGATGTTTTGAGCAACGGTGGGAACCTGATCCTCAAAGAGGAAACCATTCTCACTGAGACATGGATTGAGCGTCTGGAGAATTTTGCGACCGCGCCAGGCGCGCAGAAGCCGATCGATGTGCGCATTCCCAGACTCGCCGGTGGTGAACCGCCCACGCCAATTGACGGCGTCTCCGGAAGCGGCGAAGCATGAGGGCGGCTCGGGCTCAAAGCGGCATCACGATCGCAGATGACAGCCCGCCGGGTTATCGAGACTCGCCGATGGATTCGGGTGACAGCCAATCCTGGTGCGAAGACTGCGCGCGGCCCGAGAGAGGGTCACCTGAAGGGCTGCAGCCAGGATTGGCCGCAACCACAGCGTCCGGCGCAAAATCGAACCCACCGGGCCGTGTACGGCACTCACTCACGCCCGGTCGCGCAGCTTATCCAAAAAATGAAATAGCGCGACCCCGATCACCGCATTCAGCAGCGCCAACAACGCCGTCCGCTGCGGCTCCAGATCCATCGGCTGACTGAGCAGCGCGCGCACCATTACCCAATAGAGCACCTGATGAAAAATGTAGAAGAAGAACGTGAGCACCAGCCGCACCATCGAATGATCCACGTCGATGCGCAAACCCACGGAGGCGGCGAAGTAGCCCACCAGCGTCTTGACGATGCCGAACATGCCGAGCGGGTGCTTGCTGAGCGAATCCTGCGCCAACCCGACCAGCGCGCCCACCAGCAATCCGTTGATCTGGCTGCGCCGCACCAGGGCGAAATACACCACCACCAGGAACGGCATCTCCACGAAACGCAGGAAGTCGAAGAACCGCGGAAGGAAAAACTGGAACAGGATAGCCGCGAGCGGCACGACCATCGATACCCAGGTTCGGAATCGCGACTTATTGCCTTCCCGTTGGCTGCTAAGAAGAATGCGGCTGTCCGAATAATCCATCAGCGCCCGCCGCCTCCAGGTGGAACGGCCGGAGATTTAGCAGGCGGCTTACCGGGGGGCTTGGCCGGCGTGGCGGCTCCATCCGGCGGCGCCGGCGCCTGAGCGCCATTCTGCTTTGACGGCTGAACGCCGTTTTGCTTTGGCGGCGGCTGAACGCCGATTTGCTTTGGCGAAGGCTGACCGACATCTGGCTTGGACGGCTGCGCGCCGTTTTGCTTTACCGGCGGCGGAGCGCCGCTTTGCTTTGGCGAAGGCTGACCGACGTCTGGCTTTACTGACGGCTGACCGACGTCTGGCTTGGAGGGCTGCGCGCCGTTTTGCTTTTCCGGCTGCGCGCCGTTTTGCTTAGGCGACGGCTGCGCGCCGTTTTGCTTTACCGGCGCCTGGCCGCCGGGCGGCAGCGCCAGATTGAAGTTCGGCGGCTTCTGTCCCGGCAGGTTTTCGCCGAAAACATGATTCTGCGCGTCGCCCAACGCTTTGTAGTGCGCCCGCAAGCGGTCGGCTTCAGTGGCCGGCGCGGTGGCGCCCGAAGTAGCGGCGGGCGCGCCACTGGCATCGCCGGCCGCCGTGGTCTTCGCTGCATCCGGCGGCGCCGGAGCGATATACACCGGTTGATTGCCCGGCGGCGTATCGGGAATCTCCTGATGGACGCCCGAAAGGATAATCAGCATGTCTTCCAGGCCGTGCTGCAAGCCGCTCGGCTCTACTTGAATCTCCTTGAACGGTTGCGACTCATGCACGGCCGTGACCATGCCTACAGGGAAACCGCGCGGGAAGATGCGGTCGTCGCCCGACGTGTAGAACCACTCGCCCACTTCCACCTTCTCTTCGATGGGCACGTAATCCACTTTGCAGGGGCCGTTGCCTTGCCCTTTGAGAGTGCCGCGCGCCTGGTTCTTCGGCGAGACCACTCCGGCGGCGAAGTCGGGGTCGGTGACCAGCAGAACTTCCGACGCCGTCGGATAAGCCGCGATCACCTTGCCCACGATGCCATCGGGCGTCACCACCGCCATGCCTCGCTCCACGCCCTCCACCGAGCCGCGGTCGACATAGATGGTTTTCGAACTCGATCCGGCGCCGGCGCCGATGGTGCGTGCGGCCAGCGTCTTCGATTGCGTGGTCGATTGAAAAACCTGCAGGGCGCGCGCGCGGTCCGCCTGGCTCAGCTCGTTGCGCAGGAAAATGTTATCCATCTTCAACTTGCCCACTTCTTCGCGCAGGCGCCGGTTCTCGGCGTCCGCATCGCGCAGAAAAACGTAATTGTGCAGAAACCCGAAGCTACCGCCGCGGATCCACTCCACAACACTCGCGACGGGCGTCACCGCCGTCACGGTCCAAACGCGGATGAATGGGATGTCGCGATTATTCTTGACCTGAACGGCAAGCAGAATGAGCTGCGCGGCGATGACCAGCAGCAAGACGGTGATGTTCCGGTACCGGTTGAGAAGCGACTCCATACACGCCGTCCCGGGGCGGTTGTCCTTAGTCTATCGAAATCTTCCGCAACAGCCGGAAATCGCTCAGCATGCGGCCGGTGCCGAGCACCACCGAAGCCAGAGGATCTTCGGCAATGGAAACCGGCAGACCGGTCTCCTCGCGGATGCGCTTGTCGAGATTTTTGATGAGCGCGCCGCCGCCGGTGAGCACGATGCCGCGGTCGCTGATATCGGCGCTCAGCTCGGGCGGCGTACGTTCCAGCGCCACGCGGATGGCGTTGATGATGGTGGCGATGCACTCGGAAAGCGCTTCGCGGATTTCGTCGTCGTGAATCGTGACGGTGCGCGGAACGCCCTCGATCAGGTTGCGGCCTTTGATCTCCATGGAGAGCGGTTTGTCGAGCGGGTAGGCCGAGCCGATCTCGATTTTGATAGCTTCGGCGGTGCGCTCGCCCACCAGCAGGTTGTACTTTTTCTTAAGGTACTGCATCACGGCATCGTCCATTTCGTTCCCGGCCACGCGCACGGAGCGCGAGTAGACGATCCCGGAAAGCGAAATTACGGCGACGTCCGTAGTGCCGCCGCCGATATCCACCACCATGTTTCCCGAGGGCTCGGTGATGGGCAGCCCGGCGCCGATGGCCGCGACCATCGCCTGCTCCACCAGATGCACTTCACTGGCTTTGGCGCGGTAGGCCGAATCCATAACCGCGCGCTTTTCCACCTGCGTGATTTCGCTGGGAACGCCGATCACGATGCGCGGATGAACCAGCATCTTGCGGCCATGCGCCTTCTGAATGAAGTAATTCAGCATCTTCTCGGTGACTTTGAAATCGGCGATCACGCCGTCTTTCATCGGCTTAATGGCGACGATATTGCCGGGCGTGCGGCCCAACATTTCCTTGGCCTCTTTGCCGACGGCCTCGACATCCCCGGTATTTTTATTGATGGCGACAATGGATGGTTCGTTGACGACAATGCCTTTGCCTTTAGCGAAGACGAGAGTGTTGGCAGTCCCCAGGTCGATGGCGAGATCCGACGAAAAAAGGCTAAAAAGAGAGCGTAAATTCATGCTGTGTGGTGGTTCATTTCGAACACAGGGCGAGCTTCGGGAAACCCGGAGCCGGGTCTAACTGCATGGTAACATACGGAGCGCAGCCAGCTAGAGGATTCATTAGCACCGCGAAGATTCGCGCATCGGCAGTGGGTATAGGGTTCCGGGGCTTTGAGTGTTACGGCAGCCGGGCGCGCGAGTTTATCGGGAAGAGAAAATGCACGCCAGCATCGAGCGGCCTAAAGTTTCGTCACGACTTCCCCGGCGCAAACCTCCCCTGAATCCACCGTCGCTTCTTTCTTGTCGAGCCAGCATTCCAGCATCTTCCCCAGCGCCGCCAAACGAACTGGTTTCGAGAGATAATCGTCCATCCCCACGGCCATGCAGCGCTCGCGGTCTCCACTGATAGGGTTAGCCGTCATGGCAACAATCGGTATCCGGCTTCGCCCTCGCTCGCGCCGGCGGATCTCGGCTGTGGCGGCGTAGCCGTCCATGCCCGGCATTTGGCAATCCATCAGGATCAGGTCGAATCGGCAGCTCTCAAGCGCTTCGAGGGCCGCCTCGCCTCCGGGAACCACGTCCGCCACGTATCCAAGGGTAACCAAGGCGCGCGCCGCTACCATTTGATTGACAGGGTTATCCTCCACGACCAGGATGCGCCGTGCCGCGAGCGCGGTAGTGGCGGCCGTTTCTTCCGCGGGAGCCGCCTCGCACGCCGGAGCGGGAATCGGCAGGTCCGCGGCCTTAGCCGGTATGAGGAACCAGAAAGTCGATCCTCTGCCGGGTTCGCTTTCCATGCCGATGGAGCCGCCCATAAGCGTGACCAGGCGGAGTCCGATCGCCAGGCCGAGACCTGTGCCGCCGTATTTCCGCGTGGTGGCGGAATCGGCCTGGCTGAACGCCCGGAACAGCTTGGCCGCAGCCTCCGGCTCGACTCCGATGCCCGAATCGGTCACCCGAAAAATGGCCGCCGGACCGATCGCCGGGTCTCCAGCCGCTTGCACGTCCACCCTTACGCTGCCTTCGGCAGTGAATTTGATGGCGTTGGAGACCAGATTCATCAGCACCTGCCGCACGCGCGTGGGGTCGCCCACGATCAGCGGCGGCAAGCCTGCGGCGATGTGGCATTCCAGCGTCAGATTCTTCGCCTCCGCTCGCGGCGTGAAGAGCCTTACCGCATCTTCCGCCACGGAGCGCAGGTCGAAAGGGATCTCTTCCACGCGCAGGCCCGCGGCCTCGATTTTGGAGAAATCGAGAATGTCGCCCACAATGGTCATCAGCGATTCGGAGCTGGAAAGGACTACTCCCGCCATTTCGCGCTGCTCGGAATTGAGATTGGAACGCGCCAGCAGCTCGGTCATCGCCACGATGCCATTCAGCGGCGTGCGGATTTCGTGGCTCATGTTGGCCAGGAATTCGGATTTGGCGCTGGTTGCCTTTTCCGCCGCGCGGCGAGCCTCGCGGATGCGCCGCAACTGCCAGAGCACGATGGCGAGGCCGATCGCGAGGCCGGCCGCGCTGCCCTCGAAGACCTGAGTGCGGCGGTTGGCGTCGATCAACTCGTAGATGCCCGCGGTTTCGGCGCTGGAATAGAGCGAATATTTGTGGAACAACTCCTCCAGTGCTCCCTCGGCTGCCATGCGGCCCACTTCCGTGCGCAGCTCATCGGCCTCCTTTGCGCTTTCGAAAGTGGAACCGATGCCCAGTTTTAGCGGCTTGCCGCTTACGGGAGCGACTCGCAAATCGGCCGTCTCACATCCGGCAGGCTTCTTCAAGACGAATGCGCCCAACGATTGCGTCAGCACATAAGCGGCGGACGCCTCGCCCGTGCAGATGGCGCCAACCGCGGCCACATCGCCCTGGGAGTGCACGGGGAGGGCCGCCGGAGCCGCCAACAGGAGCTGGCTTTCCGGACCAAGTCCGTATGCGACGCGCACGCCATCCCACCGCTTGGGTGGTGCGCCTATGGTCACCAGACTTCGTTCGCCGGCCAACCACGGGTCGGTGATGTGAAACTGGCTCTTACGCTGGGGCAGCAGCATGACCAGCGGCCAGAGGTCGACCTTCTTAGAGCGCAAAGCCAGGTCGGGACCCTCGGGACAGTCCACCCAGTTCAAATGAACGCCGGTGCGGCGGGCAGCCGCCGCGAGCACTTCCACCGCCAGCGCGTCCACGCGGCCCTCCGGACTGAGCGATGTGGAGAGCGAATTGTTGCGAATGCCGGCACGGAGTACGAGCAGGGAATGGTCGTGGGGGCGCCAGAGGTAAATCGACGCAATTGCGGCGCAAACCACAGCGATTGCGGCGAGGGCGTAAAAACGCCTAAGGGGGCCGGGCATCCTAGTTAACGAATCGGACGCCCGGGGAAAAACTTTAGCTCGCGGGTTTGAAGATATGCTGTTGCCGGCAATTGAAAACGCGTTGGCACAAGGGGAAGCGTACTATTGC
>Ga0182024_10015295_pt1 | contig 14719 bp, 14 predicted proteins | sample P32metaG_FD_120480 | JGI IMG/M metagenome (GOLD analysis project Ga0182024, IMG submission 120480) | Permafrost microbial communities from Stordalen Mire, Sweden - P3-2 metaG (Illumina Assembly) | ecosystem: Environmental > Terrestrial > Soil > Wetlands > Permafrost | place: Sweden: Stordalen... | reverse complement strand
GGCACAATAACGTCTCCGAGGAGGACTACCGATTCGTACGTAAAGAACTCTTGGTGACGTACTGCCACGTGCTCAAAGTCAAGTACCCCGAAGCGGAGCACGTAATCGGAATTGCAACAGAAACTGGGAGTGATCCGAGGAGTAGGTCAGAGGATGCAGTGCACATGGACCTTAGGGAGTGGACGCCGGAGCTCGAACGCGAGGCCAGAAGAGCACAAAGAGAACTCGACATTCTCACACACACCACCGAGACCCGCGGGGTAGCGCAGGAATTTCCGGATGCCGGCTACGCGCCCGCGCCTCTAGAGGGCCCCAAATCGACCTCGCGAAACGCAAAGTGCCCTTGTGGGAGCGGTGTGCGATTTCGAAAGTGCTGCGGTAAGCAGCATTTCCAAAACAAGATCGCCAAGCAGCGGAAACGAGCGAATAGGAGCCAGCCGAAAGGGCGACCAACATGAGAACTTCCAAATTGAGCAAGTTTGCGTAGTGACCCAAGATCGCGGAGGACGCCAAGCCTACCCCGCCGCCCGCACTTCCTCCCGCACAATCCGCCGCAGCGTCTCCTCAAGCTTGGGAGCCTTCCCTTCAACATGCTGCCGCAGCGCTTCGTTGATCAGCGTCTGATAGCCCGCCGCCCCGCCCGAAGCATCGGCCTCTTTCAGAAAGTGGTCCACCAAGTCCTCATCCAGCCGGATCGTGATCCGCGTCTTGCCGCGCAGTTCCGGCTCCTTCGGCGCAATCCGCCCTCGCTTCCCATGGCTGAAATCGTATGCCTGTTTCATTTCGACTCCTCGTATTGGCTGCGCTCATTCGGCTCCGCCACTCGCGCAGAAATAATGCGAACGTTCTCGCCGCGGTAACAATAAACCACCACCAGAACCCGCTCCTTCGCTCCCATTCCGATTGAAACGAACCTCACCTCATGCGGGTCCGAATCATCGTCCGTAATTGTGATGGCTTCGTCGTCCTGGAACACCGGCAGCGACTCGGAAAACCGCACCCCATGCTTCCGATAGTTCGCCTCCGCCTTCCCAACGTCCCATTCAAACACCACTTCATACCTCATTATATGCACATTTTGTGCATACAGTCAAAATGCGTATCTTGACCCTCGATATCACCGCCCACTGCTCTCGGCTCGCTGCTCCTTCACTCCCGCACTCAACGACGCCGCCGCACACACCCCCAGAATCACTCCGATAATGACCAGCGACAGCGTCACCGGCACATCGATCCATCGCGCCGCCAGCATCTTTAGCGCCGCAAAGGCCAGCAGCGCGCCCAACCCGTAGTGCAAATATTTAAATCGCTCGAGCATCGCCGCCAGCCCGAAGTACATCGACCGCAATCCCAAAATCGCCGCCACATTCGACGTGTACGCCACAAACGGATTGTGCGTAACCGACAGCACCGCCGGAATTGAATCCGTCGCAAACAGCAGATCGGTCACTTCAACCGCCAGAATCACCGGCAGCAGAGACCCCTTCGCCGGCTGCAATCGCACAATCCACTCCGGAATCGCCGCTCGCGTCGACCCGCCGCGCACCAGTCGCCACGCCGCATACAACAAAATCAACCCGAAAATCCACGTGATCCACCCGAATCGCTGCAACAGCGTCACACCCACGGCAATAAACGCTGCGCGCAGCACAAACGCGCCCCACACGCCCCACTGCAACGCCGTGTGCTGGCGCTGCGCGCTGATGCGGAACCCCTCAAACAGCACCAGAAAAACGAAGAGATTATCGATGCTCAGCGAGGTTTCAATCGTGTAGCCGGCCACGAACTCAAGCGCGGTCTGCTTGCCCATGGTCACCGCGACCCAGCAGGCAAACCCCGCCGCTGCCAGCGCCAACCCAACAGTCGTCAACCATACAAACAACTGCGCGTGGCGCGACTCGCGCCGGTGGCCCGGCATCAATGAGTCCGCCAGAACCAATACTGCCACCACGGCGTGAAACCCCACCCACCATTCCCACGACACTCCCGCAATGGTCAGGCCCGCGATCGATGTGCTCGCAATCGTCATGCCTGCTAAATTCGCGCCCGCGATCATAGCAGGATGCTACAGTACCGCCGGGTGCCCCAGGTCCCTCGCACTTGGGGACCTGGGAAAGCACTCCCGCCGTCTCGCCGAGCGGAGCAATGCGCCGGGTGCCCCAGGTCCCTCGCATTTGGGGACCTGGGAAAGCACTCCCGCCATCCTCCCGCGCGAAGCAATAAGCAACCCCGTGCCCACACAACACGAACAACAATCCACCAGGCCCACGCACGGGCACAGTCCACAATCAATCCCTGCCACCTCAGCACCTGTTCGAGCATCATTAAGTAAGAAGCATTGAAACCAAATCTGAGGCGGAAGGACCATCCTTGAACCAACCGACAGCCGAAACAAGGCAGCTGAATCAACCCGCAATCGCGCCCGCCGCCACTACGTCACAGGCGCACCATCCCCGCGTCGTCATCGTCGGCTCCGGCTTTGCCGGCCTCAACGCTGCCAAAAGTCTCAAGCACCTGCCCGTCGACGTCACCGTCGTCGATCGCAGCAATCACTTCACCTTTCAGCCGCTGCTCTATCAGGTCGCGCTCGCCGTGCTCTCTCCCGCCGATATCGCCCAGCCCATCCGCTCCATCCTGCGCCATCAAAGCAACACCGAAGTGCTCATGGATGAAGTCACCGGCATTGACGCCGCCGCGCAGCGAGTCTCCATGGCAAGCGGCGCGAGCCTCAGCTACGACTATCTGGTCCTCGCTACGGGCGCCACTCACTCCTACTTCGGCAACGATCAATGGGAGCCCCTCGCCCCCGGCCTCAAATCCGTTGAAGACGCAATCGAGATTCGCCGCCGCGTGCTGCTCGCCTTCGAGCTGGCCGAGCGCCAGATGCTCGAGCAGGGCTGGCACCCTCCGCTCAACTTTGTCGTCATCGGCGGCGGCCCCACCGGCGTTGAGCTTGCCGGCGCCATCAGCGACATCGCCCAACTCTACATGCGCCACGACTTTCGCCACATCGATCCCGCCAAGAGCCGCGTCCTTCTCCTCGACAGCGGGCCGCGCATGCTCGCTGCGTATCCACCGGATCTTTCCGCCAAAGCCGAAGCCACGTTGAAGCAACTCGGCGTTGAAGTCCACACCAATACGCAGGTCACCGCCGTCGGCCCCGGATGGGTTGAAGCGAACGGCCAGCGCATGGATGCGGTCGTCACGCTCTGGGCCGCAGGCGTGCTCGCCTCTCCGCTCGGCAAGATGCTCGCCGCGCCACCGGCTGCCCCGTCCGCCACGCCGTCCGCCGCCAACTCCGAATTCAAACTCGCAGCCACGCCCAACGTAAATCTCGACCGCCGCGGTTGCGTTATCGTCGACGAACATCTCAACCCGTCCGGCCTGCCACAGGTATTCGTCCTTGGCGACCTCGCTCACTTCGAGCAGGACGGCCATCAAATCCCCGGCGTCGCACAACCCGCCATTCAAATGGGCGATCACGTCGCGAAAATGATCTCCGCCGACCTCGCTGGCAAGCCGCGCCCCGCCTTCCGCTACTTCGACAAAGGAGATATGGCCACCATCGGCCGCATGTCTGCCGTCGCTAGAGTCCAGTGGCCCTTCAAGGCGCACATGAGCGGCTTCCCCGCGTGGTTCGCATGGGTCACCGTCCACATCTTCTTCCTCATCGGCTTCCGCAATCGCCTCTCAGTCCTGTTGAACTGGGCCTGGGCCTACTTCAACTTCACGCGCGGCGCGCGCCTCATCACCGGTAACCAGACCCTGCCCGGCTGGCAGAACAAGCCGCCCACGCCACCACAAATGTAATCCTTATCGGCGCGGCATATTTCCCGTCGTCGTTCCCCCCACACCGCTCATCTAAAATGGGCGAGTATGCTCGATCTGCAATTTGTCCGCACCAACCTCGAATTAGTTGAAGAAAAACTGCGCGCGCGCGGTGCCGATCCTGCCGCTTTGCTGGGCGATTTTCGCCTTCTCGATAAGAACCGCCGCGAGGCCATTACGCAATCGGAGCAGCTCAAGGCCCGCCGCAACGAGCTCTCGAACCAGGTCGGCGCGCTCATGAAGGCCGGCAAGAGGGACGAAGCCTCCGCAATCCAGGACGAAACCCGCGCCCTCAAAGACAAACTCGACGCCCTCGACAAGTCCGCCTCCGACCTCGATGAGAAACTGCATCAGTCCCTCGCCCGCGTGCCAAACCTCACGCGCGACCAAGTTCCCGTCGGCACTTCCGAAGCCGACAACAAAACCGTCAAAACCTGGGGCGAGCAGAAGAAATTCGATTTCGCGCCCAGGCCGCATTGGGAAATCGGCGAATCTCTCGGCATTCTCGATCTCGAACGCGCAGCCAAGCTCAGTGGCGCTCGCTTTGCGGTCTATATGGGCGCCGGCGCGCGCCTCGAGCGTGCGCTCATCAGCTTCATGCTTGACACGCACACCAGCAAGCACGGCTACACTGAAGTGCTTCCGCCCTTCATGGTCAACTCCAAATCGCTCTACGGCACCGGCCAGTTGCCCAAGTTTGCCGAGGACCTCTTCCGCTGCTCTGACGCTGACGCCGATGCGGCCGCGCGCGGCGACTACAAAGACAGCGACCACTGGCTCATCCCCACCGCCGAAGTCCCCGTCACAAATCTCTATCGCGACGAAATCCTCGACGACGCTCGCCTGCCCATCGCATTCACCGCGTACACTCCCTGCTTTCGCGCCGAGGCCGGCGCAGCCGGCAAAGACACGCGCGGCATCATCCGCCAGCACCAATTTCAAAAAGTCGAGCTGGTCAAGTTCACCCGTCCCGAAGAGTCCGACGCGCAGCACGAACGCCTCACCCGCGACGCTGAGGAAATTCTCGAAGCGCTCGGCCTTCCTTATCGCCGCGTCCTTCTCTGCACCGGCGACACCGGCTTCTCCTCCGCAAAAACCTACGACCTCGAAGTCTGGCTGCCGGGTCAGAATCTCTACCGCGAAATCTCTTCCTGCTCCAACTTCGAAGCATTTCAGGCACGCCGCGCCAACATCCGCTTCCGGCCCTCCGCCGCGCCGGGCGGCAAGCCCGCCAAGCCCGAGTTTGTCCACACCATCAACGGCAGCGGCCTCGCCGTTGGCCGCACCTGGCTCGCAATCCTCGAAAACTACCAGCAGGCCGACGGCTCCGTGCTTATCCCTGAATCTCTCCGCCCATACATGGGTGGAATGGATAGAATTGTCGTTGAGAAATGATGGCTTCTTCCAACTCAGCTAGCGCCGTCGCCCAGCCGAAACGCAGCTTCGGGCAAGTCCTGCGCAGCTATTTCTACTGGACCTATTCGCGCGGGTCGTTCCACTACGACATCATGGTCTCGCTCATTTTGCTTTTCATCTTTATTACCCCGCAGTTGTGGGATTACGGCGCTAAACCAATCCCAATCGCGGCCTCCAGTCATCCTTTTCAGGTTGTTCCCAACGGCCGCGGCGTCATTATTACCGTGCAGGCCTCCGATGTCACCGTTCCCGCCGGCGCTTCCAATCGGCTAGTGAAAAAGCTGCTCCGCAAGGCCATCGAGCCGGTCACCGGTGACGACGTCTATATCGAGCACTGGGAAACGGCTCCAGACGCCCAGGGAAACCTCACCTGGAAAGTCTGGGCGCATCGATAATCCGGGTTGCGCCGATTTATCGAATCCCTCGGGCCAAATTTGGAATCAAACAAGAAAATGAAGACCATCCATCGGATTTTCAAGCTTGCTTTTTCCGCGGTCATTTTGGTCGCGCTGCTGCCCGCCAAACCTGCGCGTGCGCAGGACCTCGCCGCCGTTTTGGCCAAGCTCGACACCGCCGCCAAAGATTTTCACACCACCACGGCCTCTTTTGAATTCGACACCATTCAGACCGATCCGATTCCCGACACGGAAAAGATGACTGGAACCGCCTACTACCAGCGCACGGGCTCGCGTTTCCAGATGGCCGCCCACATTACCCACGACAACGACCGGCCCGCCGCAAAAGCCTATATCTTTTCCTCCGGCGTGCTTCGCGAATCCGACACAGGCAAAGAGAGCGACGCCAAATCCTACACACAGGCCGGAAAATACGAGAGCTATCTGATGCTCGGCTTTGGCGCCAGCGGTCACGATCTCGAAGAAAAATGGACCATCAAGTATCTTGGCACGGAAAAAATCGACGGCATCACTGCCGACAAGCTCGAGCTGGTGGCCAAAGACCCCGCAATCAGCAAGAACATTCCCAAGGTCACCATCTGGCTCGACACGTCCCGCGCGGTCAGCCTCAAGCAGGTCTTCGATGAGGGTGAAGGCCAATCGCGCATCTGTTACTACAAAAACATAGTTGTCAATCAGCCTTTGCCCGGCAACGCCTTCAGCTTCAACAAGTAGATCCTCTCGGCAACCCACGCCAACGCGATCCCTCCGCCCGCGAAAAGCATCGGAAAGCACTCCAGCGTGTACCGCGTCTCCGGCGCTTCCACCGTGAGCAGCAACGCGCTGCGCAACAGTACATAAGCCAGCAGTACTCCCCAGAACCGCGGCCTCATACACAACCCCGCGATTCCTAAGATCAAATACAGCGCATTCAACCCCGCATACGCCCAGCTGAATTCCGTTTCCTTGTGATGGTGCGCGTAGACCCACCAATCCAGGTCGATGGGCAAATTCTCCACGCGCGGGCGTAGCCACATGTCGGCAACGCGGCCCAATGGCAACCACGCATAATAGCGCGTGGGATCAGCCGCGATGCGCTGATCCGCCAACTTCCCAAAGCGCGCATCGATCTCCGGAGTTATCTCCATGCCTTGATTGTTGTAGTCGGCGGCCAGCGCGGCCGTCTCCGCGTGTTGCGCGGGCGAGTCGAACGCGCGGCTGGGCAGCTCGCTCACATCCAACTTGTCCCACGGCACGTTCCAGTAAATCTGATAAGTCGAAATAAAATCGAGGCACCAACTCTTCGTCCAGCGTTCCCATCCTGGATTCGCGCTCTCGCCGGGATCGTTGGCCAGGCGCGGTGCCAGCGGCTCAAAAACCTGAAAGACAATCCAGTTGCGCGCCGTCCAAACCGCAAACGGAGCCAGAGCCAGCAGAACGCAAACCGTGGCCATGCGCGCCAGCTGGCCTTGCATAATTTTGCACGTCCCTTCGCCGCGCGGCAAACCAATCACCAATGCCGGCGCAAAAGTGATCGCCGCCAGCGCGCCATCTGGCCTCAACAGCGTCGCGCACGAAACCGCCAGCGTAAACCACAGCGCATTCGCCCACTTTGGCTCGTCGCGGAATCGCGCCATCGCCCACATCGCCAGCGCCAAGGCAAACAGCGTCGGCGTCTCCGTCAACGGCTCCGCAGTATAAGAAGCTGTAAACGGGCACAGCGCCGCCAGCCACAGCGTCGCCAGCCCCGCCCCGCGACCTAACCCCGCAGGCGCAACCCGCCGCACAAATGCGGCCAGCAACAGGCACCCCGCCAGATCAATCCCAATTTGAATCAATGCGGCGGAGTAGTAATTCTCCATGCCGAAGAGCCGAAAGCAGCTAGCCAGAAAGATCGCATAGCCGGGCAGTCTTATTAATGTTGGGTACATCTCCCCGCTGGGCAGCGTCAGGTCAAAACGTCCGTGCAGCAGCAGATTCCGCGCCAATCCCCCGTAAATCAGCGAGTCCCCGTTTACTTCAAAAAGCCTTCGCAGCATCCACAATCGCAACGCCAGACCCGCCGCCAGCGGCAGCGCCACACGCAACAAGGCGCGCACCGCACTCGGGCGTTCGGCCCCGCGCCCCCTCAAACGACTCTGCGCCGTCAATTGACTCTCTTGGCCAGCTTCCATACGATTTTTAATGTACAGCGTACGGCACGTCCCTGAGTTCCATGTCCCCGACTTCCGCGCCCTTGTCTATTTAGTGCCAAGGCCGTCGCATTCGTGGGTTGCGACTGCCTTTTTTGCGCTGGCCTTGCGGAGCTGTGTACACCACTCAAGATGCCCGACCAGCAAATCTTCTTCGACCCCGAACGCAAGCGCTGGAAGCGCCTTCGCCGCATTCTCGATGCGATTGCAGTACTCTCCACTCTCGTCGTCGCTGGCTTCATCTTCAACGTCCTGCGCAACCAGCAATTGCCCGAATTGCTGCTCCCCAATCCGAAACACAACTATCGCGCCCTGCCTGAGCCAACCATCCTGGAACGCAACGGCAAAAATCAGCGTCCCGCGCGCCGCAGAACCGAACGCAAACCCTCTGACATTCCTTTGAACACCGGTGAAGGTTTGCGCGCCGCATATTACGTCCAGGATGATCCGGCCAGCTACTCATCGCTTAAAGAGCACATTCACCAGATCGACCTTTTGTTCCCGATGTTGCTGCATGTCGATTCGCCCCACGGCACGCTGATGATGATGAGCGGCGACAACCTCAGCGAGCTTCCGGTAATCACTGGCGCCACGGTGCACGACCCCGACTACCAGGACAAGGTCAAGAAGGTCATTCTTGAGGCCAAAGAAGACACCGAAATCTTTCCCGCAATCAACAACTACAATCCACACACTCAGCAGTGGGATGCTGGCGTCGGCAGCGTGCTCATGGATCCCGGCCAAAACGCGGCGTTGCTCCAGCAGATCATGCACTTCCTCGAGACATATCCGGCCTATCGCGGCATTTCGCTCGACTTCGAAAGCCTTCCCGACGCGGACGAGCCGGCCTACCTCACTTTTATTCAAACCCTGTATGCCCAGATGCATCCGCACAATCTTCGTCTCTACGTCAACGTTGCCGTGGCCACCAGCGACCACGCCCTGAAGGCAATCGCAGCCAACTCCGACGGCATCATCCTGATGAACTACGACGAGCATCAGACCACCAGCGATCCCGGCCCCATCGCCAGCCAGCAGTGGTTCATCGGCAATCTCGTCCGCGTCCTCAAAGTCGTGCCCAAAGAAAAAATCATCTGCGCCATCGGTAACTACGGCTACGACTGGACGCTTTCCATCCCCAATCCAAAAGATCCTCGCCATCCCAAGCCGCAAGTCCTCGCTACCGACGATCACTCCGTAACCAATACCTGGGAGCTCGCCTCCGACGCCGACGCCGATCTCGATCTTGACTACGACAAACTCAATCCTCACTTCGAGTACATTGACGAGGACAGCAACCAGCGTCATGTGGTCTGGTTTCTTGATGCCGTCACCGTCCTCAATGAGCTGCGCGCCGCCCGCCAACTCGGTCTACAGACTTTTGCGCTGTGGCGTCTTGGAGAAGAAGACCCCTCGATGTGGAACATCTGGGATCGCCCCAGCGATCCGGCCTCTCTGCAAGCTCTGGGCACCGTGCAGCCCGGCAACGACGTGGACCTCGAGGGCGACGGCGATATCCTGCGCATCACGGGCCTCCCGCAGCCCGGCAAGCGCACCGTTGACGTTGACACCGACGAGCCCGACCCGCGCAAAAAACTCATCGACGACGAGCACATGGATGTCTATCCGCACCCCTATACCGTGCAGCAATACGGCTACCATCCCAATGAAGTCGCGCTAACCTTCGACGACAGCCCCGATCCCGAATGGACTCCAAAGATTCTCGACATTCTAAAAGCCAAACACGTCAGAGGCACATTCATGGCCATTGGCTCCGATGCCGCGCAGCACATCGGCCTCATGCAGCGCATCGTCCGCGAAGGCAACGAAATCGGCAACCACACCTGGACGCATCCCGACATCAGTCTTATTTCGCAGCGCCAGGTCGATCTCGAAATCACCCTCACCGAGCGCCTCTTCGAGAGCAAGCTCGGAGTCCAGCCGCTCTACTTCCGCCCGCCCTACGACATCGACGAAGAGCCTGACACCGACGACGAAGCCGAGCCGGCCTGGCGCATCCAGCAAATGGGCTACACCATCATCGGCAGCAAAATCGATACCGATGATTGGGACGAACATCCTCGCAAGACCGCCAATGAGATTATCCAGTCAGTCTTCGCCCAACTTGAAACCATGAAGACCAAGCCGCAGTTCCGCGGCTCCATCGTCCTCATGCACGATGGCGGCGGCGATCGCTCAGTTACCGTGGCCAGCCTCGGTCCGCTGATTGACGCGCTCCGCGCCCACGACTACACCATCGTTCCCGTCTCCGAGCTCATGGGCAAAACCACCGCCGAAGTCATGCCGCCGCTTACCTTCTGGCAGCGCATGCGCACCATCCCCGATTCCATCGCTTTCTCCGCGCTCGACATTATCGGCAACTTCATCGTAATGGTCTTCTTCGTCGGCGATGTGCTCATGAGCGCGCGCCTCATCGTCGTCGGTCTCTTCGCGGTCATCGACCGCCTGCGCAAGCCTTATCGCCACGCATCGCCCGGCTTCAACCCGCGCGTCGCGGTTCTCATCCCCGCCTACAACGAAGAGACCGTCATCGTCCGCACCATCCGCTCCGTACTCAACTCCGACTACACCAACCTCCACGTCATCGTCATCGACGACGGCTCCTCCGATCGCACCCCCGAAGTGGCCGCCACTGCTTTCGCAAAAGAGATCGCTGCCGGCCGCGTTAAAGTTCTCACCAAACGCAATGAAGGCAAAGCCGCCGGTCTTAACTACGCACTCGATCGCATGAAGGAAGAGATATTCGTCGGCATCGACGCCGACACCGTCATCGCCGCGGACGCCATCTCAAAACTCATTCCGCATTTCGAAGATCCTCGAATCGGCGCCATCGCCGGCAACGCCAAAGTCGGCAACCGCGTCAATCTCTGGACCCGTTGGCAGGCTCTCGAATACATCACCAGCCAGAATTTTGAGCGCCGCGCTCTCGACCTCTTTCACGTCGTCACCGTTGTGCCCGGAGCCATCGGCGCCTGGCGCACCGCTCCCGTCAAGGCTGCCGGCGGCTATCCGCTCAACACCGTCGCCGAGGACGCCGACCTCACCATGAACCTGCTCGAGCAAGGCTTGAGAGTTGACTTCGAGGACCGCGCTCTCGCCTACACTGAGGCGCCCATCGACGCCAAAGGCCTCATGCGCCAGCGCTTCCGCTGGTCCTTCGGCACCCTCCAGGCCATTTGGAAACACCGCGCCGCCTTCATCCGCAACAAGGCCATGGGCCTCTTCGCGCTGCCCAACATTCTCGTCTTCCAAATGTTTCTTCCGCTGGTCTCGCCGTTTATTGACATCATGTTCGCCGCCGGTGTCATCAATTTCCTCGTCGACCGCCACTACCACCCTGAAGCCGCCTCCGCCGCCAGCTTTGAAAAGCTCGTCGTCTACTTCCTCGGTTTCCTGATCATCGATTTCATCACCTCATCCATCGCCTTCTCGCTCGAGCGCCGTCACCCCGCCAACAAGGGCGACGGCTGGCTGCTCTTCCACATCTGGCTGCAACGCTTCGCCTACCGCCAGGTCTTCTCCATCGTGCTCTTCAAAACGCTCAAGCGCGCCATCGACGGCAAGCCCTTCAACTGGGACAAAATCGAGCGCACCGCCAAGATGAGCAAAAGCACCGAGATCCTCACCGAAGCCGCGCGCTAGGCATGGCAGGAAGTTCTACTTCGCCTGCGCCAGCCCCGCAACAACCTCGGCGACTTTATCGAGTACCTGGTTCCAGCCCTCCAATTGACCGCTATTTTTCGCGCTCTCCATGGGTTCATTTCCAATGTGTGTCAGTTTCGTCTGGCCGTTTCCCAGATCCTCAAAAAGAGTCACATCGTACGCGCCATCTATGGCCTCATGTTCTATTCCATATGTCGCAGGCTCAACCTTGTTTCCCTTCGAGTCCGCAAAGTACATTGAGGAAACGATCTTCTCGTGCGGAACAATCTCGTGGTATTCAATCGCATTCCAATACTCCTGCCCATCCGGCGCCTTCATGCAGTAGAGAGATTTTCCCCCAACGCGAAAATCCATCTCGCAAAAGGGCGCAGTAAAGCCCTTCGGTCCCCACCACTGCATCACGTACTTCGGGTCTGTCCACGCCTTCCAAACCAATTCGCGTGGGGCATCAAAAACTCTTGTCACAACCATCCGCTCCGGCTCGTTAACCGCGTTTTTTGTCATCTCTCATCTCCGTTTTCTTCATTTGATTCACCACCACTTCCAGCTTGTCGAAACTCTCTTCCCAGAATCGGCGGTAAGAAACTGCCCAGTCGCTCACCGTCTTTATCGCCTCTGGCCTGAGCGTGCACACACTCTCCCGTCCACGCTTCGTCTTGATCACAATCCGCGCCCGCACCAGGTAGGCAATATGTTTTGAAATCATCTGCTGCGACACTGCAAACGGTTCCGTCAATCCATGCACACTGGCGGGCCCATGCGAGAGTCGTTCGATCATTGCCCGCCGCGTCGGATCAGACAAAGCCACAAATGTCGTATCCAATCTATCCACAACCAAATGGTAGTGGATTATCTGTGAATGTCAAGCCTGAATTTTGTGATCCCTGATTTCTTTGATTTCAGAGCGCTGGCAATGAGCAAACAGAATCCGGTACTATTCTGATCGATTCACGCAGCCCGCCAAGCCAACTCCAATCCGGTGGCTCCCAAAGCACTGCATTGTTCCGGCTACGCGAAGGAGATTTACATGAACCTGCAAAAACAAATCAACGACTATATCGCCACTCAACCGGAACCAAAACGAAGAGAAATGCAGCAGCTGCATCACATGATTTTGGCGTTGATGCCAACATGTAAATTGTGGTTCCTGGATGGAAAAGACGAGAAAGGAAAAATCGTTTCTAACCCCAACATTGGATATGGATCTCAAGCCATGAAATACGCCAACGGAAAAACCAGGGAGTTCTATCAGATCGGTATCAGTGCGAACACAACAGGCATCTCCGTCTACATCATGGGAGTGCCTGACAAGAAGTACCTGGCCAAGACATTCGGCCGGCAACTCGGCAAAGCAAGCATCACCGGATACTGCATTAAATTCAAAACCCTGGCAGATATAAAAATCGATGTACTTAAATCAGCAATTCAATATGGAATCGAACAGACCGGCATTCAACATTGATTTCAACTCGCCGTTTAGCCCGCCCAGTTCCCGTAGGGAGCGCAAGAAGCTAGCCCAGGACAAACTTTATCCCGAGCGCAGCGAAGGGGAAGGGGCAGTCCTGGGATAGGGACAAAAAACATCTCAGCCCCGTAGGGGCGACAGACCTTTATCGAAAAGTGCGGGGCTTCAGCCCGCACCACGGGCCGCTTGCGCACTCCGGGGTCCCCAATGACAGGTCCACGTCGTTGGGGTGGTCATTGGGCGAAGGCTGCGACAGCAGCCGGGGGGCGACGGGGCGGCTCGAAGAGCCCTGGTCTTCGAGCTATGCGTCGCCCCAACCGGCCCAAGCGGCCCGAAAAACGGGATGCTCATCTCGCGGCGATGCTGCGGATGTCAATCCCCGCTCACCGTCGATTCACCGGTAAGCCATTCAAACAAAGGCCCAAAAATCGCCGCCAGGTTTGCCGATAATTAACCTCTTCCGGCGCATACTAAATCCATGAGTGCTCAACAGGCCGTCTTCGCACCCCATCTTCACAACCCGAAATCACCTTCGCCGGCCCTGCTTCTGCGCGACAATTCATTTTCCATCTATTCGCTTTCTTGGCCCGATTTTGCATCAAAAGCGAAAAAAGGTGCACTTCGTTTTGTGCAAAGTGCTCTTACCCCTTTATCATCAGCAGAATTTTCGAAATATCGCGGCGAGAAAACGAGCATTTTGAGGGTAAAATCGACCCTTTTCAGCCCTTTTTGGCCTTTTTCAGGCCTTTTCCGGCACTTGGCCCCTTCGTCGTATTGCCGCCCTGGCCGCCTCACTTTCTCGGCCCATTCCTCCCTCGGCATTGGAGCCTGTTCTCTGTTCTCTGTTCTCTGCTCTCTGCTCTCTGTCTCTCTGTCTCTCTGTCTCGCTGTCTCTCTACGGCCCGAGATACAGACTCACTCCCGGCGGCGCAAAACTCAACTGCCCGGTCCTCGGATCGTAAGCCAGGTTGAGCGCGTCGCTCTTGCGGTCATTGATCAGCACAGCCACCAGCAAGCCGTTGCCGTAGCGGCCGGCCAGCGCAATCTTGTGGCTGTGAATCGGACCGTATTCGTTGTCCGGGCTCGTCGGTCCCCAATCGTCCTGAAAGCGCGTGAAAGGATAAACGCTGTACTGCGCCGGATGCTGCGTCCAGTTCTTGTCGTGCTCCCAGACGCCATACGCTTTTGACAGATCATTAGCCTCGAGGGCGCCCAGAAAATTGTTCACTGCGGCGCGACCGAATACATAGCGGCTCCAGTTCCATGGCCAGTCCACCGGCCGCCCGCACACCAGCCAGCCAACGATAAAAAGCACCACCAGCGCGCCCGCGCTCAACTGCGCAATCAACACCTTGCGCTTTGACCGCGCAACATCGAACTCTGGAGCATCGAGCAAAGTCATCGCAATCGTCCCTCAAATTCAGAATCAAGAGGCCATGCAACAAATGGAGATAGCACCCTACCTATTAGACACCGCAACCCTGTTCCCTGTTCCCTCGTCCCTTGACCCCGGGTCCCCTTGGTCCCTTGTTCCCTTGGTCTCTCGTTCCCTGCTTTTTTACTCTTCCCTGCTATAAACCGTCCGCGCCTTTTCCGCATGCCGCTCCAGCGCCAGCCCGATTAACTGCGTAATTAGCTCCTTGTAGCTCAGCCCCGTCGCCTCCCACAGCTTCGGATACATGCTGATCTGCGTAAACCCGGGCATCGTATTCACTTCGTTCAGGTAGATTCGTTTCTTT
>Ga0182024_10015294_pt1 | contig 14720 bp, 10 predicted proteins | sample P32metaG_FD_120480 | JGI IMG/M metagenome (GOLD analysis project Ga0182024, IMG submission 120480) | Permafrost microbial communities from Stordalen Mire, Sweden - P3-2 metaG (Illumina Assembly) | ecosystem: Environmental > Terrestrial > Soil > Wetlands > Permafrost | place: Sweden: Stordalen... | reverse complement strand
CCGGATTCTTCACGAAGGACGGCTTCAATCAAGTCTTGTACCGTGTCAGCCTCTGCCACCACGCGATCGGGGAGACGCACGCTGCAAGCATCGCCCAGGCGCAGCATAAGCTCCACCCGTTCAAGACTGCCGAGACCGAGTTCGCGCTCGAGATGGGCCGCAGGCCCGCGGGCGGCCAATTCCCCTAAGCCGCGTTGGCCGCCCAACTCCACTAGGAGTTGGCGCAGTATATTCAGCGTCTGCGCGGTGACTGCCGCTGTGCGATCGATTTTAGTTCCGGTAGCGCCCATTCAAGTTGGTCGATAGAAAATTCGAGAAATTGCGTCGATGAACAGAAACGCTTGTTGATGTGGCCGAGCGTATCACCGCGCGTTACGGCGAGCAATGCCGTGGCCCAAGCGAAAGGCCCGCGAAGCGTGTTTGGGGTACCAACGTACTGGGACTAATTGAACCCTTCGGACTATCGACCGGTGCGATGACTACGGCCACAATCACTGAGAGTTCGGGGCCCTGCATAAGCGCCTCGGATGTCTACACCTCCATCACCCCATGCCCACGAGCGGCCGGCACCCCCACCGGCCGCTCCCCTTTTTCGCTGACCGCAAGTCACACCAAGCAACGGCTTTGATCTCGAAAAATCCCGGAATGTTCCTTGACTCCGCCGCGCACGCTTCTATACAGTGCGGGGCATAAGGGGTTGTGTAGGCTTGAGGTAAACAAGGCTGCGATCTGAGCGGCGCACGTTGAGCCCTTCAGATTTGTCTCCTCCGACGTGGTGCCGGCCACTCCACAGCTTGCATTTCCTCAGGGCGAGTCCTCAGTTCACGGGGGTGGGTGTGAAATCACTTCGAGCGATCCTTTTCAGCGCGGTCGCATTTGCGAGCATTTCAATCCTCACCGGTAGTCTTTGGGCCCAGACCAATGCCTCGCTTCGCGGCACAGTTACCGACCAATCCGGCGGCGTAGTGGTTGGCGCCAAGCTCACACTGACCAATACCGGCACGGGGATCTCGCGCAACGCTACGAGCGGAAATGATGGGGGCTATGCTTTCGATCTGGTGCAAGTGGGCAAGTACAAGCTCACCGTCGAAAAGGGTGGTTTCACTACGTTCATCCAGGAAGGAATCGTCCTGGAACTAAACCAGAATGGCCGCGCCGACATTTCGCTTAAAGTTGGGCAGGCAACGCAGACTGTCGAAGTAACCGCGAACGTTGCGCAGGTGGACACGACCAGCGCCGTTCTGGGCAAGGTGGAGAATGAACGCGCTATCCGGGATTTGCCATTGCTGGATCGCGATACATTACAACTCGGCTTGCTTCAGGCCGGCGTTTTTCCTCCGGACCAGGATGATGCATCCGGAAATCCGTTTTCTGTAAGCGGACAGCGCTCCGAATCGCTGACGTTTCTTCTCGACGGGGCGAACAACACTGATTTTCTTGGCAACAATATCGTCGTGAGTCCCAACCCCGATGCAGTCGAAGAATTCAAGATCATGACCAACAATTATGACGCGGAGTACGGGCGCACGTCGGGCGGGATCGTCAATCAGATTACCAAGTCCGGAACTAATGACTTCCACGGTGACGTCTTCGAATTCATGCGCAACGATGTTCTGAATGCGACGGACTATCTTGCCGGCGGGACGAAGTCCGCATACAGAAGAAACGTCTTCGGGGGCACCCTCGGGGGACCAATCAAGAAGGATAAGTCATTTTTCTTTCTGGCATACCAAGGAGCGCGAAGAGGGGAGGGAATGACCCCAAGTCCTGTCGGGGTTCTCAGCGTGCCGGAACGCACAGGCAACTTCGCCGCAGACTGCCCCGCGGATAAGAACGGAAATACATTCGATGGCAGTGGCAATTGCATTAGCTCTATTGGGACGCAATTGGTGAACCCGATTACGGGGAATAACTATCCCTTTAATCAGGTTCCAGTGAACCCGATCATTGCGAATTACATCGCCAAGTACCTGCCCATGCCTAACAACGGATCGATCAATACCTTTACGGCGTCTCCTTTGGCAGCTATTAATGATGATCAAGGCATCTTGCATTGGGACTACAACGTCACGCCAAAGGACACAATCTCATTTGCCTATCTGATTGATGATACGCGGGCTCTTTTCCCCGAAGAAGGTGGGACTATCTCCTCGCTCACAGGTCTTCAGCCAATCGGGTCCGGCGGTGACGTTCCGGTTGGCTCGGCGGGCTTGGAAAGTCAGCGCAACCAGATTGGCACGTTTACCTGGACGCATACGTTTTCCAGCACCAAAATTAACGAATTCCGTTTCGCGGCTAGCCGGTTCGCATCAAGCCAGGGGGTTCCGCTCGATCATACGCCGCCGAGCGCCCTAGGATTCACGAACGTAACCCCGGCAGACACAAAGGCTCCGGCGCCCCCAACGATTTTCGGTCCGTCGTTTACCCTCGGCCCTTCGACGCAGGGGCCTACCACGCTGCACCGCGCCAACTTCGAGTGGTCGGATAATTTCACCTGGACTCTAGGTAAGCACGAAATTAAATTTGGCGCGGATTTCACTCGCATTCGGAATAATTTTTACTACGACTACTACAACAACGGCAGCGAAGATTTTACTTTCGGAAATTTCACGGGCGATGAGTATGCGGACTTCGTCTCGGGTTTTTCCGACGAATATTATCAGTCTTCTCCGGCCACGTACGGAATTCGGACCGGATCGGCTGCCGGCTACATTCAGGACACCTGGAAGATCCTGCCTCGTCTTACTTTGAACTATGGCTTGCGTTACGAGTACTACGTTCCGCAGCACGATATTCACGATAATATCCTCGGATGGTTCCCTGGCCGGCAATCCACAGTCTTTCCTGATGCGCCTCCGAATATTCTCTATCCCGGAGATCCCGGCACTCCAAATAATGGCTTGGTTTATCCTGATTACAATAACTTCGCTCCTCGGTTTGGATTTGCCTGGGACATGTTTGGCAACGCCAAACTAGTCATGCGAGGCGGCTTCGGCATCTTTTACGACATTGAAGATGGCGCCCTGAACTTACAGTTTGGAGGTCAGCCTCCCTTTGGCTACATAGCGAACATCTATCCTTCTTACGGGCCTGGTTCTCCATCGGATTGCACAGGGCCCGTCCCTTGCGGCGCGATTGCTGATCCCTGGGCGCCCTCGACAAACCCATACAATCCATTTGTTCCGGGCTTTCGACAACCAAGCCCAATTCCGTTCGCGTATCTGACCTATCCTCACTTCCGCACGCCTTATTCAGAGAATTTCAACTATGGTTTCCAATGGCAAGCTACTAAGGACACGATGGTGGAAGCTGTCTACGTCGGCAGCCTTGGTCGAAAATTGATCAGCTCCGGCGAACTGAATTACCCGCAGCCTAGCATTGAGCTTTACCAACTAAAGACCTATGGGCAGATTAACGGTGAGTGCGCCCGCAACCTGTCTAACTGCACTGGCGGCACGTTAAATCCAGCTGATCCATTCGATCCCACGGGAACGCCAACAGGTCCTCAACAATTGCTGACGAATTTCAGCAATGGATTGTCGGATAGCGACCAGTTTCAGTTGACGTTGGACAAGCGCTTCGGTCACGGCTTAATGTTCCGGGCCGCTTACACTCTGGCCAAGACCATCGATTTGACGTCCGGGTTTCGCTCTCGCTCGTCTGAGTACACGGATCCTCTGGATCCCCGTCTGGATCGATCACTTGCGGATTTCGACGTGCCTCAGCGCCTGGTCTTGAGTGGAATTTACGAATTGCCTTTTGCCCAGGCCGTTCACAGCGATGGAATTCTCAAGAAGGTAGCCCAGGGATGGCAAGCAAACATGATCGCTTCTTTCCAAAAAGGAAACCCGATCACGTTTTATTCCAATAGCAATGCCAGCGAACAGGATCAGAGCCCGGACCTGACGCGTGTAGATGTGATCGGATCAGTTCCTCACGTGAATCCAAAAAACGAAGCGAATTCTTATCCTAGCCAGTGTAACGGCGGGGCTACGAACGACTCCGTGAATAATCCAAGTCATTTTTGGATTAACCCATCGAATATGGTTTGCAATCCTTGCCCCACTACAGACCCAAATTGCCTGAACCCTTCGGATCAGCCGGGCATTCCTTTGTTGACCTTCGGCGATCTCCCGCGCAATTCCATCCGCGGTCCGGGCATCAATAACTTTGATATTTCATTGGTCAAGAAAACGCCAATCCATGAGAGCAAGTCGCTCGAATTTCGCGCTGAATTCTTCAATGCCTTCAACCACACTCAGTTTTTCGCTGTGGATAATAAGGGTCTCAGTTCAACATTTGGTCAGGTTCTTTCTGACCGTGGCCCTCGACTGATTCAGTTAGCCCTGAAGTTTTATTTCTAAGGGAGCACGCTCAGGCCCGGCAAGCCCGAGACGAATCTGGCCTGTGAGCGCGTGGACGCTTTTAACGACGGCGACCCATGGGGCGGTAGGTTGCCAGCGGGCGTGGGCGCATCCTGAAACGCGGCGTCAGAGGTGGCGAAACCTTGTGTAATGGCGCTCCGCAATTTGTGCAGCAGTCCTGCGGAACGTCTTCAACGCGGAGCCAGCGCCCACGCGCAGCACATTCCGGATTTAAGCATTGTACGGTCCAGCCTGGAAGTTGCGGCATTTTCCTCTCAACGCACCGGCTTCGGTTTGTAGCTCAACAGCAGAGCCACACTTTCGTTGCGACCGAAAAAATCGGCGCTCCCGTGTAAAACTGGCGGGATTGTGCGCCGATGTTATAGTGAGTCAAGAAAAAATGCACGCCATTAGTTGCGGTCATCTTCCGGCGCTAAAAAAGCTAAGGATTAGTTACGAGGATGGATGCATTTTGCCGGAGCGTGATACGCGAAGCTCAGTCTTGAATTGCGCTACTGGATATTCTTGATTATTTGGAATTGGCAGGAGCAGACCCGGCAAGTTTCGACTGAAGCAGGTCCACTTTTTTCTGCGCCTCAACTATTTCCGCTTGCAACGCCGCGATTTGGTTTTCCTCGCTCTTCAGTTGCGCGGCTCCCTCTCTGTCATTCTTGTATTCCGGCTTGCTGAGGTAGGTCTGTTCGTCGAGGCCATACTTCCGCTGCAGAATGTCGAGATCCTTCTGAATGCTTTGCAAATGTTCTTTCGCCGTAGTTAGTTCGGCAGTAACGGCCGCGAGATCCGTAGCCGAAGGCGCTGGCGGTGCGGCAGGGCTTGTGCCCCCTGATGGTGCCGTTGCGCTGCCGGAGGGATTGTCTGCCACCGGGGTTTGCCCTACAACGCTAACTTCCGCTGCCTTGGGGAGATTGTCGTCGTTCCATACATGTACCGCTTTCGCCTGATCTTTTTTCTGCTCACGCGCGTGACGGGAGGCTTCCACCACCGAATTCGCTGCCGGTTGCTGCGTTGACTGTTGATCGCCCTGCTGAGCGGCAGAGAGTCCCAAAGGCAACAGCAGAAACAGCCCGATCGCGATTTTCATAGTCCGTCTCCCCAGGGCAAAATAACCATAAGTAATCGTAGTCGCTCCGGGGGCATCCTGCCAGTCTGCGTTGAGCGCCGCACCCAAAAAGGCAACCTGATCTTGATCAGCAACACCGCATTACTTTTATGTAGCTGATTTTCAAGTCTGCAATTGACGTTTGCGGCCAAGAATAGCAATTGCTGCCATCGCTGCCGCGCACGCGAGATAAAAAGTAGGTACACGCGTGACTTCGGTTCCCGGAGCAGAGCCCATGAAATCGAGCTGTAAAGTGGCATGCATGGGCCCTACATACCAGAGCAGCGTGTAAACTATTTCGAAGAGCTTGCTCGACCCGCTCCATATGCCAAGGGTCAGAGCTAAAGTCGGAATAAAGAGCGCGCCGATCAGCCATGCAAGCAAGCCGCGCCAGTTTCCAGTGAACAATAGCCGCCCTCCAAATCCGCTTCCGGTCAGCAATGCCAGGCCCACGCCGGCGAGCCATACCGCTGGAAGTTGCCGCGCAATCGGATGTGGCGCAGAGAAAATGAGCTGACTGGTCTGGTCGCGAGTTTCTCGCACACCCATTTTCGACCAAATCAATACCGGCCAGAACCACGCGCAAGCCAGCAGCATTCCCCGAGCTGAAGCGGAAGGGGTCGCGGCACAGGCGACAATGAAACCTGCCGCAACCGCATACCACCACCATTTTTGTCCTTTCAACATGAGACGCAGCTCCGCCAGGAGTATTGCCCCAAATCTGAAGTGGTTTTGCCTGTTCGCAAGCCGCGTTAAGGGAGGTGCATGGATCCATGTGCGCTCCAGCGACAAGTTTTCGGCCACCTTGGCAGGCACCAGGGCGGGGGCGGAAGCGGAAGCTACTCGTCGCGAGCGCTCTTTCGATGGATCGAATCGATCGAATAGCAACGCTGCCAAAAGAGCTAAGGCCAGGGCCAAAGCGATCCACGAGAGTCGCGCCAAAATCAGTTCGGCGGTCCATTGAACTCCGTTCCACTGGAATGTAGGACCACCCTGCGCCAGGTTTCGGGACCCAACCGATAGAGAAAAACTGAACTGATTCGCGGGTAGCTTTGCAGCGGCGCCTATACTGCTCCAAATTACTGACAAGCCCGCCCAATCGAAGAGAGAGCTTCTATTATTTTCAGACGCGATGACCGGAGTTGCCAGCGCAACCGACCACACGAAAAAATACAATACGTTTCCGAAACCACCGCGAAGTGCAGGAATTGTCTCGAATAGCACCGCGACAGCGGCGACCAAAGCCATGGCCGGCAAAACGATCAGCAGAAATGGCCCTGACAACTTCCAAAGATTCACGCGCGGAGCTTCCGCGTGCCAGACCTGCATAATAATCCCGGAAATTGCGAGAATTACTACCATGGCCGCGAGCACCATAAAATTGCTAAGCACCTTTCCCATCACGTACAGCGTTTTCGACATCGGTGTGGAAGCGAGGATTTCGCCAACGCGCGTCAACCGATCGCGCTCGATGGTGTTCTTCACCACGTAAAATCCCGCCAGCGATAGAAACGTGCTGCAAACCAGCGCCATCAATCCGCCAATCCATGCGGAATTGAAAACGCCCCGCGAATCGCCCACGCGCATCTCCAGTTGTCCGGTGGTTGCCGCGTACCCCAGGTAGATGGAAATGCCCATGGTCAAAACGAAACTGTAGCGCCGTACGCGCTCCAAGAAATCCGCGCGCGCCAAGTGATACAAAATTCTGATGTGGTTGTTGGTTTCGCTCATGTAGCGGCGCTTGTCCGTTGGCTGGAAATGCAGTGCAAATATGCGTCCTCGAGCGTCGGCGTGGCCGGTACGGCGCCCGTACCAGGGCTTTCCGCTGCGACAATTCGAACGTGGACGCCATCGGTCCGGCGCACGCTCGTAGAAACCAGGAATTTTTGTTTGGCCGCGGACATTTCCGCGCTCGGAATCACCATCTCCCACACTTTACCTTCCACAGCGCGCAACAAATCTTCCGGCGCGCCGTGAGCGAGCAGCCGCCCGCCACTAAGTATGGCGATATCGGTCGCGATAGCCTCGATGTCCGACACGATGTGAGTCGAGAAAATTACAATGCGTTCTCCGGATAATTCAGAGAGCAAATTTCGAAAGCGAGCGCGTTCTTCGGGATCGAGTCCGGCGGTTGGTTCGTCCACGATTAGTACTTCCGGGTCATTCAGGAGCGCCTGGGCGATCCCCACACGCTGTTTCATTCCACCCGAGAAACCACCGAGCGAACGGTCGCGTGCCTCCGCGAGATTCACTACCGCGAGCAATTCATCAATGCGCTGGCGTGCCGAACGTGCGTCCAGCCCTTTGACCGCGGCCATGTACTCCAGAAATTCGAGCGCCGTAAGATGCGGATAAACTCCAAAATCCTGCGGCAAATAGCCGAGGACTGCACGCAATGTGTCGGGAGAGCGCGAGATATCGTGGCCGTTCCATAGCACGCGTCCTTCGGTGGCGCGTGTTACCGTTGCAAGTATGCGCATCAGCGTTGATTTCCCCGCGCCGTTAGGCCCCAGAAGTCCCACTACGCCGGGGCCTAGTTCAAGACGCAAATCGCGCAGTCCCCAAAATTTTTTCGCATATTGCTTACTGACTCCGTCGATTGCGAGCTTCAACCGGCCTCTCCTTCAACGCGGACAACCTAATGTGAGTGAGAATCTAACAAGACTAACGTTGCCTGGATGAAAATAGTTCCAATTGGTCTCGTTTCGTTGGGGCATAATTCGGCGGGGTCGCGGTTGCGCATCGTCCACCTAGTAGCCATACTTGATCGGCATTCCGTGACCACTTTCTGTTGCACAGAGGACATCACACTTGGCGAAATACAGGCTGAAAACAATTCTAGTTTCCACCGCAATTGTAGCTGTTTCGCTCCTATCGGGTGCGCGCCTCCACGCCCGCACCGTTGCAGCGCCTGTTTCCAGTAACGGTCAAGAGCAGCCGCCATCTGCGAACTCGGGAGCATCGTCGTCAGTGGCTAAGCCGCAGCCCGTAGAGAAAAAAGTAACTGCATATACCCTTCCTCCCGAAACCTACAAGAAGGCGCGCGACCTGAGCCGCATTCATTTCCGATTCGCCTTGATCAGCTTCGTTTACGGGCTCTTCGTTTTGTGGCTTATTCTGCAACTCAGGCTCGCGCCGAAATACCGCGACTGGGCGGAGAAATTCTCGTCCAAACACTGGTTACAAGCTGTCGTATTTGTGCCGCTGTTCATCCTAACCAGCGCAGTCCTCGGTTTGCCCGCCGACATTTATCAGAACTGGGTCGAGCGGAAATTTGGAATCTCCGTTCAGGGATGGGGTTCCTGGGCCTGGGATTGGACCAAGGGGCAGTTTCTCGCCATCATTCTTGGAATAGTGCTCGTCTCAATTCTCTATGTGGTGATCCGTAACAGCCCGCGGCGCTGGTGGTTTTATTTCTGGCTAATCTCTTTGCCCGTTGCTGTTCTCCTGGTCTTCCTTCAACCGCTGGTTGTGGACCCAATGTTCCACAAATTCGAGCCACTCTCGCAAAAAGACCCTGCGCTTACCGCAAGCCTGGAACAAATGGTTCAGCGCGCCGGCGAAAATATTCCACCCGAGCGGATGTTTTGGATGGGTGCGGGCGAAAAGACAACAGGGCTCAACGCTTACGTTACCGGACTCGGCGCTTCGAAACGAATCGTAGTTTGGGATACAACCATCGCCAAGATGACCACGCCGCAGATTGTCTTCGTCGCTGGACACGAAATGGGTCACTACGTTCTCGAACACATCTGGAAGGGTTTGGCGTTTGCCGCGGTGATACTTTTTGTTCTCTTCTATCTGGGTTATCGCACAATTGGCGGGGTGCTCGCACGCTGGGGCAGCCGTTGGGGCATACGCGGCCTGAACGATTGGGCCTCGCTTCCTGCGCTCTTGCTCCTGCTCTCCATTTTTGGATTTATCGCAGGACCCATCACTAGCGCCTTCAGCCGCCGCGACGAGCATCAAGCCGACCAGTACGGCTTGGAAGTAACTCACGGTCTTACCCCCGATTCAGGCCAGATCGGAGCGCAAGCATTTCAGGTTCTGGGCGAAGTGGATCTCGCCGATCCAGAACCAAATCCGATCGACGTATTTCTGTTTTATTCTCATCCGCCGATTCCTGACCGAATCCAGTTCGCGCTTACCTACGATCCGTGGGCGAACGGAGGATCCGGAGAGTTCGTAAAATAGGCGTCGCATTGATGGTGAGGCGAGTTTATTCGGTGCGCGCTCTCGTACACTATGGCGCTACCGCCGCGCGTCAATCCTCACGATCCATGCCAAATCAGTTCGGGATCTGTGATCCCGTTTTCCTCTTTGCAATAGGCCGCTTTTCATTTTACTTCACAAAACTCTTGCAGCGCGGGCACCAGTTCGAGAATCAAATAAAGTAAGCAGCGTTACCGCGGTCCAGCAGACTGCGCATTGGTGGTTTTGTCGTGTTTAGGTAACATACACCGGGCAAGGGGAGCTCCGTGGACATCGAGCAGCCGGAATGGCTGGAACAAATCGAAGGAATTCTCGAAACGTTGAATGAAGGTGTGATCATTGCGGACGATTGCCCGCAAATCATCTTCGTCAATGGCAACTTCGAGGAAATGACGGGAATCCCGCGCGGTGATTTTATCGGGTCGAACTTCGATAAGTTTTTCACTTCTGAAGAAGCCGAGGAGCTTACGGGACATAGAGAAAGAGGCTTGCGGGCCGGCCATAACCGGTTCGAGTTCGTCTTGCCACGTCACGACGGTAGCCGCCTTCCGGTAATAGTTAGTGCGCGGTCGATCGAAGATCCGGACGGCCGGCGCTTTGCGATCATCACCTTCACCGATATTTCCGAACAGAAACTAGCGGAAGATAAGCTACGCACGGCTAATAAATTGCTCGAGGAGCGGCAAAAAGAAATTGAAGAAGACCTCGCACTCGCGGCGCGCGTTCAGCAGAGCCTAGCGCCGAAATCCATCGTCTGGGGAAATGTGCATGTGGAAACGTATTACCATCCTGTGCGGACCATCGGCGGTGATTTTGGCCTAGTAAACGCTCTCGACAACGATCGCTTGAATCTGCTGGTTTGCGATGTCTCCGGTCACGGCATCGGCTCCGCTTTAGTCGCCAACCGCATCTACGCCGAAACGATGACTCAGCTTCGCAACGGAGCGCCACTCGCTACCATGCTTCGCCAGTTGAACCATTTCGTGATGCATAATATCGGCGGTTCCGTATTTTTCTTTACCGTCGCCGCCGCTCAATTGGATCGCGGCGGCCGGCGGTTACTTTTTGCCGGAGCCGGCCATCCGCCCGGCATGATCGTTCGCGATGGCGAAGAGCCGCGCCTGCTGGAATCCCGAAGTATGGTTTTGGGTGCGCTGCCCGATGCGGTCGGGCCGGAAGCGACCCTGGACGTGGATCTCGAAGTAGGAGACCGCATCGTTCTATATACCGACGGCATCACGGACGTCTTCGATTCGCACGGTGAAATGCTGGGAGTAGAGGGAGTGCAGAAAATTGTGCGTGAAACTTCGACACTTCCTTTTAAGGAAATGAAACGCGGCATTCTCGATCGTGTATCCGAATGGCGCGATGGACCGCCGACTGACGACGTGTCGCTCGTCCTAGTTGAAGTCCGATAATCTTAATTTTCAGATAACTTCCACTCGCCCAATGGCCAATCTTGAGTTCGTGCGCGATTTCACCGTTGTGCCAAAGGAGGTTTTCGTTTTCTTTGTGCCGCAACGGATGCCGCTTTGGTATGGGGCTGAAATGAAAAGCTGTTTTGAAGTGCAAGGCGGAGCTCCGGACTTTGCAGTGGGCCAGAAAGTACGCATCACGGGCAGGCTCGCGAAACGAGAAGTCACGTTGACCACCGTGGTCACCGCCTATCAATGGGATCGCCTTTTCGAGTGGCAATTTCAAGATTCCTACGGCGTACGAGGAAAACAGCGTTGGGAGCTTCAGCAAACCGGGAGCGGGACGAAGTTAGTGATGCGCGATCACTACGAGATGCCGGGAAGAATCAACAAAATCATCGACCGGCTGTTCACCCGCTACGGAGTTGCCGCGCGCGACCGCTCCTGGTTGAACCGTTTGCAGCGTCTCGCCGAGTGTCGCTAATTTTCAGACTCCGACTACGCGAAGGAATCGTTTCTTACCGACTCGCAGCGCCAGCAGATCTCCCGGATTCAAGACAATCGTGCGCTTCACATCTTTCTCGATTTGACCGTTTACTTCCACCGCGCCCTGCTTAATCAGCCGCTCGGCGTCGCTTCTTGAACTTGCGAGTTGTGTTTCAGTCAAAATACCGAACAGCGGCCGCGTGCCCCACGCCAACTTCATTTCCGGCAGATCTGTAGGCGCTTTTCTGTCGCGGTAGACCAATCGGAATTCATCGGCAGCTTCCTTGGCGGCTTCTTCGCTGTGGAAACCGGCCACGATGGTATGCGCGAGCTGCATCTTTGCGTCCATAGGATGCAGCACGCCCATGTTCACTTCTTCTTGCAGTCGCACGATTACCGGTGGGGCGAAATCAGTTAGCAGCTCGTAGTAGGACCACATGAGCTTGTCCGAAATCGACATCAGTTTTCCAAACATCTGATCCGGTGCTTCGGTAATGCCGATATAGTTTCCGAGACTCTTCGACATTTTGCGCTCGCCATCGAGCCCGACCAGGATCGGCATAGTCAGCACGACTTCCCCCGGCAGACCGTATTCGCGCTGGATGTCCCGATGAACCAGGAGATTGAATTTCTGCTCGGTGGCTCCAAGTTCCACATCGGATTTCAGGGCCACTGCGTCGTAAGCGGTCAGCAGCGGATAGAGTAGCTCGTGAACGGAAATCGGCAGATTTTTGTCGAGGCGCGAGCGAAAATCCTCCCGCTCCAGTATGCGGGCAAGGCGGTACTTCCCGCAGAGCTGAACAACCTCGGAACTCGAAAGCTTGCTGAGCCATTCGCTGTTGTAGCGCACTTCGGTCTTTTTACGGTCGAGGATCTTGAACACTTGTTCGAGATAAGTTTTTGCGTTTGCGTCCACTTGCTCGCGCGCCAGCGGCGGCCGCGTTTCGGATTGGCCTGTGGGATCGCCGATCATCGCTGAAAAATCGCCGATCAGGAAAACTGCGGTATGGCCCATATCCTGAAATTGCTTGAGTTTGCGGAGGACCACGGTATGGCCCAGGTGAATGTCCGGCGCCGTGGGATCCACTCCGAGATATACACGCAGCGGCTTCTGCTCTTTCGCGGACTTTTCGAGCTTGGCCTTCAGCTCGTCCTCACGGATGATTTCGGCCACGCCCTTTTGCAAATACGAGAACTGTTCTTGGACCGACTTGAATTGTGTAGAAGCCACTATTTTTTCTCCGGCTTGTCGTCAGAAGTAATTAGCACGCGACGGCCTTCGACGCGAAATTTTCCTTCCAGCACGATGCGCACGGCTTCCGCGTAGATGCGGTGTTCTTCGCGCAAAATGCGCTCAGAGAGCGTCTCTGGTGTGTCGCTGTCTTCGATCGGCACACAAGCTTGCAACACGATCGGACCCGCGTCCAGATTTTCATCCACAAAATGTACCGTGCATCCGGAAAATTTAGCGCCATGTTCAAGAGCCTGACGTTGAGCTTCCAGACCTGGAAACGCCGGTAAAAGCGATGGATGGATGTTGAGAATGCGATTGTGGAAAGCGGCCACGAATTGCGGCGAGAGGAGCCGCATATATCCCGCCAGGCATACCAGGTCCACGCGCTTTTCTTGCAACGCCGCAACCACCAGCTTATCGTACGCCTCGCGCTCGAGTCCCTTCGAGGAAATTACCCGTGCTTCGATTCCTAGCGCACGAGCCTTTTCAATTCCCCGCGCGTCTTCGCGGTTGCTCAGGGCGATGGCGATTTCAGCGTTAGGAATGCGCCCAGATGCGACGTTCGCCGCCAGCGCTTCGAAATTCGAGCCGCGTCCTGAAAGTAGAACTCCGATGCGTTTTTTCATGCAGGCCGAAATTAGCACAGTTACGACTGGCACACTAAAATGAAAGTTCGTGCATCAGAAAGAGCAGCCCGCCGCTCCCGGCGAGATGGACACAACATCAACGCCAGCACGGTGACGACGGGCCGCGCTACAGCGCGAGAGTTCCGGTATAGTTCACTTTAGGTTTGCTGCGGTTCGCGCGTTCGACGCGTCCAATCAGATAGAATTTTTCGCGACGCCGCCTTAGTTCTGCTTCTACCCGGGAGATGTGCTTCGCCGGAATCACCAAGATCATTCCAATTCCCAAATTAAAAGTTTGCAACAACTCGTCACGGTCGATTTTTCCCAGCCGTGCGAGATAGCGAAAAATAGGCAGCACGGGCCACTGGTCGAGCTCGACGACCGCCTGAACGTTAGCCGGAAGAGCGCGGGGCAGATTCCCAGTAATCCCGCCGCCCGTAATGTGCGCCATCGACGAAACCCAGCCTCGCGCCACAATGTTTTTTAGCAACGGCCAGTACGCACGATGAGGCTTCAGAAGCTCCGCGCCGATTTTATTGCCAACTTCCGCAACATACGCGTTCGGATTCAGCTTCGCTGATCCAAATACCAGCTTCCGCGCCAGCGAATATCCATTGGTGTGAAGCCCGCTCGAAGGAAGCGCCAGCAATAAATCGCCGGCGCTCACGCGGCGTACGTCGAGCTGATTGCGCCGCTCTACCGCGCCGACTATGAATCCAGCGAGGTCATATTCGCCCGCGGCGTAGAAACCCGGCATCTCCGCCGTTTCGCCGCCAATCAATGCGCAGCCTGCCTTCCTGGCCGCTCGGCTCATGCCCTCAATCACTTGTTCCACCACACCCGCGTCTATCTTTCCCATTGCTAGGTAATCGAGAAAAAATAGCGGTTCGGCGCCTTGCGTCAAAATATCGTTCACGCAATGATTCAAAATATCTGCGCCGACGGTGGAATGGATTCCCGTTGCAAACGCAATTTTTAGCTTGGTGCCGACTCCATCCGCGCTAGCCACCAAAACCGGATCGCGCCAGCGTTTACGGTCAATTTGAAAAAGTCCGCCAAACCCGCCGACAGGCGCAAGAACTCCGCGACGGAAAGTTTTTCCCGCCATGGCGGCAATGCGCCGCTTTACCACGTCAGCGGCTGAAATGTTTACTCCAGCATCGGAATAGCGCATTAGAAAGATTCGTTTCTTGAGGGCGGAAAAGTTTATCTAGAAAATATGAAACAGGCGTCTCCAACGCACCTCGCTGGGATGGATGATGG
>Ga0182024_10015293_pt1 | contig 14720 bp, 12 predicted proteins | sample P32metaG_FD_120480 | JGI IMG/M metagenome (GOLD analysis project Ga0182024, IMG submission 120480) | Permafrost microbial communities from Stordalen Mire, Sweden - P3-2 metaG (Illumina Assembly) | ecosystem: Environmental > Terrestrial > Soil > Wetlands > Permafrost | place: Sweden: Stordalen... | reverse complement strand
GCGTCCTTCGCCACCTCGTCCGGGGTCAGCGGCAAATAGGGGCTCATCGTCGGGGTATGGATCGACCCCGTGACGGCGCAGGTGATGACGACCTTGCTGCGCAACGGCATGGCATACCTCCCTCGGGATCAATCCCGCCCGAGATTGCGTCGCCGCCCCCTCTCGGCGCAAGCAAAGCTTGCGCCTCTCGGTCGGCGCATCGTCGATGCGCCGGAACTCCGCCCCGGGACGGCACCCGTCCTCTTCTCCCTCTCCGCCCGCCACGGTCCATAGGGGGGCGGAGGGGAAAGTAATGGTGATGCCTAGGGTCAAACGGCTCTCAGTGACCGGGTCGGGCGGGTGAGCCGGCCATCCGGCTCGGGCCCCCCGAGACGGAACTGCGCCGACAACCAATAGTTGGTCTGCGCCGTAACCACCGCCTGCACCTGCTGGGAATCGGCAGGCGACTCGTGGCTCGGTTGCAGCCGCGCGTCACCAATCCTCGCTGTCGGCCCCCTTCCATTGGCTTATCGCTCGATCTACCCATCGACGCGAACGCTAGCACGAGAATTTGTCGATTTTATGTTCCTCTTATGTTCTGAACGAGCCGAATGCGGGCCCATCCCCGTGAGTACGGGCCGCCCGCCTTACCCCACACACAAAGGACGCAGATCGACCTGACCGGCCATTCGTTGCGGCTACCGACATCGGGTGGCCGCGATGAAAAGCGGACCATCAGGTTCGATCTCAAGTTTCGCGAGAGGCTCAGCGCTTGAAAGCTCGCGCTCCAGTCGCACCGGTCGATATACTGCACCGGGGAGGAGCCAAGCGTGCCTGTCCGGCCGGTCGAACGCAAACTCGCCGCGATTTTCGCCGCCGACATTGCCGGCTACAGCCGGTTGATGGCGGGCGACGAAATCGGCACGCTCGCGCGGCTGAAGGCGTGCCGCACCATCATCGACGGACTGATCGCGACGCACCGCGGCAGGATCTTCAACACCGCCGGCGACAGCGTCGTCGCCGATTTCGCCAGCGCGGTCGATGCCGTGCAATGTGCGGTCGCGGTGCAAGCGGCGATCATCACGGAGAGCGCAAAGCAGCCGGCGGATGAGCCGATGCAATTTCGCATCGGCGTACATGTCGGCGATGTCATGGTCGACGGCGAGAACCTGCTCGGTGACGGGGTCAACATCGCCGCCCGGCTGGAGGCGCTCGCCGAGCCCGGCGCGATCTGCGTTTCGGCCGCCGCGCACGGCCAGATCGGCAACAAGCTGCCGCTCGCCTTTGACGATCTGGGGGACCAGCAGGTCAAGAACATCGCGCAGCCGATCCGGGTATACCGGGTCCAAGCGGCAACGCCTGTGCCTCAATACGTCGCCGCGCTGCCGCTACCCGACAAGCCGTCGATCGCGGTATTGCCGTTCCAGAACATGAGCGGCGATCCCGAGCAGGAATATTTCGTCGACGGCATGGTCGAGGAGATCATCACCGCGCTCTCCCGCATCCGCTGGCTGTTCGTTATCGCGCGCAACAGCACCTTCACCTACAAGGGGCGCGCCGTCGACGTGAAGCAGGTCGGGCGCGAACTGGGGGTGCGCTATGTCCTCGAAGGGTCGGTGCGCAAAGGCGGCAACCGGGTGCGCATCACCGGGCAGCTGATCGACGCCGAAACCGGCGCCCATCTATGGGCCGACCGCTTCGATGGCTTGATCGAAGAGGTGTTCGAGCTTCAGGACAAGGTGGCGTTGAGCGTCGCCGGGGTTATCGAGCCGGCATTGCAGGCCGCCGAGATGCGCCGCTCCGCCGCGCGGCCGACGACCGACCTCGGCGCCTACGACCTCTATTTGCGCGCGCTTGCGGTCTTCTTCCCGATAACGAAGGAGCGGATTTTCGAGGCTCTGGCGCTGTCGGAGCGAGCAATCGCGATCGATCCACATTACGGGCCTGCATCTGCTCTGGCGGCGCTCTGCCACCTGCGGCTCTTCATTGACGGCTGGGCCGCAGAGCCGGAGACAAATCGGCGCAAGGCCATCGATCTTGCTCGGCAGGCGCTCCAGGTGGGAGAGAACGACCCGGGCATCCTCGCCAACGCTGCCAACGTGCTGGCGTTTTTCGGCGAGGATATCGGCGCCATGATCGGGCTGGTCGACCGGGCCCTGGCGCTCAACCCGAGCTACGCCTTAGGTTGGCTTCGGAGCGGCAATCTCAGGGGCTGGGCCGGTCAACACGATCTCGCGATCGAGCATGTCGAAACCGCGCTGCGCCTGAACCCGCGCGACCGCATGGGTCAGCCCCTGCACCAGATGGGCCAATGCTATTTCTTCAAACATCGGTTTGAGGAAGCCGCATCGACGCTGCTCCTGGCAATTCAAGACAATCCGGGCTCTCCCGTCCCATACCGCAATCTCGCCGCGTGCTACGCGCATATGGGGCGGATCGAGGAGGCGCGCGCGATGGTCACCCGGCTGCGTGCCATTACCCCTCAGGACGTGCCGAGCAATCCGCCGTGGCGCAACCCCGAGGACCGCGAGCTGTACCTGTCGGGCCTGCGCCTTGCGATGGGCGAGGCGGAATAAACGCCACACGCCGTCTTACCGCTTCCGCGGGAATGACGAGCCCCGAGGCGATTCAATCTGACTCGATCGTGCTCTAACTGTGCTTGCGGATGAAGGCGCGCGCCTTCGGGTAGATGTCGGCCTGCCAGCGGCGGCCGTGGAAGACGCCGTAATGGCCGGCGTTGAGCTGCAGGTGGTGGGTCTTTTTCGCCGGCGCGAGATTGTTGCACAGACGGTGCGCCGCGACGGTCTGGCCGGGGCCGCAGATGTCGTCGCGCTCGCCCTCGACGGTCAAGAGCGCGGTGTCCACGATCGCACCGGGATCGACCAGCTCGCCCTTCACCTTGAACCGGCCATGCGCCAGATCGTGGCGCTGAAACACCCGGTCCATGGTCTCCAGATAGAAATCGGCCGGCAGATCCATCACGGTGCTGTATTCGTCATAAAAGGCGCGGCCGGCCGCCGCGCCGTCGCCGTCGCCCTCGGCGAGCTGGCGGAACATCTTCCAATGCGCATCGATATGGCGGTCGGGGTTCATGCTGAGAAACCCGGCCAGCTGCAGAAAGCCGGGATAGACCCGGCGGAAGGCGCCGGGATAGCGCGCCGGCACCGTGTCGATCACCATGTTCTCGAACCACGCGAGCGAATGGGATTGGGCGAAGCGGTTGACCTCGGTCGGGTTGGCTTCGGGGTCGATCGGCCCGCCCATCAGCACCATCGAGCGGGGCCGGCACGGGTCTTTGGCCGCTGCCATCAAGGACACCGCCGCCAGCACCGGAACCGAGGGCTGGCATACCGCCATCACATGAACCCCGGGCCCGAGCCGGCGGATCCAATCGATCAACAGCTCTACTTCGTCGTCGAGCCCGAACCGGCCTTCCTCTACCGGCACGTTGCGCGCGTTGAGCCAGTCGGTCAGGTAGACGTCGTGGTCGGGCAGCGCCGTGGCGATCGTGCCGCGCAGCAAGGTCGCAAAATGCCCGGAGAGCGGTGCCACCATCAGGAGCTTCGGCTGATCGAGCGCTGCCGCCTTCTTAAAATGCAACAGCTGGCAGAACGGGTGGAGCGCGACGACCTCTTCCTCGACCGCGATCTCGGCCCCCTCGACGCTCACCCGGTCGATGCCGAAGGCGGGGCGCTCATGCGAGAGGCGGGTGTGGGAGAACAGGTTCAGAGCCGCCGCCGCGCCGCGCACCAGCGGCAGATTGCCGATCCCCGGCCAGGGCTGATCTATGAGGCCGCGGGCGGCATCCGCGAAAAGCCGCACCGGGGCCAGGGCGTCGCATTGGGCTTGGTAGGCGTAATAGAGCATGGTCCCTCAGGCGAAAGCCGCACCCCGGATAAGATGGGGAGCGACAACGCTCACCTACAACATATAGGCACGCGATGGACCCATGACCGGACGGCATCCCACGAGGACGCCGTGCGATCTCACGCGTCCGGCCGCGTCGCGTCTGCGGGGTCGGGGGTCGGGCGGGCCTCAGCGCGCCGGCTTGGCGACGCCGCCGCGCAGCTCGTGGACGACGACGCCGAGCCGGCGCGGCGGCGGCGCCAGCCATAAGGGATGCGCGAGGCTCGTCGCCACGTCGTTTTCCCCGGCCTGCCAGCGGCGCAGCACCGCGTCGGCCGAGAAATCCGCGGCCTTGCCGGCGAGTTCGTTGGCACTGCCCTCATGCACCAGATGGAGGATCGTCATCGTCGCCAGGCTCGCTTCGGCGAGGCATTTCCTGATGTCGGAATCGCCCCGCAGCGCGGGCGGCACCCGCTCGCCCAGGAGCGCGATCATCCGGCGCAGATCGTGGTTGCGCCGCAGCGCCGCGATCTCGCGCGCCGAGCGGCTGACGCCACCGCTCCTGCCCGGGACCGGATCGTAGCCGTCGACCACAAAGCACAGCGTGTCGGCCGGCCGCGCTTCGTCGAGCGCGGCCACGCTGACGGCGCTCCCGCCATAGTGCTGATTGTCAATGAGGGTGGGCGGCATCCCCGGCAATACCGCGCTCGCCAGCACATGATCGGGACCCAGGACGTGGCGGTCGTTGTCGAAATAGGTTTCGGTTCCGGTGACCAGGTTGACCGCGCCGAGCACGATCCGCACCGAGCCCGAATTGACGCGGTCGAAATCGACCGCGCCCTCGACCAGCTCGCGCAGCTCGCCGGGCCGGATCACGGGAAGGTCGTGCGCCGGGCCCGCTCCCGAGTTGCGCCGGCCGGGGATACGTCCGACCAGCCAATGACGCAATTTGCCGCGCCGCCCGCACTCGCCGCCGCGCGCGACGCGCCGGCTCAACTCCTGCCAGAATTGGCGCAGCCGGAAAATCCGCTCATGCGGCAGGTTGCCGGCGATGATCGCGGCGTTGACCGCGCCGATCGCGGTGCCGGCGATCCAGTTGGGCCGCACGCCGCAATTCTCGAGCGCCGCGTAGGCGCCCGCCTGGTACGCCCCAAGCGCGCTGCCGCCCGACAGCACCAGCGCGATCCGGTCGAAACGGGCCAAGCTCTTGTCGGATCGCGCGCGCGCCAAACTCCGCTCCCTGCGACATGCAAGCTGGTCGATTCGCCATCATAAGAGGTCGCGGTCGAGCGTCCAGTGCCGAAACGCGCGATCGGTTATTTCTGGGACGGCACGGCCGGGACCGATTGGAGGAAAAGGGCGATCGCCCGGCGGTCCGCCTCGCTGAGCCGCGAGGTGTTCTTGACGATCTCGGCCATCGGACCGCCGACGAAATCGAAATCGGGCGTGTGACCGTCGGTCAACAGGCCGACGATGTCGTCGCCGCTCCAATTGCCGATGCCGGTTTTGCGGTCGGGCGTGATGTTGGGGACCTTCTTGCCGTCGGGACCCGCCGGCGTGCCGGCGAGCAGACGCCCGGCATCCGGCGCGCCGAGGGCAGTGCGCGGGGTATGGCAATAGCCGCAGCGGCCGATTGTCGCAACCAGATAGGCGCCGCGGTCCCAGGCCGGGTCCTGCTTCAGGTCGGGCCGCCAGGGACCGGGCAATGGCGTCAGGGCGACGGCAAGCGCGGCGCGGGCGCGCGCCACCAGCGCGGTCGAACCGGCGCCCGTCAAATCGGGCCGAGACACCGCCGGCAGGCTGTCGAGAAATGCCTTTATGTCGGCGAGATCGCGCTCGTTCAGCCGATTGTAGAAGAGGAACGGAAAAGCCGGAACGTAATGCGAATCGTCCGGGGCGATGCCCCAGCGCATCGCGCGGGTGAAATCCGCCGCGCTCCACCCGCCGATGCCGGTCGCCTGGTCGGCGGTGATGTTGGTCGAGACCACCGTGCCCCACTCGGTGTCGAAGACGCGGCCGCCGGCGAACGGCTTGCCGTCATGCTTGGCATCGGTGTGGCATTGATCGCAGCCCGCGGCCGCGGCGAGGTAGGCGCCGCGCGCGACCGCATCCGGGTCCGCAGCGGTCGCGGCCGGCGAGACGGCGAGCAGCAGGAAAAGGGCGGCGAATGCGGCGCAAGCGGCGAGATGAATTGGCTGCCAGTCAAACGCAACCCTTACTGCAGCTTCGCGCGGAACGTCTCGTGGCACCCGCTGCAGAAGCTGATCTCCTTGAATGCCGCTTGGGCCTTAGTCTTGTCGCCGCTCCTGACCGCCGCGTCGAGCCCTGCGATTTGGTCGGCAACCTTCTTGTCGGCCGCCAGGAATTTGTCGTGTTCGCTCCAGATCTCCGGTTTCGCGCCCCATTTTGCCTCCGGCGCCGGCCCCTCCGTTCCCGGCGGAAAAAGATCCGGGACCGTGGGCACGGATTTGATCAAGGAATCCAGGGCAGCTAGTGCGGCCGCCTGGTCAGCCTTGTCTTCCAGATAATTCCTGACGACGACCATTTGTCGGCCCTGGTCTTTCATTGCCGCTTGGCGATCCTTGAGTACCTGGTCCTTGTCGACCGCCAGAGCACCCGTCGAGCCGGCCGCCGCGATCGCGAGTACCGCGCCGAGCGCCAGCAGTTTTAGCGATGACCGCATATGCCCCCCTTTCGCCCGCGACTTCTCTGTGGCGTTGCCGGGCACCGTAGATTACGGCCGCGCCAGAGGAAAGCAACCGGGATCGCGCCGCTCACAGTCACGTGATCGGCATCTTGTGGGTCTTGCCGGTCGAGGGTGTCCACCCAATCGTTGCAGCCTCGACATGAGCCGGTCACCGGCGGTAGGAGCCCTATTCTGGATTTTTGCGAGGCAGCTGTCGGTATCAGAGGTAGAATTGTCGTGTGGAGACCTCGGATAGCCGCGTTTCTCGAAATACGGCGGGTGGTGAGGGGCGCGGCGTGATGCTGTCGTGGAAAGCCGGCTGGGCCGGGCTGGTGCGCCGCGGGCCGTCGATCGTGCGCCGGCTTCGGCTGGGCAGCGGCCTCGTCCTGTTTTCCTACGTGTTCCTGCATTTCCTCAATCACAGCCTCGGCAACATCTCCCTGGAGGCGATGGAGCGCGGCGCTCTGGTGCAGGAATGGATCTGGCGCGGGCCCATCGGCACCGTGGCGCTATACGGCGCGTTCGCGATCCATTTCTCGCTCGCCTTCTGGGCGCTCTACATTCGCCGCGACCTGCGGATGGGTTGGATCGAGGGTGTGCGCCTCGGCCTCGGATTGTTGATACCGCTATTGGTGCTGCAACACGTCCTTGCCGTGCGCTTCGCCTACACATATTTCGACATTCATCTGATTTACCCTCATGTCCTAGCCAATATCTGGATTGTTAGTCCGCAAATAGCTGGGATCCGCCAAATTGTCGTGTTCAGCATTGCCTGGCTGCACGGGTGCATCGGGATCTATCTGTGGCTGCGGGTCAAACGCCATTTCCACCGTGTGGCGCCGTTCCTGCTCGTTGTCGCATTTCTGTTGCCGACCACCGCCCTGCTCGGCGTGTTCCAAGGCGCGCGCGAAGTGGAGAAGGCTCGCACCGATCCGGCCTTTCTGGCGAATTTGCAACAGACGGGGATCAATCCGAAGGCCGCAGCCACCCTCTGGAAGATCGCGCTGTGGTCGTGGGGCGGATACGCCGGCGCTCTCGCCCTCGTCCTCTTGGCGCGCGGCGTGCGTGTCCTCGTCGAACGCCGCGGCGGGACGGTTCGGATCGTCTATCCCGATGGTCGCGCGGTGCGCATCCCGAAGGGGCTCAGCGTGCTTGACGCCAGCCGGCGCGCCGGCATCCCGCACGCCGCGGTGTGCGGCGGCCGGGCGCGCTGCTCGACCTGCCGGGTGCGGGTGCTGCTCGGGTCGGAGAGCCTGGCGCCGCCGTCACCGGCCGAGACCCGGGTGCTGGCCCCGCTCGGTGCGGATCGCGCGGTCCGGCTGGCGTGCCAGCTCAAGCCGACGGCCGATATCAGCGTCTGGCCGCTGGTGCCGCCCGAAATCACCGTGCGCGACCAGGACCGGATCGATGGGACCCAAACCGGGTCGGAGCGCTTTGTGGCGATCCTGTTTGTCGATATCCGCGCCTCGACACAACTGGTCGAAAGCCGTTTGCCCTACGATGTCGTCTTCATCCTCAACCGTTTTTTCGAGGCGGTCGGCAGCGCCATCATCGCGGCGGGCGGCATGCCCAATCAGTTCATCGGCGACGGCATGATGGCGATCTTCGGCGCTGAGATCGGCCCGCGGGAGGCCTGCCGCCAGGCACTGGAGGCCGCTCGTCTGATCGACTGGCACCTGTCCGAGATGAACCGCAGCCTGGCAAACGAGCTGCTGCAACCGATCGGCTTTGGCATCGGCATTCATGCCGGCGAGGTCATCATCGGCACGATGGGCTATCGCGAACACGCTCAGAACACGGCGATCGGCGAGGCCGTCCATGTCGCCTCGCGATTGCAGGATCTGACCAAGGAGTACGCCTGCCAACTGGTGGTGTCGGAAATCGTCGGAGCGACGGCGGGAATATCGCTCGACAATTTCCCCAGCCATGAGATCCCGATACGCGGTTTCAGCGCACCGCTGAGGATCCGGGTGGTCGGCAGCGCGGCGGCGCTGGCCCGTTACGAGGACCCCTCCGCCAACGGCGGCACCGAACCGAGTGCGCATCCGAGCGCCCCGATATACGCCCCGTCGGCGTAGCGGCGGCGCCTGGAGCGGGATCCAATGAGGTTGGTACGCCCAAAATGTTTCCTCCCCCGGGCTTGTCCCGGGGGTCCACGTCTTAGCGATCGTGACATCTGAAGCGAAGACGTGGATGGCCGGGTCAAGCCCGGCTAAGGGGCTGAGACAGTGATTCGACTTGGGCTAAGTGATCGGCACCTCGATATGCGTCTTGAAGCCGGGCCGCTCGCGCAGCCGGTCATACCAGGCGCGCAGCTTGGGCATCGCCGGGCGCTCGATCGGAAAGGTGAACCAGCGATAGATCTGCGTGCCGAGCACGATTTCCGCCAGGCTCAGCTCGGCGCCGGCAAGATAGGGCCGATTCTGGACCGCGTCGTCGACGATGGTCCAGGCGGTCAGCGCGCGGCGCCGCGCCGCCTCGATCGCGCCGGCATCGCGCGCCTCGGGCTTGCTGCGGATCAGCCCGAACAACAGCTGGCCCATCGGGCCGCCGACGACCGACAATTGCCAATCCATCCAACGCTCGACATGGGTGCGGGCGGCCGGATCGCGCGGATAAAGGCGCTCGCCCTCGCGTGTCACGGCCAGATAACGGCAGATCGTGTTCGATTCCCACATGACCAGATCGCCGTCGATGACCGTGGGTACGAGGCCGTTCGGGTTGAGCTTCAAATAATCGGGATCGCGATTGCCGCCGAACGGCCCGCCGTGATCGACCCGGTCAAACGGGATGTTCAATTCGGCGCAGCACCACAAGACCTTCTGCACGTTCGACGAGCTTGCGCGTCCCCAAATCTTCAGCATCGCCAGCATCCTCCCGATCGGGTGCTCATGGAGCCTCAGATTTTTGGAGAGCGCAACCCACCCGGACCAATCCCGGTGTATTCTCGTCCCCGATTTTTGGCCCGTCGCGACAGGATCGGCATGAACCGCTTCGCCCTACCCCTTCTCGTTCTCGCGCTCGCCCCCGCCACGGCCCAGGCGAGCCAGCAGGGCATCGTGGCGATGAAAAACTGGAAGACAATGGATCAGTGCGCGAAAGAGGCGCAGACCGCGTTCCCCGATTTCACCGCCGATTCCAATGCCAAGCGCGCAGCCAAGGAAAAGGACTGCCTGGAGCGGAAAAATCTGCCGCCGCGCGAGCCGCCCGCCCCGGAACGGTGAGCCGGGCGTGCCGAGCCGGCCGCGGCGCACCGTGACCCGATACGCCTTCTTGATCGCCTGCGCCGCATTCGCGGCAGCCCCGGGCCATGCGGCGCCGTCATCCGAGGCTGAGGGCGAGCACGGCATGGTCGTCACTGCCCAGCACGAGGCGAGCACCGTCGGGCTTGGCATTCTTGCCGCCGGCGGCAACGCGGTCGATGCGGCGGTCGCGGTCGGTTATGCGCTGGGTGTGGTCGACCCGTGCTGCGGCAATATCGGCGGCGGCGGGTTCATGCTGATCCACCGCGCCGACGGCCCCGATAGCGTCATAAATTTCCGCGAGACCGCACCCGCCGCGGCCACCCCCGGCATGTTCCTCGACGCGGCCGGCGCGGTCGAGCGCGAGGCGAGTCTCTACGGCTACCGCGCCGCCGGGGTGCCGGGCACGGTGATGGGCTTTGAGCGCGCCCTCGCGGAATACGGCCGCCTCGGCCGGGCGGCAGTCATGGCACCGGCAATCGCGCTCGCTCGCGCCGGCTTTGTGCTCGGTCCCGCGGACGCCGCGATCATCGCCGCGAAGGCCGGGCAGCTCGCCAAGGATCCCGAAGCGGCGAGGGTTTTTCTGCGGCCGGACGGCAGCATCTATCGCGCCGGCGACCGGCTGACGCAGCCCGATCTCGCGCAGACTCTGGCGCTGATCGCCGAGACCGGATCCGATGCGTTCTACCGCGGTCCGATCGCCGCCCGGATCGCCGCCGCGGCGAGCGCGCATGACGGCGTGCTGACCGCCGCGGATTTCGCCGATTACAGCGTCACCGAAGCGGCTCCGGTGGCCTGCGCCTATCGCGGTTATCGGGTGCTGTCCGCGCCGTTGCCGAGTTCCGGCGGCAGCATCCTCTGCGAGATGTTGAACGTGCTGTCGGGCTGGGACCTCGCGGCCTCCGGCTTCGGTTCGCCGCAGACGATCCATCTGATGGCCGAGGCGATGCGCCATGCGTATGTCGACCGCAACAGCGCGCTCGGCGATCCGGCGTTTGTCCTCGATCGCAGCTCGGAACTCCTCGCGCCTTCGCATGCCGCCGCCATTCGCGCCGCGATCGACCCGCAGATTGCGACGCCGTCATCGACGCTGGCTGAAGGCGTGCCGCCGCACGAGAGGGCGCAGACGACGCATTACTCGGTCGTCGACGGCGAGGGCAATGCCGTCGCGGTGACCTACACGCTCAACGGCGGTTTCGGCGCCGCGGTCATAGCGCCCGGCACCGGCTTTCTGCTCAACGATGAAATGGACGATTTCACCGTGAAGCCGGGCGCCCCCAACCTGTTCGGTCTGGTGCAAGGCACGGCGAACGCGATCGCGCCCGGCAAGCGGCCGCTCTCATCGATGAGCCCGGCCATCGTCGAAAAGGACGGCAGGCCGGTTCTCGTCCTCGGCAGCCCCGGCGGCCCGCGAATCACCACCGCGGTCCTCGAGACGATAACCAACATCGTCGATTTCGCGATGACGCCGCAGGATGCCGTGGCGGCGCCGCGCTTTCATCACCAATGGCTGCCGGATACGCTGTATTACGAACGCGGCGGCCTTCTTCCGGCCACTCTGGCGAGGCTCGCCGAGCGCGGCTATCGCCTCGCCGAGCAATCGCCCTGGGGGGCGGTCGAATTGATCAGCGTCGGCCCCAATGGCGGTCCGGGAGGGCGCCTCTTCGGGGTCAACGACCCGCGCCGGCCGGCCGGGTCGGCGGTCGGATATTGAGCGCGGAGACCAAGCATGCGCTATTCGCCCCTCGCCGAGCGGATCGCCGGAACGGGCCGCGGCGCCTGGGACATCCATGCCGAAGCCGCGCGGCGGCGCGAGGCTGGCGAGGACATCATCTTCCTGACGGTCGGCGATCCCGACCAGGACCCGCCCGCCGCGGTGATCGAGGCGACCGTCGCGGCGCTGCGCTCGCACCGCACCCACTATTCCCCGACAATCGGCTATCCGGCAGTGCGCCAGGCGATCGCGGCGCGCGTGGCGCGGCGCACCGGCCAGGCTTGCCGCGCCGACAATGTCGTCGTCGTATCCGGCGCCCAGGGCGGCCTCTATTGCGCGCTGCAATGCCTCGCCGGCCCGGGCGACGAGGTGATCGTCCCCGAACCGATCTACGCCACCTATGAGGGCGTCATCGGCGCGTGCGGCGCCCGTATGGTGACCGTGCCGCTGCGCCCCGAAACCGGGTTTCACCCCGACCTCGACGCGCTCGCCGCCGCGGTGACGCCGCGGAGCCGGATCATCTGGATCAACAGCCCGCACAACCCGACCGGCGCGGTCTTCACGCAAGCCGAGATCGCCGGCATCGCCCTCTTGTGCCGCCGGCACGATCTGTGGCTCTTGTCCGACGAGGTTTACGAAGACCTCGCCTTTGCCCGGCCGCATACGAGCGCCTGGTCGCTGCCCGGGATGGCCGACCGCACGGTCGTCGTCTCGAGCCTCTCCAAATCGCACGCGATCCCGGCTTTCCGCTTTGGCTGGGTGGTCGGGCCGGCCGCGCTGAGCGGGCACTTGTTCAACCTGGTGCTGTGCCTAACGTATGGCAGCCCGGCCTTCATCCAGGACGGCGCCTTGGTCGCGCTGCGGCAGGAACTGCCCGAAGTCGCTGCCCTGCGAGAGGAATACCGCGCGCGGGCGAGCCTCCTCGCGGCGATGCTGCGCGACGCGCCCGGCTGCCGGGCGGTGCCACCCGAAGGCGGCATGTTCGTGCTCCTCGACATCCGCGGCACCGGCCTTGAGGCCGGCGATTTTGCCCGCCTTCTGCTTGCGCGCGAACGGGTCGCGGTGCTGCCGTGCGACGGCTTCGGGCCGAGCGCGGCCGGTCACCTGCGGATTGCGCTCAGCGCCCCGGAGCCGCGTCTGCGCGAGGCGGGCGAACGCATCGTCCGCTTCGCCCGCGCCCTCGCCGCGTAAGGCCGGCCATCCCGCAAACCTTGTAGCGAAGCGCTCGCCGGTCTAGCGTCCCGCCGTCACACGCCCCAGCGGAGAAACCCCATGATCGTCGAAATGCGCACCTACACGCTGCAGCCCGGCACCACCGCCCAATTCGAGGAGCGCTTCGGCGCGGCCTTGCCGGTGCGGGCGAAAGTATCGCCGCTCGCCGCCTTCTGGCACACCGAGGTCGGGCCCTTAAACCAGGTGATCCATGTCTGGCCCTACGAGACGATGGACGAACGCACCCGGCTGCGCGCCGAATCGACCAAGCTCCAGGGCTGGCCGCCCAACGTCCGCGAATTCGTCGTCTCGCAGAAGAGCCAGATCTTCATCCCGGCGCCGTTCTCGCCCAAGCTCGAACCGCGCCAGCTCGGCGGCATCTACGAGATCCGCCTTTACACGCTGAAGCCCGGCGCTATCCCCAACCAGATCGAGCGCTGGTCCGGGGCGATCGGCGAGCGGGTCAAGCTGTCGCCCCTGGCGTTCGCCGGCCATTCCGAATTGGGCGACCTCAACATCTGGTGCCACATCTGGGCCTACAAGGACGCCGCCGCGCGCTTCGAGATCCGCGAAAAAGCCAGGAAGGAAGGCATCTGGCCGCCCCGCGGCGGGCAGCCCGGCACGATCCTGAAGCAGGTGAACATGCTGGTCGTCCCGGCCGCCTTCTCGCCGATGAAGTAGGCAAAAGAAAGCCCCCACACTAACCCTCCCCCGCTTGCGGGGGAGGGAACCTCAGGCTTCGACGCGCTCCCTCCCGCGCAAGCGGGGGAGGGGACTGCGATCGCTAAACCTCCCCGCCGGTCGCGCGGTAGCGCAGCAGGTGGTCGGCGAGGACCGCGGCCATCATCGCTTCGCCGACCGGCACCGCGCGGATGCCGACGCAGGGGTCGTGGCGGCCGTGGGTTTCGATCTCGACCTCGTTGCCCTCGGAATCGACCGTGCGCATCGGCCGCAAGATCGAGCTGGTCGGCTTCACCGCAAAGCGGACGACGATGTCCTGGCCCGTCGAGATGCCGCCGAGGATGCCTCCGGCGTTGTTCGACAAGAAGACGACCGCGCCGTCCCGCATCCGCATCTCGTCGCCGTTCTCCTCACCGCCCAGAACCACCGAGCCGAAACCGGCACCGATCTCGACCCCCTTCACTGCGTTGATCGTCATCATGGCGCGGGCGAGATCGCCGTCGAGCTTGTCGTAGACCGGCTCGCCGAGCCCGGCCGGCACGCCCTCCGCCACCACCTCGATGACCGCGCCGGCCGAGGAGCCGGCCTTACGCACGCCGTCGAGATAGTCGGCCCAGCGCGCCGCCATGCCCGTGTCCGGGCACCAGAACGGGTTGTCCTCGGTCGCCTGCCAGTCCCAGGCGGCGCGGTCAATGGCGTGCGGCCCGATCTGGACGAGCGCGCCGCGGACCCTGATGCCCGGGCCGAGCACCTTGCGCGCGATCGCGCCGGCGGCGACCCGCGAGGCGGTCTCGCGGGCCGAGGCGCGGCCGCCGCCGCGGTAGTCGCGGATGCCGTATTTCTTCCAGTAGGTGTAGTCGGCATGGCCGGGGCGGAACCGGTCGGCGATGTTGCGGTAGTCCCGCGAGCGCTGGTCCAGGTTGTCGATCATCAGGTGGATCGGCGTGCCGGTGGTCAGGCCCTCGAAGGTGCCGGAGAGGATCTTGACCTGGTCAGGCTCCTGACGCTGCGTCGTATAGCGCGACTGGCCCGGCCGGCGACGGTCCAGCCAATGCTGGATGTCGGCTTCGGCCAATGGGATCTTCGGCGGCACGCCGTCGACGACGACGCCGATCGCCGGCCCGTGGCTTTCGCCCCAGGTGGTGAAGCGGAACAGCGTGCCTAACGTGTTGCCGGCCATGAGTGTTCGGTCACGATTGCAGCGGCAACCTGCGTCCTTCGAGACGCCGGCTGCGCCGGCTCCTCAGGATGAGGGTGATTTGTTCGTGGCATCAAATACATACCTCATCCTGAGAGTCTGACTCAAAATGAATCATAGGCAATCAAGCTCTTGCGAGGCGGCGGGAGAGCAGGCGCAGGT
>Ga0182024_10015292_pt1 | contig 14722 bp, 11 predicted proteins | sample P32metaG_FD_120480 | JGI IMG/M metagenome (GOLD analysis project Ga0182024, IMG submission 120480) | Permafrost microbial communities from Stordalen Mire, Sweden - P3-2 metaG (Illumina Assembly) | ecosystem: Environmental > Terrestrial > Soil > Wetlands > Permafrost | place: Sweden: Stordalen... | reverse complement strand
CTGGTATCAACTCAAACCCTCCTGTTACTCCGGCAGGGCCGTCTCCTTTGCAAAGAGGCCAGCACATTGGGTCGACGCCTCCCGCATTAATTCGTCGACAGACAGAGCCGGCATCTGTAATTGCATCTCAAGGGCAAGAGGTTGGAGGACAATTCTCGACACATCAGCTAGCAACTAATCAGCTGCTGGAGCGAGAGCGGACAAACCGTTGCGCAATCTATATCCTCTGTCGTGCCTTAATCGAAGTTGTGAAGCACACAACCGCCGAGGCTCTGACGGATGACATTGCGTCAAAGATCGAGGCGATAGTTTTTCAACAGTTAGTGAAAGAGGATTCGGAAGATATATATCGAAGAGGATCACAAAAATCCGCGAGCTGGCATATATTCGCGGAACTGCTTGGATGTTTCAGTAATATACGGTACTGCTTTCTTCCAGCTCTTATTGACGGCAGGTTTTCGTCTGTCAGTGACAGATTTATCGAGTTTCTGGAGAAATACAAAAACGGAGTGATACCCAAGGAGGTCGAGGGAAGTGTTGAAACCGTGATACGAGCCATGACTTACCTCAAAATTAAGGTACTAAACTAGAGTGCCCCCGTTAACGTAAGATATACCCAATGGATGCCCTAGAGGAGTCCGCTGAATTCCTGGCAAGTCTTGAAAAATTCTTTCAGCGAACCGATAATGTCAGAGTAAAATATGCATACATGGAAGCTTTCAACCGGCTGATATTGCCGGTTGCAGGAGTATTTGGTCTTCTTTAGCACATCTGATTTGTAGATTGCCACTGCCGAAGTCAATACTCCGGCCTGGGCGAACACTATACAGTCTCTTTACCCGGTCGTTCACAGGATGATGCAGAAACAGCGACACTGGCATGTCGCTTGCCCTCTTGCTGTCACCCTCCTCTGTGTCTCGCCAAGGGAATACTTTGCGGCAAAATGGTGGGATTTATGTGAGCCGATTCTGCTCAAGTTCCGAGATAAGACTTTCAAAAATGTGGCATTGGCATGTGTCGCACGGCTAGTGTGGTGTTATGTATTTCGGTGCGCCGAGCCGGCCCAGACCTTGACCAGGCGACTGGACACTATCGTTCGGACACTATTTCCTTCTGGAAAGAAAGCTGTTGTTCCGAGCGATACGCCATTGGAAACATTCGTCCAACTTGTCCGATTTATCGGGGCAAAACACCACGATTACGCCTACAAGACGATCTTACATCCTTTGCTAAACGGTGATATCATTTCGAGATCCACGGGGTTGATATCTGTTGAGTTATTGCAACCCGAGCGAATGACTGTTGCGATCCGTTCCTATTTGGCAATCCTCTCAGATATCGAGAACAAAACGCCAACCCCGAATTTCCCCGGCGTAGCTTTCGATTATGAGGATGAAATTCCTACCGATAAACGAGCAACTGCCATTCTCAGTGCAAGTGCACTAACCACAGCCCGTGTGGAGGAATATTACAATTCCTTCTCCCGGTTGCTAGGTCTTATTGCTTATTCCACAGACCAGCACTTTGGTGGTGCAGCACTGTTAGAAGACAAACCTTACTCTGCTCCCAAGACTCCAATAACCGCTACATTTTCATTTACCAACTCCGATGGGCCATCGACCCCTACCGCAATGGCGAATATTCGTGATCGACATTTGTTTTTCGATCTCCTTCACGCCGTGTTCGACGCGTTTCCAACTTGCATTCCGAGAAACTTGTCTACTGTGAAACTTATCGAAATGCTCTGCAACGGGACGGCTCACTCACATTATGGAATTGCGCAATCAGCGTCAAATACCTTGAGGATTCTGGCTAAGCGAACCAATTACTCTCAACTTGTAGTCACTGGATTTGCTCGGTTTATGTTCAAATTCGACGAGAAAATGTCAAGGAATCCCGCTACCGGTCTTGGCTTACTCACCTCGCCACATGCGGAGAATACTCTAGGGATGTATGTCGAGCTCCTAAGGTCGTGGCTAGACTGCATTCGGGCGAAGAAGCAAGATATTGGGGGGGATGCTGCCAATGTTCCCGCTACTCCAGAGGCTGATCCGGGTGTAAACGTTACTCGCGGCGAAGAGATGGAGATGACTACCGTTTGGACCGTTATTGAAGAAACTGAGGCACACGGCTTGTTTTTCCTATGTCATCAAAATTTAAGGGTCCGTCATTTCGCCTTGAAAATTCTGCGGCTCATCAGGGACTTCGACACCGCTCTTCTTGACGAAGGACACGATAGCACCGACACCGCGAAATCACGAGCACATAATCGAAATCCATCTCGAGTTGTGCGTGGGCCTCGTGTAATCGATGTTTTTGATGCCAACGAAGTCCTTGATGGATTCTTACACGATGCAGACGCACTTCCTGTTGCCGAGCGTAGTCGCCTTCAATCCCATTATCAACGACGAAAAGAAGGAAATGTTTTGATCCGTATCGCGGAAGGAAGCAACCTCTTTGACGTTTCGCTATGGTCAAGATGTTTTCCTAATTTCATCAAGATCTGTTTTGAGAGATTTCCGATGACCATGGTTTTGACAAGGAACATGATATGTGATCGACTGGTGCAAATGCACTCGTCCATTCTCAATACCGTCGAGACAACTCGTTCTCCCACAGCTGGGCCATTTGACATGGTTCCGAAGATTTCCCCTCGCACACAATCTGCAGAGAGCCTTGTGGACCAGTGGAAGCTATATCTCATGGTGGCATGTTCAACTCTCACTTTGACAGACGAACAGACATCTCGGACACAGGTATTAAACCACGGCCGGAAGAAATCCATCCCTTATCAATCGTTTCAACGACTCACATCTGCTCGTTCGGTATTCAGACTCATAATTCCGTTGCTGGGATGTGATCACGATATGGTAAGGGAGGCTGTTGTTGTGGCGTTAGGTTGTATCAATGTCAATCTATACAAAGTTCTTCTCGAAGACCTTCAGGCCACGATCAAGCCGCTAAATGAAGAGGCTTCGAGATTCGGCGGTCCGAAACAACCATCACGAAATCGTCAAAGGTCAAACCGGCAACGTCAGGAAATTACTCATGTTCTAAACCTCACTTCCCACTTCCTCCAAAGAGATGAGATACTCAGAGATGAATGGATTCTTGGGCAACTCGTCGACTTCATCCGCGGGATGAAACTATTTCTTACCGACGCCGAAGTTCAGTTGCAATGGGAATTCCAGGAGCTTCGACGGCATTTCTGTGGATTAGTGGAAGCTATTTCGGAAGCAATCAGGAAATTGGAGAACCCGTCGAGATGGCTGCCATTAGAGGGACGAACGTCTCTATTTAGGCTCATTGAAGAGTGGTGCGGCCATGGCCCGAGATCTTTTGTCAAAGATCGCGAGAAGAGGATGCGAATGTCTATTATGGATGAATATAAAGACGTCCGAGATCGTGGTGCCTTGACCGCTGCCATGGAAATTGAGAAGAAAAAGGTGGAGATAGCGGCTTTAAGTTGCATGGCGTCACTTTGTGTACTTCCTGTGTTTTGCGATTCTAAATCTTAGAATGGGCCATATCTCTCGTCCATCGAAAATGACGGCAGTCAGAAAGCAATTATGTCGTTCGACATTGTTGGCGTATTGCAATGGGTGGATGCCGTGTTCAACTCATCGAGCGACCGTGTTCATAAGATCGGACGACGCGCACTGCGGAATGTGCTTAGCGATAATCTTGATCAAGTGATGGTAATGGATGAGACCCTCGCAATGTGTTACCTCAATCCGCCGGAGCACAAGTCAACGCAGAGTTACTTCAATGTTATTGCCGATCTCATAATTGCGAGCGAAAATACGGGCTACAAAATCTATCAAATATTTGCACTCTGTCAGTACAAACTCGGCGATCCCGCCATAGAGATCCGCCAAAAGGCTTTCAAACTCCTGACGATTTCTGAGGAGAGATTCTTTGGTCGCTCCAATATTCAGCCATTTGAGGCAGGAGCATTAAGCCAGACAGTTGCTGTCTACAAGAAGGGCCAGTATATGCTGGTCCGGACATTAACGCGCGAGCATTACAATCATGCAATGCTCATATTTTCCGAGCTTTGTGGATTTTTCGCTCAACTGAAGGATGGACAACGACGCGAAATTGTTGCCATCATGCTTCCTTGGATTTCAATTATGGAGTTGCAAAATGAGCTCAATGAGGCTGAGCTCAGCCCAGCTGCGTACATGGTATTGGTCAACTTGTTCGAGATGACCGTCAAGTACTCGGATAAACTGCAGACGGAAGTGGAGGCTCTATGGTCAGCATTAGCTTCTGCTACATCTCACAACGTCCGTACAATCATGAGCTTCCTAACTCAACAAAGCTATGAGCAACGCAATCCGGCTTTCGTTACATTTGCACGGCAGATTGTAGTATATCTTGGAAGGAGCCCAGAAGGAGCAACCATATTCGAAGGGCTTCTCGTTGCTATGGAGCCACGGAAATGGAAGTGGGAGGACAGGCCCCCATTGTTGGTACCAGATTTTGTTGGCTATCCACATGCAGCAGTCCTCTCAGAGTTGATACCTGCGCAGTCAAAGCTCCTAGGCTTCAGTACTGGTCAGCTCGCATTGATCTTTATTGTCGATCTAGTGGCTGAACCTGCTCCGTGGATTACAGCCAACTTGCCGTTTCTATTGCAAGTTGTCTTTGTCCAGCTGGATAGCACCTCGAATCTTGTCTACGAAGCCGCTAAAAGCCTCCTCTTAAATCTACTTCTCAGCTATCTTTCGGTCGATGCCTTGGACTCCACAGTGAGAAGCAATCTCCGGGCCTTGGTCGACGATTTACGCGGTCGAGACTATAAAAGTCTATGGTCATACGATAGCAATGGACGCAACAAAGGGTCAAGCTCACGATCACCTCGCCAAATGGAGCGACTGATCTCAGAGCTTATCGCTGCACTGAGTGTTGGAGTTAATCCTGATTTACGTCGGCTTTGGGGTAAAGAGTCGATGCACTGGGCTACAAAGTGTTCAGTCCGTCATCTTGCTTGTAGGTCCTTCCAAATATTCCGTTGTTTAGGACCTACAATGGATCAAGAAATGCTCCCTAGTATGCTTGCAAGGCTATCGAATACGATTTCGGATAATACGGAGGACAGAGAAGGATTCCAAGGCTTTTCCCTGGAAGTTTTGTGTACCTTGAACTCTATTATCCGCCAACTCGATGAACCGCAGCTATTGATGTACCCTCAACTATTTTGGGTAACGATTGCCTCGCTCAATACAATTCACGAGAGAGAGTTCCTTGAGGTTCTCCCTCTTCTTGAATCGATACTGGCCAAACTTGACCTCTCGCAGCCTACAGTCATTCAAACTCTCACAGCCGCCTTTCCGCCAAAATGGGAAGGCCGGTTCGAAGGTATTCAACCTTTGTTGTTACGAGGTCTTCGGTCTTCGATCACCCTGACGCCTACCATGCGAATACTCGACTTGTTTGATGCTTTACCAATGCCGAATGAGCTAGTCGGGGGTGAGAGCCGACTCATGTTCAGCTTACTCGCTAATCTTCCTCGATTCCTTCACGCACTCGATAATCAGCCATTGCCCGAAGAGGTTATAGCTCGAGCTGAGCGATTGTGCATACTGGCTGCCAGACCCGAGCAGGAGAGCATCCGCAAAATCTTGACTTCATACGCGAAAGCACGATTTCGAACCAAAGAGGACTTCGTACGACAAATTGTCTCAGTCATTCGAGATGCTTATTTTCCCGAATACGAAGCCCAAGGGTTGACTTTCCTTCTTGGATTATTAACGAATCGGCTGCCATGGATGAAGATCAAATCCATGGTTATTCTTAAGACCATGCTTCCATATGTTAATCTTCGGAAGCCCGAGTTTGCTGGAATAGGCGGCGAGATCCTATCTCCGTTGCTTCGACTCTTGCAAAGTGAATATGCAGATCAAGCCTTAGAAGTCCTCGATGAAGCGATTACCTTTGTTGGTCAGCCCATGGATCGCAACCTCGCACGAATGAGTTTAGGAAATCGTTCGCTCAAGAAGGAGTATGAGAACTCAGTTACGGTGTTTGGTATACCTGATGACAGTGGATGGGCCGTGTCTGCTCCAGCATTGATGGCTGCAACTACTCGGCAAAACGTTCATAACGTTTTCTACACTTGTCCAAATGTACCGAGTCCTCAGAATCCAGCGTCCCCCGCCATGCCAGAAATACAGTTTCATAGAGAAGATTTCACTTTCACGGGTATTACCATTGAAGAGCGAACGGATACATTATTATCGACTGATGAGCGATCCGACGAGAAGGCATCACTGGGCGATATGGTCTCTGCGTTACACAGCTTGGATGTGTTCTTCACTGAAGATGTCACTTCCACTTCCAACAGTGGTCATATGTATTCACCGTCGTATCCTGAAAACGATTATCCTGCGATTGATCCTTCAGAGACAGCACCTGCGATCTACGACTCCCGTGTGGCCGGTATCTTAAGTCGATCTCTCGCTCGTTCTCCTAGTGTCACCTCACTTCGAACTACCTTTGCTGAGTCCTTCAATACAAGTGGTTATTCTCGACAACGTCCTCCGCTATCGCCCTCCTCATCAGGATTTGGACTCTCCCCGCGTTCATTTTCCCGTAAGATGCATCGACCTGGTTTGTCGAATCGCTCCATTTCTAGCCCTTCTGAGTTTGATGTTCCTGAGTCTTCGTCATCTGACGATGACTCTCACGATGACGATGATATTCGATCTCCCGCTCAGCCAGGCGATATTGACGAGAGTTCATTCCGGCTTGAGACGCTCCTTAAATCGACATCGGCTCCAAAGTCAAGTATCAGATCTCGATTCCTGGGCGGAGGTAGCAAAGAGAAGGAGTACATGAACGGTAAACAGGACCGAAAGATAAGTCCTAGAGGGCCTATGCTGAGGGGCGCGAAGAGTCCAAAAACACAGTTCAGAAATATGCGAGATTTGGAAGTACAATCTTTGCAGTTGGCGAATGGCCGTGGTGATGAATGGAATGTATGCTCCGCTTTCGTATGACACTGATTTAGCAGGGGAGCAAGTAGCATTTTCGTGTTATGTAAATGGTTTAGGTAAATGCAAGGGCACATTTCATATATGTTATTATTGAAAGGGATATGCGCATGGTAACTGCCAGGTTGGGATGTTGCGATCTTCTGTGTAAGTATTCGAGTTATAATTAGAAATAATTGACTAAACATCAAGTCTCTTTACCTTCTTAATGTTTCCCAGAAGGGACCCTCAACAAGACTCGGACCACTGCAGCCTACATGAAGTATTTGGTATGTTAGTTGTCGAGTGTGCGTCTAAAGAAGCGCTTTGTGAATCCACGGGCGATTCTTGAGTTTGGGAGGTCGATGGATGCAAAAAGCAAGGAACATAGCGGCTTGGACAAATCACACCACTGATCTCCTCAATATACCAGTTTTGCCTTACCGAACTTCGTAAAAACTCTACGCCAACTGCTTGAAGAACAAAGAATTCGAAAATATATTCCGCTTAAGTATATCAAGAGAAAGAGGGAGATAAACTTTCAAAAATCATCAAACCAATCCTCAGACTCCATCTTTCGCGACTTTTTAGCAATTTGTTCGCACGTACACACTTCCTTGATGAACCTTGGATTCTCACGTAGCGCCTTGTTCACATTTTCAGCAAGAAATAACCTGGCAAGGCGACGCGTCTGGCCCTTACAAGTCTCAACATCCATATCATGAATACGAAATGTTGCCTACCAATTATTACTACCTTAAGGAGAGCTTTACCAGACAAGTCACTTCCTGTGACATCTCATGGATTTCTGCCGTTGCGGCTGGATCATCGCCTTCTTGTTCATCCCTATTATAAGCAATGTTTATTAGGACAAACTTGAATTCCCAATCGCTACATCCACTAAGTTGGAGGTACTCACAAAGCACAGACTATGGTCAACTTAAATATACCCCGTAGGAGTTACCATCGGATGTCGCTGAATTGTCGGCGGGTCGTCGGTGTCGAAAAATTCCGCAAAATGACGATCAAAGAAGGCATCAATAACACTCATATCAAACCCTGAATCTAGAAACATGGCTCCCAGAATCGCCTCGACGATATCTGACAAAACCTGAATGTAAACATCGCCTTCAGAAGGTTCACCTTGGGAGCTTCCAGTTCAAGCCAAAACTCGTTCTTTCCCTTTGTCAATCTACGCTCTTCCAGGCAAGTAACGTAATTGGCAATCGCAGCGGGAAGAGATACGCTGAAATAGCGGATAAAACGGTGTAGACCGATTTTAATGCATAAATTAGATAAGAAATGGTTTGTTATAATTGCACACTTGAGATTCGTGAGATGGTGCGGATCGTGTTGGGGGTATTTCTTAAATAAGTGTTTCACCACCGTCAACTAACCATTAGCAGGTATACATCGAGTGAACACCTCCAAAACTGCGTCGCCAAGAAACTCGAGACGTTGATAGCACGGCGAATTAGTGTTCACCATGCTGGCATGCGTGAAAGCCTGCATCAATAATTTTCGATTCTTAAACTTGTAGCCCACCAAAGCCTCGATCTTGAGCTGATCCTCCATGTCAAATACGTGCGCATCATGTTCGACCTCCGGAGCAACATACATCTTGGCATAATCTTCCCAACAAGTAGCTCCACCTACTGGAATGCCGATTGCAACAGTCATCTGAAGAGCCGAATTAAGACCCTCCTTCTCAAAAAGCCCTTCTGTAAGAAGTGCCGCGCCAATCATGGCTTCCATCACATCGGCCAAGGTTTTGTTTCCGAGCGTGTGGACAGTTGGTTCCTCCTCCATTTCTTCAAGATCACCAATGGCATTGAAACCGGGAGGCCTCCAGAGTCGTCGGACGAAAGGTTGGGAGCGGACAAACTCGTACAACTTGAGCCTAGCGTGTCAGTCTGGCTTCCCAAGTAAATACTTTTTTGCTCGGGCTCTGAGGAACTTGTTGCAGATTATTTTGATGCGCAGAGCATGGAGAAGCCCCTCGTGTTTCTCAGGATGATCAAGGAAGACACCACAAGTCGCAATCGTCTTTAAGAAGGAATCTATGTTAGTCAGGTGTTGGTATAGTGGGTTTATACCTCCAAGAAGTTCAAGACGTTCGTAATCCACCACCATCTGAGCCGACGGAGTGGTGATCGCCTCACGAAGGAGAGTCGTGGAGACTTCGCATTTGAGATGATCTTTTACCTCATAGGCCATCAAGAATGCGTCAACTTGTGTCAATAAGGAAGGCAAGAGGACAGCCATAGACAACACGCTAGCCTTGACAGTGCTTAAAACGCACATTGATGGAATTAAAAAGCAGGGTCGCCTCGATTTAGCTGTATGTCAGAGCAATCATAAGGACAAGGTACAGCCATCAATAATTTGCGGTTCCTCGATAGACTCCTTTCGAACATAATTGAAAAGGCGGGTAATCAAGGTTACCTCCCAAATTGGTTGATCCAAGTTGACATTCAGCTTGGGTCGATAGGACAGATACCAATCAATAATTCGGGAGAATTTTCCATTATCAGATTCTCGGGAGCCGGGAGGGGGTGTAGACAAAGGACATAAGTCTTTCCTTACTTCTCGAAGATAATACCTCCTTCCTTCTTCTCCCTTGGTGTAGACGAGGCACTCTTGACGAGCGCTAGAGGTCGCCAGATCTTGGATTTTCGGCTCTTGCCATCTTTCTTTTGCCCCAAGAAAAACTTCATCCCAGCTGATTAGTTTATCTGGTGGCCCCTGGAGACAACTTGGGTCGTTTGCAATGAGATCCATAAATTCAACTCTTATTGGCGCAATCCAATAGGGGAAACTTGCGGGATCGCACTCAAATTGTTTGTTCGCGGCGATACTGAGAAGACGAATAGTAAACATGGAAAGGGTTTGCAGTCTGTCTTCAGTTACCATGACGGTTAGCGACATCTCTCGGGATACCGTGTTAGCCCTTTCTCCCCGGCCATGAATGTAGAGTGGAGGTATCGGAGGAAGGGGTCTTCTCGTGAGAAGACAGAGTGGACGGTGGCGACGTTCGTGATACATGAGATCAGGGGTATCAAGCCAAAGGACGGTAACATACAGTTCGCTAGGAATGGTGGATTCCGTATCCCAGAACATTGGGTTATGGAAGGGGTATTCTCTCGAGAACTTCTTGTTGTTTTCCATCAACCCTTCGACTTCTGGATCTCTCTCGTCCTGCGCCATTCTGATCTTATAAGGGAAAAAGCGCTCATTGATCGCTTCTTTCTTTCGTAAATCAATACATGCACGAAATGCAGCATCTTGCTTTGCCTTCTTCTTGGAAGGTTGTATTTCCCCGCGAATGAGTGAGATGGGTGCGTTGAGAGGGAGAGTGACGTTGCATATATATCCGATTCCCGACTGTGTGACTTTGAAATCCGGAATGTGATTCGAATAGGCATCACCGGGAAGAGATGCGCAGTATTGGTAGAGGAGGCCGATAGCTCCATTGCGTGAAAGCTGTGCGCCTGTCGAAGGCTCAATGAAGAATTCGTCCTCCAGCTTGACAAGGTCATCACTCTGTAGGTCAAACTCATCATTGTCATCATCATCAATGGTAACAACGCGATCCCGATAATCCGCGACTTCGTAGAGACTTCGGCCATACTCTTCCATCACCTTCCTGGCAAGATTGATGTGGTTGTAACATTTTGCATGGTTCAAGTTGCCCTCTTCCACCATATGATAGAGCTGCCATCAGATCAAAAGACGGAAGAAGAGATACCCTTGACTCACGTTGGCGAGCTCGACCGCAAGATTGAATATACTCAATCAAGGTTTCGCACAAGTCGAAGCGTATGACAACGTTGCAGCTCGGAATATCCAGCCCTTCCTCTGCGACACTTGCATCTCAGCCAATACTGGGGGGACAAACCTTGTTGCTATGAGAAGGTTCAAGTTCCCTTGGCGAAATTGATTGATAACCATCACTTGCTTCCTGTGATCCATGGCAATATCCCCCTCAATCCCATGTCCTACAAGCATGTCACATTCGATGTTGGGCAAATTCAACTCTCGGATAAGCTGATACATAGCGCTCGCAGCATATCGTTGCCTTACAAAGACGATCGCGGAAGTCTGGGATGTAGTGTAGACTTGGCTCAACAACTCAATCAATTTGAGGACTTTCGGGGAGAGATCATCCGTCGTCAGATGAGGTTTGGTATCAAAGTGGGCCTCATTAGTAATGATCTCCCTAACCCGTTTGATCTCGCGCTCTTGTTCTTCCTTCGACTCGCGGAGTTGGATATCTGTTTGTGTTTCCCAGATCTTCTTCCGTTTCTTCTCACCGCCACCTTGTTTGCCCCGTCTGTTGGCAATTGGATCGTTTTCCATCTCACCCTTTCCTTCCATTTCTTGTAATTTCCATCGCCACACTCGATCTGACATCCACGGGCCATATTCCTCCAAGGCATTTTCAGCCGCATGAAACGCTTTTTTGAGTCGACTTCTGGGATCGCTGCGGCTGGCAATTGCGCTGATTTTGCGAAACAGCTCAGTGTGGGGGGTTTTCTGACAGGCTTTGTAGTAGATTTTTTCTTCCCTGGGACGGGGCACCAAAGCTGAAAGGGTGTCTTTGATACGAGGTGTGCATATTTTTGCATTGAGAGTCCTTTCAAGCTGTCCTGAAGCCTCGATAAACGCCATTTTGGCGTCCACGGGGGAAGCAGTCATGCCAAAAATACGTGGTCGCTCGTCTTCCGGGGTTTGGTTATAGTACTCTCGCATGATTAACGCATAGGGATCGTTGCATTTAGCATGATGACACTCGTCAAAGATAAGAAGACTGAGCTACTCTTAGTACTGCAGAACAGGCGTATACCTGAGAGATGGAGATAAGCGAGTGACTCAAAGCCGAAAGGAAAATCTGTGCTGTCATAATCAGGACATCTTCGGTGTCAAATAATCGTTGCCATTGCTCCCAGGACTTTGGATGGCCATACACTTCTGAACACATTCGTTTGACATGCGCCACCGTATTCGCCTCGATGACATTTCCCTGCTGAAACACAAGGTGTACCAAAGGCACAACGAACACAACGATCTTTTTCTATCCATCAGCACTCAAACTTTTATGATCTGAACCTTCTTCCCAGCAACACGATTAAGCCTTTCCTGAACCAAAATATCCCTTATGAGAAGGCAAGCAATCAAAGTCTTTCCGGTCCCCGTTCCCAAGACCGCAATTGTATTCTCTCGTCTAGCCCTCTCATATAATTCAATCTGATAATCCCGCGGCTCAAGTCGTTTTCTGCTTCGTTCCGCCTGAATACTGACTTTGACGACGCTAAGGGGTTGGATCTCTTTCCCGATGTCACGTTTGCGCTTTTGAAGAGCCTGAAGTTCCTCCATTGTCAGCGCCACCAAATCATCTTCGGAGAAGGAAGTCGAATCGGCACCGACAGCACTGGGATTGGGGGCGTATTTAATGGTGTTTTGGACTTTGCGAAGGGCAAGGACTCGTTGGAGGGTAAGGTTCTGGAATTTGCCGTTGATGTATGCTACCTCTCTCTCCGATGAGCCTTCAGATTTCAGATCTCCAACTCGGGTTGCGGTAGAGGTAGGACCATTACTTGCAAGAAAGGAGTTTGCGATAGGTTTGGTTTCCTCTTGGGCAGTCTTTGCCTCTAAAGTCGTTTGAGCGTTCCAATCGCCGAGGTAAATGCTTTTGAAAGGATCATTATAAGTTGCAAGCGAGGAGATTTTTTGCGTCAGATCGAATTGTTGGAGCTTTCTGTCCCCCTCCGGAGGCTCCTTTGAGTGGCAAGCGGTCTGAAAAGTCTCGCCATCTATAGATTGAGACAAGTTTATGTGGCTGGTTGCTGTAATAGTAGCATCCGATGGTGGAACGACAGACTCGCTCATGGCGTCAGGATATCTGGTAGTTGGGTTTTTCCTTATGTAGGTATTGCAACTTTGCTAAGTATCCGAGGGGGGTACCGAGGCAGAGTGGGTAGCGAGGCACAATGAGATTTCGGAGATCAATTAATTAACTGCGACGCACGACTACTCCATTACAAAGCACATGCACGATCTATTATTCCTCATCGTCTGAGTCCGATACTAGTACTTCCATCCTGTCCGAGCGCAAACTTAATGAAGGGTCGATCGTTGGCTCGGGTACAGAATCAGACTTGCTTTTGCCCTTGCGCTTCCTCTTCTTCGCTGCTTCCGCTTTCTCATCAGCTGTCCTTTTAAGCGCTGCAAGCTGTGTATAAAGCCCCGACTTAGTGACGCAGTGCTGACCTTTGAGGATGCCTCTTTTTCCGGCTACGCGATTTTTTCGGGCGTTAACAACTTCACGGAGGGCGACATTTTCCTGTTCACGGATGGTATTACGAGCGACAAACTTTTCCGATGATCGTGTTAATCGATTGATATGTTCGCGTTCTTCCGGCAGAATTGATGAATTAGCTGCGATGCTATTCTTGAGGTATTCATTGGCAGCTCGAAAGACGTTCATATCTAAGGGTGAACTGGCTAAAAGTGGATGCTCGAGTGGAGAATTAGAAGTTGACTCCGGAGTACAACGACGCTGATGATGCGGTGTTTGTGGATGAACTTCTGGCATTGTAGGAATTTGGCGGAGGACTTTGTCGGGACAGAATGGAAAGAGACCTGCACCAAGGTAAGCTGAGAGGATGTTTGACTTGCGCAATGCCTTTTTCCTCGCTCGGGCAAAGGCGCTCACCCATTCAACCTTTTGAATCCGAGCCACTTCAGTGATAATGATTCCATGAAGTTCCGCTGCCATATGTCGTTTTAAGGGACTGAAAATGCCAACGTCGAGTGGTTGAGTGATATGAGACGTGTGAGGAGGTAGAATTAAGAGTACGATGTTATGAAACATACAATGAATGATGAAATCCGGTGTAACATGACTGTCATGCCCATCGCAAATCAGTAACCGAGTTTTTCCATTTGCTTTCTCTCGTGTCTCAGGTTCAAAACAGCGACGTAACCATTGTAAACCGTGTACATTACTTGTCCAACCCTTTGTATTTGCATCAAATCGCCAGTCATCAGGAATATCATTGGAGTCAATCCATTGTTGCGCAACAGATTCACCTTTGAAAATTATGAGAGGAGGAATAGCTGTCCCGTCCACACATATTGCTTCAATGGCTGTAACCCATTCTTGCCGTCCCGGTGAAGCTTGATACTGCCGCCGTATTGTTTTGTTGATAATGACATGAGATACTTCGACTTGACCGATAGAAAATCCGCTTTCGTCCATGTTATAAATGTTGTGGTGTTCAATGTCGTAGAATTCAATCGTTGATTGAAACGTATCAAACCATGCTTGAATTACCTCATGCGATGTATCTTTCACTCGACTCATTTCAATTGCATTGGTAACAGTAGTATCGATTTCGGGATGACGGTTTCGGAAGCATTTGTACCAATCGACACTGAGGGGTTCGTAGTTTACGAGTTCAATTCCAGCTTCATTGATTTTTGCGACACGACGTTGTCGAAGGGTTTCTGCCATAGCTTTAAATGTAGATGGCCGAGGAGGGTATCCAGCAACAGTGAGTTGTGTAATCCATCGCACCAATTCCAATTCTTCGATATTTGACAAGGCCTGTTGGTCTTCATGGCTTTGAACGCGCGATTTCCTCCCTCTCATTCTGGCTTGAACCGTTTTTGCCTTGATCCGAAGCTCCTTCGCTGCGTGGTACGAAGATTTATAAATACCCGATCGAATGCCATTCACTGCT
>Ga0182024_10015291_pt1 | contig 14722 bp, 16 predicted proteins | sample P32metaG_FD_120480 | JGI IMG/M metagenome (GOLD analysis project Ga0182024, IMG submission 120480) | Permafrost microbial communities from Stordalen Mire, Sweden - P3-2 metaG (Illumina Assembly) | ecosystem: Environmental > Terrestrial > Soil > Wetlands > Permafrost | place: Sweden: Stordalen... | reverse complement strand
GAGCCGGCGAAGATCACATCGTCCATCTCGCCGCCGCGCAGCCGCCGCGCCGAGGCCTCGCCCATCACCCAGCGCAGCGCCTCGACCAGGTTCGACTTGCCGCAGCCGTTCGGCCCGACGATCCCGGTCAGCCCGGGCTCGATCGGCAGCTCGGTCGCGTCGACGAACGACTTGAACCCGGCGAGGCGGAGACGCTCCAGCTGCATCGGCGGATTACGACCCGGCGGCGCGCGACAGCGCGGCGTCGAGCGCGTCCTCTTCCGGCGCGCCCTCGAACTTGGTGCCGTTGATGAAGAAGGTCGGCGTCGAGTTGACCGCCAATTGCTGGGTCGCGACGAGCCGGCTTTGCAGCACCTTGTCCTCGCCCGATTTGTTGGCGAGGCAGGCATCGAACTGCGTCTTGCTCATGCCGCCGAGCAGCGCCAGGCGCGCCAGCTCGGCCTTGTAGTCCTTGGCGAGCACCCATTGCTGCTGCGCCCCGAAGAACGTGTCGATGAGCGCGTAGAATCTATCGGGCGCGGCGCAGCGCGCGATCATCGCGGCGCGCAGGGCCGGCTCGTCCAGCGGGTAGTCGCGCAGCACGAGCTTCGCCTTGCCGGTGTCGATCCATTTCTCTTTGAGCTTGGGCAGCACCTCGGTGGCGAAGTGTGCGCAATGCGGACAAGTCAGCGAGGCGTACTCGACGATGGTGACCGGCGTGTCCGGCTTGCCGAGAATCCGGTCGTCCGGGCTCAGCACCAGCACCTTCGCCTGATCAGCCGCCGAGGGCGGTTTTACCGGGGCTTGCGCCAGCGCGGGCAAAGGCCCGGCAAGGGTCAAGGCGGCGATCGCCACAAACCATATTTCCCGCATTGAATGCGTCCTTACTACCAGATGTTGATGTTAGAGGGTTCGGCCGGCTCCTGCAATCATCGCTGCGGTCACCCTGGCGCGCCGATCACCCGGCGGCCGAGCCGGGCCAGCGCCTCGCGCAATTCGACGCTCGCCACCCCGGCGAGCTGGCGGTCCAGCGCGGCGGCTTCGCCGGGAGCGAGCGGGCGAGTTGGCGGGGACGCCGCCGGCGGTGGAAGCGGCAACGGCCCTTGGACCAACGCTAGCCGCGTCACCGCCTCGCGGCCGAAGAACAGATTGATCCGCTCGACGACCAGCGGCGCGCGGTGCTGCAATTCGAGCGCTTTCACCGGCGCGACCCTGAGCTTCAGCGTGCCGCCGCGCGCCAGCGTCTCGGGCCAGGTTACGCGGGCGAGCTCGGGTCCGACGATCGCCGCCCATTCCGATTGAGCCGCGCGAGGATGCCGCCGCCGTGGCGCGCGACGATCGGTCCGACGAGCCGCGACACGCTGGCCCCGGCGGCGCGGAACCCCGGGCGGCGCTCGCCTGCGCTGTCGGCGCGGGCTAGACTCGTCTCGTCCATGTCCTCATCCCGCCCCGCTCCCGCTTCGCTGCTCGCGTGGTACGACCGTCATCGCCGCGACCTGCCGTGGCGCGCGCCGCCGGGCGTGCGTCCCGACCCGTACCGCGTGTGGCTTAGCGAGATCATGCTGCAGCAAACAACGGTCGTCACCGTCGGTCCCTATTTTGACCGATTCGTGGCGCGCTGGCCCAGCGTTTCGTTGCTCGCCGCCGCATCGCTCGACGAGGTGCTGCACCAGTGGCAGGGGCTCGGCTATTACGCCCGAGCGCGCAATCTCCACGCCTGCGCGCAAGCGGTGGCCGCCGAGCATGGCGGGCGGTTTCCGGACGATGTCGCGGGGCTGCGCGCGCTGCCGGGGATCGGCGAGTACACCGCGGCGGCGATCGCGGCGATCGCCTTCGACCGGCGCGAAGCCGCGGTCGACGGCAATGTCGAGCGGGTGGTGGCGCGGCTCTTCGCGGTGCGCGAGAAGATGCCCGCCGCCAAGCCGCGCCTGCGGGCGCTCGCGGCGAAGCTGGTGCCGGCGCGGCGGGCCGGCGATTTCGCGCAAGCGCTGATGGATCTGGGCGCGACGATCTGCACCCCGCGGCGCCCGCGCTGCGTCTTGTGCCCGTGGCGCGAGGATTGCGCGGCGCGCGCCGGCGGGTTCGCCGAGGAATTGCCGGCCCGCGCCGAGAAGCCCGAACGGCCGCTGCGCCACGGCGTCGTGTTCTGGCTCGTGCGGGGCGACGGCGCGGTGTTGCTGCGCCGGCGCGAGGAGCGCGGGCTGCTCGGCGGCATGATCGAAGTGCCGTCAACCCCGTGGCGCGAGGCGACATGGGGCGAGGGGGAAGCGATGTCGGCCGTGCCGGTCGCCGCGAACTGGACGCGGTTGCCCGGCACCGTGCAGCACGGCTTCACCCATTTCCGGCTCGAGCTGGCGATCGTCGCCGCGACAACCGATTCGCCGCCCGAGGGCATCTGGGCTCGGCCCGATCAGTTCAAGGATTACGCGCTGCCGACGCTGACGAAGAAGGTCGTGAGGCATGCGCTGTCGGTGCTCGGCTGACCCTCACCCTCCCACGCCTGCGGCGCGGGTCCCTCCCTCTCCCGCAAGCGGGAGAGGGGCTAGACTAGAGGGGCGCCGGCGGGAAATCCCCTCTCCCGCATGCGGGAGAGGGTGCCGACCCCCGACTTGATCCGGGGGAGGCGGGTGAGGGTGGCGCCTCAGCTTTCCGGCTATCCCGAGAAGTCTTGGCACCGCGTCAGCTCGACGCGTCGGATTGACGCCGTCGCCGGTTGCGCTTTTCCTCGATCCCCGAGACGCCTTCGCGGCGGATCAATTCCGCGGCGATTTCGTCCGGTGACAGGCCGGCGGTCGCCCATAGCACCAGCAGGTGATAGAGCACGTCGGCGCTTTCGCGAGCGAGCGCGACGCTATCGTCGTTCACCGCCTCGATGATGGCTTCGAGCGATTCCTCGCCGAATTTTCGCGCCACGCGGGTTGGACCGGCGGCCAGCAGCTGCGCGGTATAGGACGTCTCGGGGTTGGCGCCGCGGCGCGCCTCGATCGTCGCCCATAGCCGCGCCAGGGCGTCGCCGAGTTGATCGGCCATGGTCTACAGCCGCACTGGCACGCCGGCGGCGGCAAGATGGGCCTTGACCTCGCCGATGCGGAATGTGCCGAAATGGAAGATCGAGGCGGCCAGCACCGCGGTGGCGTGGCCGTCGCGGATGCCGTCGACCATGTGGTCCAACGTGCCCACCCCGCCCGAGGCGATGACCGGCACGCGCACCGCGTCGGCGATGGCGCGGGTCAGCGCGATATCGAAGCCGGATTTGGTGCCGTCGCGGTCCATCGAGGTGAGGAGCAATTCGCCGGCGCCGTAATCGGCGAGGCGGCAGGCCCACTCGACCGCGTCGATCCCGGTCGGGTTGCGCCCGCCATGGGTGAAGACGCCCCATTTGCCGGGGCCGGTCGCTTTCGCGTCGATCGCGCAGACGATGCACTGGCTGCCGAATTTCTCGGCCGCCTCGCGCACGAATTCGGGGCGGGCGACGGCGGCGGTGTTGATCGACACCTTGTCGGTGCCGGCCAGCAGCAGCTTGCGGATGTCGTCGACCGTGCGCACCCCGCCGCCGACGGTTAGCGGCATGAAGCATTGGTCGGCGGTGCGTCGCACGACATCGTAGATCGTATCGCGGTTCTCGTGGCTCGCGGTGATGTCGAGAAAGCACAATTCGTCGGCGCCCTCGCGATCGTAGAGGCGCGCCTGCTCGACCGGGTCGCCGGCATCGGTCAGGTCGACGAAGTTGACGCCCTTGACGACGCGGCCGTCCTTCACGTCGAGACACGGGATGACGCGCATCTTCAGCATGCCGACGCCCCCTCGGCGACCCGCAACGCATCCCCGGCGTCGATGCTGCCGTCATAGAGCGCGCGGCCGATGATCGCGCCGGCGATGCCGTCCGTCTCGCGCGCCTTGAGCGCTTCGACGTCGGCAAGGGACGAGACGCCGCCCGAGGCGACGACCGGGATGCCGATCTCGCGGGCGAACCCGGCGATCGCCTCGGCGTCGATGCCCATCATCGCGCCGTCGCGCGCGATGTCGGTGGCGACAATCGCCGCGACCCCGGCATCGGCGAAGCGGCGGGCGAGGTCGACGACGCCGATCTCGCTGGTCTCGGCCCAGCCTTGGACCGCGACCTTGCCGTCGCGCCCGTCGATGCCGACGACAATGCGGCCGGGGTGGTCTTTCGCGGCCAGGCGCACCAGGCCGGGATCGCGAAGCGCGGCGGTGCCGAGCACGACGCGCTCGATGCCGAGATCGAGCCAGGCATCGATCGCGCCGCGATCGCGAATCCCGCCGCCCAGCTGGATTTTCAGGGTCGGGACCGCGCGGCGGATCGCCCGCACCATCTCGCTATTGATCGAGATGCCGGCAAATGCGCCGTCCAGATCGACCACATGCAGCCAGCCAAAGCCGACCGCGGCGAAGTCGCGCGCCTGCGCGGCGGGGTTGCGGTTGAACACCGTCGCGCTCGCCATCTCGCCGCGCACCAGACGGACGCAGGCGCCTTCCTTCAGATCGATTGCCGGAAAGAGGATCACGAACCCTGCTCGTCGAGTCGCTTGGAGTAGTAGTGGCCGGGCACGATCTGGCCGTCGACGCGCGCGTAGGTGGGATGCGTGCCCCAGCGGCGATAGTTGAGTCCTTCGTAGAGGCTGATCGCGGCGCGCTGGGTGGCGCGCAAATCGAGGTTGAGGACGACAAGGCCCAATTCCTCGCGCGCCAGCCGCTCGATCTCGATGACGATGCCGCGCGCGAGGCCATGCCCGCGCGCCCACGGCGCGACAAAGGCGCTGGTCAGCGTGCCGGCGAATGATTGCGCCTCGTTGTTGCGCGGTGCCTTCGATAGCTGCGCCGAGCCGGCGATCGCCCCGTCGAGCCGGCCGACGACGAGCCGGCGATCGGGGATCAACAGCACGCCCTTCCAGTAATTCTCCAGCACCTGGCGCGGTGGCGGCTTCAGCCAGCCGAACCCGCCGCCCTCGACGATCGCCGCTTCGGTCGCCTCGCACAGATCGTCGAGATCGGTGCCCGAACAATGGGTCAGGCGCTCGATCGTGACCTTGGCCTTGTGCTTCAGATCGCTCATGGCCGCCATTTGAGGAAATTCGCGATGAGGCGCAACCCCGCCTCCTGGCTCTTCTCGGGGTGGAACTGGGTGCCAACCATATTGTCGCGGCCGATTGCGGCGGTCAGCGCCTGGGCATAGTCGCAAGTCGCGAGCAAATCAGCCTTGTCGGCGACCGCGAAATGGAAGCTGTGGACGAAATAGGTGTGGGTTGCTTCGGCGATGCCGTCAAACACCGGATGCGAACGCTGCAGCGACAGCTCGTTCCAGCCCATATGCGGGATCTTGAATGTCGGATCGGCGGGCTCGATCGCGACGACCTCGCCCTCGACCCAGCCGAGCCCCTTGGTGATTTGGAATTCGCGGCCGCGCTCGGCCATCAGCTGCATGCCGACGCAGATGCCGAAGAACGGACGGCCGCGCGCGATCACCACGTCGCTCACCGCTTCCTCGAGCCCCGGCACGGCGGCGAGCCCGCGCCGGCAATCGGCGAAAGCCCCCTGGCCGGGCAGCACGACGCGATCGGCGGCGGCGACCTCGTCGGGACGGCGGGTGATGATGACCGTCTCGCCGTCGCCGATCTCGCCGGCGGCGCGCTCGAACGCCTTCGCCGCCGAGCGCAGATTGCCCGACCCGTAATCGATGACGGCGGTCAGCATGGGGTGGTCAACATTTGAGGCTGCCGCTCAGCGTCCCCTTGGTCGACGGCACCGCCCCGGCGCGGCGCGGGTCGGCCTCGACCGCCTGACGCAAGGCGCGCGCCAAGCCCTTGAAGCAGGATTCGACGATGTGGTGATTGTTCTCGCCGTAGATGTTCTCGATGTGCAGCGTGATCCCGGCCGACTGGGCGAAGGCCTGGAACCATTCCTTGAACAGCTCGGTGTCCATCTCGCCGAGCTTGGGCCGCGAGAATTTGACCTTCCAGACGAGGTACGGCCGGTTCGACGCGTCGAGGCTGACCCGGGTCAGGGTCTCGTCCATCGGGATCATCGCGCTGCCGTAGCGCTGGATGCCGGCGCGGTCGCCCAGCGCCTTCGACACCGCCTCGCCGATCACGTACCCGGTATCCTCGGTCGTGTGATGGTAATCGATGTGCAAATCGCCCTTGGCCTTCAGGGTGATGTCGAGCAGGCTGTGGCGCGACAGCTGCTCGAGCATATGGTCGAGGAAGCCGATGCCGGTCGCGATCTCGCTGGCGCCGGTGCCATCGAGATCGACGCGGCCCTTGATCCGCGTTTCCTTGGTGTTGCGTTCGACCGTCGCGACGCGCACCGCTCTTCTCCCGCTACGATGTGTGGCGATCCCGCCGAGCCGCGCGCTCCAATTCACGTCCGGCACAGCGGCCTTCGCGGGCGTCTTTTAATACGAACCGCCCGCGTGTGCCACTATCGCCGGGATTGGTGAAGAGCAGGTGTACGCCGGAGGGCCCACGGCCCACCCTTTCGACCACCCCCTCCCGGCAAAAGCTGGGACACAGTTTTCCGCTTCTCCCTGCCCCGCCAGCCGCGATCCGTAAAAAGTAGATGGTTTTTTAACGACCTTTATATTTGCCTTTCGAGTGCTCTAAAGTCACCTTATTCATACCTTTTCTGTCACACGAATATTTACCAATACTTAACCACGGCGCAACAGACGCGGCATGCGAGGCAAAAGATGGATGGGCTGACGGTTCTCTATTCCCGGTCCCCGGCCGAAAGCGCGGAGAACGCGGCGCGGCCTCGGTTCATCTTCGATTCGGTGGTCGAGGGCATCTGCCGCATGGCGTGGGATGACCTCGACAGCGACGAGGTGATGCGCGTCGCCAAGGCCTATTACTATTTCTCGATCCAGTTTCGCGAAAACCTCGAGATCGCCCGCGCCAGGCACCCGGACGACGCGAAGCTCGGCGAGCTCTGCGAGGGCGAGTGCGACACCGCGAATTTATCGCCGTGGCCGGGCATCGCCGCGCCGGGCGAGCGGATGAACCACGACGAGTTCATGCGGCGGCTCTTGTCGTTTCATCCGGTCGACCGCGACGCGCGGCTGAGCGACGCCGGGCAGTCCTATCTCGACAAGATCCGGCGGATCGACGACGCGGCGCGCGCGTCCAGCATCGCCAGCTATGAAGATGGCGGATTGAGCCGCGTCTTCGGCGCTATGCTGCGGGCGCCGCACTGGTACAGCCGCGGGCAGCGCGCCTTCCGCTTCTTCCTCGAGGAGCACATCCGCTTCGACAGCGCGGATGGCGCCGGGCATGGCTCGCTGAGCCGGCATCTGCCAATCGACGACCGCATCCTGCCGCTGTGGACGGCGTTCCGCGACCTGTTGACGATCGCGGCGCCAAAGCTCGCGGCGGTCGCCGCCGTGACCCGGCGCGCGCCGCGGGCGCCGGTCTTTCTGCGCCCGCTGCGTCTGGTTTGAGGTAGGCAACGCAAAATTCACCGGCAGAGGGGACACTGCGCGACAGGTAAACGAAGTGGAAGGTCGGTCAAGTGCGCAATGAAACGATTGCCGTGCACGGCGGCTATGACGGCGACCCCACCACCAGGGCGGTCGCGGTGCCGATCTACCAGACCGCCGCCTACGAGTTCGACAGCGCCGAGCATGGCGCCGCGTTGTTTAACCTCGAAGCCGAAGGGTTTCGCTACAGCCGCATCAATAATCCAACGGTCGACGTGCTCGACAAGCGCGTCGCGGCGCTGGAAGGCGGGGTCGGGGCGCTCTGCGTCGCCTCGGGCCAGGCCGCGCTGAACTATTCGCTGCTGAACCTGACCGAGGCCGGCGCCAACCTTATCTCGGTGCCCCAGCTCTACGGCACGACCCACACCCTCTTCTCGCATTTGCTGCCGAGCTTCGGCATCACGGTCAAGTTCGCGAAATCCGACAGCCCCGCCGATATCGAGCCGTTGATCGACGCCAATACCCGCGCGGTCTTCTGCGAGAGCGTCGGCAATCCGGCGGGCAATATCTGCGACATCGCGGCGCTGGCCGAGGTCGCGCATGCCGGCGGCGTGCCGCTCGTCGTCGACAACACGGTGGCGACGCCGATCCTGCTGCGCCCGATCGAGCATGGCGCCGATATCGTCGTGCACTCGCTGACCAAGTTCATGGGCGGGCACGGCACGACCCTGGGCGGCGCGATCGTCGATAGCGGCAAGTTTCCGTGGAAGCGGCACCCCGAGCGTTTCCGCATGTTCTGCGAGCCCGACGCGTCCTATCACGGCCTCGTCTACGCCGATCATTTCGGGCCCGGGGCCTATATCGCGCGCTGCCGCAGCGTCTATCAGCGGACGACCGGCGCGGTATTGTCGCCGCTGAGCGCGTTCCTGTTGCTGCAGGGCATCGAGACGGTCGCGCTCAGGGTCGAGCGGCATGTCGAGAATGCGCGTCGCGTCGCCGAGTTCCTGCGCGACGACAAGCGCGTCGCCTGGGTCAATTACGTCGGCTTTCCCGACAACCCCTATCACCACCTCGCCGAGAAATATCTCGGCGGCCGCGCCTGCTCGCTGCTGACTTTCGGCACGCTCGGCGGGCTCGCGGGCGGCAAGCGCTTCTACAACGCGTTGAAGCTGGTGAAGCGCCTCGTCAATCTCGGCGACGCCAAGTCGCTGGCCTGCCACCCCGCCTCGACGACGCACCGCCAGATGAGCCGGGACGACCAGATCAAGGCCGGGGTCAGACCGGAGGCGATCCGCCTCTCCATCGGCATCGAGCATGTCGACGACATCGTCGCCGATCTCGATCAGGCGCTCGCCAAGGCGGCGCGGGGCTAGAAGATGGCGCTCCTGTCGCTCGATCGTCTGCGTCGCCGGCCCTCGCCGGCCGGCGACGCGCTCGTCATCGGGCTCGTCAACAACATGCCCGACGCGGCGCTCAAGAGCACCGAGCGGCAATTCCAGGAACTGCTGGCGAAGGCCGCCGGCGGCCGCGCGGTCGCGCTGCGGATGTTTTCCTTCCCCGAGCTGCCCCGTTCGGCCGAGGGCCAGCGCCACGTCGCCCAGCACCACGAGCCAATCGAGCAATTGTGGGGCAGCGAATTCGATGGGCTGATCGTCACCGGTGCGGCGCCGGCATCGCCTTCCCTCGAACAGGAGCCGTGCTGGCCGGCGCTGGCGCGGCTTGTCGAGTGGGCCGAGCGGCATACCGGCTCGACGATCTGGTCGTGCCTCGCGGCGCATGTCGCGGTGCGCCATATCGACGGCATCGAGCGCAGCGCGCTCGACCGCAAGCTGTCGGGCGTGTTCGAGTGCGCCAGGACCGCCGACCATCCGCTGCTCGCGCTCACCCCAGCGCGGTGGACGACGCCGCACTCGCGCTACAACGAATTACCGCAAGCGGCGCTTAGGGCGCGCGGCTACCGCATCCTGTCGCAGTCGCGCGCCGCCGGCGCCGATATCTTCGTCAAGCGCTGCACCAGCCTTTTCGTTTTTCTGCAGGGCCACCCGGAATACGATGCCGGGGCGCTCGGCCGCGAATACCGGCGCGATGTTGTCCAGTTCCTCGCGGGCAAGAGCGACGATTACCCCGAAATGCCGGCCAATTATTTCGCCGATGAGGTCGCCGAGGCGATGCAGGCATTCCGCGACGGGGCGCTGCGCGATCGCGACGCCGCCTTGTTCGAGCGGTTTCCGGCGCTGCCGGCGATGAGCGCGCCGTGGCACGACGCGGCGGTCGGCCTCTACGCGGCCTGGCTCGCGCAGCTCAGCGCGCGGCGCTCGCGCCGCTTTGGTTGGGCGGGGCTGGCGCTGCCGGTCCGTGCCGCGCGCGCCCTCGACCCGACCTACGCCTGAGGCTTGACGCGCAACACGGCGATCGCCGTCAGCACCAGCCCATCTTCGATCAGGTAACGGCCGTGATATTCCGCCGGCACGCCGGCGGGCGGGTCGATCAACAGGCGAGCGTGGAACGTGCCGGCGGCGGCATCGACCGCGACGGCCGCGTCGTCGAACCCGAGCCAGCGTCGGGCGAGCGGAAACCACGCCTTGTAGACGCTTTCCTTGGCGCTGAAGATCAGCCGGTCCCAATGCACCTCCGCCGGAGCATGCGCGAGCCAGGCGCGTTCTTCATCAACCAGCACGCGCCGCGTGACCCGTGCGGGAACGGCGGCGTGCGGTTCGGCGTCGATGCCGATCGTCACTACATCGGCGGCGAACCCGACCGCCGCGGCGCGATATCCGGCGCAATGGGTGATGCTGCCGACGATTCCAGCCGGCCATAGCGGCTCGCGCTTAGGCCCGCGCAGGATCGGCCCGTCGGGCGCGCCGATGCGGCGCAGCGCCTGCCGCGCGCAATGGCGCGCCGTGGCGAATTCCGCGAGCCTCGCGGCGGCCGCCCCGTCGAGCAGCGCCGTTTCCTCGGGCAGCGCGACGGCCCTGGGATCGTCACCCCGCAGGGCGATGGCGCTGATTTCAGGCGGCAGCAGGCGGTCGATCATCGGCCTTGGCGTCGGCGTTGGCGGTTTTTTAACGCTGCGAGCGCAAACCTTACAGCTTCATGTCATTCGGAGCCCCCGCTCATGCCGATCGGATCCAATATCGCCGCGCTCTTCGCCGACGTCGCGCGAGAACAGCACAAAAACCTGGCGCCCTTGTCGGACGAGCTCGGATTGCTCGATACCGGGCTCGATTCGCTGTGCTTCGCCATCATCGTCGCGCGGCTCGAGGATCGGCTCGGAATCGACCCGTTTAGTAGCGACGACGAGATCGACTTTCCGGTGACCGTGGGCGATTTCATCCGACTTTACGAGCATGCCGCAGCCTCCGCCGCGTCGTGAGGCGAATTCTCTCTGGCAGTCGCTAAGCGCTGCCGGAAGGCTGTCGCGACGCTGGCTTTCCGACCCCGACGCGCGGGTCAGCCTCGCCGCGCTGTCGCGCGGGTCGAGCCTCGGGCGGCGCCTTGGTGAATTGCGCGGGCGCTCGGTGCTGCTGTCGACGCGCGATCAACTCCCGGCGGCGCTGGCCCTCATTGAGCTCGATGGCATCGCGCGGCGCATCGTGCTGTGCCCGCCCGACGTGTCCTCGACCTATCTTCCCGGGGTCATCGCTACCGCCGCGGTCGATGCGGTGGTCGGCGACCGCGCCGCCTCCGAGCTCGGCGGCGACATCTTTGTTCCCTCCGGCGCCGGCATCACGCCCGGCGCTCCCGATCGCGAGCCCGGCGAAGACACCGAATGGATCCTGCTGACCTCCGGCACGACCGGCGCGCCCAAGCTCGTGCGCCACACGCTGGCCACCTTGACCGGCGCGACAGCCGGCGCGATGGCCGCTTCGGGCGCGCTCGGTCACGGCGCGGTGTGGAGCACGTTCTACGACATGCGCCGGTACGGCGGCCTGCAGATCTTCCTGCGGGCGATGCTGGGCGGCGGCTCGATGGTGCTGTCGAGCGCGCTGGAGCCGGTCGGCGACTTTCTCACCCGCGCCGGCGCGCGCGGCGTCAGCCACATCTCCGGCACGCCGTCGCATTGGCGGCGCGCCCTGATGAGCGTGGCCTCCGGCAAGATGGCGCCGCGCTACGTGCGCCTCTCGGGCGAGATCGCCGATCAGGCGATCCTCGATCATCTGCGCGCGACCTTCCCCGACGCCGATATCGCTCATGCCTTCGCTTCGACCGAGGCGGGCCTCGCCTTTGATGTCGGCGACGGGCTTTCCGGCTTCCCGGCGAGCTATCTCGGCTTGCGCGGCGCGGTCGAGATGCGCGTCGCCGACGGGTCGCTGAGGATCAAGTCGGGGCGCAACGCGCAGGGCTATCTCGGCGAGGGCGCCGCGCCGCTGTTCGACGCGGAGGGCTTTGTCGATACCGGCGACATGGTCGAGCTGCACGACGGCCGCTACCATTTTGTCGGACGGCGCGGCGGGGTCATCAATATCGGCGGACAGAAGGTCCACCCGGAGGAGATCGAGGCGGTGATCAACCGTCAGCCCGGTGTCCAGATGTCGCGGGTTAGGGCGCGCAGGAGCCCGATTACCGGCGCCATCGTCGTCGCCGACGTGGTGGTGACGTCCGAGCACGCGCCGCTCGACGCCTTGAAAGGCGAGATCCTCGCCGCCTGCCGCGTCACGCTGGCGCGCTACAAGGTGCCGGCCTCGATCCGCTTCGTCCCGGCGATCGAGGTCGGGGCGTCGGGCAAGCTGGCGCGCGTCAATGTCTAGGACTTCGGAGCGCAATATCATCGTCACCGGCGGCAGCCGAGGCCTCGGCCTCGGCATCGCCCGGAAGCTCGCCGGCGACGGCTTTCGCGTCATCGCCGTCGCGCGGCGACTGAGCGCGGCGCTTGGCGCGGCGATCGAGGAACAGGGCGACGCGCTGAAATTCTGGCCGTTCGACCTGGCCGACATCGCCGGCATCACCGATCTCGTGCCGGCCATCCGCAAGGAATTCGGGCCGCTCTACGGTCTCGTCAACAATGCCGGCATTGGCACGAGCGGCGTTCTCGCGTCGATGCGGGTCGCCGAGATCGAGCGCGTCGTCCAGCTCAACACCGTCTCGCCGCTGGTGCTGACCAAGCATGTCGTGCGGGCGCTGATGGTCGATAGCGGCGGCGGGAGCGGCGGGCGGATCGTCAATATCTCCTCGATCGTCAGCACCACCGGGTTCAGCGGGCTCGCGGTCTACGGCGCGACCAAGGCGGCGCTCGTCGGCTTCACCAAATCGCTGGCGCGCGAGGTCGGGCCTCTGGGCATCACCGTCAACGCGGTGGCGCCGGGGTTTGTCGATACCGCGATGACCGAAGGCCTTGATGGGCCGCAGCGCGAGCAGATCACCCGGCGCAGCCCGCTGCACCGCTTGGCCGAGACCGCGGATGTCGCCGAGGCGGTGGCCTTTCTGGTGAGCGACTCGGCGCGCAACATCACCGGCACGGTGCTGACCGTCGACGCCGGCAGCACCGCGTAGCGGGCCGGATCACAGTCGCATCTCGCCGTGCTGAATGCGGCGGTAAAGCTCCGCGTCGAGCGCCATGAATTCATTCCGCGACCGGTCGTAAACGTAGAGCGCATCGCTCGTGGCGGTGGGGTCGAAACCCTCCCGTGCGAGCGCCTGCTTCTGCGGCTTGAAGGTTCCGGTCGACGCGATTTTCCGGCATAGACGGACGAAGAGCGGGCGCGCGTAATCGGGCAGCCGCGCCGCAAGATGGACGGCGAAACCCGCGAGGTCGAATTCCGCGTCGGCGACGAGCGCCGCCATTCCGGCGCGCCCTTCCGCGCCAGGGACCGAGACGCCGTAGACCACGCCTTCGGCGCCCCCGGGATACCCCGTCACCGCTTCTTCGACTTCTGTCGTTGAGACGTTTTCGCCCTTCCAGCGAAACGTGTCGCCGATGCGGTCGACAAAATAGAAATAGCCAGCGCGGTCCTTGCGCATCAGGTCGCCGGTGCGATACCAGGCGTCGCCGGGTACGAAGACATCGCGCAGTATCTTGCGCGCGGAGGCCTGCGCGTCGGTATAGCCCTCAAAATCTCCACCGATGCCGCTGCCGCTGTCGGGGATCTTGCCGACCGCCTCGCCGACCTCGTCGGTCGCACAGCGAACGCACAAGCCATCGGCGCCGCGCACCACGTCGCCGGCCTCCACATCGAACCTGACGAGCGCCACAGGGAAACGATGCGCGAGATAGGCAGGAATCCGGCCGATCGCGCCCGGCCTGCCGTCGCAATTGTACAGCGAGAAGTTGCTCTCGGTCGCGGCATAAAATTCGATGATTCGCGGAATCTCAAAGCGATTCTGGAGCTGCGTCCATAAATCGGCGCGCAGCCCGTTGCCGCAGGCGAGGCGAAGGCGATGCGCCGTTTCGTGGGGCCGCGGCGGGGCGGCGACGAGATAGCGGCACAACTCGCCGATATACTGGAACAGCGTGCAGTCCCATCGGGCGACGTCGTCCCAGAACCGGCTCGCCGAGAAGCGCTCGGCGAGCACCACCGATCCGCCGGCGACGAGCGCCGCGCCGGTCGCCACCACGCCGCCGACGCTGTGATACATCGGCAGGCAATTGTACATCCGGTCTTGCGGCCGCGTGTCGGTCAGCCCGGCGAACCAATGCGTCCATTGCATCAGCCGGTAATGGCTGACGCTCGCCGCCTTCGGCAGCCCGGTGGTGCCCGAGGTATAGATGTAGAGCGCGCGATCGGCGAGCGTCGGCGGCGGGAAGGCGGCCCGTTCGGCGCCGGCGGTCGCGGAGTGGCGGTCGACGCGCGGCCAGCCGTGCCCGTCGCCGCCCTGCGCCCAGGTCTGGATCGCGCCGTCGAGGCGCGGCAGCACCGCGGCGACGACGTCGGCGAACGTGACGGCGGCGATGACATGACGCGGCCGGACGATGGCGATCGCGTGGCGCAGCGCGTCACCGACGAGATTCGTGTTGAGGAGCGCCACCACCCCGCCGATCTTGATGATTCCGAGCCAGATCGCCAGGTATTCCGGGCAGTTCGGCATCATCAACGCGACGACCTCGCCGGGAGCGAGGCGCTGGCCGAGCGCCCAATCCGCGTAGTGGTCGGCGCGCGCCGCGAGCGCGGCGTAGCTCAGGGTCTGCTGGTCCGAGAGCAGCGCTGGCGCCTCGCCGCGTGTGTTGGCGAGGCGATCGATGACGACGGGAAACGTCACATGCGGGTTTTGCGCGATCGGCGCAGTCATTTCGAGCGCGCGCCGCCACGAGTGGGCGGCGGCTGTGCGGCCGCCTCCCGCGCTATCTCCGGTCATCGCGTGTCGGGTTCGATTGGG
>Ga0182024_10015290_pt1 | contig 14722 bp, 18 predicted proteins | sample P32metaG_FD_120480 | JGI IMG/M metagenome (GOLD analysis project Ga0182024, IMG submission 120480) | Permafrost microbial communities from Stordalen Mire, Sweden - P3-2 metaG (Illumina Assembly) | ecosystem: Environmental > Terrestrial > Soil > Wetlands > Permafrost | place: Sweden: Stordalen... | reverse complement strand
AGGACTGCAAGAAGACATGCTATGCGTTCCTTCTCGGACAGGCGTTCGAGAAAACGGGTGCAGCAAACCTTGTTTGGTATCGATACTTCCGATACCTTGCAACTGAAACCGACTGTTCCGCCGATCACTTCACTGCTCAGGGGCACTAATCACCTCGTTTGGCTGAGGCAAGAATGTTATCAATATGAGGCTCTAACTCTATCACCTGTTCCATTCATGTATTACCAGTTATGGATCTCTAGCTGGCTTGGCACTACTAGAGCGTCCGCTTGTTTATGCATCACATTCTTAGCGCTCTTAAGAAGATAAGGTTAGCTCCGCAAGATGACGCGGCTGGAACGTTGTATCGTACCTTAATCAAGGCTCACACAATATCCCTACCCCTATTTATCCTTGAAAATCTAAAGAGCAAATATGGTCTTTCGATACAATCTGCTCCACCATCCACCAACCTCTTTATTGTCTATTCCGTCGGGTAATAGTCATTGATGGGGATCCCCATGCCGGAGCCGCCGCCTCCGCCGCCGGGATATGTCCCTCCTCGGGAACCTAGACCTCCAGAACCTCAGCCGCCCCAACGATCTAGACAGGAGTATCATCAACGAAATTACCATCCTCCGAGTCCTCCGAGTCCTCCAAATCCGTATACTATTCCTTCACCCCCACAGCAGTGGGGTCCAGTATTTGTTACTCCCGCACCTTATCAGCCCAATACATCTCGCCAGTCGTCCTGGAGGCAACGCCCTCAACGCTCCCCTCAGCCGGCATACGTTGCTCCCTATGTGCCTCCAGTAATCCCTCTTCCGCCTCTCATTCAAGAACCCCAATCGGTTTCAATGAATCAAGCGTCTTGTCCTCGAGAACGGCAGGACCATACTCGAAGAACGGAGGAATTCGGAATGGAGTGGTTGAGACCTGAGGTTCCGAATGAGATGTTTGGTCTGATTGGTGAGACTTTGTTGTGTCCGCTTAAAGTTACTCTTTATGTCCTGGGAGAAGTATTTCGCAGGGCGGCATAAGGTTTGACTAACTTCGCGGAACGGATGGATCATGGGGAAGGAAGGACATGACCGGAGGAGATCCAAACGTCCAAGAAGCGAAAAGAAGCGAAAAGGATAGCATACCCCCACAATATAGGCAACAGGAGTAAAAGGAACATACTTCATTTTATGCGGTATCAATTAAATCACTTGCAAACTCCAAACTCATAACTAAACAACCATTCCCCGACCTAAATCAATCGAAAAACTACAATTAGCCACATCATCCCCCTTTTAGATCTTACTATTTTCGCTTCCTCCTCACCAATATTTTCAATCTGATCCACTTCACTTTCCGCAAACGTAATCAATCCAATACCCTCAGATTTCATTCTTTGCCAGAAATCCTGACGGTTACCGCCCAATTTGCCAGCAAGTAGATCTGCCTTCAAGGATTCTATAAACCCATTAAAGTGTCGTGGCTCATCAAGCTATAGTTAGTAATACTCTGATGAGAGGGGATACATCGATTGCTTCGGCGCGGTAAACTTGTAATGCCTTGATCACCTTGTCGTAGGCACTATCAGCGTAGGATTTCGTCACTAATTGCTTGATCACATTCTCCATTTCCTCAAAGACTATCGTCAATATCTTTTAGTTGGTATTAGATTACCTGGTTTCCATGAATTCTCTTCGTCGTCAATGAGATTTTTGAAATCTTTTGCGGGATCTAAAGTTCCAATCCGACCCTCTAATTTCAGTCGTTTCGGTTCTCTGGCCTGCGAAGAAGACTCTCCACCGCCACCTTTCAAAAGAAGTGCCTCGATATCCAATCCAGAGACAGGCTTCATCTCATCAATCTTCTTTCTCTTCGCCAGTTTTCGAGGAGGAACTACCAATTAATTATGATCTGGGTGGAGGATAGACCTTTCTTAACGTTGAAAGCCTCAATCATCTTCTGGCGTACTTTCTCGGATCCCTTGATGAGATCTTCGGGCGGATGCGAGTATTTCACAAGGATATTGGAAGGAGGCGGTAGCGGAGCATTAGGATGGACTGCGCGATATGAAATGACTTGACTGATTCGATGGACAAGTGGTGAGTACACATCTTCCGGAAGAAGATATTCCAAATATTCCCTATAATAAGCAATTGATTGATGGGAGACGTACCCCTCCTCATCTCGTTTGTATTTCATGAGATTCATGCTATCGACGTACTCGCTCATAGCTTCGTCTTGCTCCTCCGTCGGCAGATTGCGATGTTTTGTAAGCACTTTACCCTTCATCGTGACGACTTTGTCCAGCGGCGCAAAGGTATACGATCTCACGTCCTCCGCAAAAGGGATCTATCGATCAGATAACGAGTAAGATGGAGCGATACCTGCACGTCGATAAGACATTCAAAATCCAGGTCAATGAACGGAGCCATCATGATCATGACAGGAGGTCTGTCGTCCTTAGTGACTAATCGGGCCAGAGCATAACATCCTGTGTCGTCCAATCCATGGATCAGAGACGAAAGCGCAAGTTGAGCTCTCTCATTGCCTTTTTGTCCAATAATACAACATGACTCACTTAAAGACATGTACCGTTTGAACTACACACACGTCAGGAAGCGCTTCGAAATGGCTTTCAATACCCCTTTCTGCTCGACAAACCCCACGATACTGAGTTGAGATTCTGTCTCCAATCTTGTGACATTCTGATCCGCATCACTGATATTCACGATCGTCCGGCCATATAAATAGGCCTTTTCCAACTCCTCCTTCTCAACCTCTACATCCTCACCGTCTTTCTTGATTTTATACGTCCGCTGAAGAGTAACACTGCCGCCCTGAATAGCATTGGCTTGATTCCCGGACGTCTCTTGGGGGGCAACGTATTTACTCGCGCTCTGGGCAACAGCTCTCTTTGTCCGAGGATAGCGCTCTACGTCAATGGCAATGGCATCGTCGTATTTGTCTCTGTTGCCCAGCGTAAGGAGACCCCTGTACGAGGGGACGGGTCTGACTTTTTTCACTGCAGGCTCTTCAAGGGAGTTCACTACTTCGGCCATGGTTGCAAAGACTCCTTCACAGGACGTCACGAATCCTCTGAAATGGGCCTCATTCTCCGCCTTCTGTCAGCCTTGTCGTCAAAAGTCAGTATATACCTTTGTAGGCGATTTATCTTCCTCTTTGAATCCGAACTCGGCATCGTCAAAATCGACTCCACTAAACGTCAGGATGGAGCGAATATAGGCGGTACTAGACTTTCAAATTGATGTTTTCGCTGTTGATTTGTTGCGCAATGGCATCCTGTTCCGACCAATCTGTTGCGCCCTTGCCATCGGTAATCATAATAATGTTCTTGATATACTTTAGGTGTTTACAGTATTTCATGATGACGTCTACTGCCACGACCAATGCGGAAAGTGCTATGTCAGTTAGAGCAGGGTCATCGCGGAGCGCTACCGTCGCCTTCATTTGTCTTGCTGGGGACACAAAGTTTCTGTATTGAGCGGATTTGAGGCATCAGAATTCTTGTCATGAGCGTTGTTGCAAAGTGGACTTACTGCTGAATAGGTAGGAGGACCATGATATGGTGATATCCTTCTTCAGCGCTCAATTCGTTGTCCGTTCCTACAAAGTCAATCTAATTCTAAGAGTTGAGTACTGTTTGTTCGGAAACCCACTACACCCACGACATCTGTCTTCCTCCCTGTCAGGACCTTACTAGTTAGTCTTCTTCAGTCCAAGCATTGAACATACTTTGGCGGTGATCTTGTCCCATGCGTATTGCATTGACCAGTCTAAATTGCTTTTTTCTCTTCCTTGAGATTTCTCGCCCATCGACGCTCCTAGATCAATAACAAACACTGTCGCTTCTTTGTCCGCCATGATGGACTCGCAAACTGATCACGAAGAGCTCACCGGGCGATAGTTTTGAGACTTGTGGCTGGGGAACGAGACGTGTAGAAAGGCGAGTCAATTTCCCCGTCCTGTCACGGTTACCACAGCAACGCGCTAAGGGCATCAGATCAGCCGTGTTATGGCTTGATTGATCTTGAGATGAAAGGACCTTATCTAAAAAACAGTATATTAGATACTAATGCTTCAAAAATAGTCCATTCGGCTGAATTAGAAAATGACAACGACATTCGCTCCAAAATCCAAGGGATTTCCCTCGAATAGGACATGTCCACCTTGCTCCCTTCTATTCCATTTGATGTCCAAAATATCCTCCACTTCAGTCGAAATCAACCCAATAATATCCCTCTCCAGCAGCCCAGTCCCCTTCGCCGCCCACCCAGCCTCCCAATACAAAGTAGTAAGCAAACCATCATCCGCAGCTCCCAAAGCAACTCGCACGCCATGTTCAACCAAAATCTGGAAGGAGGTTTTCTCCGACATTGGTGGACCAGGAAGACAATGACGGTACTCCCATGCTTCAGGTTGACAGCGCCAAGGGGCGAGAATAATGGGCACGTTGGCTTTAGCGATTTCGTCGGCGATGAGATAGCTTTCTATGCCGCCTATGATGACCAGGTTTATTGGAGCGATGTCCTCTAATTCCTTCTTCATTTTCAAAAGATGGGCAATGACATCTTTGTTTTGGGTGGATACTGCGAGTGGGATTTTACCGTTCGCCGCGCGACCGTAAATGGTATCGGAAACGTTTTGATTGTCTGTGAGTAATTTTCTGAGAGTCGCTATTTGTGATGATACCGATGGCGTCCCGCTTCCTCGTGTGCTATGTGACACCACAAAGTGCAATGCCACGTCCTCTTTGATCACGGCGTCCGTCTCCATCACGCTCTTCCCGCCGGATTTGAACGCCACACTCACGCCCTTGACGAAACCTCGACTCAATGGAGCGGTTATGAGGTTTAGAATACCAGCGCCGTAGGCCCGCTCTAGATGTCTCCCATCAAACGTGAGACCATCTTTTGCATAGACGATATTTCTGCTATCCGAAGGACTTCCCATGTTGTCGACAAAGCCATCGCGAGTGGACGATTCCGATTCGATATCCATTAAGCCGTGCGAGGGAGTAAGAGCAGTGAGACCAGGGAAAATGTAACCGTTCTTCAAGTGGTGAACTTCAACTCCATGGCTGACTGCAACTTCCATTTCCTTAGCGCAGGACGCAGACAGGCATGGTACACTTCCGTTTCTGACGACCATGGTCAAGCTCTCGCCATCAGCAGAGAGGTCGTCGAGTCCGTTTTCGCGTCGGAGGTATGCTTTCCTGATTCCTGTGGCAACGAAATCTTGCTTTTGCAAGTCCCTGCCAATCCCGTCAAGAGATAAAGCTTCGGCTTCGTCAAAGGTTCGCTGCGCGGGGGCGTTCTGTTCCTCGACTGGAGCCCGTAATTTTTTCTCCGCAGTCTTTTCATCGAATATCTCCACACCATCGATGAAAACCTGTATTGGTGTCGCGCCCAGAGCCAGCGGATGGGTATTCCAAATGACTAGATCGGCATCGTAACCGACTCTAACATATCCCACGCGATGATCCAATCCTAACGCCCTAGCTGGGACACTGGTCAAGCTTGCGATGGTCAAATCTTCATCGAGTCCGTAATGATGCCCAATTTGGGCTTCATACAATAAATGTTGCGCATTGGTCACCTGTAAATGTATCAGCGGAAGGATCTAAACTTCCGGGGTGGGAAGAGGGGATACAGGATGATCGGACTTGTAAGCGACGGGGATGTTATTATTAGAAAGTATTTTTCCGGCCCATGGGTTTGCTTGATATGCTTGCGAAGATGTCAGCAAATCCGAGATCATGGATGAGGTGTGGGGGCCAGGGGGTGGAGTGCTCGGGATGTACCTTCCTTTTTGTAGCCCCATATCATTCCGAAAGTCGCGATGGTGATATTGCTACGAATTAGCCACAAGATTCGAATTCGCGGAAACACGGGTCCGAACCTCTTGGGTCTCCCATCTGTGGGTTCTGTGCCTTTGCTGATCATCTCCGGGACACGCCATGCATCCAGGGCCTGTGCATCAGTGAGATTCGAGTTAAACCAAAATAGATCAAGGGCTGGAAACGTACATGATGGAATGCAGTCACTTGGAAATTGAATTCCGTTGCATGCCTAAGCATGGCCTCCATATCCATAGTCTAAGATTAGACGAAAACATAATTGAGAGGAACCTCGTAGCAATGAACATTTACTTGTAAAGAGTTAGATGCAATTTTCTCGGGACATACCTCTCACATCTCCCCGAAGCACCCCTTATCTATAAGCCATCGTCGCATAGGGGATCTTACCAACAATTACATCTAGTTCAAGCTCTGACGGGAAATCTTGTCCTTCCAAGAGCGATAGCTTGCCAGTCGATGCAGCTGCCTTAGCCTTGAGACACCAATCATCTTGTGCTTTCATGAGAGCCTGAGCACGCTCAAAGGTGCGGCGGAATCGCCAAGCTTCACCAAGTCGGGCTAAGAAATAAGGTTGAAAATATAGGGAATATACTATTAGGACCGCCAGGCCATTTAGAAGCCTGTCCATAGACTCTCCTTTACCATTAGTTTAAATTCAAGGTGGAACATACTTTGGGTTTTCCCCACAAGCCATTTTAACTGAACGTTAACGTCTTATGAGATTAGGGAGATACCCCAACGCTCTGGCTTCGTTGTAATGTTATACTGAAGCAGCATTTCCTCGACAGATACTGTTGGCACTTTCCTTAGTTTCAGAACATAAGCCTCGCCTCCGATATTATTGGCACTCCTACCAGAATCAGATGCAACGCCCCGGAGTGTACCCAGGCAGAATCAAAGAGGTTGTGACCCCTCCGCTAGATATTCTCTCGAACATCTCGTCCGAGGGATTTATGCCATCGATGGTCCTAACATATGGTGTTATATCGCCGCTCACTTCATTTGTGTCGTCCGTTCCGAAAAGTGCGGGAAGTGAGTCCACACCTGCATGAGAATGCTTCAAATCAGCACAGCAAGGAAATTAGATGTGTACCATGTCAACAAGGCCTGGCGTAACATAGCGACCGCCAACGTCGATAACTTTCGCATGTTCAGGGACCTCAATTCTGCCGTCGATCTTGGTAAATACTCCGCCGGAGAGAAGGATAGAGCAACCCTCCTTAGTCGATCCATCTCCATCGATCAAAGTAGCATTTCGAATGACAATTGGCTGCGAGGACGGGATAGCCCGAGGATTGGTTCGTGCTTCGTCATATTCGGCGATAGGTGTCTCCTGAAGGAGTGCGCATTGCTTCAAACCAGCCTGAAGAGATGCCAGGCGGCTGTCATGAAGCCGGGCTTGTTCGGCATTGGTCAAAGAGAAATATCGCAGTACTTTCTGCTCTATATCCTGCGTTCTCCTTTGCTGATGAAGGGAAACAAACAAGAGAAATAGGATTATTGATGTCGCAAGGAGCACTCGTCGAACATTCCGGCGTGCGGAAACTCGGGCGATTGCACCAGCTCGAAGACTCGAGACAAGCCCCTTTTCTGACGAGTGGAGCCTTTCTGCCATTGCAAAGCCCGAAGAAAGGCAAGAATTGAGGTTCAAAGGCGATCGATCGAGCCTCGGGGCGTAAATGTTGGACTAGCGACTCGCGAGGGGTCCGGGGGCCGGCGCTCAAATGAACGGCGCCGATCACTTTCGCGTATTCATGCCACACACGGTGACACAGGCATGAACTTCGGAACGTGGCCTCGGACGTGAGTCAATGCATTGTTTATTCTGGTGTAGGACGCGAATGGTCCCTTTAAGATCCATATTCAGATATTTAACTCTAGATATCCGAAAGCCGTGTCCCACCATTAAGGGAATCCTCAATTTCATCGTACATTAGATAATGATACATATTCTTCAGACACCAGTTACTATATAATATAACATCCGGAAATATCCGAGTGAGCGGTAGACAGATTATCAATGATGAGGACCTCGAGATCGACTCGGCCGTTTTTGGTGTCTGCCGCGAGGTGGGCGCGTTGCGCTCCGCTCAGGGCTTGTGTGACCACCACCTGCCCTTGCCCAGGTTTGTCCTTGCTGGCTTTGAGAAGCGGTTGGGGCAAATTCTGTGGGGAATTCCTGTTCCCAAGTTCGACGAAACCCTTGCTGAAGCGGCGATTGTAAACTTTGTTCAGGGCTGACGTCACTTGCGATGCCTTGTGGTAGAGGTTGGCCATAATGCTGTGCACCTGCGGGTCCACTGCCCACGCTCGGGAATTGCAACATCATCGTCGAAGGTACTGAGGCGCCAAAATCATAAGGCGAGGTTGATGGGAAAGATGGCTGACTTGGTAGGGGGTAATGCAATTCGAACGAACCTGCTATTGGGCCCGCTACATACCGTTCATGCGAGTGGTCGTACGCTGAAGTTGCTGCTACCCACGGATCGGTTTCTTGCTGTTGGACAGGGAAATACGGCGTTTGGTGTGCCTCGGGAAGTTGCGCCGCTGGAGTAGGGGATAGTGTATTCGGATGAATCGCCCAATTGGCGATAATTTCGAGTTCGGTGAGAGCGTTATCGACGGGCTGCGACATGAAGCGGTCAAAATGTCCCATTAACTGTTTCATGCTCTGCAATAATCGTACATCGTTTTCGGCAGTCTCCGCAAATGGAGCCCGAATAATATTATCGACGAGAATAGTGCCGGCCGTGATTATACATGCTGGTAATAATCTGCAATTAGCCAGTGAATGTGGGGAGCTTTACGGAAACAAAATAGTTGTCATTAGGACACTTTGGAGAAGGCGAATGAGATCTCGTGCCGCCACTACACATCGATCTGCGTAGGTGCTGAGGGTATCTGCACCAGGGCCAAAAAGGGGCGATCGGAGACTGGAGCGATGTTCCGAAGGGGACACAGCCCCGGTGGTCTGTTCTTGATGCCATGGCTCACTATTCATGAGCTCCTCGAGCAGAGCTGGACGATGGATCAGGCATTGGCAGTAGTAATATGCTACTGAAAAGTATACTTGCATTGCGGAGGCTCCCTGAAATATCTCAGGATTCTCCCCCGACATAAATGGTCGATACTCCACTGGTTGCGAAGCCCTCCAGCCGCTAAGATCGAGATCAGTATTATAGATTGAAACTGCCAAGTTCTCCTGAGATCTATGCATTGTTGCCTCAGTACTGTAAAGCTCGTTGTAAATCTTCCGGAATTGTTGTGTCAGTGTCTGCAGCGAATGATGGGCGTAAGTCACAACTTCCTCTTCAATTTCATCGGGCAAGATACCGTCCAATGTAATCTTAGAATCGTCAATCGACAAAGGTGAATCGCAAGCAATATCAGACTCCGAGAAAGACGGTGGTCTCCCCAGCATGAGTGACAAAACTGCGTCGAGGTGATATACTCCCCAAAAGGTGCGCCGTCGCTCTTCGATCTCGATCGCGTTCAAGGCAACACCGTCAATCCTTTCAACGTTTTTGTCTCGAAACATTCCGTTTGCGAGCATTAGTCTTGCAATGAGCACTTCAGAGGAGTAGGAGGCACACCTGATACCGTGTCCAAGCAACCCATATGCAACTCCATGCCGTCCTACCATTGACAGAAGATATGCCTTCTCATTAGACTCATATCAAGAAATACACACCAGTAAATGCGCACACTGCACCGCTTGTAAACTTTGAGATGTGAAAACGCTCGAGGAGAATGACGACCAAGCAATCTGAAGAAACTGGACACAGCGTTGAGTTTCTCCGAGCACCCATGCCCCCAAACCCATGACCGCATGGCATAGGCATTTGGCTTCCCATGATACCTGAGGGCCAGGTGGCTGAACTGCAGCCGCTGTTATATCGAAGGTCGGTTGATGAAGATAACCATGTACAGACTTGGCGTACGTGAACCAAGCTGAAAATTAGTGAATGAAGAAATTTGTGGATGGCTTACTATCAATATAACGCGTCGAATCCTCCTTTGTGATAGGGGTGTAGTGAGACGGCTGAAGAGTATTGGAAAGCCCAGATTGATATGCATTAATGCTTAAATATAGTAGAGGTGTTGTGGGAATGCCCACTTGTAAAGCCCGTCTCGCATAAGAGCGCGTCTTGTGTAAAAAGTCCCAAGGTGACGTGGGTCCTAATAATAAATATGATTCTCTGTTTGGGTTACCGAGATAAGCGCCAACCTCGTTCCCTTCGGCAAGGAAAAGTCCCCCAACTGGCATGGTTTGAGTCGTTTGTTCAGGTTCAACTTCAGACCTTTTCCCTCTCGAATGCCTCCTTATGTGTCCCGGAGATCCACCTTCCTCAGCTTTGAAAGCCGCCCATGCCTCTGGTGCTTCCTTCGCGAAACGAGTCTCCAGGCGCTGCACTCGCGCCTCGAACCGTGCGATCCACTTGTGATCTTTGCGGGGCGGCCGTTTGCGATTCTGCATGTTGAAGGTACATTTCGTCTTATGGTTGCTGCAGTTCGTGCATGGATTTCCTTCGCACTTGACCTAGAATACGCATTAGTCAACCAATTTAGTCAGATCAATTGCCAACCTTTTTCTTTCTACACAAATCGCAGGCACGCGAGGGGCGAGTTCTTTTCAGCAAGTCCGGGCTGCTTGGCTCATCGGGATATTGGTCTTTATCATCTTGTTGTTCACCTAAGAAAAACCGTTATAAAACTTCAACTTGACCAGTACCTCCAGAAATAGAATCTTCCTCATCGTCTCCCGCCTCCATGGAGAATAGCGAGAATTGGGGATCAATAAACTTCCCAGGACCCGATGTCAGAGCGGCAAGCGCAGATGCGCCAAAAGACGAACAAAAATTGGTATCCAGGAGGTGACGGGCGGGACGGGCATCTCGTAACTTTTCCAGTATTGCGTATGCTTTTAACAATCACTGCTTCGAGCAGCTGCAGCACCCCGGGTATTCTAAAGATACTATATGGACAATAAATTTAAGGTTGGGGGCGTTCATACATGTACGATACCGTAGAAATTGCGCCCGTGCAACCCTTTGGGTAACAGTCGAAAACGGCCCGTCACCGCCGAACAAGGCAAGACATCCCTTCACCTGGCAGGATTACTTAATTTGCCAAGCGTCCGAGATCACGTCCGCAAGGTTCGATAGACAGTACGTCGCAGTGATCTGTATGCTATTAATACCATTAAGCTCTTGCAACATTGGCCAGCAGTGCGTGCAGCAGCGGTAAGCCGATCGTCCACAGGTGCCTGTGTGTCCAACTCAATCCCCTGTGATCCGGCTCGTGACGGGATGACAGCAAACGGCACCGCACCGCACAGAGCCTTTTCTCTTTTTCGCTTTTTCGTGAACTCATCAACTGATCGGCGACGAGGTGCATGTAAACACACTCCCGCACGCACCAACACACATCTCTTAACTGTTCCGGGTCATATGATCAGACACATGAAGAAGAACAGGCTCCGAGCCAGAGCCATTGTGCTACAATCAATCTTAAAACCTTGGCTCTGCTTTAATTATCGACGCCCCGATCCACCTGGACAGTGGCCCGGGAGCGCGAACAAACAACGGAGGCGGCAGTGTTAGCCGCGCCTTCGGTGGTGGTGGGGGTTTGGTGTTTAATTTCCTTTGTTCTCTGCCGATCAAATCACATTATGACCCGGTTCATCTTAAATAGTAGCGGGAGCGCTTATGCAAGTCGGAGATCTTAATTATGACAATTTGTGAGGTGGGATATCGGGGAGGAATATTCGAGTGTCAAAGCTTTCAGGCTTCAAAACGGACCCCGGCGTCTGGTTATTACAACCGGTAATTTCCTTATTTAAACCTGAAACACGCACTGATGCGCTGATTTTAGTTGCATGAGATGAGATGGAGATCTAGACCAAGTGGTCCGAGGCAGCATTGCTGAACCAAGGCAATGATACCTCGGAAATAGAATTTTAAATTTGATGAATGATTGTCGCTTCCAATCTCCTCGCCTCTTAACTGCGTTTGGGAAATCACGAACCCGTGTGTCACTTTTTATTTACAAAATTGTTTCAATTTGGAGTACTTGCGCTCAGTTATAGATGGCCGGGACGATCGAGATGATCCCGTCGCATAGATTAGACCATACCGCAATTCGAATAACCGTCTGTGCAACGACGGAAGTCGAATCGGGAGTAGCCTCACATAACCGTATCGACCGCGAAACTTAATCACGGACAAACCTTTGCCCATTCAAGTCGGCCACGAAACCTGCCGATCTCAATCGTCGCGCCAAATAGCGGCCCGTGCGGAGGCAGTGCTATTGCACTTAATCTCGAAATGGCTTGACTTGCGAATCAAGGTTGCGCATCACAACTCACAACAGGGACCCTGCAGCGGTTCCTGGGACCTGTGACCCTTAATTTCAGACCTGGTAAATTCAGCGTCAATGTTGAGCCTGTTGGCCGGGTTCGTTTCCGGTTTACGCTGAGGCCAAATTTTGAGGACAAACAATGCGAAGTATGCATTGACAAATGTCGGCCCAATTCCGCGGGTCCTTGTCCCCAAGTCGAGTCTTCAATTTCTTGATATTTCATCTGTATCGGTAATTTCGGCAAGCCTGCCGCGACAGAGTGCCAGATTTAATTTCCCACTGTATAATGCAATCTGAGGCTGGTGGCCCAGTGGAATCTCGCTGCAAACCAAGGATAACGAAAAAGGTTATCTGTACGCCAATTAGGCTTTCCAAACATTGAACAAAGGAATAAAAGCGTTTTTTGAGGGTCGTGACCTTTTCATTGGATGGGGCTTATCAAAATAAACGAAGTAGAGTAAAATATTTGCGGGGGGCTGCATATTGTGACGCAAAGGCCGCGAAGTCCCTGCGCGCACCTAGTAACATCTGATCGCTTCGGCAATAAAGTTGGACTAAAATGGCGGTGTCTCCTCTCCAATCACTCTTCGCAAATAAGAAGCGCAGAGCAAGGATTCCGGTCGCTGTCATTTGACTTGTCCTATCTTCTCGACCCGGGACCGTAATGAGGTCTACTACCGCGGCCGAAGCTAATTAATTCCCGGTAAGTGTGCGTGGTCAAATCTGCAGCTGCAACCGCAGCTACCACCTGACTCCTAACCGACTGAACAGGAAGGATCGGCAGAGAGCCTCGCTCAACCTGCAGCGCGCTACTTGGGATGGCATCTAATTGAGGTTTGTGTAACATTCGCAGCCCAAGTCTTCGGGTTGATTTGATTATACGGGAGTGGATTTCGGAGGAGATTAGTAAGGCGTCTGTTACTCACTCGGCGGATTAATTGACTTGGTCCGAACTCAACGGCCCGGGGAGTATTTCGCGCATCAGAGGACACGACAAAGACACAACACAGAGAATTAACGGACGTCCAAAAGGGGAAATCATTGCCCTCACTCATCACAATAGAGCAGCACAAATTGGCACTGAATTCCAATTCGATCATCCTCATTCAATCAATCGTCCAGTGCGAAACACCCCCCACACCAATCCCTCTCACATCGTCTCTGTTGCTGCGGTATTTCTTCCAGCAGATGACGATTACGAGCCCATTTCTTGCAACCCTGGATGGGCATCCTCGATTTGTCGCTTCTCTGGCAGGTAATCCATCGTACAAGCTGACTGCAGAAACGCAGTGTGAGTTTCTAGAACGATTACGACGACGCTGCCCGCAGGAATAGCAACTCATGCCAATTCATTTTAGCCTTCTCACGGCAGGGGCCAGAGTTTGTGCAGTTCAAAATGCCGGAACCTCGGGACTGGTGGTCCGCAACCGACAACATTCCGGGGCTCGAAGAGTCATGGTTGCGAACCGTGTCTTTTCTGTCACTGAGCAAGTGTATCATCCTACAACACTTGCTATTGGTACGATTGTTGAAAGGTTTCCCGATATTGATTTCGCTCTTGTCAAGCTTGATGAGCATGTCGACTATCACGATGTCACGTACACGAAACTTCGACGCTCCGAGTGCCAAGAAACTCGTCACCCGTCAATATGTGGGAGTCAAACGACAAGACTAGTTCTTCCTTGATTCGCTAACTACTAGATTGGTCCCATTTCTTTGGGTGGGAGTTCGAGTGGGGCTCAAGGATGAGCGACCGGGTCAAAAATATCACGGTTTGCAGTATCATCAATAACTTATTGGTTTTGGACGTCGGACAATTGGCGAAGGAATCGGTGAAGCTCCCTTGGTTCACGATGACTACAATGCTGGCCGGGAATCAGAGGGAGTTGTCCTTGGAGGATTCCACGGGAATGATCTGATCAGGATGTCATCGGAACTCTATCTGTTGATGATATGGATGACATCGTGACAGCAGGATGGGAGGTCGATACTTCAGAAGCTTAGAATTTCTCTTAATGCACTCTCTCACATTTTGTTACTCACTCAGTCTAAAACCGGGAGAAGGGAGTGAATTCGGATAATTGTAGATCCTTTAACGCGTTTAGCAACTTGCAATTAACTCCGCCGGACCAAAGGATACCATACGAGTCCGTAAGGCCTCCATGATCTGTGATTGCGCAGCCTAAGATTGGCCAATTTCCGTTCCCCCAATTTCAGCAGATTTGGCTTGAGCCAAAAGCTGCCCCTGTAATGCTTAAATTGAACCTGCCAATAATTTCCCCTACGTTAGTAAGACGAAGCTCTTCCGTAAACCAATCAACAGCAGCGCTTTGGCCGTTTTTGATCGTCGGCGTGCATGATGAAATCCGCCGAGTCTGAGCCAATCGTGTCCTTGCAAATTTGGAAAAAGGAGAGCTGCACGCTCCAAAACGCGTGTCATTGTGTGTCTCGGACGTGGTTATGCTTAGCCAAGCGTGCATGTCACAGCATGCGAATTCGGCAATT
>Ga0182024_10015289_pt1 | contig 14722 bp, 5 predicted proteins | sample P32metaG_FD_120480 | JGI IMG/M metagenome (GOLD analysis project Ga0182024, IMG submission 120480) | Permafrost microbial communities from Stordalen Mire, Sweden - P3-2 metaG (Illumina Assembly) | ecosystem: Environmental > Terrestrial > Soil > Wetlands > Permafrost | place: Sweden: Stordalen... | reverse complement strand
GTCGCCTTGCGCAACGCGCAAATGTACAAGGAAGTCCCTTTTATCTCCATCCTCGAACCCGTCTTGGAACGCAAACGCAAATTTATGGCCATGGAGAAAAGACGGCGCACCCTGATTCTCACCGCCGTGGCCGCCGCGGTAATCTTCCTGGCAATTTTCCCGTTGCCGCTGCGTGTCGATGGCGATGCCGTCGTCGCTCCCGCTCATCGCGCTCAAGTGCAACCGGAAATCGAAGGCGTTATTGGAAAAGTTTACGTCCACGAGGGCGAACCCGTCTCGCGTGGCCAGGTCCTTGCCGATATGGAAGCGTGGGACTACCGTTCCGCTCTCGCGGAAGCCGAATCCAAATATCAGACCGCCATTTTGCAAGTGAACCATTCCCTCGCTGGCAATGACACCGGTGAAGCCGGCGTGGAGCGCGTCCAGGCCGACTATTGGAAAAGTGAAGTCGATCGCGCGAAGGAATTGCTCGATCGCACCCAACTCCGCGCTCCCATCGATGGCGTCGTCTCCACGCCGCACATTGAAAACGCCGCAGGACGCAGGCTCCAGCATGGCGACACATTTGCGGAAATCATGGATAACTCTGAGGCCATCGTGGATGTGGCCGTCGACGATGTCGACGCCGGCCTCGTTCGTCCAGGATTAACCGCCGTAATGAAGTTAAACAGCTATGCCACCAGAACATTTCGTGGAAAGGTCACGATCGTCAGCCCCAAAGCCGAGATGGAGCATGACGAGCGCGTCTTCTTCGCGCGCGTAGCCTTGCCAAATCCAACTGGCGCCCTCCGTACCGGAATGGAGGGTCGCGGAAAAGTAACCGTTGGATGGTATCCCGCAGGATACGTTTTATTTCGCAAGCCGGTGTTGTGGGCCTACTCTCGATTGTGGTCCTGGTTCGGATGGTAGTCATGAACGGGAGAAGACACAAAATGCGAAACGCCTGGGCGGCTCCCTTCTTGGCTGCACTCTTAGCACTCACCGGCTGCGGTGGCGGCGAAAAGGACACAACCATCGCGGCCACCGCCCCCGCTCACACCTCCACAACTCCCGCCGCCGCGCCGGCTAACTCTGCTCCGGCGGCCCAACCGGCGGCCGTGGAAAACGAAAATTTCGTAAATGTATCTGGGCCACTCATCGTGGAACACCAGGTCGACGTCACCGCACAAAAAGAAGGCACGCTCTCAAAAATCAAAACCGAGGCTGGCGCTCGCGTCAAGGCTGGTGCGCTGCTCGCCCAACTGGACGACCGACAGATCGTCGCCAATCTCGAAGCTGGCCGTGCTAAGTCTCGCAGCATCGAGAACGATCTGAGAAATTGGCAGGCCGAAGTGCAGGTCGTCAAAGCCGACCTGGTACGCGCGCAAAGACTGTACGACGACGGCCTGATCCCCCAGGACCAGTTACAACACGCACAATTCAAAGTCGAATCGGAGCAGTGGGATATCAAGCGCGTCAGTGAAATGCTCAATACCGCTCGCCAGGAAGAGCGCTCTCTCGAATTGGAGCTCGAAAAAACACGCATCACCGCGCCCTTCGATTGCCTGGTAGCGCGTCGCTATGCGCGCGAAGGCCAGAGTGTAAACCGCGGCGACAAACTTTTCTGGGTAACCGCTGAATCTCCGCTGCTCCTCAGATTCACGCTGCCCGAAAAATTCCTCGGCCACATAAAAACCGGCCAGCAACTGGAGCTCACCTCTCCCGACGCTCCTAAGGAACAGCACTCCGCAAAAATAAAAGAAGTCAGCTCCGTAATTGATCCCTCCAGCGGAACATTCGACGTCCTCGCCGAAGTCTCCGGAGCACGCGGATCCCTGCGCCCCGGCATGACCGCTACCGCCCGCCTGCAAATCCCGCAATGAACATCACCGAAGCGCTGAACGTTGCCCTCCCCGAAATTCCCGCTCGCACCCTCGCGCAACGTTACCCCCGCATTGATCCAGGCGCGACCTTCAAGGAACACGTGGAAGACGGTCAAAAAGTCGTTCGCGTCTATCTTCCTAGCGAAAAAATTATGTTCCGCTTCCCCATCGCCAATTGGCCGCTCATTCAGCTATTTGACGGCAAGCGGTCCTATGAAGAAATCGCCGCCATTCATTCGGCGCAAAGTGGCGTCGAATACAGCGCCGAGGAAGTGCATCAGTACGCCGATGAATTAGAATCCGAGAATTTCTGGTACCGCACGCCGCAGGAAAAAAATATCCTCGAGCTGCAAAAGGGCAGCGAAGAGCGTCAGAAGAAGCTGAAGGCTAAGAGCCGGTACGGTGATATTTCTCTCATTCTCTTTCCCGCTTTTAATCCAGACCGCTTCTTGACTTGGTTTTATAACCGCACTAGGTACTTCTACACCGCGTGGTTTACCGTCCTCACCCTCTTGGTTTTTGCTTTCATGACTTGGGTGACCATCACCCATTGGAGCGAGATCGGCAGTGATACGTTTGAATTTTATAATTTTGCGCACAAGACCTGGGGCGACCTGGCGCTCTTCTACTTTCTCGCCATCGTCATTCTTGCCTGCCATGAATTTGGTCACGCTCACGCCTGCAAACACTATGGCGGGCGCGTTCCGGCTATGGGTTTTGCTCTGATCTACCTGACGCCGGCCTTTTATACCGACACTACCGAAGGGCACGTCAAAGCCTCGCGCTATCAGCGTCTGATTATTTCCGTCGCCGGCGTCTGGGCCGAGTTGATGATTTGCGCCATTGCCACTCCCATCTGGTGGGGCACTCCTCCCGATACGCCACTTCACATTGCTGCCTATGACGTCATCTTGATAACCGGCATATCCTCCGCGCTCATCAATTGGAATCCCTTGATGAAGCTGGACGGCTACCACATGCTTTGCGAGATCATCGGCATCTCCGATCTCAAAGAAGCCTCCACCGCTTACGTCGCCTCCTGGGTAAAAAAATACGTTTGGCGTCTGCCCGTAGAAGTTCCCTACGTCCCCAAAAAGCGCCGCCCGGCCTACGTGGTTTACGCGCTCCTGTCCGGGGCGTATAGCTACTCGATCTTGTATCTCGTCGCCGGCTTCGTCGGAAACGTCTTTCGGAATTTCAATCCGGAGTGGTCCTTCATTCCAGAATTGCTCACTGCTGTTCTGATTTTTCGCTCCAGAATTCGTACTTTGGTGAACTTTATGAAATTTGTCTATCTCGATAAAAAAGATCGCGTGCGCGCCTGGTTCACTCCCCGGCGCACTCTCGCCGTCACCGCCATTGCGCTGGTGCTGCTCGTTCTCCCCGTGTGGCGTGAATCCGTCACTGGCCGGTTTGTGCTCGAGCCTGCCAACCGCGCCGTCGTTCGCGCGGTCACTCCCGGAACCATCACCGCGGTGTACGCCCAGGAAGGTGCCAGCATTAGTGCTGGAACAACTTTGATGGAACTGCGCAATATTTCGCTGCAATCGAAACTGGCCCTCAGCCAAGCCAGCTATCAGATAGCCGCCGAAAGAGCCAACTCCGCTGTCTTGCATTTCCAAAACGTCGGCGCTTTGCAACATCAGAAAGATCTTCTGCAAGCCCAGACAGCCGGGCTGACCGCGCAGGCTGCCAAACTCGACCTCACCAGCCCCGTCGCCGGAACGGTAATTACTCCGAGGATCGAAGATCAATTAGGAAGTTATGTTACGGAAGGCACAGAACTGGCGGAAATTGCCGACCTTAGCTCTATGCGCGCTCGCATCTACGTGTCGGAATACGAAATGTCCAAATTTCGGGTGGGTTCGAGCGCCCGCATAGAGGTCGAGGGTGCCATGAGAAAGTGGAGCGCCAATGTTACCGGCATCTCCATGACTTCTTCTGAAATTGATCCCGTGCTCGCGGACCGCGCCCAATATAAAGGTCTGAATCCGCCGATGTTTTACGTCGTGGATTTGCGCATTCAAAATCACGACGGGCGTTTAAAGCCGGGAATGGCGGGCTTGGCGAGGTTGTACGGGCGTCGCGTGAGCACTGCGCAATATCTTTGGATGGCTGTCAGCAATTTCTTCGGCCGTAAAGTCTGGTAGCACGAAGCAGCTCTGAAAAGAAAAAAAGAGAGGCTGCCTGGTTGGGATGGCAGCCTCTCTTCATCAAAAACTTACTGCTAAACTTGCAGTTACTTGGAGAACTTGCTGCCCAGGTTCGATTTGCCACCCAAGTTGCTCTTCCCACCCAGGTTCGACTTGCCACCCAAGTTGCTCTTTCCGCCCAGATTGCTCTTGCCACCCAGGTTCGATTTTCCGCCCAGGTTGCTCTTCCCACCGAGGTTGCTCTTGCCGCCTAGGTTGGAGTGGCGCACGCCCAGATCGGACCGCTTGCCCATATTAATGGTCGTCTCAGCCTTCGGGGCTTCGCCTTCCGTGGCCGCCGCGACATTGGCCTTCTTGGTGGTCTTCAAAGCGCTGATCAATGATTTCTTTTCGATAGACATTCTGGGCTCCTTAATCTCTTTTGGACTTCGTCTTTTAACTTCCGTTCGACGCCATACCTTAATGCAGCTTGCGTGCCAAAACTTCACCCGCCATCGCTGTAGAACCGGGCTGTTTAGACTCAACAACTTACGTCCGCACAGGCCGCAACGAAGCTCGCTGACTGCGTTGAAAAACTAGCCGATGGTTAAATTTTAACCACCTTGGGGTTAATTTTTAACCTTCCTGAAGCTTTAGTTTCCGGCATAGGTACTTCATGCGTTGCGGATCCATCCGCAAAAGCGCCGCCGCCGCCGACTTTTTCCCCCCGCTGCGCCGCAACGCTGCCTTCAAATACGCCACCTCGATCCGCTCCATTTCGGCGTCAAAATCCACGCCCTGTTCAGGAATTAGTATGGCCTCCTGGCTCGCCGTGCTGGCATAAAGCAGCGCCTGCGGCAAGTGTTCCGCGGTAATCGTGGAACTGTTATTCATAATCACCAGCCGCTGGATTACATTTTCCAGTTCGCGCACATTTCCCGGCCACGGATAATCCTCCAGGATGCCGATGACGTCGTGCTGCATGCTCTTTAGCGACTTTTTCGCCGCCGCGCAAAACACGCGCAGAAAATGATCTACCAGCAGCGGCAAGTCTCCTTCGCGGTCGCGCAGCGGAGGAACAAAAATCGGAACGACGTTGATGCGGTAATACAGGTCTTCGCGAAAACGCCCTTGGTGCACAATTTCTTCCAGATCATCGTTGGTTGCGCAGATCAAACGAAAATCAATTTTGCGCGTTGACCGCGCGCCCAGGCGCTGCACGCTGTGCTCCTGCAATGCGCGCAACAGTTTGCTTTGCAGACTTGGAGTCAGTGTCGTGATTTCATCCAGGAACAGCGTCCCGGTATGCGCGGTCTCGATCAGCCCCGGCTTGGCGGAATCCGCACCGGTAAATGCGCCTTTCTCGTACCCGAATAATTCCGATTCCATCAGCGTATCCGGCAACGCCGAACAATTCAGGCATACAAAAGGTTTGTCCGCACGGCTGCCGCTTTGCACGATAGCCTGGGCGATTAGTTCTTTTCCCGTCCCGCTCTCCCCGCGCAGCACCACCGTGGTGTTACTGTCCGCCACCGCCTGGATGGTCTGATACAACTTTTGCATCGCGTTGCTGCCGCCGATCATGTTGCAGAATGCCGAGCGGCTTTCCACTTGTTCCACCAGCCGCCGTCCTTCCAGCTCCAGCGCGCGCTTTTCTACCGCGCGCGTAAGCACCAGCGAAAGCTCGGCGGGATTCGGAGGCGAAAGGAAAAATTCGTCGGCGCCCGCGCGGCTGGCCATCACCGGAATGCTGCGTTGATTGGAACTGGATATCGCCACCAGCACGATATCCTCACGCAGCGCGCGAATTTCCTGCAGCACTTCGATGCCGTCCTTGGCGCCCGCGCCGATGCTGTCGAGATCAAAAATCATGGCCCGCAATTCCGGGTCATCCACAAAACTCTTGATCAGGTTTTCCTTTTCCGCTTTGACGACGCGAAACTCTTCATCCAGCGCATTTACCACGTTGGAAAAGGCAGCATCGTCCACAGTGACGACGGCGACCAGGAGTCGAGGCGCGCCAGCCGCCTCTTTTTCGGCATGAGAGGACATATTGCGGTACGTGGATTATAGGGGAGGAAAAGAAAGCTTTGAAAGAAAATGCCGAACGGACCTATCGAAAAATGATGCAGTTATGCTATGGCCGCCGCCCAACGAACCTTCCCGGCTTGCTTGATTTTCATGCTATAGACTACATAATCGGCCATCAGTCCGGACTACCAATTATGGTTTGTCCACAATGCAATTACACCAACTCGGATGAGTCTGCCGCGTGCGTGAAGTGCGCCACGCCTCTGCCCCCCAGCGACCATACCATCGCGCCTGACCACACGCTTGCGCCTGATCACACCCTGGCGCCCGATCACACGCTCGGCTCCAGCGCACAAGGCTGGTCGATCCCCGCACAAGACGGCATCGTCACCGCCGGCGCTCCCAAACCTCTCGGTCCCGGCACACTGCTCGGTGAACGCTACGAAATTATCCGCCTGCTAGGGCAAGGCGGCATGGGTGCGGTTTATCACGCGCATGATCGCGAACTGGAGCGCCAGGTCGCGCTCAAAGTCATTCGCAGCGACATGGCCGCGAATCCCGAAATTCTGAAACGCTTCAAGCAGGAATTGATTCTCGCGCGGCAGATCACGCACAAAAACGTCATTCGTATTTTCGACCTGGGCCAAGCCGACGGCATCAAGTTCATCACCATGGAGTACATCGAAGGTGAGGACTTGCAAAGTTTGCTGCGCCGCAAGAAAAAACTCGAACCCGCGGAAGCCGCCACCATCATGGCGCAGGTTTGCCGCGCGCTCGAAGCCGCGCACTCTGAAGGAGTCATTCATCGCGATTTAAAACCGCAAAACATCATGCTGGATAAAACCGGACGCGTGTACGTGATGGATTTCGGCATCGCGCGTTCGCTGGTCACCAAAGGCATGACGCAAACGGGAGCTCTGATCGGCACGCCGGACTACATGTCGCCGGAACAAGCCAAAGGTCTCACGCTCGACGTGCGCTCCGATCTTTTTACCGTCGGAATCATTTTTTACGAAGTGCTCAGCGGCCAGTCTCCATTTGAAGCCGACACCACCATGGGCAAGTTGTGGAAGCGCACCAGCGAGCCGGCGCGGCCCATCAGCGAGTTGGACAAAACCATTCCGCAGCCGCTGGTGAACATCGTGTCGCGCTGCCTTGAAATCGATCCCACCAAGCGCTTCGCCACCGCACAGGAAATCGTGCAGCAAATCGAATTGTGGCAAGGACCGGACGCCGCCACGCACGTGATCTACACCGGTCACGGAAAATTGCCACCCTACGCAAAATGGGTCGGGGTTGGAATTTTTCTGGTGGCCATCGCCGCAGGGTTTGGTCTGCGCTCGAAATTTATTCCCAACCCGGCGGCTACCACGCACGCACCGGTCAGCCTGCTGATCGCCGATTTCGACAACAAAGCCGGCGACGCCGTTTTTGACGGCACGCTCGAACCCATGCTCGGCATCGCTCTGGAAGGCGCTCCTTTCATTTCTTCCTTCAATCGCGGGCAGGCCAAAAAAATAGCGCGCTTGCCGCCCGGCTCCACGCAAATGGACGGCAAGGCCGCGCAACTGGTAGCCGTGCGCGAAGGCGTCAACGTGGTGGTCACCGGCTCCATCGTGCAGGACGGCGGACACTACAAAGTTTCCGTCGAAGCTGTCGATCCCACCACGGGCAAGGTCATCGACAAAGCCGAGCGCGAAGCCGCTAACAAGCAAGACGTTCTTGCCGCCGCGGGCCAGCTTGCCGAAACTCTGCGCAAAGGTCTGGGCGACACGGAACCGGAGTCGGTGCAAAAAGCCGCCGCGGAAACATTCAGCGCCGGGTCGCTGGAAGCGGCGCACGCTTATGCGGTGGCGCAAGATTTGCAAATGGCCGGGAAGTGGGATGACGCATTGAAGTCCTACTCCAAGGCCGTGGAACTGGATCCGGATCTCGGCCGCGCTTACGCAGGCATGGCGGTGATGTCCGCAAATCTCGGCAAAAACGACGACGCCGTGAAATATTACAAGCTGGCGCTGGCGCGCATTGATCGCATGACCGATCGCGAAAAATATCGTACGCGCAGCGGCTACTACCTGGTCACGCGAAATCAGGCCAAAGCCATCGAAGAATTATCCGCGCTGGTCAGCCAGTTTCCCGCCGACACCGCCGGACACGCCAATCTTGCGCTGGCATATTTTTATGCCCGGGACATGAGCAAAGCGCTCGCAGAACAGAAACGCGAGCTGGCGCTGACTCCGCACAGTATTCTGCAACAAAGCAATTTCGCGATGTACGCCTTGTATGCGGGCGATTTCGACACCGCACTTAAGCAAGCGCAAGCCATCCTACTGGAAAATCCGAATTTCGAAGAAGCGCTGCGCACTTCGGCAATCGCGCAACTGGCTCTTGGCCATAATGACGAGGCCAAAACCGCGTATTTGAAATTGCAGGCCGTGGATGCGCGCGGAGCCTCCATCGCCGGGAACGGACTCGGCGATCTGGCGCTGTACGAAGGACAACTCGCCGACGCCACGGCACTGCTGGGAAAAGACATCCCCACCGACATTGCCGCGAAAGACGCGGACTCCGCTGCAAACAAAATGGTGATGCTGGGACTTGCGGAAGCGTCGCTGGGAAAAACGCCTGACGCGCTTGCGCAGGCCACCAAGGCAACCTCGACCAGCAAAGACCCCGGGGTTCTTTATCGCGCCGCGCAAATTTATCTGGCGGCGGGCCAGGAAGCGAAGGCTTTGCAGGCAGTCGCTCCGCTTTCGCAGCACCTGGAGACCGAGCCGCAAATTTACGTCAAATTAATTGCGGGCGAAGCGCAGCTTAAAAAGGGGAATGCTCGCGACGCGCTCAACGCTTTTCAGGAAGCGCAAAAGCTGGCGGACACCTGGCTTGGACACTTTGACATGGGCCTCGCGTATCTGGCGGCTTCGACGTATCCGGAAGCTTCCTCGGAGTTCGATGTGTGCCTGAAGCGGCGCGGCGAAGCCACCTCTGTATTTCTCGACGACGTCCCCAGCTATCACCTGCTTCCCGCGGTTTACTACTATCAAGGCCGGGCACGTGAAGGGTTGAACAGTCCTGGAGCCGCGGAATCTTATAAAACGTTCCTGGCACTCAAAGAAAAGGGCGCCGGTGATCCGCTGGTCGCGGATGCCACCAAGCGGCTGGCTGCCGCCAAGTAACCTCACCGATTTGAAGTCTCCTGCCAGCATTTTCGAAAACTGATCCTAGTTGCAGAAAGCGAACAGGTTAAAAAACTCTGCGCGACACCCTACGTTTTTTCGCAAAGAGTTCATAAAATGATCATGGGCAAAAACTTAGTGTAAGAAGCAGCGCAGAAATAGTTCATAAGTTGTTGAAAACAAAACACGCGATTTCTAAGAAATTTTCAAAAGTTCACATTTGTATGAACACAAAGAAGTAACATCCGATTTCGCGAAAATGGAGCGGGGTGGCGAATCTTCGCGTGTTACTAAGTGTTGCGACGCGATTGGGAAGCTCGATTAAGGCCGAAATTATATCGGTATTTTACTACAGTTATACGATACCTAGAAGATATAAACGAATGGTTCGCTCGATCGCGAGACTTACGTCTCCGAGAAAGAACGCTAACTCGACAGGCCGGTGGGCGGTGCCGGAATGAACCGGCCGGTGGCAGGGTTATAAGATTACGCGCCAAGACTCAAAGACGGTCACTGGATGGTGATGGTGAATTGCTCATAGTAGACCTGCGGCGGACTGGAACTGTCGGATGCGGTTATCGTAAACATGTAGGTTCCAGCAGTCGTGGGGGTACCGCTCAGAGCCCCAGTCGAAACTACGTTCAGGCCAGGTGGCAATGAGCCATATGCAAACGAATAGGTGTATGGGGAAATCCCGCCACCGGAGGTGATGGGTTGCGAATAGGGCGTATTCGCGGTGCCGTTAGGCAGGGTATTCGACGTCGTTCCGTAGAAAAGAGGAACGATGCGGATAGATAACGCCTGCGAGGTAGAGGACGACGGCGGACCGGCGCTAACGGCCTGAATGGTGAAATTAAAGGTTTGAGGAGCGTCGGTAACGTTGCTGGCGGAGATGACGCCCGTAGCACTGTTCAAGGTCATGCTCGATGGCAGCGCTCCGGAGGTGACGGAGTAGGTGGTCGCGCCACCCGCGCCGCCGGTAGTCGCCACCGACGTGGAGTAACCCACGTTGGAGGTTCCTGGAGGCGCGCCATTCTGCGTGGGCGCGTCTGGCAAGCTGGTGGTCGTAATCTGAATGGGAGTAGCGACGTTAAAGACCAACACGGTCGATGTGGATTGTGGCGGATTGCTACTATCCGAAACCTGAACAGTGATGTTGGTTGAACCTGCCGGCGGTACGGGACTTCCGCTGAGAACACCGCTCTGGCTCAATGTCATGCCTTCTGGGAGATTCGGCGAACTCCAAGAAAGTGGGCCAACGCCACCTTGCTCCTCAAGGAATTGGGTATAGGGTGAATTGGTCAGTGCGGTGGGAAGCGGACTGGGTGTGGTCACCTGTATTCCGCTCGGGGGATCCGGGAAATACAACTCGGAGAGTGCAATGGTGGCGCCGTTAGCGTAGCCACCAGGCACCAGCACAGTTCCATTGTTTAGCGGGATTACAGGAAAACCCGATCGGGCCGAGATCATTGGTGGAATGATGGTAAACACCCCGGTAGCAGGGTTAAAGAGCTGTGCCTGACTGGTCTGTCCCGCGGCAGTTCCACCCGCTACCAAGACTTGTCCATTCGGAAGAACAGTCCCGCTGGGGCCGACCGTCGGAGTCATACTTCCAGTAAATGTAAATGTTCCTGCTGAGGGGTCGTAAAGTTCGGCGCTCCCTTCCGCCGTATTGGAGGCATTGGACCCGGCGGCCACGAGAACTTGGCCATTCGGCAGCAATGTCGCAAAGTGTTGTGTGCGTGCGACGTTGAGGGAACCGGTTGCGGTGAACGTGTTGGTCGCCGGATTAAACAATTCGGCAGTGGCAATCTGCTGCTCGACTTCTCCGCCTCCTTGATAGGGGACCAACATCTGGCCGCCGGCGAGCAGAACCTGTCCATTGGGAAGCAATGTCGCGGTAGCGCCGACTTGAATACTGGTCATCGTGATCGGAGACGAGAAAGTGCCATCCGCGGCATGGTAGATCTCGGCGGTCTGGTGATCATTTCCAAACGAGGACGAGCCTCCAGCGATGAGTACATCGCCATTGGCAAGTAGGGTGGCGCTATGGCCATACCTCGGAACCGACATCTGGTAAGCGCCAGTGGTGAATGTACCGATGGAGGGATTGAATAACTCTACTGTCGCGGTACCGTTTCCGTTATCGTCCGCAATTCCACCCGCAAGCAGAACACTTCCTGCGTTGGGCCCGCTGGTGAGGAGCGTTGCCGTAAAGGCCGCACGGGGACTTTGCATGTTGTGGGCCGTTAGCGCGAAGCCAACGCCAGGAGTGTAAATTTCTGCAGTGTTGAGCGGATTTCCATTCGATCCGCCTCCGCCAGCGACAAGTACCGTACCGTTGGGAAACTCAACGGCGGCATGGTCGCTCCGCACGGCATTCAAAGGGTTGGTGGCGCAGAAGCCCGGGGCGTTGAACGCCGAGGAGGTTGCGGTCGCGGAAGGTGCGGTAGAGGTGGCCGTCAAGGTGTACCCAACTCCACCCTGATTAACAAACACGTTGTTAAACGTGGCATTGCCGTTGGAGTCGGTACTAACGCTGGGGTTGCCCGAAAGCGCCGCCGAACTGCACGCCGCGTTGGCAAAAGTGAGAGAGACAGTTGCGCCGCTGATGGGCGCGCCGCCCTGCGTGAGCTGGGCCACAAAGGTGGGGATTACCTGATTGGTTGTTTCGTTGCCCGGCTCCGTTGTGAAATTCAAGACGTACGGCGCGGCTGGATTGATGGTAACGGTAAACTGTTCAATGTAGGACTGGGGTGGAACAGAGCTGTCCAGCACCTTTACCGAGAACATGTCTGAAGTTACGGGCTGGGTAGGAGTTCCGCTAATCTGTCCGGTGGTCGCGTTCAACGAGGAGACGTTTAACCCTGCTGGAGGATTGCCGGAATATAGACTGTAGCTATAAGGTGGCACGCCACCGGCGGAAGTGATGTTTTGCGCGTAAGGAACATTCACGGTGCCGGCCGGCAACTGGTTCGGCGTAGTCGCCGTGAAATACGGGACCACAGTGATGCTCAACGGTTGAGTGGCAGTGCTGGAAGGCGGCCCGGCATTCACGGCTTGTACGGTGAAGTTGTAGGTTTGCGCCGCATCCGTGACGGCAGTTGAGGTGAGCGCTCCGGTCGCGGCGTTCAGAGCGATCGTGGAGGGCAATGCGCCGGAAATAATCGAGAAAGTCGTGGTGCCGCTGCCCCCGCTAGTCTGAAGCTGCCCACTATATGGGAGCGCGGGCGAACCGGAATCGGTGTAGGCATTCGGCAAAGTGGCGGTAGTGATGACCAGCGGCGCGGCGACGTTCACGGTCGGATGCGTCACGGTGCTTTTCGCGGGCGAGCTGCTGTCCGTGATCGTCACGATTAATGGGAATGATCCGGTCACCGTGGGCGTGCCGGAAATCAGCCCATTGGTGCTGTTGAAGAGGGTGCCCGCCGGGAGAGAACCAGGTCCGCTCTGCAAAGACCAGGTGAGCGGACCGACGCCTCCCTGCTCCTGAAGGAACTGATAGTTAAGCTTGTTCTCCAGCAACGTGACGGCAGAGCCAGGCGTAGTCAGCGTCAGGGGCGCCTGCGTGGAGGTGCTGTAGAAGCGCTCCGCGCTTGACTGCGGAGTGTTGCCACCGAATCCTCCTGCCGTTAGCGCGGTGCCATCGTTCAATATCGTGGCAGTGCTCTCCCAGCGGTTTTGCGACATGCTGCCGGTGTTGGAGAACGTGCCGGAAACGGGGTTATAAATCTCCGCGCTCGTGAGGATGTCCGGATTAACGGACACGTCGAAGCCTCCGGCAACCATGACGGTGCCGTCGGTCAAAAGCGTCGCGGTATGAAAACCGCGCGCATGATTGAGATTGCCGGTGAAGGAGAACGTGCCGGCCACGGGATCGTATAGCTCCGCCGTGTTGATTCCGGTGGTGCCGGAAATCAGTCCTCCGGCGATCAGAACCTTTCCGTTGCTTAAAAGTGTGGCACTAGGGGTTTGCCGCGCGGTGTTGAGGCTGCCGGTAACGGTAAAGGTTTTGGCGACGGGATCGTAAATTTCGGCGCTGGCATCCAGACCGGTGGCAATCAATACCTTGCCGTTGGCGAGCAGGGTAGCGGTGTGGTCAATGCGGGAGTCATTCATAGGCCCGACGCTGGTAAATGTTTGCGACGCCGGGTTATAGATCTCCGCGGTGTTGAGGACAGCGCTGTTGTAGAACCCACCGGTGATCAGCACGGTGCCATCGGCGAGCAAGGTGGCGGTGTGCTGACTGCGGGGGGAAACTGGATTATTGGTGGTGTTCGTAAATGTTCCGTTTGCAGGATTAAAGATTTCCGCTGTGGCTACCCACCCGGCGGTATTCCGCCCGCCTACGATCAGTACGGTTCCGTCATTGAGCAGAGTAGCGGTGTGCGAATAGCGGGGGCTGATCATGCCGGTCGTGCTGCTGAACGCTCCGGTAGAGGGGATATACATATCGGCGGTATTGGTAGGCGCGGAAGCGGAATTTTGTCCTCCCGCGACGAGTACGTTTCCGCCTGGCAGTAGCGTGGAGGTCAGGCTGTCTCGCGCCACACTGAGGTTGCCGGTGGGGCAGAATCCGTTCACGGTGAACGCATTGGAAACGCCCTTGACGGTGGGCGCGCTGGCTACAAAGGCCTGCAAGGTGTAGCCGAGCTGTCCGCGGTCGACGGTCAGATCCGGGAAGCTGGCGATGCCGGTGGCGCCGGTCGTTTGCGTGAGCGTGCCGCCCAGGACGGCCGCGGAACATGGCGGGGTGCCGTTGAAAGACATGGTGACCATCACGTTGGGAACTACTGCGTGGGTGCTGTCGAATACCTGCACGGTTACGGGGCTGCCGGAAATAAACTGACCGCCGGTAGAATTTGCGGGCTGCGCGACAAACGCGATGCTGCCGATGTTTGGCCCAGCGGCAACCACGTTGATGCTATACGGCTGCGTAGTAACCTGCGGCGGATTGGAGCTGTCGGTCGCTTTAACAGTGAAGTTCGCAATCCCTGTTCCGGTGGGAGTGCCGGTGATCGCACCATTGTTAAAGTTCAGCCCGGCGGGAACTGATCCGCTGGCCAACGTCAAAGTGACGGGTGCGAGTCCGCCGATGGGCACGATGGTGTTGCTGTATGCGGTGTTTTGGGTCGCTCCCGGCAAAGCTCCGCCGGCCAAAACCAGTGGCGCTACCACGTGAATAGTAAACGCCTGCGTGGTGGTGTGCTGCGGGAACTGCGTGCCGATGGCGGCGTCTTTGACTTGAATCGAAAATGTGTAGGTGCCGGTGACCGTGGGGATTCCGGTGATCGTGCCGGTGGTGGGATTTAAGGTCAGTCCGCCCGGCAAGGCGCCCGAGGAAACGCTGAAGGTGTGTGATGGCGAAGGATTTCCACCCTGAACGCCGACGGTGGCACTGTAGGCATGGGTAGAAACGTCGTCCGGCAATGCAGCGTTGGTGATGATCAGCGGCGGAACGGTGACCGGCGGAAGCGTGGTGGTTCCTGGATTCGATAAAGCGGTGGTGGTGTTTACGGCG
>Ga0182024_10015288_pt1 | contig 14722 bp, 10 predicted proteins | sample P32metaG_FD_120480 | JGI IMG/M metagenome (GOLD analysis project Ga0182024, IMG submission 120480) | Permafrost microbial communities from Stordalen Mire, Sweden - P3-2 metaG (Illumina Assembly) | ecosystem: Environmental > Terrestrial > Soil > Wetlands > Permafrost | place: Sweden: Stordalen... | reverse complement strand
TTCCCCTTCCTGCTTGCGCTCTTCATGCTGCCGAAACTGGCGATTGTCTACAACCAGGTGACGCTGCCCTTGCAACTGCTCGCCAGCCGGCTGGCTGAGGTCATGTTATTGGCTGGCGGAGCATCGGTAATCCGGGAAGGGAATATCATTGACGCCGGCGGCCACAGAGTCGCGGTGGCGGAGGCCTGCAGCGGTATCCGGTACCTTCTCTCGCTCGGGTTTGTGGCGGTAGTGTTCGCCTATTTGTCGGACGCGAAACCATGGATGCGAGTGGCGTTGCTGGCGGCAGCGGTCCCGGTCGCGATTCTCGCCAACGCCATGAGAGTCGCGGCGAGTGCTTCCGTGCCTGCGCTCGATGCGGGCGCGCTGCATGCTTTCGCCGGCTGCCTGGTCTTTGTCGTGTGCATGGCGATGCTCGCGGTCGTGCGCCACTTGTTGAATACAGCGTATGCGCGTTATCATGCCTGACCGCCGAACGATTCTCGTGCCGGTATTCCTGCTCGCACAGGCCGCGCTGGTTCACTGGGCGGCAGGCCGGGAGCGCGTGCCTGCACCGCCGGCTCTCCGGAGTTTTCCCTCCGAGTTGGGCGAGTGGCGGCAACTAACTGAGGACCCGATCGCCGCCGATGTTGCCGGTGAACTTCGGGCAGACCAGGTATTGAGCCGCACCTATTTGAATACATCCTTGGATACATCGACGCTGCATTCAACGATGCTGCATTCAACGACGAGGCCGGCGGTTGGTTTATTCGTAGCCTGGTTCCAATCGCAACGCGCCGGGGCCAGCCAGCCCCATTCGCCTAAGGTGTGCCTGCCGGCTTCCGGTTGGATACCTGCCGCGACGGGCGAGATCGCTCTGGACACCTCCGCGGGAGCTATCACAGTCAACCGATACATCGTGGTCAACCATGAACAGCGCGATGTAGTTCTCTACTGGTATCAGGGGCCGCGCCGTGTCACGGCGGGTGAGTGGGCGGCCAAGTTCTGGTTGGTGGCCGACGCGCTCCGGTACAAGCGTACCGATATAGCTTTGGTTCGCGTGGTGGCGCAGTCGGGCGAAGGAGGCGACCAGGCAGCCACCGCCGCGGCTACCGGCTTTGCGCGGAGTCTCTATCCCTTGTTACGGGAGAACTTGCCACGGGAGAACTTGCCACGGGAAGAGCTGGCGCGGTGAGCGCGGCGCATCCGAATCGGCTATAGTCCGCAAGCGCCCGTGCGGGCAGTTCCCGGCGCCTCCGTGAGCCGGCCCCGGCAAGCTGACCGTCGGAGGTCGCGTGACAGAATGCGGTCACGTTGATTTCGGCGCCGGGTCCGACTGCGCATTAATTAACCATTTCCCGCCTCCCGGCGTTGACACATAGCGTCATCTAATCTAATGTCTTAAATAAGCCGGGCGCGTCAACGCGGGTCCTGGGCCAGTGAAGTGCTTGTCGCGCGCGGGCATCTTCCACGACGGTGTATCGCTCGGAGGAGCGGGGCCGCGAACCTCGTAGCGCTGTTGGTGCTGGAATTGCCGGACAGTATCGGCCGGCATCGCCGAAAGGCTGGAGGAGCGGAATGAGATTAGTTTGTCTCGCAGTCGTGATTATTTCGCCACTGAGCGCTTATGCCAGTGCGATAGACGTCAACCTTGGAACAGCGGGGTCGTTTGGAGTCCTCGCGGGATCGACAGTGACCAATATCGGCGCCACCGTCATCAATGGAAATGTGGGGGTGGCGCCGGGCGCCGCAATCACCGGTTTTCCTCCGGGGATTGTAGTTCCCCCATCGACGGAATACGCCGCGGACGCCGTCGCGCTGGGGGCTAAGAACGATCTGACCACGGGATACAATTTTGCCGCCGGCGAATCGTGCTCGGACAACTTGACCGGTACGGATCTGGGTGGGCTTACTCTCACGCCAGGAGTCTATTGCTTTTCGTCGCAGGCGCAGTTGACGGGAACACTCACTCTCAACGATGAAGGCGACCCGGATTCGGTCTTCGTTTTCCAGATCGGGGACACGCTGACCACCGCAAGCGGCTCTTCGGTTGCTTTTATCAATGGCAGTCAGGGCGACGTCTTTTGGCAGGTCGGTAGTTCGGCGATTCTCGGCACCGGCACTGCGTTCGAAGGAAATATTCTCGCTGCCGACAGCATCTCCCTGAATACCGGCGCAACTATTGCGTGCGGCAGCGCCTTGGCGGAAACCGGCGCCGTGACGATGGATACGAACCTGATTTCCATTGGTTGCGGAACAACGGGCATCCCCGGCCCCGTCCCCAGCCCCGAGCCCTCAAGTGCCCCCCTGCTTCTGCTGATTGGCGGGCCCGGGCTGCTGTGGCTGCGCAAGTCGAAGCCGGCCCGCGAGTGACGGGGCACTCCGACCAAAGAGGCCTTCGCCCATCCGAGTAACAGCCGCCGAAAAACCATCGTTGCGGCCCAGCGCCAGCGAGTGCGCCGGTATTTGCAAACCTTGTTCTCACGTTGAATCTGCACGTGCTCGGGCCCGCTGCAATCGAAGCTATAACTGAGAAGCCGGTACGGTCCGGGAGTGTTCCGGAGCCAGGCGTTCGTTGACGGTCCGTGATGTCGGCACGAGTCGATTTGCGGAGGAGTCTTTGAAGCCGGCGCGCAGCCCATCGGTGCGGCATCGGATATCACATTGGCGTGGCGCGTGCTCTTCTTGTGGTGTTGCGTACGAAGGAGATTTCCATGTTTCTAGGACTGTTTGTTTTTGCTTCTGATGTGGATGCTGGGATTTTTTGCGTTCCACGTCGCCGGTGGCCTGATTCACCTTCTGTTGATAATAGCCGTGATTTCGTTGGTGTTTCACCTCATCAGGGGCCGTAGCGTGGCTTGAAGGCAGGGAGGCATTTGGCCATTGGCTATGGCTTCGAGAGACTACGGGGGATTCATGATCGGCTCGGATCACCTGGTAGTTCCAATAGGTACTGAAAGTAACAGTCAAGCCGCGTAGCGATTTATGGCCAATCGGTCAATCTAATCGTAGCAATTCGGTTGCCAAATTGTGCGGGACAATCCGCTTCGGCATAAAAAGGTATTAGACTTTACTGGCGCCGGTCCGGGCGGATGGTAGAATGATATCTCACTGCCGTTCTTTATAGCCTCCGACTGTTTGCGGGATTCCTAATCGGTGCAGACCGATTTCGTCTTTCAAGCTGCCCTGAGTTGCTCGTGTTGACGGCAGGAAGATTGAAAGCGCATGTCTCCCAAAGGCTCACAATCACCGGCCTTGAATTGGCTTTTGGAAAACGGTCCGAAAGAACTAGAGTCGCTCTTTCGGGCGATAATTTACCATCCTGCTACACCCATCCTCATCGCGGACAACGACCGCAATTACTGGGAAGCCAGCGCTGGCGCAGGTAAACTGTTGGGGCTCCCCAGGGCCAAGATCATCGGGCGCCAATTGGATGACTTTGCGCCGCCGGCCTTCAAGCCAAAGGTTTCGCAGCTTTGGCAGGCCTTTCTTGAGCGGGGCGAGCAGGCGGGTACGCTCCGGCTGATGGGCGCCAATGGAACCTTGCGCGAGGTGGAATACACGGCCAAAGGGAACGTGTTGCCGGTGCGCCATGTCCTGGTGCTGCGCGACAAGACTGAACCCGCGGAAACCGAGGAAGCCAGCCCGTCGTGGGTGCAGGACTACGCGCTCTACTTACTCGATACCGGGGGACGTCTTGCCGCGTGGTTTTCAGGGGCGGCGCGCATTTACGGCTATGAGGCCGATGAGGCCCTGGGCCGGCAGATATCTTTTCTTTATCCCGGCGACGATAGTGCGTGGGCCAGGCTGCAGGAGGAATTTGATCGGGTCGCAGCCGAAGGCCATATGGGGACTGAAGGCTGGCAGGTCAAAAAGGATGGGTCGCGATTCTGGGCGAATGCCATTACGATGGCGCTCAAGGATGCAAGCGGAGAGTTACAGGGCTTTGCGAGAGTGGTGCGCGACTTTACCGATCGTCACGAGAGGGACGAGAAGCTGCGGCGCAGCCGTGCGCGCCTCCGGCCGATCCCCTTGCAAGCTACCATCGCCGGCATCGTTTCCGGTGAGTATGACCATATTCCCGAGGTGAACGATGCGTTTCTCGACTTAGTCGGTTACAGCCGCGAAGACATGGCATCCGGCCGGATGCAGTGGCCCAATCTCACTCCGCCGGAATACGCGGCTCTCGATGAGTTGGCGCATGAAGAAGGCCTGCGGTTCGGGGCCTGCACGCCATACGAAAAGAAACTCATTCGAAAGGATGGAACGCTGGTCCCCGTCCTGGTTGCCACGGCGGTTTTAAAGCTCTCTCCCTTCCGGTGGATCACGTTCGTACAGGACCTCCGTGAAAGGGACCGGCTGGAGAGTATTGAGGACGAAGCGCCCGAGCTCAAACAGGATTACGAGGAGATAGTAGGCGCCAGCTCGGCTCTGAAGCGGGTTCTGCAGCAGGCGGAGATGGTTGCGCCAACCGATGCCACCGTACTGATCCTGGGGGAAACCGGCACGGGGAAAGAGCTGATCGCGCGCGCGGTCCACCGCTTGAGTCCGCGCAAGAATCTTCCCTTCATCACATTGAACTGCGCGGCCATTCCCACCGGGCTTCTGGAAAGCGAGTTGTTCGGCTATGAGAGAGGAGCCTTTACCGGCGCCTTGTCGCAAAAGATCGGACGTTTTGAGATGGCCCATCGGGGCACTCTCTTTCTGGATGAGGTGGGCGATATCCCGCTCGACCTGCAGCCGAAGCTGCTGCGCGCTCTCCAGGAGAAATCGTTTGAGAGACTGGGCGGCACCAAGACAATTCCCATCGACGTCCGGCTGGTGGCGGCAACTAACCGGAACCTCGCCCAGATGATGGGGGATAAACTGTTCCGAAGCGATCTCTACTATCGGCTGAAAGTCTTTCCCATCACGACCCCTCCGCTGCGCGACCGCCCCGACGACATACCGATACTGGCGCGGCATTTCACGAAGAAATATGCCGCGAAGATGAACCGGCAGATCGAAAACATCCCTTCGGAGACGATGCGCGCTCTGGTGAGCTGGAATTGGCCGGGCAACATACGGGAGCTGGAAAACTTCATTGAGCGGGCGGTCATCCTTTCCCGCGGACCCAGCCTGCGCGCTCCATTAGGCGAAATAAAGCAAGATGCCCTGGAATCCGCCGGCGGCGCCACGCTCGAGCAAGTGGAGCGGGAGCATGTCGTCCGGGTGCTGCGCGAGTGTGGCGGGGTGGTCACCACGGCCGCCACCCGTCTGGGACTTCACCGGACCACGCTCAACGCCATGATGCGAAAGCTAGGCATCTCTCGCAACGACCTGTAGTGGCGCGGGCCCATGGCCTGCGGCGTACCCGAGCCGCCCCGAGCGCTCGGCCTCTGGGGCCTACACCGCTACTGCATCAAGACACCCTTTCCCTGGAGCGCGAATTGACGCGCAACATGCGCGTGCGCGCAAGTTACATCGGCGTCAAAGCTCGCAGCTTCCGTATCGCCGCGACGCGAATCAGCCGCCTGCTTCCACACAGCCCTTCGCAATTGCGAGCCGGCGCCGATAACAGAGCCAATCCACGCTACGACGCGATCGAGCTTCATACGCTCCGCCGATTCCGCAAATGCCCATTCAACTCCACGTGGAGCCAGGCCAAGTACCTCGCCCACACCGGCGGAATCCCAGTCCCAAGCGGTTCGTAAACACATCGCGATTGATCGCGGGTGATCGCGATGCTTTGGAACACCGGGACTCCGGATGGGGCAAAGTCGTCGACCAGGTTCTTTCGGCGATAATCCCGCGGCATCGAGAGAATCCGGAGACCGCAGCCGCAGCCAGGCCCCCGGCGCCATCGTCACTTGCGCCCGAACCACCGCCCGCCATGCTTGGCGCCTGGACTGGCTTCGTTCAGACGTATCGGGGAACGGCGCCTCTGGTGTTGGATATTAGTGCGTCCGGAGAACTCGTTGCCGAGCTCGGCGCAGAGCCTGAGGTGCGTCGCGCGCACCCTCGGTTCGGCGAAGGCGTTGTGCGGTGGACGATGCCGGGATCACTGGGCGTAGAAGGCGAGCCATTCGACCTGGCAACGCGGCTCTATCTCCACGGCGGCATGGCTGGTCGGCGCTTTGACGCCGAAGCATTTGCCGGCCGGTCAGGGTATGATCCAACTTGTGCGATTGGGAAATATGTACTCGGTTCCGCGGCATCGGTGGATCAATCGGGCGCTTGTATAATGTACCGTTTGGCACGGGCAAGTTGCCGCGCGGCGTTATCGAAGGGCGGTTACGTGCTATCTGGGCTTGCAGAAGACGGCGCCGGCTGGAGCGCCGGGTGGTTTCAACTGTCGGCTTCGTTTCGGCAAATGCTGAACCACGTCAGCCTGGGCGAGCCATCCGTTGAGAGCGTTGTCTGCCGGACAAATGGTGGTCAAATAAAGCGAATGGCAGCACAATCGCCGCTCCAGCGATTTTCCCCGAGGGCAGTGCGCGTACAGGCCAGCTTGGGTCGGCTGGATGTTTTGAAGCGGCGTACGTCGCAGCACATGGGCCAGTGATCTGCATATAGCAGCGTGAGGACGTGAGCCCACTATGAAAACCCCGGTATTGATTTTACTGGCGTTCGGACCGCTATTCGCGCAAATTCCGAACCCGACTCAGAACCAACAGACGCCCGTCGCAACGGGTCAGCCGATGCCGATTTTCCGTGTCACGGTTGTCTCGCGTACGATTAAAGCCGTCAACTACCACCACCGGACCGGCACGACGCATATCGATTTTCGCGGTACGGCGTTGATGCCCGCGGCCCACGGCGAAGCTAACGTCGCCAGCCAGATGGGGTCCACCAAAATCGAGACAGCACTGCAACATATGACGGCCGCTAACCAGTTTGGCCCGGAATATATGACGTACGTGCTGTGGGGCATTACGCCGGAAGGCCGCGCCAACAATCTTGGCGAGATAGTGCTGGAAGGCGACCATGCCAAGCTTCTCTCCACGACCGACCTGCAGACGTTCGGTTTGATGGTGACCGCTGAGCCGTACTTCGCGGTGACCCAGCCGAGCGACGTAGTGGTGGCCGAAAATTTCATGCGCAACGACACCAGCGGCACCATCGAACAGGTGGATGCGAAGTTCGAGCTTCTGCAACGCGGACAGTATGTGGTGGACCACGCCGACTACAAGCCGGTTAAGATCAACCCTAAAGGACCGCTGCAATTGAGCGAGGCCGAAAATGCGGTGGAAATCGCACGGTTGGCCGGCGCGGAAAAGTACGCCGCCGATTCGTTCCAGAAAGCCACCATCGATCTCCAGAACGCCGAAGGCTTTCTGAACGGCAAGAGCCACGACCGCAAGGAATCGGAAACCAACGCGCGTGAAGCGGCGCAGATGGCCGAAGACGCGCGCATCATCACCTTCCGCAAGATCCACGACGAGCAATTGGCTACCGAGCGCGCCGAAGCCGCCGCCCGCGAAGCCGCCGCTCAGCAACAGACGCAGGCGGCTGAGCAGCAGACGCAGTTGGAACAGCAACGCCGGGCGCAAGCCGAAGCCGATCGCCAGAGCGCGGAACAGGCCAAATCGGCGGCCGACCAGGCTCGCATGCAGGCAGACCAGGCTCGTGTACTGGCCGAGCAGGCCACTGCACAAGCGACGAACGAGCGGGCCGCGGCGGATGCCGCCAAAGCCGCCGCTCTAGCGCAGCAGCAGGCAGCGCAAGCCGACGCCGACCGTGCCCGCGAAGCGGCGCACCTCTCCGACCAGCAGCGCCAGCAGGCCGAAACCGAAAAGACGCAGCTTCGAGAACGGCTGCGCTCGCAACTCAACCTGATCCTGGAAACCCGCGAGACGCAGCGGGGCTTGATCGTCAACATCAACGACGTGCTCTTCGACACCGCCCAATACACGCTGAAGCCTGGCGCGCGGGAGAAGCTGGCGAAGGTCTCCGGAATCATCCTGGCTTATCCGGGATTGCAGATCCAACTGGAAGGCCACACCGATAGCGTGGGCAGCGACGAGTACAATCTGAAGCTCTCGCAGCAACGTGGCGATTCGGTCCGCACGTACCTGGTAAGCCAAGGCGTGCCCGCGGACGCGGTGACTGCCACCGGACTCGGCAAAGCCGACCCGGTAGCGACCAATGACAATGCCGCCGGGCGCCAGCAGAACCGGCGCGTAGATATGGTAGTCTCAGGCGCGCCGATCGGCGTAGGCGCTCTTAGTCCACAGCAGTAACTAAATAGTTCCGTAGTAGTAACTAAAAAGGTAGGGCATGCTTTAGCTAGCCAAAGCCGCTTCCCCAAAGGACGGCGATGGCAAGCTAAAGCGTGTCCTACCTATACTAGTAAGTGGCCTCCTTACTTCAGAGTCATTGTAACTCGCGGCTGACTGGACGCCGCGCCGAACGAGACCAGCACTGGCACAGAGCTGCTCGCGGCGATGCCCGCGGGCACAGTGACATTAATCTGCAGCAGTCCGGGCACGGACCCGATGGGCGCCAATGCCGCCTGTACTGTCGCCGTCTGACCGCCGATAGTTACCGCTACCGCGGCCGCAGGCGCTACCGTCCCGGCAACTAATTGGGTTTCGTCGGGCGCTGCCGTGCATGTGCTGCTTGGAGTGCTGACGCAGGTGACCGCGCCAAAGCCGGTCGCGTAAATTACTACGGTCGATCCCGCGGTGGCCGCGTTGGTGGCGGTGTTTACCGTGTAATTCCCGGTGGTCGAATTGAAATTCAGAATAGCGCCTGGTCCCACTCCGGAGGCGTCGAGAGTAAATATGCCGGGGTCTGTGTTCACCACGTTCACGGCGAAAGGCGCAGATGCGGTTCCGCTGTATGTCAGTACCAGACTCGCCGCGTTTCCACTTTGGGCCGCGAGGGCATAAGGCACAATGCAACTCACCTGGGTTGCGCTGGTGTAAAGCAGAGGCGCGGCGAGGCCATTGATAATGACTGAAGTGGATGGGGCCGCGGCCGGCAGCGCTACGGGCAGCGGATTGGTTCCCGGAAACGGGGTGATCGCCACCGGGCCAAGCCCGACTCCATAAATGGTCACAATGCCGCCCGGTGAAACGACGGACATGTTAGCGCTGGCGCCGTTGGTCACGGCCCAGAGCTGCGGTCCGGGGCCGTACGCCGAAAACGCCGCCGGGGCAGATGCCGCCGCGGCTGTGGGCGTACTGACGACGATGGGAAGAGCGCCCGCGGTAGTCAGCAGCGCAGCGGGAATGGTGGCCAGAAGGGTAGTGGGACCAACCAGCGTTTTCGTCAGAATTGTGGCGCCGATGGAGACGACGGATGTCGAGAAGAAATTCGTCCCCGTGATGGTTACGATTGTGGCGGACGAACCGGCAAGCACGCCGGGTGGCCAGATTCCGCCGGCGGCGATGGTGGGCACAGCTGCCGCGACGTTGAGAGTGACGCTAACCGCCACGCTCTTATTGGCCGCATTGGAAGAGGAAAAGGCGACCTGTCCGGTATAGGCGCCGGGCGCCAGACCCGCGGGGTTGACAGCCACATTAATGGTTCCCGGAAGCCCGACCAATGAGATGCTGCCGGTGGGCGAAGCTTGCAGCCAGGTTCCGCCAGTGACTGCGATGGATACCGTGAGCGCGCCGCCGCTGGTCAATAGCTCAATCGGCTGCGTTGCGGGCGCCGCGGAGCCGGTGACGTAATTGAAGGCGAGCGTATTGGTGCTGGCCGTCAGCGTGGCGGGCGCATTCCCGACTTCCAGAGTTACAGGTACTGTGTGCACAGGCGTGGCGGCCGCCGCGGAGTTGATGGTGATGATGCCGGTGTAACTTCCGCCAGGCAAACTGGTCGGGTTGACGTATACGTTCAAGGTGGCGCTGGTTGTGCCGGAAACTGCCGAGACGCTGAGCCACTCCCCCGAGTAAGGAAACGGCCCGGTAATCGCGATGGTGAAGCTTAACGCCGCGCCGGTGCTCTTGATCTGAAGAGCTTGCGCTACGGGCAAGGCGGCGCCGGTGGTGTATTTGAAATCGAGCGTGGCCGGCGTGATGGCAAGATCGGGAGTGGCGGCGCGGACGAGGCTCGCGCACGAAAGGGCCATTAAAGCCGAAAATAGAAGCTGATAGGAACGCGCCGCTTGTCTCATTCAAGTAACAGATCGGCAGCATGGCGGGAAAACTTCACACCGGAAAATGCCGCCTCAATTGGCGGGTTACTTCTTGCCCTCAAGTTTTTGGACGACCTGTTAAATGCGGCGAAAGCTTGCGGGCGGGTCTCCAGGATGTCCTGTTGGACATTGTGGTAGTTGTCGATGATCGCAGACATCTTGTCCCGCAGTCGAGGCAGGTTTTCGACATCTCTATTGACGCCGTAATTCCGTACGTTGTTGGTGGCCGGCTCGGTGCGCAACAAGCGGTCGTCGCGGACGTACTGCTTGGCAAAGCCGTTGCCGTAGTGACTGCGGACCACCGGATTGGGCAGGTCGGATCTTCGATTACGGTCTGCAGCTTGCCCTTGTATTCTTTGGTCGCTTTGCGGCCAAAGATCATGGTGATCTTCTTGGGTTGACCGATGGAACGATTCATGTCCGGCAGTCGCTCGGTGAGTTGGTCCACGGCGGCGCGGCGATGGAAGATGAGGTTGTCACAGTACTCCACCTAAGAGAAGAACAGGCGGTGTTGGCAACCCGCATATTGACGCTCCTTGGCGGTGAAGAATGGCGTGAACGCCGCCAGCCACTTCTGGCCGCAGCGCAGCCAGATCCTGTGTGGTGAGCGAATCGGCAAGCTCTTGTAAGCGTTCTGGATTGCCGCATTTGAGAAAGGCGTTGGTGGACTGTTGAAAGTCGATGTCCTCTTCGCGCATTCGAATCGCCAGCCGGTGGTGTTGGTTCAGGCATACTCGTGCCGGGAAGGGAAAGTAGGGGCACGTGCGCACGAACATTCGGCCCCATGGTTTGTCGTTCAGATAAAAGTTAGACCGATTGACCCAGCGATGCTTGAACTCCAGGTGCGGGCTGTCGTTCTTCTCGCCGCCGATCGCCACCGGAATCCGGGCGGGCTCTCGCGCTTTGACGATGACCGCCACCCGATCGGTTTCGGCGCAAATACTGCTGGACAAAATCACTAGTGTAAGCTCCCCCACAGCGCTCAATTAGCGCAATGCGATATCATGGCGATTCATTCATGCCACCCGCCAGGAGCGTTATCTGCGTACAAGGCTTGGGGTTTGTGGGATTCGCCATGGCCACGGCCGTGGCCAGCGCCAGCGACCCCGAAGGCAACCCGTATTTCGATGTAATCGGCGTCGATTTACCGACGGCCGATGGCGCAGCTAAAGTCGAAGCCATCAACCGCGGCGAGTTGCCTCTCACCACCACCGACGAGGAGCTGCTGGCGGCTTTTGCCAAAACGCGCCAGACCGGAAATCTACGCGCTACCACCGATCCGGCCGCCTATGAGCGCGCCGACGTCACGGTGGTCGATATCCATCTCGATGTTCTCCGCCATGACGCCGTTCCGTCCGTCAATTTCGATGGCTTCCGCCGCGCCATTCGCGTTTTGGGCGAGCGCATGCGGCCCGGATCGCTGGTCATGGTAGAGACTACCGTCCCGCCCGGAACCTGTGAGCGTGTGGTGGCGCCGGAGTTGGCCGCCGCGCTGCGGAAACGGGGGCTGCCGGAAGATGCAATTCTGCTCGCGCATTCCTATGAGCGCGTGATGCCCGGCCGCGATTATTTTCGCTCAATCGTCGATTTCTGGCGCGTATACGCCGGCGCGACGCCCCAGGCGGCCCAGGTCTGCGCGGCATTCTTGAGCAAGGTCATTCACGTGGACCGGTATCCGCTGACTCGTCTCCACTCCACCACTGCATCCGAGACCGGCAAGGTGCTCGAGAACAGTTACCGCGCGGTAAATATAGCTTTTATCGAAGAATGGGGAAGGTTCGCGGAAGCCGTGGGAATCGACTTGTTCGAGGTGATCGATGCCATCCGCATGCGCCCCACGCACTCCAATATGCGCCAGCCCGGTTTCGGCGTCGGCGGCTACTGTCTCACTAAGGACCCGTTGCTGGCGGCCGTCGCTTCGCGCGATCTTTTCTGCCGCAGCGACATCAGCTTTCCCTTTTCCCAGCAGGCGGTGACTGTCAACGATCGCATGCCGCTGCGTACGCTGGAAGAGGTGCGGCGGCGTCTCGGCGGGTCGCTGGCAGGCAAAAAACTGCTGCTACTGGGTGTGAGTTACCGGCAGGATGTGGGAGACACCCGGTACTCTCCGTCAGAGATTTTCGTCCGTGCGGCTGAGGCGGAAGGCGCAGTTGTCTCGTGTCACGATCCGCTGGTAACGTTCTGGCCCGAGCTCGACCGGGAGGTGACCGGGCCGCTTCCCGCCGCTAAGGATTTCGCCGCCGTTGTTTTCGCCGTGCCGCATGAGGAGTACCGCGAAATCGACCTGGCAAGCTGGCTCCAGGGCTCGCGCCCGCTGTTGTTCGATGCCAACAATGTGCTCACCGCTTCGCAGCGCGAGGCGGCGCGCCTGCTGGAGTGTCCGGCCGGAAGTATCGGAAGAGGTTTGTGATGCCGAAGGTATTGATCACCGGAAGCGCCGGCTTCATAGGCTTGCATCTGGCGCGCGCGCTGCTGAGCCGCGGCTATGAGGTAACGTTGCTGGATAATTTCGCGCGCGCCGTCCAGGATGCCGAGTTAGCGGCCGTCAACTCGCAGCCGGGGGCCCGTCTGGCGCAGCTTGACTTGCTCCAGCCAGCGGCGCTTGACGCGTTGGGCCGCGACTACGATTTCGTGGTTCACCTGGCGGCGCTGCTGGGTGTACAAAACGTCCGCAACCGGCCCTTCGAGGTTCTCACGCTGAACAACGCAATGGTGGAGCGGGTAATTGAATTCGCGCGCCGCCAGAATCGCTTGAGCCGTCTTCTGTTTTCTTCCACCAGCGAAGTTTACGCCGGCACCCTGCAATATTTTGGCATGACGATTCCCACCCCCGAGACCACGCCGCTCGCCATCACCGATCTTGCCGAGCCGCGAACCTCATACATGCTCTCCAAGATTTACGGCGAGGCGCTGTGCCGCCACTCCGGCTTGCCTTTCACGCTCATTCGCGTGCACAACGCATACGGGCCGCGGATGGGGTTGTCGCACGTAATTCCCGAGCTTCTCAGGAAGGCCCACGACCTTCCGCCCGGCGCAAAGCTGGAAGTTTTTTCAGTGAACCACCGCCGCACGTTCTGCTACATATCGGATGTCATAGAGTTAATCGTTCGAATGTTGGAGTCGCCAGCCTGTAGCGGCGAGGTACTGAACGTGGGCAACGAATCGCCCGAGATTGCGATCGGGGAGCTAGCCCGCATTATTCTGGATACTGTAGGCCGCGACGCTGAAATCGTGCCCATGCCCGAGACCCCGGGATCGCCGCTGCGGCGCGGCCCCGACATGTCCAAGGCCGCTGCCCTGGTGAGTTACCGCGCTCAGGTGAACGTTCAAGAAGGCGTGCGGCGAACATATGAATGGTATAGGGATAACGTATTTGCCGGCGCGCAATTGAGCGCTGTTTGAAGACCGCCCTGTCGGCATCAATGGTTCGGACGTATTGCCAGACCGCCCTTTAGCCCGGCTCCGGTCGGCGCCACGACCGTGAGGGAGTGGCCTTCTCGAAATACGAACAGCTCCACGCGGGCTACTGCACGCCCGCTACTGATTGTAATGCGGCTCGTCGCTGCGGAACGGCCCTGCGGGCAGGCTCGAACCGTTGATCAGATTGCACGCCGGGTTGTCGGCCCAAGCGTAACGCACGGTCACGGGCGCCGGCGCTTCCGGTGTGGAAACCACAACCGTGGCGCCTTCCACTCGGGCCTGCGCCTCGAAGTATTTCCCGTCGGCGCCGGCGGCTTCAAAACCCGCGATCGCCCCGCCGCCGCGCGCCTGCATACCATCGGCATGCGTGAAATAAACGCGCATGGCGGCGCCTTCCTGTGCGGCCGCCAGGAATGCCGGCCCGGAGTACTCGACGGGTTCGCGATAGGCCAGCGCGCGCGCGGCCAGTGCCAGCCGCAGTCCCACGTCCTGCTTGTTGGTGGGGTGGATGTCGGTCGGGTTGCCTACGTCGATCGCTACCGCCATCGCGGTATTGGCCAGGCGGAGCGTGTCGGTTTGCGATTCGCGCAGGACGGGCCACCAGCCGTTCGATTTGAAATTCGCCAGTTGTACGAAGTAGAACGGGAAATCAGTCTGGCCCCAGTGGTTGCGCCAGTCCTCGATCATGGCCGCGAACAGGCGCCGGTAGAGCCATGCGTGCGCCTGGTTGGCGTTGGATTCGCCCTGGTACCAGATGGCGCCGCGCATCCCATACCCTGCCAAGGGTGCGATCATCCCGTTATACAGGCCTCCCGGCGTGTTCGGGTGTCCGGGGCCGGCGGGCGCGCCGGGGCGATTGGGCGGCGTCTTGCCCTGCGCCTTGGCGGCTTCCACGGCCTGGTTCCAGGTTTCCAGTTGGCGGTCGTAGAGCTCTTTGGCAGCCGGATAGTTGGACAAAACCTTATCCCACTCGTTCAGCACGTATTGAAGCGAGGGGTCGGATTCGAGCGCCTGTCGCGAGATCCACGATTGCGCCGGAGTGCCTCCCCAGTCGCTCTCGATCAACCCCACCGGCACGCTCAAATCGCCTTGCAGGTGGCGTCCGAAGAAATAGGCGACGGCGGAAAAACTCTTCACAGTCTGCGCGCTGCACAACTGCCACAGTCCGGTCACGTCGTCCGCCGGCTGGCCGGCCAC
>Ga0182024_10015287_pt1 | contig 14722 bp, 12 predicted proteins | sample P32metaG_FD_120480 | JGI IMG/M metagenome (GOLD analysis project Ga0182024, IMG submission 120480) | Permafrost microbial communities from Stordalen Mire, Sweden - P3-2 metaG (Illumina Assembly) | ecosystem: Environmental > Terrestrial > Soil > Wetlands > Permafrost | place: Sweden: Stordalen... | reverse complement strand
TCGGTTTGCGCCGACGCATTGGCCACCATCATCAAGCTCGCCGCAACCACCGCCAGCGCGATCACGCCTCCAGCAAAATTCTTCTTACTTCGCATAAACACTCCTCCACGGAATTTTTCGCGCGTGCAATAACTTTAGGATTTAACCCAAGGGCCCGGACGTGCGAGAACAGGGGAGTAACAACTCAGTTAGCAGAATGAGAATCCATCTCACTAGGGGAGGAGGCTGAAACTATAGTGCGCGAGATAGCAGGCGTCAAGCCTGTTTCGAGGATTTGTTCGAAGTTGCAAATTTCAGTACGTTGCAAATTCTAGTACTTCACAATCGCCGCGAACGATTTCGGATCGAGCGACGCCCGCCCACCAGCGCGCCGTCAATCTCTTCCTGCGCCATCAGCTCCAAAACATTATTCGGCTTCACCGATCCTCCATAGAGAATTCGCAGTTTCGCTGCGAACTCCTCGCATTTGAGTCGCAGGGAGGATTCGAATTCCTCCCCCCTCCTCGCGGAGACTGGTGCTATGGAGTGATTTCGTAAATAGCACCTTGGTCATTCGCGCCCCCGGCAGAGGTGGTTCCATAGATGTTTCCCGCACTATCAAACTGAAGCGCGCCGCCCGGGTAATATGGCTGCCCATTCTCTTTGCTGAAACTATAGAGGATATTCTGAATCCAACTACCGCCTGCCGAGGGAGAGAGCTCATAGACCGAGCCCACATGCTCGCCCCCATCGCGGGAGACCCCGTATAGATTACCCGATGCATCCGAGATCAGTTGGCCGGAACACTCGCCATTTGCGCTGTGAGGGTTCAGGCAGTTGTGCAGAATCTTTTCGCTCCAGCCACCCTCTAGCGTTGGGCTTAACTCGAAAATCGTTCCTCCGTAGCCATTGGCCCCGAAGGCGCCCCCGGACGAGGTGGTGCCGTAAAGATTGCCAGCCGCGTCCAACACCAATCCGCTGATAGGCTGATAACCATCTTTACCGTTCCAGTCAAACCGATGAAGAATTCTCTCCTTCCAGCTTCCCCCAACCTCCGGAGACAACTCGAAGACCGTGCCGTAGTCCCCGCCGCTCAAGCCGCCCGTGAATGTCGTGCCGTAGAGATTACCGGCTCCATCAAAAATTACCCCGTAAAACGGGCCGACGCCATCTCCCGGTCCGCCAAAGGCGTACAGTACCTTTTCCGTCCATGTTCCTCCCTCTCCGCGAATCAGTTCAAACACGGTCCCGCAGCCGCCTCTTCCATCGCATTGCTCGTGCCCTCCATTCTGTGTCGTGCCGTAGAGGTTTCCAGCGGAGTCCATAGCCAGTGGGCCCGTTGGGTTTTGCCCGTTCTTTCCGCCCTCAGTGCTGAAGGCATACAGCGTTTGTAGGGTCCAGGAGCCGCCAGACGACGGCGAAAGCTCGTACACCAGCCCAGCACCGCCGGCCCCGCCGTATATGTCTGTCCCATATAAATTGCCGGAAGCGTCGGCAATCAGAGGAGGCGGTGCGGCATATCCATCATCCAGAGCGGATGACAGGATCGAGAAGCCCCAGTCGCCGTTAGAGGGACTCAGCTCGTAAATCGAGGACATGCTTTCGAAAGGATCGACGCGCCCGTACAAGCTGCCTCCGGGCCCAATAATTACGCCGGAGGGAGAAGTAGGGGAGCCGCTAAAGCTGTACAGCGTTTCTTCCGTCTGCGCGGCCGCGCAGGGGCTCGCCACAACCAAACTCACAGCCACCACCGCCACCACCGCCACCACTCCAGCAAAACTCTTCTTCCTTCGCATAAACACTCCTCCGCAAAAGTTTTCCGCGTGCAATAACTTTAGGATTAACCCAGGGCCCGGGCTTGCGAGAACAGGGGAGTAACAGCTCAGTTGGTAGAGTGAGAACCGATCTCACGAGGGGAGGCGGCTGAAACTATAGTGCGCGAGAGGGCAGGCGTCAAGCCTGTTTTGAAGGATTTTTTTCGAAGTTGCAAATTTCAGTACTGTGCAAATGTTAGTACTTCACCATCCCGCAGGAATCCTGGATGCTTTCGATGTTACGTAATTCCTAAACTGGAAGTTTCAACAATGATCTCGCTCCGCCATCTCCAAGAGTAGATTGCGAAAACGATCGCCACAAGGGGAAGAACATGTGGGCTTTTTGGTGGTTGGCGTAACGTCGCCATATCACTCATTGATGGATCAACATATTGAGATCGGTCTGTTGAGAGAGACGTTTGTCATTGCAGGAGAAGAAATAAAAGAGCCCGCCAAGGTGAGCGGGCTCCGGGCCACACCTTTACTTCAAGCTGCCTTCTTTGCCGCCTTCACCTTCGCCCAGCGTGCTTTTTGAGCCGAGGCGATCTTCTTCCGAGCCGCCACTGACAGAGTGCGCTTCGCAGGAGTAGCTGACGCCACCTTTGTAGTTCCCACTATTGACTGCGGACCCTTCCGAGCATTCGCCCATCTCGCCTTTTGTGCCAGCGCCATTTTTCGTCGTGAAGCCGCCGAGATCACTCGGACTGGTTGGTTTGTGTTTCCCGATGTTCCCGTGCCGTCCAGCGACTCGATTACTGAAATTGCCTGATCCAACTTTTCAACTTGTGACTGCGCTCTATTGCGTTCCGCACGAAGCTCTTGAAGCGCATTACTGAGATTTGCCATTTTGCCCCCTTTTTACAACAGCGGAAGTAATTGTATAGGCGATGTACGGTTGGCGTTTACAGAAATTCGGCAAGGCAATCGAGTAAAAGCGGACGTCGCGTTTTGACCGCTAACGCCTGATTTCGACAACCCATTGTCGAAACTACCGGCGAACAGGACACCATCCGATGTCAAAGCGCGATCTCTCGCTCAAGCAGCCGCCAATCCCGCCGCGGCGGCAGCCAACACTCCGATTACGTCGATCCCCTATACTCCAGGACTTGACACCGAATTCATGGATAGGATCGCCGACCCCTGCGTTGATTTCCGTTGGGAAAGATTGCGAGGTTCGCTGAAGCCATCTTGCGTGGCTGAACACAGAAGCATAACCTCAATTGGGTGATGTTCCCTCGGTGTAGTGGAATTCTTCTCCATGTTACATCGCTGCCCGGCGGCTACGGTGTTGGCGACCTCGGAAATTCCGCCCACGAGTTTGCGGAGTTTCTGGCCGCGTCAGGGCAGAAAATCTGGCAAGTATTGCCGTTGAGCCCCACGGGATACGGAGATTCCCCTTACCAGTGCTTTTCGGCATTTGCCGGCAATCCTCTATTCATCGACTTGAAAGCTATATATGAGCAAGGCCTTCTGTCTGCGAAAGACCTAACTAATGCACCAATTTTTCCCGAGGAGCACGTCGAGTACGATCGCGTCATTGACTTCAAACGGGAACTGGTTCGCAAAGCTGCTCATGTTTTTCTTATGGACGGAGCCCGCACTGATCGTGCTGCTTTCGACAATTTCTGCCGAAACAACAGTAATTGGCTGGATGATTATGCGCTATTCATGGCCTGCAAGCGAGTGTACAAATATGAGCCCTGGGTTCATTGGGACGCGGGAATACGACAAAGGAACTCCGCCGCATTAAACCAATGGCAAAACAAATTGTCGTCCGAGACACAGGCTCAGAAATTTGCGCAATTCGAATTCTTCCGACAATGGGAGAAGCTCAAGGCTCACTGCAGTCGCCTCGGTATCAGTATCATGGGCGACATCCCCATCTACGTTGCTCACGACAGCGCCGATGTATGGGCCCATCCTGAGTTGTTTCGCCTGGATGAGCAAGGCAAACCCCATGCCCTTGCGGGGGTTCCACCGGATTATTTCAGCGCGACGGGCCAACTTTGGGGGAACCCTCTTTATCGCTGGGACGCGTCTGCTGCTTCTGGTCATCGTTGGTGGATTGATCGCGTCCGGGCGTCGCTAAAACTTTTCGATCTTGCGCGACTCGATCACTTTCGCGGGTTCGAGGCCTACTGGGAGATCCCTGCCGACGCCTCAACGGCAGCAGTGGGCGAGTGGGTAAAGGGCCCTGGTGCGGAGTTTTTCCAAACCCTGCAAAGTGAATTGAAAGACCTGCCGTTCATTGCTGAAAATCTCGGTGTAATTACTCCCGAAGTAGAAGCTCTTCGCAAGCGGTTTGGTTTCCCCGGCATGAGCCTGCTCCAGTTTGCCTTCGGAAACGATCCACAAGGGCCAACCTTCCGCCCGCATAATTATTCTCGCGAACTTGTGGCTTACACGGGCGGGCACGATAATGACACCACGGTTGGGTGGTGGACCAGTTCGGGAGTAGGCGAGAGCGTTCGCACCGCAGAAGACATCCGCAAGGAACGCGATTTCGCCCGCGCGTACCTCGGGTTTCAAAGCGAGCCCGTGAATTGGGTATTCATTCGCACCGTTCTGGCGTCGGTAGCAGACATCGCCATTATCCCGTTGCAAGATGTATTAGGTCTTGGTAGCTACGCGCGAATGAACTTACCTGGCACGCTGACTGGAAACTGGAAATGGCGTTACAAACAAAACGCGTTGACGAAAGAAATCAGTGAACAGTTACGGAAGCTAACCCACCTCTATGATCGCTGAAGCTGCACTCCCCGGGTTGAGAAAAACAATGTTCTTCAAGATTGTCGTGGCATAATGAGCACATGCATGCCGAAGCGGTCAAACTCGGCGCCATGCCATCGAAGCGGGGGCTGATGGAGGACACCAGCCGTCCGGTGACGTGTAGCGAATGCAGTGTCAAATATCATTTGCACTATGACAAGGAAGCAGAGCCTGAAGTAACGCTCTGCAGCATTCTGGCTAATGAAATTGTCACAGCTCGGCATCCGGACCATAGTAGCAACGTCTTTCTAGATCTTGCGGTCCTGAACCCGGAACCGGCACATAAGCCAGTAGTGGTGTGGTCGATCCGGACTCCCCTAATGAGTTTGCTGAAGAAGAAGCCAGAAATTCCCTAGAATCTTTGCGCGGGAACGCGCCGTTCTTCAGTCCTGGTTGGGTTAGAGCGGAGACAACTCGTCTTCGTTCTCCTCCTTCTTGCCGCGAACGAACTTCTTCTCCAGAAAACGCTGGGCCAAGTCTCTACCCCCTATGCCGAATGCAATTGCCAAGCCGAGCATCAACGCTCCGAATGCAATTCCGAAGGCGACGAGCATTGTCTGTTCTGCCAGCCCCAGTTCCTCAAAGACGACGGACAATACAAAAACAATAATGATGCTGCGGACAGCAAGGCCCAAAACCCGTGGTGAAGGCACATTCGCATTTACTGCAGCCAACAGAGCAGCGCGAGAAAAAAAGCTCGCTGCCAGCAATCCGAAAAACATAAGGAACATCGCCACGAACAGGCGCGGCAGGAAAAGAAAAAACCTTGCGATTTGCTCCTGCAGACCGAGGATCCCAAGCACGCTCACACCCAGCAAAATGAAGCCGAGCCAAGCTACCCAGAAGACGAACCGGCTCAACATTTCCGTCGCGGAAGGGAGAGACGCTTTCGTGAGCAGTTGAGAGGCGCCTGTGTTTTCGGAAAGCTTGTCGAACTTGATGAACCCTAGAATACTGCGCAGAATCGCCTTGGCAATGTACGCGATTACCCACCCCATAAACGCAAGGATCAGCATCACGATGAGACGAGGAAGGAAGTGGGCGAATCCTCTGGCAAGTTCGTGCGCCGCCTGGGTCAGTTCGCTAACAATCATTTCCCGCATAGTAGCCTCACTCTCTCGATTTCCACATCTCTAGCAAATAGGGTTTCGATCGCTCAAACTCAAGGCATAGACCTTCGATATTATTCTCGACATCGTTCGCGGAAGCGCTCAGGTTCTCCATCAGAAACGTGAACACTCTTCCGCGGAAAAGCGGCGCCAAAGCCTGGATAATGTGATCCCTGCTAATCACAGATTTCCGATACGACGCCGCAAATTCGTAGACCGTCCTGACCCACAATTCTGACGAGTAATGAAATTCCTCTTCTCCCGCACGGGCGATCCGCTGAAGTTCTGTCAAGGTGGAAGGAGAAAGAATCGTCTGAAAGATCGACTCTAATTCGGCAACTCCGATCGAGAACATCTCGCGCAGTCGTTTCCGGTTTATCCGCATCGGTTCCAACAGCACTTCCTGTTCGCTCCCTGCAGTAGGAATCGGCTGTGAGCCTACCACGGCATTCCATGCAGGAAAGTCTGGCTCTAGTGCGGAGAATAGGGTGCCAACAGTTTGTCGCAGCGCCGGCACCAAGTCAGCGGCGTGTCGCGGGATGTGTTCCTTTTCTCCCAGAAAGGACTGGCAGATACGGTATCCTCCTCTGACGGCAGCCAGAGTGAAGCGGAGTTCGACGCCGTTCCCACCGGTTCCATCATCCCAGTTATTTTGCCCAAGGAACTGGCTTCCGAGGCGACTGGAGAATCCGAACTCAGTCGCGTATGCCTCGCGGATTCTCGCACCATAAAGTGCGCGGACCATTGGGTACAGCAAGTTCGTGACCAGCAACCCTTCAAATTTGTGTCTGCGATATGTGGGGGTCACCAGGTCGAAGCCCTCGCGATAAATGGGCCGCACAAGCTTTGAGACCCATTCGGATTCAATGTTCGCGGACTCAGGCGAAATCACAACACAAGCCTTGGCGCGGAGCAGGTCGGCTGCAGCCAGAATCGTCCGCAACGCGACTCCGCTCGCAGGGCTGCTGGCATAGCGCGTGCTGATCGAGGGCAGCGTGCGCAGCGCGTACAGATTTGAGGCCGGGCGCACATCATTAATAGAGATGCCCGTAACCAGTTCGGGAGTGCCGTCGCGCGATCCGCCATCGACATTAATGATTACCGCTCGCTCGCGAGGAAAAGCTTGAAGAATGCCACTTTGAATCGTGCGTACAATCGAACCGATCGTCCTTGCATTGTTGTGAGTGGGCAAACCCACAAGGATGTCTACTTCGCCAACATTGATCAGTTGGCGAAGAAAATCATCGGTAAGAAAGCTCTCGTCGTCCAATTTCAGCTCTGTGTAGGCTGCGCCAGTGTCTCTTCGTGAGACTAGATGTGTCAGTGTTTCCGTCATGTACGTTTACTTAGACTCGGCGCAGACGGAACCAGTAAAACTGGTAAGGCCCCATCGTTAGCAGATAAGGAGATTCGCTCACACGCGGAAATATATTGTTGCCAAACATCTCAATCAAAATATTCCCCTTGTAGCGCTGCAAATCCAGTTCGACGGCTTGCGCCGAACTCGAAAGATTATTGACAACCAGCACGGCTTCGTTGCCCAACCGCCGCAAATAGGCCAATATTCTGTGATTGGCCGGATAGAGAAACTCAATCGCCCCTCGGCCGAACACTCCGGTGGATTTGCGAACGCCTATGATGCGTTGCATCCAACGGAGGAGTGAGTGTTCGCTTTCTCTTTGCGATGAAACGTTCACCGCAGGATAACCATATACAGGATCTTGAATGAGTGGGGCAACCAAGCCTTCCGGTTTTGCGACAGAAAAGCCGCCGTTCCAACCCCCGCTCCACTGCATTGGAGTCCTCACTCCGTTCCGATCACCAAGGCTGATGTTGTCGCCCATTCCGATTTCATCACCGTAATAAATGATGGGAGTTCCAGGCAACGACATCAGCATCCCATTCATCAACTCGATCCGCCTGCGATCATTGTTCAACAGTGGAGCGAGCCGCCTCCGAATTCCGATGTTGAGCCGCATCATCTTGCTTTCGGCGTACATGTCATACATGTAGTCGCGTTCGATGTCGGTCACCATCTCTAGAGTAAGCTCATCATGGTTGCGCAGGAAGAGCGACCACTGGCAGGTTGGCGGGATCTCCGGCGTCTGATGCAGGATTTCAGTGATCGGCTTGCGGTCTTCCAGTTTCAGCCCCATGAACATCCTGGGCATCAGGGGGAAATGAAACGCCATGTGGAATTCATCTCCATCACCGAAATATGGGCGAAGATCCGCTGGCCATTGATTGGCCTCTGCTAGAAGCATCCTGCCAGGGAATTGTTCGTCGATTCTTCGCCGCAACTCCTTCAGAATGTTGTGAGTCTCCGGCAAGTTCTCACAATTTGTACCCTCCCGTTCCACCAGATAGGGCACCGCATCGAGTCGGAAGCCATCCACGCCCATCTCCAGCCAGAACTTCATCACATCCCACATCTCATCCCGCACGGCGGGATTGTCATAGTTGAGATCGGGCTGGTGACTGAAGAAGCGATGCCAATAGAAAGATTTCGAGATCGGGTCCCACGCCCAGTTAGACGTTTCGGTGTCGAGAAAAATGATTCGGGCTCCCTTATACCGGGCTTCGGTATCGCTCCAGACGTACCAATCGCGGCGGGGATTGTTCTGCGAACTTCGCGCTTCTTGAAACCACGGGTGCTGATCGGAGCTGTGATTCAAGACCAGTTCGATGATTACGCGAAGTCCCCGCTGGTGGGCCGAATCCAGAACCTTGCGGAAATCCTCTAATGTGCCGTAGCTTGAATGGACGGCCCTGTAATCTGCAATGTCGTAGCCATCATCGCGCAAAGGCGACGGAAAGAACGGCATGAGCCATATCGCACTGACTCCCAGTTCCTGGAGGTAATCGAGCTTCTCTTCGAGCCCTTGAAAGTCACCGATCCCATCCCCGTTGCTGTCGTGAAAAGTGCGAACGTGCACCTGATAGATGATCGCGTCTTTGTACCAAAGGGCGTCTGGATTAACTGGCAAATAACTTTCTCCTGAGGTAATTGCGGTACTCTCTTGGCGGCATAAGGCAAAACGCAAGTTTATAACGAAGTGACAGTCTGCTGCGCAGAACCCCGCGTTCCGCCTCATGGCGTACGGCGCATGGTGTGCTCTTCTCCTGATGTGCAATCTATTCGGTGAGATTGGATCCGATCACGGGGGTAGCAAATAGCTTTGGGCTTCAGGAAGACGCTGAAAAGGGATACTACGGGCTGCACAGGTCTCTATCGACGTACCGGCCAAACACCCGTGCGCGAGATGTTCAGGACCTTAGGGTCCACCCTCGAATCCCCAGCAAATAGCCGCGTTTGGAGTGAGCGCATGATTCGCCCGCCCCGACAAAGGTCACGGCCAATGATCATGAAAGCATTCGGTAACGGCGAACTGTCATCAGTCGCTTCCCGATGAAGCCTGCACTTCATCAGAAGTCACCTGGAAGGAAATCAAGCGGGCTCTTCCGAACGACGTGGTTATGGCGCAGTCGGTTGCGTCGCGCCCGGTTGCCAGCAGAACCCTATGGTCGGCAAACCTTACCTCATCGCGCTACGTCAGAGTTGCCCGTTTCCCGTCAGGAAGCGGCGCCAATTGCAATTGAAACTTTCAGGCTTTCACAACGAAACTTCAGTCTCTAGAATTGGCGGGGTCGCGCTTTAACCGTTTGGGAGTTCAAGGCAAAATCCTCTCAGAAGAATCTGGCTTTGAACTGTTCGTGTCTTTCGCGCGCCTGCGCCATGATTTCGGCAAATTCGCCTTCTCTGCGCAGATTGTTGAGCAGCGGATCAGATTCGAAATAGGGATAGCAGAAGAAACCGCCTTCAACACTGCGCCGCAGCATTCGCAGCGACGAAGCTCTGTCGCCGAGCACCGCATAAGCTTGCGCCACTTTGTAGATTCCTTCGGCGTCGCTCACTCCGAGCTTCTCGATTTTCACTTCCGTCTGGCGCAACAGAGCAAGACCAGCGGTATTATCGTTATTTATTGCGTAGCTGAGTGCCTTACCAATCGCTGCCTGCATCAGAGACGGATCCTGCTCGAAAGCGCGATTAAAGTCTGTTGTGGCCTCGCGCATTCTCCCGGCATAGTATTCCGCGAATCCGCGATAGAACAAGATATACGGGGAGTCGTTCACGGGCAGGCTCTGCAGGAACTTGTCGTACTCACCGAGATAGAGATAAGCGTTCATCGCCGAGCTGTTGATCTTCACCTGCGGATCAAGTCTCCGCGCCAGTTCCGATTCCGTGACTGCTTGCGGCAGCATGCCTCCGAAGCGATAGGCGTAACCTAACTCCCAATGCGCCTCGGCATTGTTTGGGCTGTTTTGTATGGCCTCTCTGAGCAGGGGAACGGATTGTTCAACACTCCCGGTATCAGTAAGGAGGTTTGCCATGTAAACCCGCGGAGCGACGAGAGCGGGATCGAGCGCAATTGCTTTTTCAAATGCCGCCCGTGCCCTGCCGTAATTCTCGTGTCCGCCGAACTGCAGCGATGCATTGGTCGCATAGGCACGGCCCAGACATGCCCATGCGGGCGCGTAGCCAGGCTCAATCGACGTGGACTTCTCCAGCATCGTGATCGCAGCCAAAAAGTCGTTCAAAGAATAGAGATCGACTCCACGCAGATAATATTCGTAAGCCTTAGGGTTGATCGGCGCCTGTGGCTTAAGCTTTTTCGCTTCAGCCGGCGAAAGCGTCAGTTGCAATCCCTGAATAATCTGCTCGGAAACACGGTCTTGCACCGTAAGCAGTTTGTCGAATTTGGTGTCGAAGGAATCCTGCCACAGGATCTTGTCGGGCTTAACGTCAATCAGTTGTGTGGTGATTCTCAAGTCATCGCCATCTTTGATGAAGCTGCCTGTGAGCAGAATCCCTACCTTGAGGTCGGCCGCTACCTTTTGCGGATCGATGGTTTGATTACGGTAGCGTTCGACGGAAGACGATGGGCGGACGGTCAGTGCACTGATGTAGGCAAGCTTCGTAATCACCGCGTCGGCCAGAGAGAAGCCAAGAAAATCAGTTTGCGGATCTTCGCGAAGATTACGAAATGGAAGAACGGCTAGCGTGCGTGGTCCGGCGGTGTCAGCGGCGAGTTGATGCGACCTCCGCGATGCCAGGTAATACCCGCCCGCGAAGAGTGCTGCGACTATTACAGCGATCGCTACGGCGGCTGGCACCCACCAAAAAGGGCGTGAAGGCAAAAGAGGAGCAGACGTAGTTCCCGAAGCGGTTTCGACTCGAGCCGTCCCACTCACCGTATGCGGCGGCAACATAGATTCGGTCCCATGTTTACTGCTGGAAGCTGGCTGCGCAGTTTGAGTACCGATTGGAGTGATGGGTTCTTGAATAATGTGCCGAGAGTCGCTGATTGGCCGAACAGACGGATCGCTCGGGGTGCTGATCGGGGGATCCGAGCCCGCCGATCTTGAGGCAGTGTCATTCCAGGTAGCGCGCGGGTGGGTCTCAATCTCGCGCTTCACCCGCTTCAAATCGGCTAGCATCTCGGCTGCGCTTTGGTAGCGGAGGTCGCGATTTTTCTCCAAAGCCTTTTCGATGATCGCCTGTATGCTGATCGGAAGGTCGGGATTCAGGCGCACGGCCGAAACTGGATCATGTTCAAGAATCGCGCTAAAGATCACCGCGGAGCTTTCGCCGCGAAACGGCAAAGCGCCAGTGGTCATCTCGTAGAGCACCGCGCCAAAAGAAAACAAATCGGTGCGTGCGTCCAATTCCCGCGCACGGGCCTGTTCCGGGGACATATACGCAACCGTTCCGAGCGCTGACCCAGGGCTGGTGAGGTATTCCTCATCGATCTGACTCAGGGTTCTGGCGCTTGCCAAGCCGGTTGAGGAAATACTAGGGGCAGTCACTTTGGCGAGACCGAAATCCAGAACCTTCGCGTGGCCCCGCTTGGTAATGAAAATGTTTCCCGGTTTGATATCGCGGTGAATGATGCCTTGCGAGTGTGTTGCATCGAGCGCATCGGCGATTTCGATTGCGATCGAGAGCGCAGTTTCAATGTCCACAGGACGGCCACCGATGCGGTGTTTCAGCGTCAAGCCATCAAGAAATTCCATGGCGATGAAGCGTTTGCCGGCGAGCTCCCCAATTTCATAAATTGTGCAGATGTTGGGATGGTTTAGGGCAGACGCTGCTCGCGCCTCACGGTGGAAGCGCTCCAAGGCTTGGGGATCTCGAGAAACATCGTCAGGAAGGAACTTGAGGGCAACAAATCGGCCTAAAGAAAGGTCCTCAGCCTTGTAGACGACACCCATCCCTCCTCCACCGAGTTTTTCAACAACGCGGTAGTGCGAGAAGGTCTGGTTGATCACGGAAAGAGAATCCTACGTGCCCCAAGAATGGCCGTCAAACGGCAAGTCTGCAGCAATGTGCCATCTAAATCAAGCTATCAGGCATAATCATAAGGCTTTTGGGCACCGGTCGGCTCCGAACTCTACCAGCCTGACCCGGCCCCACTGGTACGATCTGGAAGCGCCCCGTGGCATTCCCCGGAAGCGAAACCAGCGCCATGGTCAGTCGGGACTATGAAACGAGCGCCTCTTGCTTCCTACTTTTTTCTCGCGCTGATCGTTTCGCGTGCCTTGACGACCAAGGCGTCGAATCGCGGGTCACCGTGAAGAGACTTCAATTCAGGATCAGCTGAAAGTTCTCCCGGCGAGATGAGGCTGTTCTCGATAGCGTTGTTCAGGTCCGCGAAGGCTTCGTCCGGCGCACCGCTCGCCGCCTCAGCGCAGGCAAAGTTGTATCAAGCCTGAGGCCCAGCGCTTCCATTTCCATGCTCTGCAATGTGGAAGTGTGGGTAGAGTGGAGAAGACGGACTGCGGAATAGCGAACGCGCCCGCTCCGCTGGGTTTTCGGAGGGCAGTTGCGCAGTTCGATTGTCACGCAAGGCATTAGAAGGCAGTTCGATAACCAGTCCGGGATTCAGCTACAAGCAGGTTGAGTTTTTCAGCTCGTCGGGTCATCGGCCCATGGGCGCACCGACTTTTGCGTTTCTCCGCAGGGCGACCGATGCTAAGATGGCGTTTCAATTCCCGCAGCATCTGCAGGCTTGGGACAACCGGTATGGCGAGGTCGGTAATCTTTTTCTTGTTGGTTATTCTGACCAACCTGTCATTGGCCCTGCTGCACCCTTTTAGCCGCTCCCGGCTTGTTCTTGTGGCCGTAATTTACGGTGCCGTCACCCTGCTAATCCTCTACATGTTGTTTCATCCGCGCAATCAATGGCTGGTGACCAACCGGTCGCGGGTGGATGGCGCGGGTTGCGTGGCCTTAACGTTCGACGATGGCCCGGATCCGGTGGATACGGCAAAATTACTGGATCTACTCCGGGAAAAAGGTGTGAAAGCGACGTTCTTTGTGGTGGGGAAGCGTGCGGACCAGTATCCGGAAATCGTGAGCCGGGCCTGGGCAGAAGGGCACCTGGTTGCCAATCACACCTGGTCGCACTATTCTCTATTTTGTTTTCTCATGCCCCGGCGTCTGCGGGCTGAGATCGAGCGAGGCACGGAGAGCGTTCGCCGCAGTTGTGGCGTCCGGCCGCGATTTTTCCGCTCGCCAGTGGGCCTACGTCACCCGCTTCTGGAGCCTTATCTTAAGGATGCGGGACTCGAGTATATTTCTTGGACCATTCGGACGCGTGATACACTCACTGCAAATTCCAGCGTTCTTGCCCGGCGCATCTTGAACAAGGCGGCAAGCGGGGACATCATCCTGCTGCACGATCATTTGCCTCGGGGAACGGATGCCATGCTAGAAGCCTTGCCTCGGGTCATTGATGAGCTCAGGGAACGGGGATTCGAATTCGTTCTGGTGGGCCCACGTGAGGCTGCCGCCGGAACACTGGAACCGGCGAGATGCGAACCTGTGCCCTAATTCCGGCATTCAACGAAGCCCTCCACATTGCCAAGGTGGTGGAGGGGACTCGGCAGCATGTTGCAGAGGTTGTGGTGATCGACGATGGATCCGGCGATGGAACGGCGGAGATTGCCCGGGCTGCGGGAGCCACGTGTTTGCAATCGCCGAGGAATTGCGGCAAGGCCTCAGCTCTGCGAGCGGGCATCGCTTTCGCGCGCGACCGTAACTTTACCTACGTAATCACCCTCGATGGCGACGGCCAGCATCTGCCGGAGGATATCCCGGTCATGTTTCGGGTCGCCGAAGAAACTGGAGCGGACCTGGTGATTGGTGCGCGCTGTTTCGATCGCGCCCTCATGCCTTGCTCCCGCTATTTCTCGAACACGGTTGGCAGCCGGTTGGCTTCGGCCCTCATCGGCTGCGAAATCCGGGACAGCCAGAGTGGATTCCGGTTGTTTCGATTAGACAAACTTGGTGGGGCCAAACTCCGGAGCCGGTACTACGAACTTGAGATGGAAATCCTGATCAAGATGGCCCGGTCGGGTTGCACCATCGCTCATGCTCCCGTCCGTATGATTTACGACGATGGCCATGCGCGCTCCAAGATGAAGCCGGTACGAGATACGGTGCGTGTCTGTCTCTGGTCCCTGGCATTTCGCTACCTGGGAGCGTGACATGATCCGGCGATTTGAGGCTCAGGCGCGGAAGTTCTTAACCCCCTTGCTGAAAGAGAGGCTTGACCCAGGCCACGCTGCCGCTGCTGTATTCTTGGGAATTTTCATCGGCATTGTGCCCATCTATGGGCTTCAAACCATTGCGGCGGTGGGCGTGGCCTTGCTCTTCAGGCTTAACAAGCCGCTCACCGTGGCGGGCACTTTCATCAACAATCCGCTGCTCCAGCCCCTGATTATTTTCTCCTCCGTGGAACTGGGTTGTTTGCTCATCCGCGGCTCGTTTCAGCCCCTGAAGCTTTCCGCCCTGGCTATCGCGCGCACCCATATTGATAAGGAGAAGCTTTTCATCTGGGCGATTGGCAGCGTGGCGCTGGGTATAGTAGTTGGCGGCGCTGGGGCGGCGATTACTGCAGCTGTGGTCCATCTTCGTCTTAGGGCGTCTGCCAATTCGGCGCTGCGGGAGCGCGTCCGCTTTGTGAACGGGATGTTTGCCAAATGCGC
>Ga0182024_10015286_pt1 | contig 14723 bp, 12 predicted proteins | sample P32metaG_FD_120480 | JGI IMG/M metagenome (GOLD analysis project Ga0182024, IMG submission 120480) | Permafrost microbial communities from Stordalen Mire, Sweden - P3-2 metaG (Illumina Assembly) | ecosystem: Environmental > Terrestrial > Soil > Wetlands > Permafrost | place: Sweden: Stordalen... | reverse complement strand
TGGCTCGGTAACTTCCGGCGCTTGGTCGTGCGCTACGACCGCTCGCTCACGATCTATGGCGCCTTCTTTCATATCGCCTGCTTCATGATCGTCTTGCGGAGGGTTGTGCAATAGCTTCTAGTCCAACGTAATTGAATCGGATTTCTTCATTCCTATAATTTTGTCTTCCTCGGCATCTCTTTTGGCTTTAAAAGTGCCTTCGTCAAGCAACTCTTCTATTTTCCATGCTGGAACAACACCTGCCATACCACTGTTAGAATTAACGACCCACCCCGCTGGGGTCGGTGTTTTTCCGTCCTTCTCGCATACTCTCTGCGTATCGGATGGATGGCACCAGTCCAATCCTAAAAGCAGGAATGGCAACTTTTCCTTTCTCGAAATCCCGAGCATAAGCGGCGACTGGTAAACAAATACTGGAGAGCCACTGTAACCAGGCAACAAACGGCACTCTATCATATAGCTCTCTTGGCGAATGCCCCGCGTCGGATGAATGAATGGCTCCCAAGGCATCATAGAAATATTTCCGAACCGAATAGAAGGAATATTCTTCTGTTTACCTTCGTGGTTTACGAATCGGCCAACCATACAGACGTCATCGCCGGGTCCGATGTCGTATCGCTCTACAAGTTCACGAGTGGCCCACATATCTTTGTTTATCCATTTCCGTATGATATTTGCAGGCAGCGGTGAAACAAAACATGCCGCGACATCGTCACCCTGCGGATGATGAACCCAGCCATCAATAGGGATATCAAGTATCTGATGCCCGCCGTCTTTGGACTTCAACCTGATTACGGGAGATTTACCCTCCCTGATGACGTGGCTATTGGTAACGGCGTAGACATAACACATCTCTGTGTCTTTTTGTGCGTCTGACGAAATGCCCACTAGAAAACCGGTGCCGCCTACGGACTCGCCCTTCTCTGCTTCCGAAACACTTGGATAGAGGTAAATAACACAATCCAAGGCATCGTCCGTTATTCTGGGCACGATAGCACTCCAAGGGTAGTGTGGGTCACCGCAATTAGAATATCGCAAATTGGGTTGCAAAAGGCCGCAAAGAGATTTAGTTTGGGTAATGCTTCTTTTTCATCGTTCACGGAATGAAGCGCATTATTCCACAAAAAACGAGTTGACAATCCTGAGAGGTATGTCATAATTTCTTTGCTGGACACGTGGCGATTTAAGGCAACTTGCTCCACGTAAAAAACTGCTAAAGAGTCGGACGAGCACTCAATCAGAGTTTTTTGAGCCCTCCCCCTCTTTGGCGCGGAGGGTTTTTCATTTTGACCCCTTTGCGCCGCCAACCTGCAGCAGATCAACCAGCTAAAATGATGTTGCTTGTTAAGACAGGAAGGCGATATGGCCGAACATTATCAGCTTAAGTGCCGTGAATGCGGCAAGTTGTGGGGTAATCAGGCGCGCTCGTTCTGCGACGAGTGCCTCTCGCCGCTCGAAGTGAGCTACGATCTCGAGGCGATCCGCCCTCTTTTCACCCGCAAGAACATCGAGGCTGGCCCGTCGAACCTCTGGCGGTACAGCGCTCTGCTTCCCCTCCCGGAAGGCTATGAGGGCACGCTCCCGGCTGGGTTTACGCCGCTGGTGCAGGCACGGCGGCTGGGCAAGAAACTGGGCGCCAGCAACCTCTACCTCAAGAACGATGCCGTGTGCTTCCCCACTCTTTCCTTCAAGGATCGAGTCGTGGCTACGGCGCTTGCTGCGGCGCGGCGCTTCGGATTCAAGGTGGTGAGTTGCTCGTCAACGGGCAATCTGGCGAACGCGGTGGCGGCGCAGGCGGCGCGCGAAGGCTTCGATGCATGGATCTTCATTCCCGCCGACCTCGAACCCGCGAAAATCACGGGCACGCAGGTCTTCGGCGCGAAGCTGGTGCGCATCGCGGGCAACTACGATCAGGTGAACCGGCTGTGCTCGCAGATCGCGGAGAAATTCCAATGGGGATTCGTGAACGTGAACCTGCGGCCATACTACTCGGAAGGCTCGAAAACCGTGGGCTACGAAATCGCCGAGCAGCTCGGCTGGCGCCTGCCAGACAACATCGTGGTGCCCATGGCCGGAGGCTCGCTGATCACGAAAATCCGCAAGTCGTTCAACGAATTGATGTCTCTTGGGCTGGTTCCCGAAAAAGGCGTGAAATTTTTTGGGGCGCAGGCGACGGGATGCTCCCCGATTTCAGACGCGGTCAAGCGCAACCTCGAACAATTCGAGCCGCAAAAACCGCAGACGATAGCGAGGTCGCTGGCCATCGGAAATCCCGCGGACGGCTACTACGCTTCGCGCACGATTCGGGATAGCGGCGGCTGGGCGGAAGATATCTCCGATCCTGAAATCGTCAAGGGCATCCAGCTGCTCGCGGAGACAGAAGGAATCTTCACCGAGACGGCGGGAGGCGTGACCACGGGCGTTACGCAGAAATTGCTCGAACAGGGATATATCAATCCCGGCGAGACGACCGTCGTCTGCATTACGGGCAACGGCTTGAAGACGATCGACGCCGTTTCGCAGGAATACACGCTTACCCCGGCGATTGCTCCACGCCTGGCGGATTTTGAAACGTTCATCAACGACCGCATGGCCGCGGTCGCGGGAAACTAGGATTTGTGGGTCGGGCCTTCAGGCCCGACAATACGAATTGGTAAACCAGGGCTTTTAAGCCCTGGCGCTTCAGGGGCTAAAGCCCAGGATATTGCCGGCGATAAAGTCGGAGCTAAAGCTCCGACCCACAATTCGCAAGAGAAAAACGCGACGGATCTTTGAATTCAGGAAACTAAAATCAAAATGAAAATTACAGTCGAAATTCCAACAGCATTGCGCCGGTTTACCGACGGCGTCCAAACCATCGAGTGCTCTTCGGCGACGCTTCCCGATTTGCTCGGTGAAATCGAGCAGCGGTTTCCCGCGATCGTGAAGCATCTGCGTGACGATTCGGGGCAGGTCCGGCGGTTCGTGAATATTTACGTCAACGAGGAAGACATTCGCTTTTTGGGAGGCAACAATTATCAGTTTCGCGAGGGAGATCGCGTGCTGGTCGTGCCCTCGATCGCCGGCGGGGCGCCTGCCCGCCCGGCAGGCGGGCCTGTAGATGACTGTGGATGAAGTAGATGCGGCCATGGGGCCCCTGCCCGGAACTGCCGGCGGGATTTTCGTCTTGACAAATCCGGCGGCTGGACTAACCTATACGAGTGATGATGAACTTCACTTCCAAGGGAATTATTATTACCAAGCGCACGCTCACGTGTATGCGGGCGGCGCGGACCCCCTTGGGAGCCAAGGATACGCAAGCGTAGAGAAAAATCCTTCAAGCTCTTAGACGCGGCCCGCGAAGCCAAAAGCTCGCGGGCGTTTTTGTTTATGGGCCAAGTTTACTGGAAAGGCCGCGTGGAAGGCGCGAAGAAAACTATGAGCGCAGCAGCGCACGAAAAAATTAACGCAGTGCAGGCGGACGCGGAACGCTGGAGCGCGGAAGAAGTTCTGCGCTGGGGGCTGGCCGAGTTCCACCCGCGCGTGGCCATCGCGTCGAGCTTCGGCGCGGAAGACGTCGCGTTGATCGACATCGCGGCAAGCGTGCGCCCCGACATTCGCGTGTTTACGCTCGACACCGATTTCCTGTTCGCGGAAACCTATGAATTGATTGACAAGATCGAGAAAAAATATGGATTCACCGTCGAACGGGTGAAGTCCTGGCTGACGCCTGAAATACAGGCTGAGCAGTTCGGGCCGAAACTCTGGACCATTGATCCGAACAAATGCTGCGACCTGCGCAAGGTCGAGCCGCTCAAGGCCAAACTCGGCGATCTCACCGCGTGGGCCACGGGAATTCGTCGCGATCAGGCTCTCACGCGCGCGAACGCCAAAAAAATCGAGTGGGACGAAAAATTCGGCCTGGTGAAAATGAATCCGCTGGCGGATTGGACATGGGAAAATGTGTGGGAATATATTCGCGCTCACAACGTGCCCTACAATCCACTTCACGAGCAAAATTATCCCAGCATTGGCTGCACCTACTGCACGCGGCAGGTGCAACCGGGAGAGGATCCGCGCGCGGGACGCTGGTCGGGCTTTGAGAAAAAAGAGTGCGGATTGCACGTGCTGGAGCCGGCGGAAGGAATGAAGCCATGAGTTTATTTCCGATGTTCGTAAAACTGGAAGGCCGCCTGTGCCTGGTCGTCGGCGCCGGAGCCGTTGGCGAGACGAAAATCGAGAGCCTGCTGGCTGCGGGAGCAACTGTCCACGTGGTCGCGCCGCACGCTACGCCCAAAGTGCGCGAATGGGCGCGCGCCGCGCGCATCGAGTGGAGCGCGCGCGAATACGTTCCCGCGGACCTCGCTGGCGCGTTTCTGGTGATCGCCGCGACGCGTTCCCCCGCGCTCCATGACGACATTTACGCGGAGGCACAGAGCCGTGGCGTGCTTTGCAATGCGGTGGATGAGCCTGCACGATGCGATTTTTACTTCCCTGCCGTCGTGCAGCGCGGCGAATTGCAGATTGCCATTTCGACAGGCGGCCTAAGCCCCGCGCTCGCCCAGCGTTTGCGGAAGGAACTTGAACAGCAATTCGGTCCGGAGTGGGAACAGTGGGTGGCTCAACTTGGCAGGACTCGTGATGAATTGAAAAGCATTCCAATGCCGCCGGAGCAGCGCAAGCGACTGCTGCACCAATATGCGAGCCTCGATCCGGAAGCGCGGTAGGACATTGAATCGGAATTTGTGATTCAGGCAATACACAGGTTCCGAGATGTTTTGTGGGTCGGACCTTCAGGTCCGACAATAAAGGTGAACCAACAAAGGGCTTTTAAGCCCTGGCCGGTCAGGGGCTAAAGCCCCGAATGTTGCAAGGCATTAATGTCGGAGCTGAAGCTCCGACCCACAAACCCTATCGCGCATGGCATGGAGCGGCGCCAAGCGATGGCCTTGGACGCAGGATGATGGAGGAGTCGTAATCGAAATGCCGGCGAAAGTCTATCTCGTAGGCGCGGGGCCGGGTGATCCGGAATTGCTGACGCGCAAAGCGTGGCGCGTGCTGCAGTCCGCCGACGTGATTCTGCATGATGACCTGGTGTCGGAGGAAATTCTGCACGTCCTCCCGCTCGGTTCACAGATCGTGAACGTGGGAAAGCGCTGCGGCGCAAAAGGAATTTCTCAGTCTGAAATCAACGCATGGATGGTGAGCCTCGCGCGAGAAGGAAAAATCGTTGCGCGGCTCAAGAGCGGTGACCCTCTCCTTTTCGGGCGCGCGGGTGAAGAAATGGAAGCGTTGCGGAGTGCGGGCATTGACTTCGAGGTGATTCCGGGGGTGACGTCGGCGCTCGGCGCAGCGGCTGCGGCGCGGATTTCGCTTACGGACCGGCGTCACGCGTCGCGCGTCGTCTTTGTTACCGCCCACCGCGCGGGGGGCACAGGCCTCACAAACGAGCGGCACGTCGCAGCGGACACGACCTACGTGATTTACATGCCCGGAAACCGCTACGCTGAGCTTTCCGAAGAATTGCAAGCCGCCGGGATCGGCGCGGAGATTCCCTGCGTTGTGATTTCCCGCGCGACGACCCGGCGCGAGACGATCCAGTGCACGACGGTTGCAGAACTCGAGCAATGCGATGCGCCGGGAGCACCATCGCTTTTGATCGTCGGTTCGATTGCCGCATCGGCATCGGACGAAGCGGCCCAAGGCGCGGAGCTTTCCGCCGAGCTTCACCCGGAACTTCTGAGTCTGGCACTGCAACATCCATCTTATGATTCGCGCGGGAGGAACGATCTTGAGTAAGGAGTCGAATGCGATGCCGAGTGGACGATTACGAGTAGGAATTCTGGGAGCGACCGGAATGGTCGGGCAGCGATTCATTCAAATGCTTGCGAACCATCCAGGGTTTGAGGTGACGGCGCTGGCGGCTTCAGACCGCTCGCAGGGAAAAACCTATGGCGAAGCCTGTACGTGGCGGCTGGTCGGCGACATACCCGCCTTCGCGAAATCGATGGTGGTGCAGCCGCCCCAGCCGCCGCTGGATTGCGACGTCGTGCTCTCAAGCCTGCCGTCGGACGTCGCGCGCTCCTCAGAAGAAAGTTTCGCCCGCGCCGGCTATCCGGTCATCAGCAACGCCTCTTCCTTCCGCATGGACGAAGACGTTCCCCTCCTGATTCCTGAAATCAACGCCGACCATTTGGAAATTCTCGGAAGGCAGCGCAAGAACCGCGGCTTCGGCACGGGCTACATCGTGACGAATCCGAATTGCTCGACGATCATTTTGGCGCTGGCGCTCGCTCCGCTGCACGCGCAATTCGGCATCGAAGCCGTGATTGCGACGACGATGCAGGCCGTCTCCGGCGCGGGCTATCCGGGCGTGCCCTCGCTTGATGTTATAGACAATCTGATGCCTCATTGGGATGGCGAAGAACCGAAAATGGAGACCGAGACGCGCAAGATTCTCGGCCATTTTGCGCACGGCTTGTTTGAGAACGCGCCGTTCGCGGTGAGCGCGCAATGCCATCGCGTAAACGTCTCGGACGGACACACGGTCGCGGTGCGGGTGAAGCTGGCCATGCGCGCGAGCATTGCGGAAGTTCGCGAAGCGCTCGCTTCCTATCGCTCCGTCCCGCAGGAATTGAAATTGCATACGGCGCCCGAGCATCCCGTGATCGTTCGCGACGAAAAAGATCGCCCGCAACCGCGCATGGACCGCGATGCGGGGGGCGGCATGAGTGTCACGGTCGGGCGGCTGTTCCCGGACAGCGTGTTCGATTTCCGGTTCGTCGTCCTGGGGCACAACACGATTCGCGGCGCGGCGGGCGCGACAATCTTGAACGCGGAGCTGCTGCAGGCGCGCGGCTTGCTCAGCGCGCGTGAAAACGCACCGGCGGAAGCGAGGGTGCGATGAGCCGCCCGATTCAGGTGATGAAGTTCGGCGGCACGTCGGTAGGGAGCGCCGACCGAATCCGCGGCGCTGCCACCATAGCAGCGGAAGCCGCCAAGAATCGCTCCGTCGTCGTGGTGGTCTCCGCGATGTCGGGAGTCACCAACACTCTGATCGCGGCGGCGGGAAAATCCGCAACCGGCGATGAAGCGGCAGCGGAGGTTCTCACCGAAGCGCTTCAGGCCAAACACGCGGAGGCTATCAAGGCGCTGATTTCAGATATTGACGCGAGGCGCGAGCTCCTCGTCGAGGTTGACGCGTTAATCGAGCGGGCGGCGAATTATTGCCGTGGTTGCGCACTGCTCGGAGAGCTCTCCCCGCGTGCGCTAGACGTGATTGCGGGCATGGGCGAGAGGCTCACGGCGCGAATCACTGCCGCCGTCCTGCGTGAAATGGGTTGCCGGGGCGTTTCCTTTGACGCGACCGATCTGATTGTTACCGATGAAGTCCACGGCGGCGCTCGGCCGCTTTCCGGGCCGACACGGACAAAAACCCAGGCCGCCCTGTTGCCTCTTCTCGAAGCGGATGGGATTCCCGTCGTCACGGGCTATATCGCCGCGACGGCCAAAGGCATTCCCACAACGCTCGGGCGCGGCGGGTCGGATTTCTCCGCCACCATTCTGGGTGCGGCGTTGGATGCGCACGAGGTCATCATCTGGACCGATGTGAACGGTGTGCTGACCGCGGACCCGAGAATGGTTCCTGACGCCGTCACGCTGGACGAAGTTTCCTATATCGAGGCGGGCGAACTCGCGTTCTTCGGCGCGAAAGTGCTGCATCCGATGACTCTGCGCCCGGTGATCGAACGCAGCATCCCGGTCTGGATACGTAACAGTTTCCATCCGCAACAGGCGGGGACCAAGATCACGCATGCCGTTCGCCCCGCGCCGAATGGCGTAAAGGCCGTCACTGCAACGCGTGATGTCGCGATGATTTCCGTCGCCGGACCGGGCATCATCGGCGTTCCGGATATCGCTGCTCGCATTTTCGGAGCCACGGCATCGGTTCGCGCAAGCATCGTGATGATTTCGCAATCCTCCTCGCAGGACAGTATCTGCTTCGTCGTGCAGGCTGCCGACACCGCGCGAACGGAAAAGGCGCTGCGGGACGCTCTGTACGACGATGTACACCAGCACGACCTCGAACACATTAAGGTGAACCGGAACGTCGCCATCGTTGCGGCCGTCGGCGAGAACATGGCCGGTACGCCGGGAATTGCCGGCCGCGTCTTCAGCACGCTGGGCAAGGAAAAAATCAACTTGATCGCCATCGCGCAAGGGTCGTCCGAGTACAACATTTCCTTCCTCGTGGAATCCGGGGCGATGGAAAAAGCCGTGATGGCGCTGCACCAGACGTTTGGCCTGAGCCGTCAGGGCGAGGGCGCCGAAGTTACCTCGACGGCAACCTGAGTCATTCAATTTTCGCGATTTGGAAAACTCCTCGCTGCCGCGTTTACCGGCCCCGAGGAGTTTTTGCGTTCGGGCGACAGTTTGGCGGGTTTTAATTTTTCGGACAGCCACATAGATCAAATCGGGGACGAAATAAAAATTCTGGCTATTGCAGCTGAACAAGAGTAAGAATGAGGCATACATTCCCCTTCTCCCGTGGCAGGCATTCTAAGTTCGGGCCAATGAAAGGAGAACTAAATGATCGCCGAGTATAAAGGGACCGTTCCGAAAAAGGGTGACCACGTGCGTGTGGAAGATCGTGCGGAAGTGTTTGAGGTGGCGGACATTAACTCGCTGATGCAGACTGCAAACCTCCATCCGACCGATGGAACGGTGCACCTGACACGCAACGTGCCCTGGACTTCGCTGAAGTTTGTAGAAAAAAAGTAGCCACGCGCGAAGCTGCGCTGGCTGGTGACATACGTTCTTCGTCTAAACCTCGGCGGAGGGTAGTGTGTCCCTTTTGTGTTTGTGTATTCGGAAAGTAGCGCGCTCAGGAAGCCGTCAAGCATTGTAAGAAATCTGCCCGTTCCGCTCCGAAAAACACGGTACGGAACGGCCTCTACGAAGCCTTGAACCACTATCCCCACTGGAAACAATCGAAAGGCACGGTCTGCGGCGTCTTCAAACCCGCGTAAATATCGTCGCTCCGGGCTCGGAAGCGCGCGCCATTTTGGCTCGGCCATTGGAAGAAAGGTGTTCGAGGATGAGGTAGACGCTTTGGGCCGACTCCGGCGTGCCGATCGCGGACGCAATCTGGTCCGCGGTTTGCGGGGCGCTCGACAGAGCCGTTTGCGCTTTTGCCTGCAGGCTGAGCACGTCCGCGGCGGCCTTTTTTCCTGCTTCCACGCCGGGCTGGTTGTAGGCGTTGATCCGAATCAGAGAGGCGTAGAGGCCGACAGCGCGCTCGAATAGAGCGATCAGCGCGCCAACCGTGCGCGCGTTTACCTGGCGGACCGTGATCGTCATGGACTGGCGGTCGTTCCCGTAGAGCGCCTCGCGAGTTCCAACCAAAAAGCCGTGGAGATAGTCTCCCGCCGTGACGCCGGGCTCGACCTCGACGGGCGAGCCGCCGGATTCGAGGACGCGAACAAAGGTGACGAAAAAATTGTTCACGCCGTCACGCAGTTGCTGGACGTAGGCGTGCTGGTCCGTGGAGCCTTTATTGCCATAGACCGCAATTCCCTGCTCGACCCGCTTGCCATCGAAGTCGAGTTGCTTGCCAAGCGATTCCATCACCAGTTGCTGCAAGTAGCGGCTGAACAGCAGCAGGCGATCCTTGTACGGCAGGACGACCATGTCTTTCTTTCCTTTTCCGTCCGTGGCGGCATACCACATCAACGCCAAAAGCGCGGCGGGATTGCGGAGCATTTCATGTCCACGAGTCGCGGCGTCGCAATCGGCGGCTCCCGCGAGCATTGCGTCAATGTCGATGCCCTGCAAAGCGGCGGGGAGCAACCCCACAGCGGAAAGTTCGCTGACACGGCCTCCCACCCAATCGAACATCGGGAAGCGCGCCAGCCATTTTTCCGAGGTCGCCAGTTCGTCCAGGTGCGAACCCGCCATGGTGATGGCAACAGCGTGGCGCGCGAACGCGAGATTCGCGGCGCGGTAGGCATCTGCGACGACGACCATGCCGTTGCGCGTGTCCGGAGTGCCTCCGCTCTTGCTGGTAACAATACAAAGCGTTTCGGAAAGAAGTCCGCCAAGCGATTCCAGCATCCGCGCGATGCCGTCGGGATCCGTATTGTCAATAAAGTGGACGCGCATGCGGTCCGCGCCGGGATTTCCCAGCGCATCGCTTACAAACATCGGGCCCAGCGCCGAGCCGCCGATGCCGATGGCGAGCACTTGCGTGAACCGCTCCGCCCTCGCCGGCTTGATCTTACCTGCGTGGACGTCGGCGGCGAATCTCTTGATGGATGCGAGGGTGTCCACAATTTCCTTCGTGATGTCTTTGGTGGGCGCCTGCATTGGCGCGCGCAGCCAGTAGTGTCCCACCATGCGCTTTTCATCAGGATTGGCGATGGCTCCTGATTCAAGCGCGTCCATGTCCTTAAATGCGGATTGAATCGCCGGCTCCTTCGAAGCGAGGTAGTTTTCGTCAAAATGCATGCGGCTGATGTCGAGCGAGAGGTCAAGCGAATCCACGCGGCAGAGGTATTGCCGGTAACGTTTCCAAAGCTCAGGTGCGTCCATGGAACCCCCAGGTGTAACGGCGTTCGAACAGGTTTAAGTAGCGTCGGCTTCAGCCTGCGCGCATTTTCCTAAGAAGCCTAAATAAGTGCAGGCTTATCACCGTGATCGAAATCAAGGGCAGTCTGCACGGGTCTCTCTTATGTGAAATCAAATGCGCGCAGGCTAAAGCCCACGCTACCTAAGACCGCTTCGCCTGAATCTGCTCCTTCGCGGCGGCGATGATGTGCTCGACAGTGAAGCCAAAGTGCTTCTGAAGCGCTTTAAGAGGCGCTGAGGCCCCGAACGTGTGCATTCCGATGCTGGAGCCCGAAGTTCCCACATAGCGCGTCCAGCCGAATGTGGATGCCATTTCGACGGAAACGCGCGCGGTCACGGCCGGGGGCAGCACGGAGTCGCGGTAGGTCTGGTCCTGCCGTTCGAACAGTTCCCACGAAGGCATGCTGACCACGCGCGCGTTGATTCCCTCTATCGAAAGCTGTTCAAGCGCATCGACGCAAAGATAAATTTCGCTGCCCGTCGCCAGCAGGAGCACATCGGGTTTGCCACCCGGGGCGTCGGCCAGCACGTAGGCGCCGCGCGAAAGTCCGGAAGCGGGGTGGAACTTCGTCCGGTCGAGCGTGGGAAGCGCCTGGCGCGTGAGGACAAGAATCGCGGGCTCATGCTGAAGCTGCATTACGACTTTCCAGGCCTCGACAACTTCATTTGCGTCCGCCGGGCGAAGCGTGAGCAGGCCGGGTGTGGCGCGTGCGATGGCCAGATGCTCGATGGGTTCATGCGTGGGTCCGTCCTCGCCGAGGCCGATGGAATCATGCGTGAGGATGTAAATCACCGGGATGCCCATGATGGCGCTCAGGCGAAGGCCCCCTCGCATGTAGTCCGTGAAAACAAAAAAAGTAGCGCCGAACGGGCGGACTTTCGTCAGGCTCATGCCGTTGACCGCAGCGGCCATGGCATGTTCGCGGATTCCGAAGTGCAAATTTCGGCGGCCGTAATTTCCCGGCTGGAATCCCGTGGCATCCTCGAATGTGAAGAGTGTTTTCGTCGATGGCGCAAGATCGGCCGAGCCGCCGAGAAACCACGGCACATTTTTGGCGATGGCGTTTTCCACCTTGGCCGAAGAGTCGCGAGTGGCGAGTCCCTTCGGATCGGCGGGAAATGACGGGAGGTCCTTGTCCCATCCGTCGGGGAGCTGCCGGTGTTCCATGCGTAGGATCTCATCGGCAAGCGAGGGGTACTTTTTCTCGTAAGCATCGAATTGCCCAGCCCACTCGCCGCGGATTTTATTTCCTCTCGCGCCAATGCCGTTCTGAAAATTCTCGTATACGCCGTCCGGAACCAGGAATTTCGCATCTTCGGGCCAGCCATAAAAACGCTTCGTGAGCCTCACTTCTTCTACCCCCAGCGCCTCGCCGTGAGCCTCGGCGGTGTCCTGCTTGTGGGGTGACCCGTAACCGATGTGGCTATTCACGATGATGAGCGTGGGGCGATCGTTGGTTTGCAGAAATGTCCGGAAAGCCGCGCGAATCAAATTCAGATCGTTGGCATCCGGGACGTGGACAACATTCCAACCATATGCGGCGAAACGCGCGCCGGTATCTTCGGAGAACGCGAGCGGCGTGCCGCCCTCAATCGTGATCCGGTTGCTATCGTAGATCCAGCAAAGATTGGATAGTTTCAAGTGCCCGGCAAGGCAAGCGGCCTCGCTTGAAATTCCCTCCATCATGCAGCCGTCGCCGCCCAGGGCGTAGACGTTGAAATTGTAAGGGCCGGAAAATTCGGGCTGATTATATCGCGACGCGAGCCATCGTCCGGCTATTGCCATCCCGACGCTGTTGCCGTATCCCTGTCCAAGCGGCCCGGTGGTCGTTTCGACCCCGGTCGTCAGATGCGACTCGGGATGTCCGGGGCAACGGCTGCCGAGTTGGCGAAAACTTTTGATGTCTTCCATCCGGACCGCAAGGCCGTCGAGGATCTCGAGGGTGTCCTTATTTGCCTCCTTGACTCCGGCGAGATGCAGCACGGAATAGAGGAGCATCGAGGCATGCCCGGCGGAGAGAACAAATCGATCACGGTCAGGCCAGAGCGGTTCGCGCGGATCGTACCTTAAAAATTCCTGCCATAGGACGTAGGCGACCGGCGCCATCCCCATCGGCGTGCCCGGATGTCCGGAATTGGCGGCCTGCACGGCGTCCATGGAGAGCGTGCGGATCGTGTTGATAGACAACATCTCCATCGGAGTGGTGGCATTCTGAATGGAAGCACTGGTATCGGTGACGCCCATGCTGACTCCTTTGTAGCCCTGCGCCGTTTGCGGACCACCGGGCGCGATCTTTCATTCGTTTAAGCGCGCTACTACTTTAGTCTAAAAACAGCGATTGCGGAAATGAGGGAGGGATAGAATCTAAGGGGTCCCCCGAATCGAAATTCAACGCTGGCTTACAAGAGTGGTATTATGCGCCGATGCGGGACGGTGAAGCAATGCGGGAGTGGCCGCTCCACTCGCCTCTTCGCCTTCGTTAATGATATAAGCGACCCATGCTTCGCCGGAGGAAGACGGTGATGATCCGCAATCTCTCACTGGTAGCTGTGCTGCCGGTGCTGATTTCCATAACCGCACTGACAGGGTTTTCGCAGTCAGACATAAATCTACAATCCTTCTTTGAGAACAATGTTGGTTTGAGTCCCGACCAGATCGCCGCGATCCATAGCGGCAAGCCGGTTACAAAAAACCTGCCGTCGCGCGTTCCGTCCGAGGTTTTGCTGTTTGGAGCGACCTACGTCCATGCGGCCCCGGAAGCCTACGTTAAATTTGCGCGTGACGATGAGCGTCTGCGCAAGCTTCCCAATTACGTGGCGCTCGGAGAGTTCAGCGATCCTCCTCAGATGTCTGATTTGAAGGGGCTTTCTTTCGATCCCGATGACATCAAGGCCCTGAAGAATTGCAGGCCCACCGACTGCTCGATCCAGATGCCTGCAATTTCGATTGAAGAGCTGCACCAATCGGTCGACTGGTCCTCCCCCGATGCAGATGACCAGATCAATCAACTCCTTCGGAAAACCGCGCTGGCCCGCTTGCTCGCGTATCAACGCGACGGCAATCAGGCATTGGGCGTCTACAATGACAAGCAGGACCCGACCGAAGTGTCCAAGCAATTTGCATTCATGTTGAGCTATGCCTCCGCTTTGCCGAAGTACCTCCTGGAATTCAATCATTACCTGCTCTCGTATCCGAAGGACAAGCCCGCAAATGTAGAAGATTCGTTCTACTGGGCAAAAGTGAAGTTCGGATTAAAACCGACCGTGCGCGTAGTGCAGGTGGTGACCCTGCGCGGGAACCAGACCGATGATGTGGCCTATGCGATAGCCGAAAAGCAGCTTTATTCCAGCCACTACTTTGAAACCGCGCTCGACCTGACCTTCTGTGTGCGTGGTCCCGGTGACGACAAGCGACCCGGTTTCTACCTGATCATGGTTATGGGCTCGGAGCAGGCAGGCCTGACCGGAGTAAAAGGATCCATTATTCGGAAGGTCGCGGTGGACCGCTCCGTTTCCTCTCTTCGTGATGCGCTGACGGCTATCCGAGATACGCTCGAAGGCGGAACGTAGCCATACGGTATTGGGTTCGATTTGCCGGGTCCGGCCCGTGATCGCGTTCTGCGGTGGCTGGCCGATAAGACTTATCAGGACTTGGCTTTTTGCTCAGAACGCGACTCTCTTAATACATCCGTAATTTCGCTAGGCAGGCCGGTCATTGCCGCGCTTGAGACCCACAATTCGCGAGCCTTGCCCTCGTCGTATGAAGCTTCCGACGAACGAACTGCTTTGCCATTGGAGAAATACCGGCCACCCGGAGCTGCATCTTCGCCAATTGTCAGCGCAGCGACGCGCTTGGCCGACGTTTCCGGCGAGTGAACGTTGTCGTTTATCAGCCGCATCCATGGCATCACGTTTCGCACAATCCATTGCATCGGGGCGCCATAGGAGCGAGTCAATCCTGTCGCGGGCATAAGGCCGGGGTCGATAGCATTCACCTTGATCGAGGCCAGGCGGGGATCGCCCGATGCGGAAAGGCGGCGCGAAAGTTCGTAAGTGCAGTAGATGTTGCAGAGCTTGGAAGTTGCATAGCGCCGCAAGCCCGCTTTTTGGGACGACTC
>Ga0182024_10015285_pt1 | contig 14723 bp, 10 predicted proteins | sample P32metaG_FD_120480 | JGI IMG/M metagenome (GOLD analysis project Ga0182024, IMG submission 120480) | Permafrost microbial communities from Stordalen Mire, Sweden - P3-2 metaG (Illumina Assembly) | ecosystem: Environmental > Terrestrial > Soil > Wetlands > Permafrost | place: Sweden: Stordalen... | reverse complement strand
ACGCCGATCTTTTCACTTTCGACGAGCAGCGCCTGGTACATCATTTCCGGAATCATGACGCCGGCGATCGGCAGATAGGCTGACGACAGCATCTTGGCGATCGAGAGCGAATGCGGTGCGAAGTTAAGCTTCTCGCAGCCGAATCTGGTGCCGAGCCGGCCGAACCCGCAGATCACCTCGTCGCTGATCATGAACACGTCGTGCGTGTTGCACACCGCCATAATCTTCTCGAAGTAACTCTTCGGCGGCACGATCACGCCGCCGGCGCCCATCACCGGTTCGGCGATGAAAGCGGCGACGGTGTCGGGGCCTTCCTTGACGATCAGCGCGTCGAGCTCGGCGGCAAGCCGCGTTGCGAAGTCCTCTTCGCTCTCGCCGGCTTGCGCGAAGCGGTAATGATGCGGACAGCCGGCATGCAAAAAGCCCGGCAGCGGCAGGTCGAAGTCGCGGTGATTGCCGGGCAGTCCGGTCAGCGAAGCGGAAACAATGGTGACGCCGTGATAGGCCTTCATGCGGCTGACGATCTTTTTCTTGCTTGGCCGGCCGAGCGCATTGTTGAGATACCAGACGAGCTTGACCTGGGTGTCGTTTGCCTCCGATCCGGAATTGCAGAAGAACACCTTGGAGATCGGCACCGGCGCGATCTCTTTGAGCTTCTCGGCAAGCTCGATCGCCGGATCGTGGCTTCTCCCGGTAAACAGATGCGCGAAGGAAAGCTTGCGCATCTGCGTGGTGGCGGCCTCGATCAACTCTTCGTTGCCGTATCCGAGAGCGGTGCACCACAGCCCGGCCATGCCTTCGATATAGGGCTTGCCGTCGGTGTCGTAGACATAGACGCCCTGGCCGCGCTCGATGATGAGCGGACCGGTCTCGCGAAACCGCGCGAGATTGATGTAGGGATGCACCAGTGTTTCGACATCGCGGGCGGCGAGATTGCTGAGCGGAGACATCTGCCCTTCGCTCCTTCTGTTCATCGGGTTGCGATTATTTCATCACTCGGTTTGGTGTCGCATTCGCCGCCAAAGGCCGCGGCCGCGGCAACGGTACTTGGCCCTCTGGAATGGACGGCAGATCGAGACCCTGCAACGGCACGCCTTCGGCTTGCACCAGCTGTGAGGCCGGCGCAGCGTCGGGCGCCGCGTCCGCAGTCTTGTCCGGACTCTTGGCTTGCGCAACGACGGCCGGCGGTTCGCGCACGTCCCATTCGCAGATCTTGTAATTGTTACGGCGCGGCTCGAGATCGAGATGGACGTGCTCCTCGTGATAGCCGTCGGAACCTGGGCCGAGCACGGTCGCGAACCGCGCGCAGGCGCTGGCGCGCACCGCTTCGCGCCAATCCTTCGGAATATTGACGTCGGTGAGGCCGAGCTCGCGGCCGTCGGCGAGCTTGAAATCGTGCACGTCCAGCGCGTCCGCGCGGCCATGCTCGCTGACTTTGGCGGCGTGCACGTTGTTGCGGCCGCGGCAATCGTAGGAGGCGAGATTGTCGAGCCCGCGTAGCGGCGGCAGGCCTTTTAACGTCGGCGCGATGTCGTTGCGCACCCAATCGGCGATTTGTTGCGCCATCGGGCAACGCATGATCGCCGGCGGCGTCACCGCGACCTTGCTCTGATCGGCAAGCGTGATGGCGCTCATTTCCACGGCGTCGTCGGCGCCGCAATCGCCCGGACCGACTAGCACGCGAAGCGGCTGGAATTCCGCGACTTTCGCCAGGTTTATCTGACAGGCCGAAGGCGCCGCCTGCGCGGCCTGCGCCTGGCCGGCGTCGCCTTGCGGAAAAGAGGCATAAGCCTCCTGCGGCGGCGCAAATTCCTGCTGCAACACAACGGGCAACGGCTGCCGCTTGGCCTGCGGATGGGTGGCATGATGCAAGAGCGTGACCGGCTTCGGCTCCGGCACGGCGGCATTTTGCGCGATCGCCGCCGGCATTGCGCACAACAGCCCGGCAGTGACGACGACATATTTCACGCAGGATGCTCCGGCGCAGACGCGGCTTGTCGGGAAACGTCGAGGCGGCCTCGATGGCATAAGCTTTAGGCTACCCGATCCTGCCTGTTCAAGCACCGGGGCGGCCGACAATGCCGCTTGCCTGTCCGGCGCAGACAGGTAACCTTCGGGAAGAAAAAAGCAAAACAGCGAGGAAACGCCATGCTCGGGCTGATGCAGGATTGGCAGCTGTTGTGCCATCGCATCCTCGATCACGCCGCGACTCATCACGGCGGTCGGCAGATCATCAGCCGCTCGGTCGAGGGCCCGTTCCACACCACGAATTACGCCGACCTGCGGGTGCGCGCGCTGCGGGTGGCGCAGCGGCTCGATCAAAGCGGTATCAAGCTCGGCGACCGCGTAGCGACGCTGGCTTGGAATACCTGGCGGCATCTCGAAGCCTGGTACGGCATCATGGGCATCGGCGCGGTCTATCACACCGTCAATCCGCGGCTGTTTCCCGATCAGATCGCCTGGATCGTCAATCACGCGGAAGACCGCGTGATGATGGTCGACCTCACTTTCGTGCCGATCCTGGAAAAGCTCGCCGAGCAGCTCAAGCCAATCGAGCAATACGTTGTGCTGACCGATGCCGACCACATGCCGGCGACCGCGCTGAAGAATGCCGTGCCGTACGAGGAGTGGATCGCCGAAGTCGACGGCGACTTCGCGTGGAAGGACTTCGACGAAAATACCGCGGCCGGCATGTGTTACACGTCGGGCACGACCGGACATCCCAAAGGCGTCGTCTATTCGCATCGCTCCAACGTGCTGCATTCGCTGATGGCGGCCCAGCCCGACGCCATGGACGTCGGCGCGCGCGACGTCGTGATGCCGGTGGTGCCGATGTTCCACGCCAATTGCTGGGGCCTTGCGCTGACCTCGCCGATGACCGGCGCAACCATGGCGATGCCGGGCGGCAAGCTCGACGGCGCCTCGATCTACGAGATGCTCGATACTTGCCGCGTCAGCTTCACCGCGGCGGTGCCGACAGTGTGGTTGATGCTGCTGGCGCATCTCGAGGCCAACAATCTGAAACTGCCGCACCTCAAGAAAGTGGTGATCGGCGGCTCGGCCTGCCCGCGCGCCATGGCGCAGAAATTCCAGGACGTCTATGGCGTCGAAGTCATCCACGCCTGGGGCATGACCGAGATGAGCCCGCTCGGCACGCTCGGTTCGCTCAAGCCGGAATATGCCGGGCTCAAAGGCGAATCGCGGCTCGACATTCAGCAGAAGCAGGGCCATTCGCCGTTCTGCGTCGAGGTGAAGATCACCGACGATGCCGGCAATCCGATGCCGTGGGACGGCAAGACGTTCGGTCGCTTGAAGGTTCGCGGTCCTGCCGTCGCCCGGCGCTACTTCAAGGACGATGCTGAAATTCTCGACTCGGAGGGTTTTTTCGACACCGGCGACGTCGGCACGATCGACCGCTACGGCTATCTCAACATCACCGACCGTTCCAAGGACGTGATCAAATCCGGCGGCGAATGGATTTCGTCGATCGAGCTGGAAAACCTCGCGGTCGGCCATGCCAAAGTCGCCGAAGCCGCGGTGATCGGCGTGCGCCATCCGAAATGGGACGAGCGGCCGCTCCTTGTCATCGTGCTCAAGGAAGGCCAAAGCGCCAGCAAGGACGAGCTGCTCGGTTTCCTCAAGGGCAAGATCGCCAATTGGTGGCTGCCGGACGATGTTGTCTTCGTGCGCGAAATTCCGCACACCGCGACCGGCAAGATCCAGAAGACCGTTCTGCGCGACCAGTTCAAGGATTACGCGTTCCCGACCGCGGCGGCCTAGATCTCTGCAAACTGCGAATGGTTGTCCCGTCGCGAGGTTCCGCTTTGGGAACCGCCGCACAGTGTGATTTCGCGCAATTTGATTTAAAGCCCGAACGAATCACGGCCTCGTGAGTTTGCCCGGAAGCGATGCCTCGATCCGCGGCAAACCGCCGCCGCACGGCGCACAGCACAAACAGCTTTGCCTTTTTTGACCGGTGCCCAGAGGTGCGCCGGAGCGGATAATTGTTGTCTGTCAATATCTTAACAATAGTTCCAGGAGACTCCCTCATGCCGCATAGAATTCATTGTCATGGCCAAAGTTATTTCAGCCATGGTGCGACGCACAATGACCACATTTCCACGGTCTTTCCGGCCTTGGCCTGCGATCGGCAGGCCGATCACCCTTCGCATCAACAATCGAATAGGATGGATATGGCTGGGTATAGCCTCAAGAAGACTTTCATTGCCTCAGCTTTTGCTTTGGCCTTTATCGGGATACCGGTCGCGGCATCGGCGCAGTCCGGAGTCGCCTCGGTCTATGCCTATTCCGGAGGACGCACCGCCAGCGGAGAAAGAGCATCGCCGGGGGCGCTCACCGCGGCACATCGCTCGCTGCCCTTCGGCACGATGGTGCGCGTCACCAACGAGCGCAACGGCCGCTCGGTGGTAGTGCGCATCAACGATCGCGGCCCGTTCGTCCGCGGCCGGGTCATCGACGTGACGCCGGCGGCGGCCCGGGCACTGGGCTTTTCCGGCCTCGCCGAGGTCAATCTCGACGTCGTCGGGCGAAGCTGAATTTTCGACAATCCTTGCGGGACAGCACAACGGGAGGCCGCGGCCTCCCGTTCCTTTTTGGGACGCGCTTAAAGTACAACCCCGCATGGTAATTGAATCGTTAACAGTTGGGCAAGGCTTGCCGCCCAACATGCGGCCATCCGCTACGGCTCCGGATTACCGCTGATGTCGCCAACCGAAATCATCCAGGCCTTCCAAGCCCGTTTGGCGCTTTACAGCCTCGACGATCAAGTCCGCCGCACCGTCATCGAATCCTGGCCCTTGATCGCGCCCAGCCTCGAACGGGCGATCGATGAAATCATCGCGGTCACTTGCGCGCTGCCCAATATCGGTAAAACCGTCACAACCAACCGCGACCTGGTGAAACAGCTGGAGCTGGCGCATTTCCGCGCGCTGTTGGGCGGCAAGCTCGACGCCGATTACACCGAATCGTGCCGGCGTACGGTCGAGCAGGAAGCGGCGCTCGGATTTGACGCGCGCTTTCGCAGCACCGCCGGCAGTTATGTGCTTAAGGCGGCGCTCGACGCGCTGGCCCGCAAGCACCGTTACTCCGCGGCCAAGGCCGTTGCGCGCGGGATCGCAATTTCGCAGGTCATCAGCTTCGACATCGCCAATGCGATGACGCTTCATCGGCAGGCGGCTGAAGCGGCGGCGGTGGCGCGGCGCCAGGCGATCGACAGCGCGATTGCGGAATTCGACGGTGCCATCGGCGAAGTGGTCGAGGCGATCAAGGAGGCGTCAGTTTCGCTCACCGCGACCTGCGCGACGTTGCACGCGGTCGCCGGCGACACCCTCGACCGCATGGGGTCGGCCTCTTCGGCCTCGGCGGAAACCGCGCAACGCATGGAGATCATGGTGCGCGCCACCGAAGAGCTTTCCGGTTCGATCCAGGAAATCGGCCAGCAGGCGAGCCACGGCATGGGCATGGCGCAATCGGCCGTCGGCGATACCGAACGCACCCAACAGGCCATCCGCTCGCTCGCCGACACCGCCGAGCGCATCGATTCGGTGGTCGCGGCGATTTCCGCGATCGCGGCGCAGACCAATCTCTTGGCCCTCAATGCCACGATCGAGGCGGCGCGCGCCGGCGAAGCCGGCCGCGGCTTTGCCGTCGTCGCGGCCGAGGTGAAGACGCTGGCCAACCAGACCTCGCACGCCACCGACGACATCGCGCGCCAGATCGCCGCTATCCAGGAGGCGACCAAGCGCTCGGTCGCCGAAATCGCCGCCATCGCGCAGGTGATCGGGGAGCTGACCGGCGTTTCGACCAGCATCGCCGCCGCGGTGGAAGAGCAGGCCGCCACCACTCGCAATATCGCCGAGAGCATTCATACCGCGGCCAGCCACACCGCGCAGGCCTCGACCGAGATCGCTTCGGTCGAACGCACGGTCGGCAAAAGCGCCAACGCCGTCGGCGAGATCGGCCAATGGACGGCGGAACTGTCGTCGCGCGCCAAGGACCTCGAAACCAAGGTCGCCACCTTCTTCACCCGCGTCCGCGCCGCGTAAGCGAGGGCGTTTAATGTCTTTCCGCTCCGCACGGTGGTGCGGTCGGGTGAGGTAGTCATGCATTTATGCTGAAATACGGCGACGAAAGCAGACGGAACATCCGAACCAGCTTCGTCGCCGCGTGGATTGCCGGATCAAGTCCGGGGACGGCCATGATAGTGTGACGAGAGCGAAGCGATCCGGCCTTTACCGCGCCGGCGGCGTCGGAATTGTCAGCAAGAACTCCGTGCCGGGGGTGTGGCGGCGCACTTGCAGGTTGGCGCGGACTTGCGCGGTGAGCGCGTTGACGAGGCGCATGCCCAATCTCCTGCCGGAATTGATATCGAAATCGGCAGGCAGTCCGATGCCCCGGTCGCAGACGGAGATCGAAATCGCGTCGCCTGAGCGCGAGACGTCGAGCCACACCTGGCAGCCGCCGTCGGGGTAAGCGTATTTGGCGCTGTTGGTGATCAGCTCATTGACCAACAGCGCCACCGGAATGGCGGTATCGGTGGCGCAGTGCAGGCCCGGCGCAGCCGCGACGTGGACTTTGCAATCCGGCAGCGCTTTGCCAAGATCGTTGCAGATGTCGGTGAGATACGCGCCGAGATCGACCGCGCCGATGTGGTCGCTGCCGTAGAGCCGCTGATGAGCGCGCGCGATGGCCGCGATGCGGGTCGACGCATCGCGCAGCGCGTGGCGGACCTCCTCGCTTTGCGTGGTCGTGGTCTGCAGATGCAGCATGCTGGCCACGATCTGCAGGCTGTTGTTGATGCGGTGATTGACCTCTTTGGCCAGGATCTGATGGCGTTCCAGCGCGGCGGTCAAATTACGTTCGGCGCGCTGCCGGTAAATGGCCATGCCGAGAATGTTGGCGGCGCCCTGCAAGAAGGAAATATCGTTGGCGGAGAATTCGCCGTCGGAGCGGCTGTCGACTTCGAGAACGCCATAAGGCTCGCCGTCGCCTTGCAGGATCACGTTCATGGCGCGGTGGATACCGTGCTCGAGCAGGAGCTCCGGAGTGCGGAAGCGTTCTTCGTTTTCGAGATGATTGGAAATGACGGCGTTGCCGGTGCGCAAAGCGTAGCCAGCGGGCGAGGCCACATCGGCGCCGACGGTTGCCATGCCGACGACGCCCGGCTCCCAACCGACGCCGGCGCGCACCAGGAAACGGCCTTCCGACGGGATAAACTCCAGGACTTTGGCGAACTCGGCCGCCAAGCCCTCGGCGGTCAGCAGGGCGGTGAGGTCGAGCAGCTCCGGAAACGGAGTTCCTTGCAGCGCGCGCACGCCGAGCTCCGCCAAAATCTCCTGCTGACGGACCCGCAGGCGAAGCGCCTCGGGGTTCACATCGGAATGCTCCGCGCCGCCCTCAGGCGGCTCCGCCACAAACTCGGACGTTTTCGGGTGAAAGCTGACGACGCCGGACATGTTTCCGTTTCGATCGAGAGGAGTTGTCATACCACCATAATTGCGGACGACGCTGGCCAGCTCAAGTTAGCTATTCGTACGCCCGTATTAAAGCGGTACAATTATGTGCAATTGACGACGCTCCCGAAACGCAAGCGACGATTGTTTGGAAACAAAGCTCGCGGTGGAGCTGGACACCGAACCGGACCGAAGTTCCATCTCGCAGGCGCATATCAGAGCGCCCAAGCGCGCAATGTGTCTTTTATCGCGCCCGGATCGTAGGGCTTGGCGAAGAAACGGCCGCCGTCCGGCAGATCGCGCGGGCCGATCCTGTCACGCCCCGACGTGACGATGATCTTGATCGGCGGCCAGCGATCGCGCACGGCATGCGCGAGCTTGAGGCCGTCCATCGAGCCCGGCATGTGGATATCGGTAAAGACCACCCGGATATCACGGCGGCTCTCCAGGATCGCGATGGCTTCATCGGCATTGGCGGCCTCGACCACCTCGAAGCCTGCCTCTTCCACGGTCTGGACCGCGCAGAAACGAACCAGAGGCTCATCTTCCACGATAAGAACGGCGGTCGCTTTCGAGGGGCTTGCCATTACTAACTCTGGCGAATTTGACAACCTCCACAGAGGCACCAGCGCTAACGTGCCTGGGATGGAGGACGTTCCAACGCATAAGGCAGGCATGGCGGACTTTGGCTGCAATTCCTCGAAGTAGCGAAGTCCGTCAACTGAGACGCCGTAGCCCGGTTATGACGCGGTCAACTTCCCGTTCGGCTGTACGGCAAGTGGCGCTCGGCGAATGGGTAACTTACCATCCAACCGATAAGCGGCTTGGAGCCAAATCTGTGCAATATTGAGGTAGGTGACACGACTCTCCTCAGATGAGGCGGTGGCTGCCCATTTGAAGCATTCTTCGGCCATTTCACGATATTCTGGGGCGGTATGCATCGGCTTACTCCGCCGCCTTACAGGCGGGAGCACTATCGAACTCTCAGCCACCGCCGCCTGACCATAGGTCGCTGCCGGCGATAGGCCGTACATGGGGCGTTAGAATCTAAATCCTAGTGTCAAAAGACATACCGCGACACTGGGTAGCCGCGCTGGTTCCGGTCACGCCCGGGCGGCTTAGTCATGGCGCGGACGGCGGATCGCGATGTTCTTGCGATGGCGATCACTGCCCGCCACCGCGCATGACATCGCTCAGCGAACCCTCTTGTGAGCGAGCCGACTATTATTCCGCCGGCTGCTTCGCTTTCGGCTTTGGCTTGTAGAACGTACTCTTCAGATTGTCCCAGAGCTGAATCTTGGCGCCATGGCGGTGCATGATGATGCTCTGCTGCGTGACCGACAGCGAATTGTTCCAGGCCCAGTAGATGACAAGGCCGGCCGGGAATTTCGCCAGCATGAAAGTGAATATCAGCGGCATCCAGTTGAAGATCATCTGCTGGGTCGGATCCGGCGGCGCCGGGTTGAGCTTCATCTGCACCCACATGGTCACGCCCATGATCGCCGGCCAGAAGCCGAGATGCAGGAAGCCGCCGATCAGCGGGATGATGGTCGGATCGAACGGGATCAGCCCGCCGAGCGTGAAGATGTTGGTTGGGTCCTGCGCCGAGAGATCGTGGATCCAGCCGTAGAACGGCGCGTGGCGCATTTCGATGGTGATGAACAGAACCTTGTAGAGCGAGAAGAACACCGGAATCTGAATCGCGATCGGCAGGCAGCCGGCAATGGGATTGATCTGCTCCTTCTTGTAGAGCTCCATCATCTCCTGCTGCTGCTTCGCCTTGTCGTTGGCGAAGCGCTCCTTGATCATCGCCATCTGCGGCTGCACCGCCTTCATCTTCGCCATCGAGGCGTAAGATTTGTTGGCGAGCGGGAAGAACAGCAGCTTGACGCATACCGTGACGATCAGGATGGCGATGCCGAAATTGCCGACCAGATGGAAGAAGTAGTCGATGGCGAGGAACATCGGCTTGGTGATGAAATAGAACCAGCCCCAGTCGATCAACAGATCGAAATGGTTGAGATGGAGCGCCTGGTTATAGCCGCCCGGGCCGAGCGGGAAATTGATGCCGACGACGGAGACTTCCTTGGCGCCGGCGAACAGGCGCGAGTCGGTAGACACGGTCGCGCCGGGCGCCACGGTCTGCGCCTCGCCCAGATAATCGGTCTGGTAGATGTCCTGGCCGTTGACGTTGGTGGCGGAGAAGCGGGTTTTCACCTTGGCGTCCGTGTTCGGCAATAACACCGCGGCCCAATATTTGTCGGTGAAGCCGAGCCAGGCGTCGGTGACGTCCCAGCTCTCGCTCTTTAAATCGGCGATCTTCTTATAGCTCTCTTCCTTCTCGCCGTCCGAGCCCATCATGCCGATCGGGCCTTCGTGCAGAATGTAATAGCCGAGCACCGGCGGCGTGCCGTGGCGCGAGATCAGTCCATAAGGAAAGAGCGTGACCGGCGCGCCGCCTTTGTTGGCGACCTGGTCCTTGATCGTGAAGAGATAATGATCGTCGACCGCGATGCTGCGGGTGAAGACGAGGCCTTGGCCGTTGTCGTAGGTCAGCGTGATCGGATGATCGACACCGAGCGTGCCGGAGCCGTCCTGCTTCCACACGGTATCGGGGCCTGGCATGGCGGCCGTCCTGCCGGCGGCCGGCACCCAGCCAAATTCGGCGTAATAGGCGTCCGGCGCGCCCGACGGCGAGAACAGCACGATCGGCGGCGAGTTCGGATCGACCTCTTCGCGGTACTGCGTGAGCGACAAATTATCGATGCGGCCGCCTTTGAGATCGATGCTGCCCTGGAGCCGCGGCGTGTCGATGGTGACGTGTGGGGAGGCGGCGATCACCGTTGCGCGGTTGGCGGCTGGTGGCTCGGTGGTAGGCGCATTCGGCACCGGCGGAGCGCTGGCCGCGGACGGGCTCGGCTGCGCCGCATTCGGCTGTGCCGCGCCGGGCTGAACTTGAGCCTGCTCCTGCTTCTTGAGCTGCGCCTGCTCCTGCTGCCGCTGCATCTGCGGGTAGCCGATGAAATATTGCCAGCCGACAACGACGACTAGCGACAGCACGATGGCAAGGATGGTGTTCTTATACTCGCCCATTACCTGCTCTTACGCTCATCGTTGCGGGGTCCGGATCGGGGGCGCCGGTCGGTGTGGGCCTCGCGCCGTTTTTCGGGCGAGCCCGCTCTATGTAGGGGGGCGTCCGCGCCGCCACCAGTTGCCGAGCCTGTCTCTTGCCCGCTTCGCGGGGCGGCATGAATTCGGCGTATCGCCGCATCGAATTGCCCGGTGAGGTCGGCGAAATCGGCCGCGAGCGCGGTGCGCCGACCGATCAGCACATAATCGTGGCCCGGGCGAAGCGCCGCAGTGGAGGCCAGCCGCACCACTTCGCGCAGCCGCCGGCGCACGCGGTTGCGCTCCACCGCATTGCCGACCTGGCGCGATACGGTAAAGCCGACCCGGACAGAGCCGCCGTCGCCCTCGTCTTCAGCGCGCTGCCGCGCTTGCACGACGAAGGCGCCGGACGGCGCTCTTGCGCCTTTCGCAGCAGCCTTAAAGTCCGTGCGGCGCTTCAACCGTTCCATTGGTTTGGCTTTGGATGCGATTTTGGGCTCGACCACTGCGGGCTCGACCTCGAAATCGGCGTGTGGAACGAGAACTCGCGCCCAATTGAAGCGCTAGGCACTCAGCTTCTTGCGCCCTTGCGCGCGCCGCAACGACAAAACCCTGCGGCCGCCCTTGGTCGCCATGCGGGCGCGAAAGCCGTGGCGGCGCTTGCGCACCAATTTGCTCGGCTGGTAGGTCCGTTTCACCGAAAAATCTCCGCTGGGGGCTCGATGCGGCCCTGAGCACCGCAATTGGCGCGGCTTATACGCAAGCGCTCCCGGCTCGTCAACGTGACTTCCCCGCGATTTGTCGGCGATTCCGGCATTTTAGGGCTGCTCCGCCTCGCGCCAAAATCGCCGTCCCAGCCGGCATTGTCAGGCGCCGTTTACTATAGAATAGGTGTGACAGGTCTTAGACGTGCGCGGATTTGCGATCCCGACATTGCGGCGAGCCGAAACGGCAAAAATGACAGCGGAACAGCGGCAACAGATCAGACCGGATATCTGCGTCATCGGCGCCGGCGCGGGCGGCCTTGCGGCGGCGTCGGCCGCCGCCGCCTTCGGCGTCAACGTGGTGCTGATCGAAAAAGCCAAGATGGGCGGCGAGGCGCTTAACAGCGGCGCCTTGCCGTCGAAAGCGTTGCTGGTGGCGGCCGCCCGCGCCTATGCGTGCCGCGAGGCCGCGCGCTTCGGCATCAAGAGCCCGCGCTTCGGCGTCGATTTCGCTGCGGTGCGCGCTCGTGTGCGCGATGTCGTCGCGGCGGTCGAGCCGCAGGATTCGCGCGAGCGCTTCAACGGCCTCGGCGTGCGCGTCTTTGCCGGCGAGGGCCGCTTCACCGATGCCGTGACCGTCGCGGTCGACGGCTACGACGTCAAAGCCCGCCGCTTTGTCATCGCCACCGGCTCGTCGGCGGCGCTACCCGCTATTCCCGGCCTCGCCGATACGCCGCATCTGACCAACGAGACGATCTTCGATCTCGCCGAGTGCCCGCGTCATCTCATTGTCATCGGCGCCGACTCGATCGGGCTCGAGCTGGCGCAAGCGTTCCGCCGCTTCGGCGCCGACGTCACCGTGCTCGAGCCAACGGTGCCGCTGGCCGACGCCGATCCGGAATGCGCAAGCGTCGTGGTCGATGTGCTCGCGCGCGAGGGCGTCGTGCTACGCTGCGGTGTCGAGGTCCGCCAGGTACGCCGTTCGCTGGCGCGCGTGCAGGTGGAGATCGTTGCCTCCGACGACGTCGAGCGAAAAATTCAGACGATCGACGGCAGTCACCTGCTCGTCGCCGTGGGGCGTCGGCCGAATCTGGAAAATCTCGATCTTGACGCCGCCGGCATCCGCTACCAGCCGAGCGGCATCGTGGTCGACCGCGGGCTTCGCACCACCAACAAGCATGTCTATGCCATCGGCGACGTCACCGGCGCGCCGCAATTGAGTCATCTCGCGCACCATCAGGCCGGCCTCGTGATCCGTAACGCGCTGTTCCGCACGCCGGTCGATGCCGAGCGCTATGCGGTGCCGGTCGTGACCTATACCGATCCGGAACTCGCCCAGGTCGGCCTGACCGAGGACGAGGCGCGGGTGCAGGTGGGCGTCATCCGGGTGTTGCGCACGCCCTATCGCGAAAACGACCGGGCGCGGGCGACCGGGGCGATCCATGGCCACATCAAGATCGTCACCGACCGCAAGGGAACTATCCTCGGCGCCGCTATCGTCGGGGCGGGGGCATCGGAAAATATCGCGGCCTGGACGCTTGCCATAAACCAAAAGCTGAATATCGAGGCCTTTGCCGGTGTTATTGTGCCGTATCCGACCTATGCGGAGGTGGGCAAACGCGCTGCGATGACCTATTTCACTCGAGGTTTGACGAGTCCTCTGGTGCGTCGCATCATAGGGTGGCTGCGTCGATTTGGCTGATTAGCCGCAAGCCGCAGGCTCGACCATGACTGACGAAACCGCCGCGCGGCCGGAACGAGTCCGGACGCCGCGCTTCGGCCTTTCGGGCAAGCTCCTCGTCCTCACGATCCTCTTCGTGATGATCGCGGAAGTGCTGATCTATGTGCCCTCGGTCGCCAATTTCCGCGTCGTCTGGCTCAAGGACCGTCTCGCCACCGCCTATACCGCGGCGCTTGTCCTCGACGCCGCGCCGAACGGCGTGGTGTCGGATGCGCTGGCCAAGAAGATTCTCGATTCGATCGGCGCCCGCGCGGTGGCCATGAAGATGGGCAACAGCCGGCGCATGCTGGCGGTCGATGACATGCCGCCGACGGTCGCCGCCACCTACGACATGCGCACGGTCTATGTGTTCGACGCCATCGTCGATGCCTTCACCACCATGCTCGACGCCAAGAATGACGTAATCCGCGTGGTCGGTCCGGCGCCGATGGGCGGCGAATATATCGACCTGGTCATGGACGAGCAGCCGCTGCGCAAGGCAATGCTGCGCTATTCGGCCGACATTCTGTTTCTGTCGCTGGTGATCTCCTGCATCACCGCGGCGCTCGTCTATCTCGCGCTCCTCTATCTGTTCGTGCGGCCGATGCGGCGCGTCACCGGCAACATGATCGCGTTCCGCGCCGATCCGGAAAACAGCGACCGCGTCATCGCGCCGTCGGCGCGCAACGATGAGATCGGCACCGCCGAGCGCGAGCTCGCTACCATGCAGATCGAGCTCGCCTCAATGCTGCATCAGAAAAACCGGCTTGCGAGCCTCGGGCTCGCGGTGGCCAAGATCAATCACGACCTGCGCAATCTGCTCGCCTCGGCGCAGCTCTTCTCCGAAAGACTCGCCAAAATCCCCGATCCCGGCGTGCAGCGTTTCGCGCCCAAGCTGGTGCATGCGCTGGAGCGCGCCATCGCCTTCTGCCAGTCGACATTGTCCTACGGCCGCCTGCAGGAGCCGCCGCCGGACCGCCGGCCGATTTTGCTCGAGCCGCTGGTCGAAGAGGTGCATGAGACGCTCGGCCTCGGCCCCGATGCGCCGATCCGCTGGATCAGCGCGGTCGAGCGCGGTCTCGTCATCGAGGCCGATTACGACCAGCTGTTCCGTATCCTCCTGAACCTATCGCGCAACGCGGTCGGCGCCATGGAGAGCCGCGAGACCCGCGATCCCGGCCGCGACCAGATCCGCATCACCGGCCGCCGCGAGGGCGCGGTGGTGGTGATCGAAGTTTCCGACACCGGCGCGGGCTTCTCGGAAAAGGCGCGAGCCCATTTGTTCGAAGCGTTCCAGGGCTCGACCCGCACCGGCGGTACCGGCTTGGGCCTTGCCATCGCCGCTGAGCTCGTTCGCGCCCATGGCGGCGACATCCGGCTGGTCGAGGGCACCATCGGCGCCACGCTGCGGCTGACCATTCCCGACCGCGCCGTCGAGCTTGCCGCCCATCGCGGGGCGCGGGCGAGCGGTTAATTTTCCGGCTTCATCCGTCCAGGGGTCCCTGGGCAGGGAAGGGCGGACAAATCTTGCCATCACGCGTCGAAGCCTATAGCTACGACGCGCCGCGCCCGTAGCTCAGCTGGATAGAGCACCAGACTACGAATCTGGGGGTCAGGAGTTCGAATCTCTTCGGGCGCGCCATTCAGCCACGTTCTGATCCGCATCCAGATCTTCGCGTTTGATGCTCATCTTGTCAGAGGTGCTGCTGGCTCGCCATT
>Ga0182024_10015284_pt1 | contig 14724 bp, 11 predicted proteins | sample P32metaG_FD_120480 | JGI IMG/M metagenome (GOLD analysis project Ga0182024, IMG submission 120480) | Permafrost microbial communities from Stordalen Mire, Sweden - P3-2 metaG (Illumina Assembly) | ecosystem: Environmental > Terrestrial > Soil > Wetlands > Permafrost | place: Sweden: Stordalen... | reverse complement strand
GCCGCAATTCAGGGAAACAAATCCGTCGCCGTGACCTATTATCAGCGCGCCATCGATGACTCATGGCCCAAAGGCCAGGAGCAAAACAGGATGGAAGCGCGCTTCGAACTAGCCGATTTTCTGGCGAAGGGGGGCGACAAAACGCAGGCTATCGCGGAACTGCTGGCGGCTTTGGGACAGAAGCCGGATGGGGTGGCGAAGAAACGGATCGCCCGATCGCTGCTGTCCTACGGAGCGCCACGGCAGGCGGCGGATGTATTCCGGGATCTATCACGCGTCAATCGAACGGACGCTGACGCTTATGCTGGCTTAGGCGCGGCAGAACTGGCCCAGGAGGACTACCTCGGAGCTCGCGCCGCATTCGAAAACGCGCTGCGGCTGGACCCATCCAACGAAGAAGCCAGGAAAGGACTGGATCTCGCCAATGGCGTCTTGGCCCTCGATCCGAATGCTCGAGGGATCCGCCTCTCCGAGCGTTACCAGCGCAGTGAGCAGCTTCTCAAAGACTCTGTGACCATGCTGAGTCAGTGTACGGCAGCCAGCCCGGACGATTCTCAACTCGCCGCCTCCGCACAGAAGGCACTCACCGAACATCCCACCCGGCGCACCATGGACGATACCACCGAAGATGATCTGACTCTGGCTGCTCAGTTGTGGAAGGCGCGAGAGAAGCAATGTGCCTCGCAACCGCCGGCCGATGAGGCTGGGGCACGCGTCCTTTCACGCCTGGCCCGCGAGTAGAGCCTTGCATTTGGCCTTGCTGTTGCCCGCGCCGGTAACTTGTTAAAGCATCTGTGGCATGCATATTGCTCTCTTCCAGCACGAAGGAGGTTTTCAATGCGGAACCTAATATGGATAGTTCCGGCTATTCTATTCGGCCTGCAAGTAACAGCAATTGCCGATACGATACTTCCCGGAACCGAAATTCCAGTGAGAACCGACCGACCTATTGAGTTGCACACTTGGGATCAAGGACGAATTTACCCGGCCCACGTGGCGCGAGAGGAGATATTGTCGGCGCCATTTCGGGCGGACAGGTTCAAATCGAGACGCCAGGAAACGAGATCCGCCGACCCAGGCTACATGCGAGAGGGCGATCATTATCACCATGAAGGAGACTGGTATCGGTAGTTTCGAGCAGCCGTATAGATGAGCATCCGCGCTTCCAGCCCCTAGCGAACCAGGTCGCTATAGCTCGGCAAGCCCGGCAACCCGCGGGCGCTCATCACCGCGCGAAGTACGGCTTGGGCCATGACGTCAGCTGCCAGTGCACCGATGGCGCCATGGTCGGCCCGCGTCGAAATGGCTCCGGTTGCCGCCGCGAAAATGGTATCGCCGTCGGCCAGCGTGTGGACCGGGTAGATGGTCCGCGCCAGACCGTCGTGCGCCATCTGCGCGACTTTGGTCATCTGAGTTTTGTCCAACGCCACATTGGTTGCCACGATACCAAGCGTGGTGTTGCTGGATTCGACCTTCACACGATAGCCCTGTCGAATTTGTGCCATGGAATCTCTGAATCCGGACCCATCGGACTTTCGCGCCCCAGCCACAATTTTTCCGGTCTGCGGATTCACCACGTCACCTACCGCGTTAACGGCGGCAATCGCGCCGACCACTATTCCGGTATTGCCCACGTGCACGCTGGCCGTTCCGATGCCGCTTTTCATGGCCGATTTCATTCCAAACAGCTTGCCGATGGTCGCGCCGGCTCCAGCGCCCACATTGCCCTCGGCGACTTTACCGCCAGCAGCCGCCTGACAAGCCTTGTATCCGGCTTCAGCGTTGGGACGGATCTTCGAATCGCCTACGCCCAAGTCAAAGAGAATCGCAGCGGGAACAATCGGTATGATACTTCCGCCGAACTGAAGCCCGATGCCATGTTCCTCCAGATATCGAACCACGCCAGTGGCGGCGTCCAGCCCGAACGTGCTGCCACCCGAGAGCACAATCGCGTGCACCTGTTGCACCATGTTGAGCGGATTCAGCAGGTCCGTTTCGCGCGTTCCCGGCGCCGAGCCTCGCACATCCACGCCCGCCGCGGCGCCTTTTTCGAACGTTACCACCGTGCACCCGGTGGGTCTGCGCGTATCAGTAAAATGGCCAACCTTCACGCCTTGCACATCGGTAATGCTGCCTTGGCCAGCCATCGCGTTAATCTCCTCCGATGAGAGCGTGCTCGCGGCCGCCATGGCCGCTAATGCACCGGCGAATTCGCGCCTTTTCAAATCCATGCCCCCTAACCAGATTACTCCCCGCCAACATCCTAAGAGACTCTGCTACATTCAGGCTAGTGAAAGCGACTTGGTTGTTGTCTCTGTGCCTGTGCGCCCTGATGAGCGTGACGACGATCAACGCTCAAACACCCGCGCCCGGGGGCGCCTGGAAGTTTGCCGTTTCGGGCGATTCACGAAATTGCGGCGACATCGTCATGCCCGCCATCGCATCCGGCGTGCGGCAAAACGGCGCCGAATTCTATTGGCACCTGGGCGATTTTCGGGCCATCTACACATTTGATGAGGACATCGTGCCTCCCGCCAGCCTGGGTCTGCCGCCCAAACCAATGGCCGTTAGCACCTACTTGAGCTCAGCGTGGCCCGACTTCATCGCCCATCAGATGAATTCGTTTGGCAATCTCCCGGTATTTCTCGCCATTGGAAACCACGAAACCTTCCTGCCTGCGACCCGCGACGCTTGGCTGCTCGAGTTCGCCGACTGGTTGGAAACTCCCGTTATTCGCGCTCAGCGTTTGAAGGACAATCCCCAGGACCATGAGCTCCACACCTATTATCATTGGGTGAACCGCAACATCGATTTCATCACGCTCGATAACGCCAGCCCCGATCAAATCGATGATGCACAAATGACCTGGTTGCGCGCGACACTCCAGCGCGATGAGTCGTCGCCAGAGATTCGCAGTATAGTACTCGGGATGCACGCTGCGCTGCCGGGTAGCGTAGGACATGTCCATAGCATGAGCGATTGGGCGCAAGGCGACAAAACCGGCCGGCAAGTATACGAGATGCTTTGGCACGCTCACAACTCAGCGCACAAGCAGGTCTACATTCTTGCCAGCCACTCGCATTTCTTGATGGAGAATGTCTTCGAAACCGCGGATTGGAAGGGCAAGGTTCTGCCGGGGTGGATCGTCGGAACAGCGGGCGCGGTACGCTATCGCCTGCCGGCCGAGACTGGTCCGGCTCAGCATGCCCAAACCGATGTGTACGGCTTTCTGGTTGGGACCGTCGCCCCCGATGGCGCGATTTCGTTCGTTTTCCAAAAGCTCACTCTCGAAGATTTGATCAGCGCGAATGCGGGGAGGTATCCTCAGCCACTGGTGCGCTGGTGTTTTGACGAGAATAAACAACTTCAGCCCTTGCGTTAGGGCCGGACCTGCGTGCCAGAAACCACTTTCGATGTCATTGTGATCGGCGCTGGATCCACCGGCGAGAATGTGGCCGGCCGCGTCGTGAAGGGCGGCCTTACGGCGGCCATAGTCGAATCCGGCCTGGTAGGCGGAGAGTGCTCGTACGCGGCGTGCATGCCGAGCAAAGCGCTGCTGCGCAGTTCCGCTGCGTTAGAGGCTGCCCGGCGAGTGGACGGCGCGCGTCAGGCCGTCACCGGACAGCTTGACTCCGCGGCGGTTTTGGCGCAGCGCACGCGCTTCACCAACAATTGGAACGATGCATCTCAGGTGAAGTGGCTGGCCGACAACGGCATCACCCTGCTGCGGGGGCATGGCCGCCTCGCGGGCGAGCGCAAGGTCATCGTCTCCTCAGGAGATGGTTCCTCCACAGCACTCACGGCGCGGCATGCGGTCGCGGTCTGCACCGGTTCGGACCCGGCCATACCGCTGATCCCCGGACTGCGGGAGGCCTCCCCCTGGACCAACCGCGAAGCGACCCGGGCCAACTCCGTGCCGCGGCGTCTTGCGATTTTGGGCGGCGGCGTGGTGGCTTGCGAAATGGCCATCGCCTGGCAATCCCTCGGAAGCGAGGTCACGGTGCTGGAACGCAGTGACCGATTGTTGGAACGAACGGACCCCTTCGTCAGCGAGATCATTGCCGCTTCTCTGAAAGAACGGGGCGTCCACGTTCACACCGGAGTGAACGTCACGCGTGTCGAGAGGTCTTCGCCCCCAGCACCGGTTCGAGTTTGGTTCGATCCCGGAGGCGCGCAGGTGGAAGCAGACCAGCTCCTGGTCGCCACGGGCCGCGTCGCGAGAACTACAAATATCGGCCTGGACACCGTTGGCGCGCAACCGGGCGAATGGCTCAATGTGGACGACACCTGCCGCGTGAATGGCGTCGAAGGTGGCTGGCTCTATGCTGCCGGCGACGTAAACCATCGCGCATTGCTTACGCACATGGGCAAGTATCAGGCTCGCATCTGCGGTGATGCTATTGTCGCCCGCGCGAAGGGAACGTTGGGTGCATCCCTGCCCCCGCCCTGGAGCAAGTGGGCGGCAACGGCAGACCATTGCGCCGTTCCGCAAGTGATTTTTACCGATCCCGAAGTGGCGTCCGTTGGCTTAACGGAAGCCGAAGCGAAAAAGGTGGGGCTGCGTGTTCGCGCGGTAGAGTACGACATTGGCCATGTGTCCGGCGCCCAGTTGCTGGCGGATGGCTACCGCGGACACGCCAAGATGATTGTCGATGAAGAACGGCGCGTGGTTGTCGGCCTCACGTTGGTCGGTCAGGATGTGGGGGAATTAATTCACGCCGCAACCGTGGCCGTAGTTGGCGAGGTGCCGCTCGATCGCCTCTGGCATGCCGTGCCGTCCTATCCCACCATGAGTGAGATTTGGTTGCGCCTGCTGGAAGCCTATGATCTCTAGCCGAAACATCCCCTGCTTCGCATCGTCAGACAATAGAGTTAGGAACGCATGCACTTAGTCATCCAACAGCGCGAGAAAGAAGGAATCGTCATCCTGGATCTCCAGGGCCGATTGATTCTGGGGCCCGAAGATGTTTTGCTGAGGGAGCGTATTTTGTCCCTGCTGGCCCACAGCGTTTCCAACCTGATCCTGAATTTGAAGGAGGTCTCGCACATCGATTCGGCGGCCCTTGGGACCCTGGTGTTCTTCACCGAAAAATTCCGGAGCGCAGGAGGAAAGCTGGTGCTCACGGATCTGGGATCCCACGACGTGGGCGCGGCCAACCTCCTAAAACTCGACACCGAGCTCGAAACCTACAAGAACGAGCAGGACGCCGTGAATGGCTTCTTTCCCGATCGCGCCGTGCCGCATTACGACATCCTCGAAGTGGTGGAAGATCTCGCAGCTCGCCACGCTACCGAGCAGGAGCCGGAGAACCAGAAGTGAACGGGTCTAAATCGCCGCCCCGCGTACTGAAACAGTATCAGAGCAAACGCGATTTCAAAGTCACAGCCGAACCAAAAGGGTCAAAGCCCGCTCCCGCGCACTCGGCCAGCCCCCTCCTGTACGTCATCCAGAAACATCAGGCCTCGCATCTCCATTACGATTTTCGGCTCGAATGGGCCGGGGTGCTGGTCTCTTGGGCCGTGCCGAAGGGGCCTTCGCTCAATCCTGCCGTAAAGCGCCTCGCGACCCACGTGGAGGATCATCCGCTCGAATACGGCGGCTTTGAAGGAGTGATCCCAGAGGGCGAATACGGAGGCGGCACGGTGATGCTCTGGGATCGGGGGACATGGACGCCCGAGGATCCGGATGTCGAAGCTGCCTTGCGTAAAGGAGAGCTTAAGTTCACGCTAAACGGAAAGAAGCTGAAGGGCTCCTGGGTGCTGGTTCGGACCAAGCTGGGCGGCTCGACAAAACCACAATGGCTACTGATCAAGCATCGCGACCGCTTCGCTTCTACTCGTGATATTTTGCTCGAGAAACCACGGTCGGTTGCCTCCAATAGCCTGCTGGCCGAGATTGCACGCGACCACCAAGGGAATGTGGCGAAGGCCGCCAAAGGCGATCCGCCGGAGAGCTAGGAGCCGGTGAGCGCTCGCATTCCCTTTCGCGTTCGACCGATGTTGGCCACCCTGGTTCGCGAGGCGTTTCACGCGCCCGGCTGGGTCTACGAGGAAAAATACGACGGATTCCGCATACTCGCCTACAAGGAAGGCCGTCACGTCAAGCTGCTTTCAAGAAACGCAAAAGATCGAACCGCGACGTTCTCAAACATCGCCGACGCGGTTGCAGCCCTGCCCGCTGAAACCGTCCTGCTCGATGGCGAGGCGGTGGCCTTCGACCGGCGGAACGTCTCACGCTTTCAGCTCCTGCAAAATCTGGCCTCGGAACCTCACTGCGCCGTTTTCGATTGCCTGTACCTGGACGGCCGCGACTTGCGGCGCGAGCCACTTGCGGTCCGGCGCGCTGCGCTTGAGAAACTGATCCGCAAAAAGACCCGAAAACGTGCCGTCATCTTTTTATCCGCACGCCTGGCGCGGAACTATCGCAGCGCGCACCGCAAGGGCTACGAGGGTGTGGTTGCCAAGGACGAGTCGTCGCCTTACATGGAAGGCCGCTCGGACAAATGGCGCAAGTTCAAGGTGCACCAGGAGGACGAATTCGTCATCGTCGGTTATACGGCGCCGGCCGGCTCGCGCAAGTATTTCGGCGCGCTGCTGCTCGGGGCGTATGAAGACGGAAAGCTGCGCTACGTCGGCAAGGTTGGCACCGGCTTCTCGCAAAAATCGCTGGCGAGCCTCTTCCGTAAATTTCGAACTCTGGGCCGGGAGAAGCCGCCGGTTATCGATCCTCCACGCGAGAAGAACATCACCTACCTGGCCCCCCGCCTGGTCGCTCAGATCGCCTTCGGGGAATGGACCGAGGGTCGCAAACTCCGCCAACCGGTCTTCCTCGGCCTAAGGGACGATAAAGGCCCCAAAGAGGTCACCCTGCCGGAGGCGATATGAGCCAAATTTTTAGGCCAAGCCGCCCGATCGTAACCGTTAGCACGTAGAAAGCTTCCATCGGCCGCTCTATCCAATGAATATGAGCATCGATGAAGAGGACATTCCCGTAAGCAGCACAGACGAACTTCCCAGCGACGGCGGCGAACAGGCCGATCGCGTGCGAAAGTTCGGCGAATACAAGCCAACTAATACGCCCTTGCCGGCGGTCGAGGTGGAAGATCGGGCTAAGCACGGTTGGCCTTCGCACGCCCGATGCGGTCCACGAAATCGTACCTCTTGAAGAGCACGAGGTGCCCACTGAGGCGTCTGTGTCCGAGCTGTAACAATGCTTGCTTCTCATTCGACCGGACAAGCGAACTGGCGCGCCAACAAACCACAGCGAGGACGAGTGTCATGCCGCGTGCGATTGAGCACCGCCTTCTCATCGAGATCAGGCGCATGCTGAAAACTGGGAGGCCCACTTGTGCTCCCTCCGCAGAAGTCTAAAACCAATACCTGTCAGGTTGCATCTAATCCGCAGGTGGTAACGTTGTGAATAGCCGAGGTGAGGATTGGACTGCTGATCTTTTAGATTTCTTGAGCGATTCGCGCGCCAACTGGTTGGCTTGGTTACGTTCCAAGCGGGCGCATCGAATTGCAACCGGCGTCGCCCTCGCCGCGCTTGTAACCGGCGCCATCGTCCTGGAGCTCAAAACGTCGTGGTTTGAATCGCTGGTTTTCAGAGCCGCGGATCGTCACATCACCTACCGCCTGGCACAAGGCCCCAGCACCGCCATTCACTATCCACCCGCGGGACCCTATGACTGGACTTTAGGCTATGCCCGCATGCCGGTGTTTCTGTCGCGGTTAGAAGCCGCTGGCTTTCAAGTTAAGGCGCAGGCGCACTCTTCCGAGTTTTACTCGCTGGTGAGCACCCGTCTGTATCCAGTTTATCCGACTAAAGACCAGGCCGGCCTCCAGATAGTCGACCAGAACGGGTTGCCCCTCTATTCCTTCGATCGGCCGCAACATATTTACCGGGATTATGCCGACGTGCCCCCTCTGGTCGTGCAAACGCTGCTGTTCATCGAAAACCGCCACATGCTGGATCCCACCAATCCGCACCGCAATCCCGCGATTGAATGGGACCGCTTTACCAAGGCGATTCTCGATTACGGCCTGCACGCCGTGGATCCACATCATCACGCCGTCATCGGGGGAAGCACGCTCGCAACCCAGTTGGAAAAAATCCGCCACTCGCCGGGCGGCAGAACGCATTCGGCCGTGGAAAAATTCCGGCAGATGGCCTCAGCCAGCTTGGCCGCATACCGGAACGGCAGCGTGACGTTGCAAGCACAGCAGAAGATTGTCTGCGATTACATTAATTCCATTCCGTTGGCCGCCTCGCCCGGCTATGGCGAGGTGTCGGGATTGGGCGACGGCCTGTGGGCCTGGTATGGTACCGACGCCTCTAAAGCAACTCCGCTGCTGCGAGCAGACGAGGCCATGCTTACCAATGCGCAGAACCGCGAGCGCGCCCAGTTCTACCGCGAGACTTTATCGCTTCTGCTGGCGCTGCGCGCGCCGCATTATTACTTGGTCCAGAATCGCAAAGCCCTCACCGCGCAGACCGATCGCTATCTGCGGGCGCTCGCCGAGCGCGGAGTAATCTCCGCCCGCCTGCGTGACTTAGCTCTGGCCGAGCGAGTCCCGCCTTTGATGCGCGCACCTGGCTCCTCCGCCGAGGATTTCGTCGAAAACAAGGCGCAGAACACCATCCGTATGGCCTTGCTGCCGCTGCTGGGTCTCGGCAGCGCCTATGATCTCGACCGTCTGGATCTGACCGTCAACACTAGTCTCGATCAGCCGGCGCAGCAAAACGTCACACATTTTATCGAGCATCTCACTGACCCCAAGGAAGCCGCCTCGGCGGGTCTACAACAATACAGACTGCTCGAGCAAAGTGATCCGTCCAAAGTGATTTACAGCTTCACTCTATATGAGCGAGGGCCCGGCGAGAATCTGCTGCGCGTCCAGACCGACAACCTCGATCAGCCGCTCAATATCAATCAGGACACCAAGCTGGAGCTCGGGTCCACGGCCAAGCTGCGCACGTTGATTAATTACTTGGAGATTGTCTCCGACCTGCACCAGCAGTACGGCGGCATGACGAGCGGGCAGCTCGCGGCAGTCAAGACCTTACCCGACGACCACATCACCGAATGGGCGCTGAAATATCTCGCCACTGTGCAGGACCGCAGCCTCACCGCTATGCTACAGGCGGCCCTTCAGCGAAAATACTCCGGCGGCACCGGCGAGTCGTTCTTCACCGGCGGCGGCGTGCATCACTTCGATAATTTCGAGACCTGGGAGGGCAGCCAAAACTTTACGGTCAGCGCGGCCTTCCAGAACTCGGTGAATTTGGCGTTCGTCCGCTTGATGCGCGACATTGTGTATTACTACCGCTTCCGCGTACCCGGCGCTTCGCCCGCCGTCATTAGTAACGATGACGATCCCGCGCGCCGCGCCTACCTGGCGAGATTCGCCGACCAGGAAGGCCGGACCTACCTCTGGCGATTTTATGAAAAGTACCGAGGCCAGACGCCCGATCAGTCTTTGAACACTTTGATGAGCGGCATCACCTATCTCACGCCGCTGCGTGCCGCTGTAATCTACCGCTCCGTGCGTCCGCAAGCCGGACTGGACCAGTTCACCGCTTTCCTAAAGGTCCACTTGCCCGCCGCCGAACTCGCAAAGGGAAAAAATGACCCGGCCACGCTATACGAGAAATACGGGCCCGACAAATTTAACCTCTCCGATCGCGGCTATCTGGCGCACGTGCATCCGCTGGAATTATGGCTGCTGAACTATCGCGAGCAGCATCCTGGCGCGAAGTGGAGTGAGCTTGCGTCCATGAGCGCCTCGGTCCGCCAGGACGTTTATTGGTGGCTATTCAAGACCGAGCACAAGGGCGCGCAAGATAATCGCATCTGGACATTGCTCGAGCAAGATGCCTTCAAGGAAATCTACAAGGCCTGGAAGACCCAAGGGTATCCGTTCGATTCCCTGGTGCCGTCCTACGCCACCACCATCGGCGTTTCGGGCGACACCCCTGCCGCCTTGGCCGACCTGATGGGCATCCTTCTCAACGACGGCGTCCGTTATCCGACCGTCAAGATTCAGCAACTTCATTTTGGCCAAGGTACGCCAACCGAGACGATCGCCGATAAATCCATCGCCCATGGACAGCGTGTCGTCGCGCCCGAGATCGCCGCGCTGATTCGCCAAGATCTGTTGGGCGTAGTCCAAAATGGCACCGGACGGAGAATGGCCGCGGGAATCAAGCTCCGCGACGGCCGCGTGATTCAGGTCGGGGGAAAAACCGGGACCGGCGACAACCGGCTGGAGAGTTTTTCGGCGCATGGCCACTTAATAGGATCGAAGGCCGTGAGCCGTACCGCTACCTTCGTGTTTATGATCGGCGACCGCTATTATGGAACTGTGCTTGCCTTTGTCCCGGGCTCGAAGGCCGCGTCCTACCGCTTTACCAGCGCGTTGGCGGTTCAGGTCTTTAAAGATCTAACTCCGCAGTTGACCCCGCTCCTGGAAGCTCAACCGCGCAAGCAGGAACACCATCTATCGGAAGAATTACTAGTACAAAATCGTTAAGAGTACTATACGTTTTAAACGCTAACGGGGTAAAATGGAACTAAAGTGCGAAATCACTGGCCGATTCTGCTTGCCCTAGCCATTGGGCCGACGGCGGGGTTACCGCGAGATGCTGCCACAACCGCTCTCCCTGGCATGCCCCCGGTAGTCAATCCCAACGATATTTATTCGGAGACTCGCGCCGGCAAGCTCAGCCCCGCCGTGAAAGGTTTCCCCGACCGCATTTATGTCCCCAACAGCGGCAGCAACACGGTGGACGTAATCGATCCCCACACTTTTCACGTTATCAATCATTTCAAGGTCGGCCGGCAACCGCAACACGTCACGCCTTCTTACGATTTGAAGACGCTGTGGGTGCTGAATGATCTAGGCGACAGCCTGACGAAGATCGATCCGATGACCGGCAACAAGGGCGACACGGTTCCCGTCAAGGACCCGTACAACATGTACTACACGCCCGACGGTAAGTACGCCATCGTTGTCGCCGAACGGGTCCATCGCCTGGATTTTCGCGACGCAAACACCATGGCATTGGTGGACTCCCTGCCGGTCCCATGCCGCGGAGTCGACCACATCGATTTCACGGCCGACGGCCGATACCTGATCGGTAGCTGCGAATTTTCCGGCACGCTCATAAAACTGGATGTCGCCAAACGGGCCGTCGTCGGGACGCTCGCGCTCGCTCATTCCGAGCCCGGGGCAGCCGCCGAGCCTACCGACATGAAACACGGAAAGGGCGCCGTGGGCACGCATCGCGCCTATGACCTGAGGCATTCACCGAGCGGCAGCATGCCCCAGGACGTGAAAACCTCTCCCGATGGCAAGGTCTTTTATGTGGCCGACATGCTCGCTAACGGTGTATATCTGATCGATCCCGAAAAGTTCACCACCGTCGGCTTCATTCCTACCGGCCGTGGTGCGCATGGCCTGTACCCCAGCCGCGACTCCAAGGTCCTCTATGTCTCCAATCGCGATGAGGGCAGCGTCTCTTTGATCAGCTTCGCCGAGCGTAAGGTAATCAACAAATGGATTATTCCCGGCGGCGGCAGCCCCGATATGGGTGGGGTCTCGGCCGACGGGAAAGTCCTGTGGTTGTCCGGCCGGTACAACTCCGAAGTCTACGCGTTCGACACGGCCGACGGTCACCTGCTGGCCCGCATCCCGGTCGGTAAAGGGCCGCACGGCTTGTGCGTCTATCCGCAGCCCGGCCGCTATTCCCTCGGCCACACCGGCATTCTGCGGTAGCGACCTATACGTGGGGCTGGACTGGACAAAGAAGCACACAGTTCACGAGATACGAAAGGACGCCCCTTGCGTCCTATCGAACGCCAGATCGTCGAGACGATGCTTGCTGGGAAATATCTCAAGCCAGACCTCCACGCTCAGTTGGCGTCGCACTTGGTCGAAGACATGCAAGATGGTGGAATGGGAAGCATTCGCTTTTTGACCCCCGGGCGATCCCCAGGGCCCGTTTGGGAAGACTCTTGCAAAAGCTGAGTATGTCGACGAAGACGGCGTCCTAGTGAGCATTGTTATCAACGTTGACGATAAAGGTAAACTTCTTGAGGTTGATTTTTGGAAGGTTGATTTTTCGCCCCTAAAGCGCTATCCGGCGCCTTCGGAGCTAAAGTCCCAAGTCAAGACGAAGGTTCATCAAATTGTTGACTCACCTTAGAAACCTGACCCGATAGCTAGCGACCAAATTGCTTCATCTGCATCTAAACACTGTATTTGGCTAGTACTTGGCTTCGTTTTGTCGTCTTTTCAAAGACAACTCAGGTGATAGAATCTTAAAGGAATACCTAATGTCCGTCGCTACGCCCATCGTTCCGCCCGTCTCGCGCCTCGTCGCGACGGATCTGCTCCAACTGATCGGCCATACGCCTTTGATTCGCCTGGAACGCATCACACTGGATCTTCCCGGCATCGAAATCTACGCGAAAGCCGAGTTTTTTAACCCCGGCGGATCGGTGAAAGACCGCGCCGGCCTCAACATGATCCTCGATGGCGAACGAACGGGGAAACTCACGCGCGACCGTATCCTACTCGACGCTACCAGCGGCAATACCGGCATCGCCTACGCCATGATCGGCGCCTATCGAGGCTACCGGGTCAAGCTGTGCCTGCCGAAAAACGCCTCCATGGAGCGCAAACACGTGATGACGGCCTACGGCGCTGAGATGGTTTTCAGCGATCCGGGCGAGGGGTCCGACGGGGCCATCCGGCTTTGCCGCGAAATTTACAATGCCGATCCGGACCGCTATTTTTACCCCGACCAGTACAACAACCCGGCCAACTGGAAAGCGCACTACGACGGCACGGCGATGGAAATCCTGGCCCAGACCAATCGGCGCATCACGCACTTCGTCGCCTGCATGGGTACCAGCGGGACCTTCATGGGCACCTCACGCCGCCTCCGCAAGGAAGTCCCGCACGTCAAATGCATCTCGGCGCAGCCTTCCTCCGGCTTCCACGGCCTGGAGGGTCTCAAGCACATGCCGAGCGCCATCGTGCCCGGCATTTACGATCCGGAACTCGCCGACGAAAACATCTGGATTGACACCGAGGACGCCTACGCAATGTGCCGCCGCATGGCTCGCGAAGAGGCGCTGCTGATCGGGATCTCGTCCGGCGCGAACTTAGTCGCCGCGCTCCGTGTGGCCAAGGAAGTAGCCGCGGCGGGCGATACCGGTGTGATTGTGACTATTCTCGCCGACGGCGCCTACAAGTATTTGAGCGAGCCGTTCTGGAGCGAACCCCACAACGCATGATCCGTATTGAGAAGGCCGCCTGGGACACGATGGTGTCGCACGCCGAGAAGACTTTTCCGAAAGAATGCTGCGGCGTCATGGTCGGCACGGATGGCGAGGTGCGGGAAGCAGTGCCGCTGGCCAACGTCTACACCGGTCCACAGGAGGATTTCTTCGTCATGGACCCCAAGGACCTGAATCGTGTGGACCAGGAGGCGCGTCAAAAGGGGCTGGATGTTCTGGGCGTCTTTCATTCGCATCCAAACTGCGACGCCTATTTTTCCAAGCGCGATCTGGAGAACTCCTGCCCCTGGTTCTCCTACGTCGTACTATCGATAAAGAACGGGCGCTTCGACCATGCCAATAGCTACCGGCCGGATTTTGACCAGAAGGAAGCTCCCAAGGAAGAATTGATCTATGGCTAAAGTTTTGATCCCGACTCCGCTGCGCCAATATGCCGGCAAGCTGGATTCCGTGCAAATATCCGGCGCGACGGTGGGTGACGTTCTACAGTCTCTCACCAGTCAACATGCCGACCTGAAGCGCCACCTCTACAACGACGAAGGCAAGCTGCGGAGTTTCGTGAACGTCTACGTTAACGACGAGGACATCCGCTATTTAAGCAAGGAAGCGACGCCGCTCAAAGACGGCGACACGGTTTCGATCGTGCCCAGTATCGCGGGCGGATCGAGCAGCGTGGCCGCGCCTCCAGTCGCGCTTTCAAAAGACGAGATTCTCCGCTATAGCCGCCACTTGATCATGCCGGAGGTCGGCATGGAAGGCCAGTTGAAGTTGAAGAGCGCCAAAGTGGCGCTGATCGGAACCGGTGGGCTCGGTGCGCCGCTCGGCCTGTATCTCGCCGCCGCCGGCATCGGCCGCATCGGCCTGGTTGACTTCGATGTGGTCGACTTCACCAACTTGCAGCGCCAAGTGATCCACGGCACCAAGGATGTCGGCAAGAAGAAGCTGGACTCGGCGGCCGAGACCATGCTCGACATCAATCCATACCTTGAGATCGACCGCCACGAGACCGCACTAACGAGCGAAAATGCACTTCAGATCCTGAAAGACTACGACATCGTGGTTGACGGCACCGATAACTTTCCGACCCGCTACCTGGTCAACGACGCCTGCGTGCTGCTCGGCAAGCCGAATGTCTACGGGTCGATTTTCCGCTTCGAGGGTCAAGCGACCGTGTTCGCCTACGAAGGCGGTCCCTGCTACCGCTGCCTGTATCCGGAGCCGCCACCTCCCGGTTTGGTTCCGAGCTGCGCCGAGGGCGGTGTGTTGGGCATTCTGCCGGGGACTATCGGGCTGATTCAAGCCACCGAAACCGTGAAGCTGATCTTAGGCATCGGCGCGCCATTAGTGGGCCGGCTGCTGCTCTACGATGCTCTCGCCATGAAGTTCCGCGAGCTCAAGCTGCGCCGCAATCCGGAAT
>Ga0182024_10015282_pt1 | contig 14725 bp, 12 predicted proteins | sample P32metaG_FD_120480 | JGI IMG/M metagenome (GOLD analysis project Ga0182024, IMG submission 120480) | Permafrost microbial communities from Stordalen Mire, Sweden - P3-2 metaG (Illumina Assembly) | ecosystem: Environmental > Terrestrial > Soil > Wetlands > Permafrost | place: Sweden: Stordalen... | reverse complement strand
CGGATTATGGGGCGTGCCGCTGGCGGTTCTGGGCGGCGCCGTGCGGGTGAGCACGCCGTTCCTGTTCGTAAGCCTCGGCGAATGCATCACCGAGCGCAGCGGACGCATCAATCTCGGCCTCGAAGGCACGCTGGTGATGGGCGCCATGTGTGCCTACGGCACCTCCTATCTGACCGGATCGCCCTGGCTCGGCGTGCTCGCCGCCGGCGCGGTCGGCGCGCTGCTCGGCGCCCTGCATGCCTCGATCTGCGGCCTGCCGCGCGTCAACGACATCGCGGTCGGCATCGCCCTGATGCTGCTCGGCACCGGGCTCGCCTTCTATCTCGGCAAGCCGCTGATCGAGCCGAGCGCCCCGATATTGCCCTCGATCGACCTGGGCTGGTGGAGCGCCGTGCCGCAGGTCCGCGCCGTCCTGAGGATCAACGTGCTGTTCATCATCGGGGTCGCCCTGGCGCCGCTCCTGGTCTGGGCGTTGCGCACCACGCGCTGGGGGCTGATCCTGCGCACGGCCGGCGAGAGCGCCGATGCGGCGCGCGCCATGGGCTATTCGGTCAACGCCATCCGGCTGCGCGCCACCATGGTGGGGGGCTTCCTCTCCGGGATCGGCGGGTCGTTCCTGTCGCTGGTCTATCCCGGCAACTGGAACGAAGGCCTCTCCAGCGGACAAGGCATCACGGCGGTCGCCCTGGTGATCTTCGCGCGCTGGAATCCGATGTATTGCTTCTGGGCGTCGCTCCTGTTCGGCGGCGCCGCGGCGCTCGGGCCCGCGCTGCAATCGGTCGGGGTCGCCCAAGGCTATTATTTGTTCAATGCCGCGCCTTACATCCTCACCTTGCTGATCATGATCGTCACCTGCTCGCCCAAGCGCACGCTCGTCGGCGCGCCGGCGGAGCTCAGCATCATCAGGTAGCGGGTGCCGCGGACATCGAGATGACCCAGATCAACGCAACCGACCAGCACCAAACCGCACCTGGCGCCATCGGGATCGAAGCGGTTGCGATGACCAAGCGCTTCGGCGACTTCGTGGCGCTCGACCAGGTTTCGCTCAAGGCCGTGCCGGGCAGCTTCCACGCGCTGCTGGGCGAGAACGGCGCCGGCAAGAGCACGCTGGTCAAGTGCATCATGGGCTACTATCAGCCCGACCAGGGCGCCGTCATCGTGGGCGCAGGCGAGCAGACGATCGCCAATCCACGCGCCGCCCACGCGCTCGGGCTCGGCATGGTCTATCAGCACTTCACGCTGGTGGGCGCCATGACGGTGACCGAGAACCTGGTGCTGGCGCGCGACCGGCTGCCTGCCGTCATCGACTGGCGGGCGGAGACCAAGGCGATCGAAGCGTTTCTCGAGCGGATGCCGTTCGGCGTGCCGCTGCGCGCCAAGGTGTCGGACCTCTCGGCCGGCGAGCGGCAGAAATGCGAGATCCTCAAGCAGCTCTATCTCCAGCGGCGGTTCCTCATTCTGGACGAGCCGACCTCGGTGCTCACGCCGGGCGAAGCCGACGAGGTGCTCGGCATGCTGCGCGACATGGTCAAGCGGCGCGAGCTCACGATCCTGATGATCACCCACAAGTTCCGCGAGGTGATGGCGTTCGCGGACGAGGTCACGATCCTGCGGCGCGGCAAGCTCGCCGGGCACGGCCGCGTCGCCGACCTCACCCCCGACGCCATGGCGCGCACCATGATCGGAGCCGAGCAATTGACCGTGCAGCCGGGGCGCTCCGGCGCCTCCGGGCGGCCACGGCTCGAGATCAACGGGCTCGACGCGCTCGACGACGGCGGCCAGCCGGCGGTGCGGCAGCTTTCGCTCAGCATCCGGGCCGGCGAGATCGTCGGCATCGCCGGCGTTTCCGGCAACGGCCAGCGCCAGCTGGTCGAGGTGCTGGCCGGCCAGCGCGAGGCCGAGGCCGGCCAGATCCATGTCGGTGGCGAGCGCTATCATGCGCGGCGCGAGGAGATGCGCCGGCACAAGGTCTCCTGCCTGCCGGAGGAGCCGCTCAAGAACGCCTGCGTGGCGCGCATGAGCGTCGCAGACAATCTGGCGTTCCGCGCCTTCGACCGGCCGCCGTTCGCGCGCGGGCGCTGGTGGCTCGATCAATCCGCCTTCCGCGAGCGGGCCGCGCGCGCGATCGAGCGCTACAAGATCAAGACCCGCAGCCCCGATACCCCGATCGGCGAGCTGTCCGGCGGCAACGTCCAGCGCGCGGTGCTGGCGCGCGAGCTCGGGGCCGAGGTCGACGTCATGATCGCGGCCAATCCGTGCTTCGGGCTCGACTTCGCGGCCATCGCGCAGATCCACGCCGAGATCATGGCGGTGCGCAACCGCGGCGCCGCGGTGCTGCTGGTCAGCGAAGACCTCGACGAATTGCTGGAGCTGGCCGACCGCATCGTGGTCATGTTCAACGGCCGCTTCGTCTACGAGACCACCGCCAGCACCGCCGACTTGACCGAGATCGGCCGGCATATGGCGGGGCATTAGCCGGTCGCAACGGTTTGATGCGCTCGCCGGGCCGCGCCGGCTCCTCTCGCAGCCCCGGCCCGAAACCCGGCCCCCCGGCACTCCCGCGCGTGGGGCTTCTATTTCGCCAATTCATACATATATTAAAACGCGAACGTTGCGTAGCAACAATCAATCCGCGGGCGGTTTGGGTTGGTCTGTCGGAAGAGGACATGACATTGGCAAACGATTCGAACGACGATGCGAAGAAGCGGGCGGATGTCAGCTTCAGGAAAGAGGAACGGGTCAAGGACGGAAAGAAGGGCGCGGCTGATTATGAAGCCGCCAGCCGCGCCGTCGCCGCAAAAACCGCACGCCTGCGAGCGCTTCGTTTGGCCAAGGAGGCAGCAGATAAAGCGGAAGAAGCCGCGAATCCGGTCAAACCCGCAACGAAAAAGCGCGCGGCTCGTTCGACTTCCTGAAGAATATTTCGCCGCCGCTGCCGTCGTCGATCTTGGACGACCCGAAGCGCCCGGCAACGCCTTTGTCGGCCTCCAAAACGGCATTTGCATCAAGAGACATCGTTTGCACCAAGAGACCTCGCATGGCCGACGATCTGAGCGCAGAATTCGAAAGCTACCGAAAGAGGCTTCGCACCGAAGCGGAGCAGCAAGCCTTCGACCGCAAGATCAAGCAGCTCCTTGCGGAGCGAGGCGTGGACTACGTGCGCGGATATGTGGACGGCCTGAACGAAAGTATTCCGAAGTAGATCGGCCGCAGTCGCGTTCAATAAGACCGCGCGGCGAATCGATCGCCGGCCTCCTGCGCGACCCGCCCGTCCACCAGCTCTCAGCGTCTGCGCTCAGATGATGGATAGAACCCGTCCGACCAGCCACCCGGCGACTGCCCAACCCGCGCCCGTAAAGAACCCCACGCAGAACCAAACCCCGATCAGGTAGACATTGACTGTGGATGGCATGTCACATCCCCCCTGTGATGACGCGGACCAGCGCGACGACAAAGCAAAAAGGCCCCGCTCGTGCGACGCCTTCGACGCGAGACCATATCACACCACAAATCGATCAGCAGGCACCGAATTTCGAGACCTGTTGTTTTTTGGAAGTCTCTCGACTATTCCGGTCTTGCAGTTTCCCGAAACTTCCGCACGCTCGGGAGCGATCTCAGGGAGGACAGTGATGCCGTACCGGGGCTCCATCGCTGCATTCGTGCTCGGGCTTTCGCTGTGCTGGTCGTTCGCCGGCGCGCGGGCCTTCGATGACGATAAATATCCGGACCTCTCCGGACAGTGGCTGCGCACCGATACCGGCACGCCGCGCTACGACCCGAGCAAGCCCCCGGGTCGCGGGCAGCAGGCACCATTGACGCCGGAATATCAGGCCATCCTGGAGGCGAGCCTGGCCGATCAGGCGAACGGCGGCCAGGGCAATTGGATGTCCGGCGCGCGTTGCCTGCCGCCCGGCATGCCGGCGACCATGAACGGCTACAATTCAATGGAGATCGTGGTGCTGCCGGAGGTCACCTACATCATGGTCGAGCACGATCTCCCGATCCATCGCCGCATTTTCACCGACGGGCGCGACTGGCCGCGCGAGATCGAGCCGAGCTTTCAGGGTTATTCGATCGGCCAATGGCTCGATACCGGCGGCAGCGGCCATTACGACGTGCTCGAGGTCGAGACGCGCGGGTTCAAGGGTCCGCGCTCCCTCGACAATTCCGGCCTGCCGCTGCACGCCGACAACCAGACCGTGATCAAGGAGCGCATCTATTTCGACAGGATCGATCCCGGCCTGCTGCACGACCAGCTCACCATGACCGACGATGCCCTCACGCGGCCGTGGAGCGCGTTGAAGAGCTACCGGCGCAGCGCCGAGAAGTATCCGGTCTGGCGGGAGGAAAATTGCCCCGAGATCACGCTCCTGACCAAGATCGGCAACGAGATCTATTTCAAAGGCGCCGACGGCAAGCTGTTGCCCACCCGCAAGGACCAGCCGCCGCCCGATCTGCGGTATTTCAAGCCGACGCGGCCGTGACGGCAGGCTTGGACAGGCGCACGGAGATAGAGTGCGCTCTACGCCGCTTGGCGCCGCGGATACCAAAGCATGAATTCGAAGCAACCATGGATCACGCCATGACCAGCAAGGGCCTCCGCCACGCCACCGCAGAGACAGCGGCCTGGCTGTCGCTGGTTGCCTATGTCCGGCACGCCTTGACCGAGTACGACGACTTGCTTGCGCAAGGATACGATCAGGAAAGTGCCAGGTTCTTCGTGGCCGCCGCAATCGACGCCGTCCTCAACAGCTGGGGAGCTCGGCGCAAGCTCGCCGCGGTCGATTGATCTGGGCCCGGGCCCGGCGGGAATCGTGCTCATTTTTCATGAGAGAACTGGGCTCCGCTTTCGCGCGCCACGCCATTCACGCATCTTCGGTAGTTGTGCCAACGCCTCTCAGTCCGTCGTCCCTGCGAAAGCAGGGACCCATACGCCTTGCCCTCTCGATTAGCTGCCATAGCCCGTCGAAGACGGGCGTAAATGCCCTGATGGTATGGGTCCCGACGCTACGGCCGGGGCGACAGAAATATGTGCATGTGGTGGCGCTTTCGCGGGGACGAGCGGAGGAGGACGCCTTCCTCACACGCTCCTTCGCCGGATATGAAAGACTTTCTAATGAGACAGCATCCAGGGTCGGGCGGCCGGGAAGCTCTTGGCGCCGGATTTGCCGCGCTTGACGGGGCGCAGCGATTTTCCGGCGCAGCAGCTGCAGCCGGCGCCATGCGCCTGCTTGGCGGCCGATAGCAACTTCGGCTCGGATGCGCTGCGCTCGTTGACCGCATGCGCCAGCCGGCGTTCCGCCGCCATGCCGGAGAGATAGGGGGCGTTCAGAAACGCCCGCGGCGCCTGCCTCCCGCAATTCGGGCAGTCATTGGACAGATCGCAATCCGCCATCGGCCGCATCTCGGTGAACGGGCCGCACTTGGTGCAGAGATAGTCGTAAACGGGCATTTGGCTCCTCCCTCCCATCGATCTCAGCCGGCAGGCGCGGGGGCGGCAAGGAGCCGCCCCCGCTGGTCGCCGGGCGCGCGGGGCTTCACTTGTCCGGCGACATCGGAATGTCGGCGCCGCCCTTGATGTGCATGGTGGGTCCGGCGGCGGTCGGCATCACGTCGAAGGCGAAGATGTCGGTCGGCAGCCACAGGGTCGCGCAGGCGTTGGGAATATCGACCACGCCCGAAATATGACCCTGGCACGGCGCCGTGCCCAGGATCGAATAGGCCTGCGCCCGCGTGTAGCCGAACTTGGTCAGATATTCGATGGCGTTGAGGCAGGCCTGCCGATAGGCGATATGCACGTCGAGATAATACTGCTTGCCCAGCTCATCGACCGAGATGCCCTCGAAGATGAGATAATCGTTGTAGGTCGGTACGATCGGCGACGGCTTGAAGATCGGATTCTTGATGCCGTATTTGGCGATGCCGTCCTTGATGAGATCGACCTTCAGATGCAGCCATCCGGCCATCTCGATGGCGCCGCAGAACGTGATCTCGCCGTCGCCCTGGCTGAAGTGGAGGTCGCCCATGGAGAGCCCGGCTCCCTTCACGTAGACCGGGAAATAGATCTTGGAGCCGCGCGACAGGTCCTTGATGTCGCAATTGCCGCCATGCTCGCGCGGCGGGACGGTGCGGGCGCCCTCGGCGGCGACCTTGTTCTTGGCGTCGCCCTTGGCGCGGCCGCAATGGGCCGTCGCCGCAAAGGGCGGCACCGCCAGCGGCGGAACGCGATCCGGATCGGTCGCGATGAAGGCGCGCTCGCGCGTGTTCCAGGTGTCGAGCAGCTTCTGGTCCGGCAGGCAGCCGATCAGGCCGGGATGGATCAGGCCCGCGAAGTTCACCCCCGGCACGTGGCGGGAATGGGTATACATGCCCGAAATGTCCCAGATCGATTTCTGCGCGAACGGAAAATGGTCGGTCAGGAACCCGCCGCCGTTCTTCTTGGAGAAGAAGCCGTTGAAGCCCCACAGACTCTCCGGCTTGGCGCCGACGTCGAGCAGATCGACCACCAAGAGGTCGCCGGGCTCGGCGCCCTCGACCCCGATCGGACCGGACAGGAAGTGCACGATCGTCAGATCGATGTCGCGGACGTCGTCCGCCGAATCGTTGTTCTTGATGAAGCCGCCGGTCCAGTCGTAGGTCTCGATGATGAAGTCATCGCCCGGCTTGACCCATTCGATGATCGGAACGTCCGGGTGCCACCGGTTATGGATCATGTCGTTCTTGTAGGGGGATTCCGAAAGGTCGATCTTCACAATCGTCTTGGGCATTGCAGCTCCTCGCGCGCACGTTGGTGGACTTCCCTCACCCCACGCCGGTCCGTGGAATACTTTTTTACACCGCGAGAAAGCGGGCGATCGCCGCTTCGTCGACATGATCTCTGCTGTCGGTATGCACGATGCGGCCGCCCTCCATGACCAGGATGCGGTCCGCGATATCGAGAACGAAGCTCAGCACCTGCTCGCACACCACGATGCAGATGTCGCGCAGGCTGCGGATGTCACGCAGCAGCCGCGCCAGGTCCTTGATGATCGAGGGCTGGATGCCCTCGGTCGGCTCGTCGAGCAGCAGCACCTTCGGGTCGCTGGCGAGCGCGCGCGCGATCGCCAGCTGCTGCTGCTGGCCGCCCGACAGGTTGCCGCCGCGCCGGTTGGCGAAATCGTACAGGATCGGGAACAGGTCGAAGATCTCGCGGGGAATATCGCTCTTGCCGGTCACCACCAGGCCGGCCTCGATATTCTCCTTCACCGTCATGGTGCCGAAAATCTGCCGTCCCTGCGGCACGTAGGCGAGGCCGCGGGCGACGCGGCGGTGGCTCGGGAGCTTGGTCACCTCCGTGCCGTCCACGAATATCTGCCCGGAACGCGCCGGCATGACGCCGATCAGCGACTTCATCAGGGTCGACTTGCCCATGCCGTTGCGTCCGACCAGCACGACGATCTCGCCGCGGCCGACCGAGAGATCGATGCCGTGAAGGACCTCGCTCTGCCCATAGGCGGCGGAAAGATTGCGGACCTCGAACATCGGTGCTGCGCCCTCAATGACCAAGATAGACTTCCTTGACTTTCGGATTGTTCTGAACCGAGCGCATGTCGCCCTCCGCCAGCACCTTGCCCTGGTGCAGGACGGTGACGCGATGCGCGATGCTGGCGACGAACTTCATGTCGTGCTCGATGACGATCACCGAGCGGTTCTTGATGATCTCGTTGAGCAGCGCCGCCGTCTTGACGCGCTCCGACACGCTCATGCCGGCGACCGGCTCGTCGAGCATCAGGAGCTCGGGGTCCTGGATCAGCAGCATGCCGATCTCCAGCCACTGCTTCTGGCCGTGGCTCAGCGTCTCCGCCGACCGGTCGAGGTACTCCTTCAGGAAGATCATCTCCGCGATTTGATGCACGCGCTCGACCACCTCGTCGGTGCGCTTCCAGAACAGCGCGCCCAGCACGTTGCGGCCGCGCGGCAACGACATCTCGAGATTCTCGAAGACCGTGAGGTCCTCGTAGATGGTCGGAGTCTGGAACTTGCGTCCGATGCCGCGGCGCACGATCTCCTGCTCCTTGCAGCTGCTGATCTCCTGGTCCTTGAACTTGATCGAGCCTTCCGAGACCCGGGTGCGGCCGCAGATCAGATCGAGCACGGTGGTCTTGCCGGCGCCGTTCGGGCCGATGATGACGCGCAGCTCCCCCTTGTCGATGTAGAGATTGAGCCCGTCCACGGCCTTGAAGCCGTCGAACGAGACGCTGACGCCTTCGAGCGCGAGGAGGAAATCGGTGCTGCTGGACATCGTGCTTTGCTCCCTGCGCTATTCGGCCGGGGCCGGGCTGGGTTGGCTGCGACCCGGGCCCCTCCAGGATCCGAGCCGCGGAATGATCTGGTCGGTCATGATGCCGGCGAGCCCGCGCGGGAAGGCGATCACGACCGCGATGAACAAGCCGCCCATGGCGAACAGCCAGAGCTGCGGGAAGTCCTCGGAGAACATGGTCTTGCCCCAGTTGACCAACAGCGTTCCGGCGACCGCGCCGACGATGGATTGGCGGCCGCCGACCGCGCAGAAGATGACCATCTCGATCGAGGGCACGATGCCGACGAAGGACGGCGACATGAAGCCGACCTGCAGGGTGAACATGGCGCCGCCGATCGCCGCCATCGCGGAGGCGAGGCAGAACACGAAGGTCTTGTAGTTGGCCACGTCGTAGCCGGAGAACCGGACCCGATCCTCCTTGTCCCGGGTCGCCACCAAGATGCGGCCGAGCTTGCTGGCGAGCACGAAGCGCGCCACGAACATGGTGCCGAGCAGCATGAAGCAGCAGACGAAATAGAGGATGTATTTGGCGCTGTCCGGACGGATATCCCAGCCCAGGAGGGTGCGCAGGTCGGTGATGCCGTTGATGCCGCCGGTATAGCCCTGCTGGCCGACGATCAGGATGGATAGCACCAGTGCCACCGCCTGGGTGATGATGGCGAAATAGACCCCGCCGACCCGCCGCTTGAGCAGCGCTGCGCCGATAACGAAGGCCGCGATCGCCGGCACCGCCACCACCGCGATGAGCGTGAAGGTGAGCGATTCGAACGGAACCCAGATGTACGGCAGCTGCGTGATCTGGTTCCAGTCCATGAAATCCGGGATGCCGGGCGTCGACTGGATCTTGGTATTGGCGACGCTCGAGGCCTCGAGCTTGAGGAAGGCGGCCATGCAGTAGCCGCCGAGCCCGAAGAACAGCCCCTGCCCGAGGCTGAGGATGCCGGTGTGGCCCCAGCACAGCACCAGCCCCACGGCCACGAACGCATAGGTCAAGTACTTGCCGACGAGATTGAGCCGGAAGATGTCGAGCACGAGCGGCAGGAAGACCAGGATCAGCGCTGCGACCAGCGCTATGCCGATCAGCTCGAGCCAGCGATGATCGGTACGAGCGGCAGACATGTTGTTGTTACCTTCTGACCTTGAGGACGAACAGTCCCTGCGGACGCAGCATCAGGACGCCGATGACGATGAGCAGCGTGATCACCTTCGCCATCGAGCCGGTGAGGAAGAACTCCAGCGTCGACTGCGACTGCGAGATGGTGAACGCCGACGCGATGGTGCCGAGCAGGCTCTGCGCCCCGCCGAACACGACCACCAGGAACGTATCGACGATATAGAGCTGGCCGGCGGTCGGACCGGTCGAGCCGATCATGGTGAAGGCGCTGCCGGCGATGCCGGCGATGCCGCAGCCGAGGCCGAAGGTGAGCCGGTCGACCCGCCTGGTATCGATGCCGGCCGCGCCGCTCATGGCCCGATTGGCCATCACGGCGCGCACCTGCAGGCCCCAGCGCGACCGGTAGAGCAGGAGCGCGACGGTGGCGGTGATCAGCAGCGTCAAGGCCATCACGAACAGGCCGTTGATCTGGACCTCGATCGTGCTGGTGACCTGCAGCGAGCCCATCATCCAGGTCGGCAACTCGACGCCGACCTCGCGGGCGCCGAAGCCCGAGCGGAACGCCTGCTGCATGATCAGGCTCAATCCCCAGGTCGCCAGCAGGGTATCGAGCGGTCGGGCGTAGAGATGTCTTATCAACGCCCATTCCACCAGCAAGCCGGCGGTGCCGGAGACTATGAACGCCACCACCATGGCGACGAAAAAGTATCCGGGATAGAGGCCGGGCAGATAGCTTTGGAACAGATGCGAGCAGAAATAGGTCATGTAGGCGCCGAGGATCATGAACTCCCCGTGCGCCATGTTGATCACGCCCATCTGGCCGAAGATGATGGCGAGCCCGAGCGCCATCAGCAAGTAGACCGAGAACAGGATGAGGCCCGAGAAACCCTGCATGACCAGGATCGAGCCGAGATCCCCGATTGAATAGTCACCGAACATCGCGTGCCCTCGAGGATATGGCGGAAGGTAAAGAGGTGCCTCGGCGCCGCAGCGCCGAGGCACAGTCGGCCGCTCACTGATATCCCTTCGGGAACGGATTGGGCTCCATGAGATCCTTGGTCTCGTAGACCACGTCGTATTGGCCGTCGGCGCGCGCACGTCCGACCCGGGTCTTGCTCCACAAATGGTGGTTCTCATGGATGCGTACGTAACCCTCGGGCGCGCCCAGGAACTCGACCCCGGGCGAGGCGGCCGCGATCTTGTCGATGTCGAAGCTGCCGGCCTTCTCGACCGTCAGCTTCCAAAGATTCGGCCCCAGGTAGGCCGCCTGGGTGACGTCGCCGATGACGGTCTTCTCGCCCCACATCTTCTTGAACGCCGGGACGAACGCCTTGTTGTTGGGGTTGTCGAGCGACTGGAAGTACTTCATGCAGGCATAGGCGCCCACGATGTTCTCGCCGCCGATGCCGTCGATCTCGTCCTCGGTCACCGAGATCGTCATCAGGGTCTGCTTGGTGAGATCGATTCCGGCCGCCTTGAGCTGCTTGTAGAAGGCGACGTTGGAGCCGCCGACGATGATGGCGTAGATCACGTCGGGCTTGGCGAGCTTCATCTTGTTGATGACGGAATTGAACTGGGTGTTGCCGAGCGGGAAATACTCCTCGCCCAGCACCTTCATCTTGAGCACGTTCTCGATGTGCTTGCGGGCGATCTTGTTCGAGGTGCGCGGCCAGATGTAATCGGAGCCGAGCAGATAGAAGGTCTTGGCTCCCTTTTCCTGCTGCACCCAGTTGAGGCCGGCGAGGATCTGCTGCGTCGCCTCCTGGCCGGTATAGATGACGTTCTTGGACTGCTCGAGGCCCTCGTAGAAGGTCGGATAATAGAGCATGCCGTTGTATTGCTCGAACACCGGCAGCACGGCCTTGCGCGAAGCCGAGGTCCAGCAACCCATCACCGCCGCGCATTTGTCGTTGACCAGCAGCTTCTTCGCCTTTTCCGCGAAGGTCGGCCAATCGCTCGCGCCGTCCTCCTGGATGAACTTGATCTTGCGGCCGAGCACGCCGCCCTGCTGGTTGATCTGGTCGATTGCAAGTTTCTCGGCTTCAACTGAGCCGGTCTCGCTGATCGCCATGGTGCCGGTGACCGAATGCAGTATGCCGACGGTGACCTCGCTGTCGGTCACCGCCAGACCTGTGGTATTGACCTTGGCGGTGGGAAATTGCTGGGCAAGTGCCGCCGGCGAGAGCATGGCGGTGGCCGACAGGGCGGCCGCGCCGGCGAGCAGCTCGCGGCGGGTGGGATTGAAGAGATTGGTGGTCCATTTTTCTGACATTGCGACGCCTCGTTTCAGCGGGTGTTGGCCGGCCGAGCGAGTGTCGCTCGGCTCCCTGCCGTAAGACTGCGCTGTATTGCTGCATTGCAGCATACGTCGATTGACGTATATGAGTACGCCGGTTGACGTAGCAAAATGCCTAAAAATGCGGGAGATTATGGAAAATGCGTCCAAATGGCGGACGCCGCCTTCTTTGCATTATTTTGCACCGCACACTGCTTGCTATTTGGCCACATGAGCACGCAGCCGGGGCGCTAGACTTGCGGCGATCGCTCAATCCGCAACAAGGCGACAGCACGGGGCAGGACGGCACGAGGAGGAGGACGAGGGTCGAGAACGGTCGAGACGGTGAACGAGCATGACAGCGCACCAACGCATTGTCCGCGTCCGGCGCAACTACAATCAATGGGTCGCCAATCAGACGCTGGAGGATTATGCGCTTCGCTTCACCGCCAAGACGGCGCGCAAGTGGTCGAGCCTGCGCGTCGCCAATACCGCCATCGGGGCGGTCTCGTTCCTGGCGCTGGAAGCGATCGGCGGCTCGATCACCGTCAATTACGGCTTCGCCAATGCGTCGAGCGCTATTTTGGTGGTCGGCGCGCTGATCTTCCTGACCAGCGTGCCGATCGCCTACTACGCCTCGACCTACGGGGTCGACATCGATCTGCTCACGCGCGCGGCCGGCTTCGGCTATATCGGCTCGACCGTCACCTCGCTGATCTACGCTTCCTTCACCTTCCTGTTCTTCGCGATCGAAGCGGCCATCATGTCGCTCGCGCTCGAAATGTGCTTCGGGATTCCGTTGTTCCTCGGCTACGTGCTGAGCTCGCTGATCGTCATTCCGCTGGTGACCCACGGCATCACGTTCATCAGCCGCTTTCAGCTGTGGACGCAGCCGATCTGGATCGTGCTGCACGTCATTCCGTTCGTGTACATCGCGTTTGCGGACAGCGCGTCGTTCGAGCGGTGGACGAATTTCTCCGGCCTCGCCGGTGCCGAGGGGCGATCGTTCAACATCATCCTATTCGGCACCGCATCGACGGTCGTGTTCTCGCTGATCGCGCAGATCGGCGAGCAGGTCGACTTTCTCAGGTTCCTGCCCGCCCGCGGCGAGCACAGCACGGCGAAATGGTGGGCCGCCAATCTGCTGGCCGGGCCCGGCTGGATCATTCCCGGTGTGCTCAAGCTCTTGGCCGGCTCGTTTCTGGCGTTCCTCGCCATCGAGCATTTCATTCCGCTGGGCAAGGCCGACGAGCCGACCCAGATGTATCTGGTCGGCTTCCAATACGTCTTTTCCTCGCCCCAGATGGCGCTGGCGTTCACCGGCGCCTTCGTCATCATCTCGCAGCTCAAGATCAACGTCACCAATGCCTATGCGGGCTCGATCGCCTGGTCGAATTTCTTCTCGCGGCTGACCCACAGCCATCCCGGCCGGGTGGTGTGGCTGGTGTTCAACGTGACCATCGCGCTGATGCTGATGGAGCTCGGCATCTTCAAGATGCTCGAGCACATCCTTGGCCTCTATTCGATCGTGGCGGTGTCATGGGTGAGCGCGCTGGTCGCCGATCTGGTGATCAACAAGCCGCTCGGGCTCAGCCCCCCCGGCATCGAGTTCAAGCGCGCGCACCTCTACGACATCAATCCGGTCGGCGTCGGCGCGATGCTGACCGCCACGATCGTCGGCATCGTGGCGTTCTCCGGCGTTCTGGGGGCGACCCTGCAATCGCTGTCGGCGTTCCTGGCGCTCGCCGTCGGCTTCGTCATGGCCCCCGTCATCGCCTACGTGACCGAGGGCCGCTTCTACGTGGCGCGGGCGCCGCGCCAGAGCTGGAACGGGCTGCAGGTGATCCGCTGCTCGATCTGCGAGCACGAGTTCGAGACCGAGGACATGGCGCATTGTCCGGCCTATTCGGGCGCGATCTGCTCGCTGTGCTGCTCGCTGGAGACCCGCTGCCGGGACTGCTGCAAGCCGCATGCGCGGATGTCGAACCAGGTGCTGCATTGGCTCGGCCAGGTGCTGCCGGCGCAGATCCTGCGGTCGCTGAACACCGATGTCGGGCGCTATCTGGGCGTGCTCATGCTGTTCGCCGGCGTGATCGGCGCGGTGCTCTCGCTGGTCTATTTCCAGGTCTCGCTCGAGATCGATGCCCCCAAGGACGTCCTCAAGGCGACGCTGTGGACCGTCTTCTTCATTCTCACCATCATCGCCGGCGTGGCGGCGTGGTTGTTCGTGCTGGCGCAGGAGAGCCGACGCGTGGCGGAGGAGGAGACGCGGCGCCAGACCGACCTCCTGATGAACGAGATCGAGGCGCACAAGCGCACCGACGCCAAGCTGCAGAAGGCGAAGGAAGTGGCCGAATCGGCCAACAAGGCCAAGAGCCGGCACGTGGTCGCGCTCAGTCACGAGCTGCGCACGCCGCTCAATGCCATCCTGGGCTATGCGCAGCTCTTGGAGCGGGACCCCACGATACCGGCGCCCAAGATCAACTCGATCAAGGTCGTGCGCCGCAGCGCCGAGCACCTGTCGGGACTGATCGACGGGCTGCTCGATATCTCGAAGATCGAGGCCGGCCGCTTCCATCTCAGCCGCAACGAGGTCCATGTCCACGATTTCCTCGATCAGCTGGTCGACATGTTCCGTCTGCAGGCGCTCGCCAAGGGCATCGAGTTTCGCTACGTCCGTGGGCCACGCCTGCCCTTGGTGGTCCACACCGACGAGAACCGGCTGCGCCAGATCCTGATCAACCTGCTCTCCAACGCCATCAAGTTCACCGATGCGGGCCGGGTGACGTTCGGGGTCGGCTACGGCCATCAGGTCGCCGAGTTCACGATCGAGGACACTGGCGTGGGCATCCACAAGAGCGACCTCACGCGAATCTTCCAGCCCTTCGAGCGGGCCAGGACCGCGCGCGCCAGGGCCACGCTGGGAACCGGGCTCGGCCTGACCATCACCAGCCTCCTGACCACCGTCATGGGCGGCGACATCTCGGTGCGCAGCGAGGTCGGCAAAGGCAGCACATTCCGCGTCAAGCTGCTGCTG
>Ga0182024_10015281_pt1 | contig 14726 bp, 15 predicted proteins | sample P32metaG_FD_120480 | JGI IMG/M metagenome (GOLD analysis project Ga0182024, IMG submission 120480) | Permafrost microbial communities from Stordalen Mire, Sweden - P3-2 metaG (Illumina Assembly) | ecosystem: Environmental > Terrestrial > Soil > Wetlands > Permafrost | place: Sweden: Stordalen... | reverse complement strand
GGGTGGATGGTGCCGGTGAAGACCGTCTTGGCATCTCGTCCGGGCTGGAAGATGACGCCGGGCGAACGCACGAGCTGGCTCACCACGACACGCTCGGTGCCGTTGACGATGAACGTGCCGCGGTCGGTCATCATCGGGAAGTCCCCCATGAAGACCGTCTGTTCCTTGATCTCACCCGTGGTGGCGTTGAGGAAGCGGGCGCGCACGAAGACAGGCGCGGCGTACGTCATGTCCTTTTCCTTGCACTCCTCCACCGAGAACTTCGGCGGTGGGCGCAGGTCGGCGTCCGTCGGGTCGAACTCGAGCTCCAGGCTCAGCTGGCCGGTGAAGTCCTCGATCGGACTGATGTCGTGGTAGGCCTCGGCCAACCCCTTGTCGAGGAACCACTGAAACGAATCGCGCTGAATGGCGATCAAGTCGGGAAGCGGCAAAGCCTCGGTGATATTGGCGAACGAGACACGTTCGGGACTGCGGGACCGTGAGGACAACGGTCAACTCCTCCCAAGTGAAAAGCGGCGGGTGAGGGCGGTACTGCGGATCGGGACGGACGAGGACGGGACGGGAATCAGGGCTTCGCGGGCGCGCGTCGACACCGGGGAATTACGGAATCGAAGACACGGAGACGCACGGCAACCGTGCATCTTATCGTGGGACGTGCCTGGATACAACCCCTCGGGCCTGGCCGGCCGAACGGGGCGGTGCCCGGGGTCCCAGACAGGGTAAAGGTGGCCTCCCCCGCAGTCAAGGATCCTGGTCAAAGGGCCAGGTCGGAACGGGTGTCCCGCCCGGCCCCCCGACCGGGGACTACTGGATCTCGACGGTGGCGCCGGCGCCCTCGAGGGCCGCCTTGGCCTTCTCGGCGTCCTCCTTGTTGGCCTTCTCCAGGACCGGCTTCGGCGCGGCTTCGACCAGGTCCTTCGCCTCCTTGAGGCCGAGGCTGGTGAGGGCACGCACCTCCTTGATGACCTGGATCTTCTTGTCGCCGGCCGCGGTGAGGATGACGTCGAAGTCCGACTTCTCCTCTTCGCCACCGGCGTCGCCACCAGCAGCGGGGGCGGCCGCAGCGGCCACGGCGACGGGCGCAGCCGCCGTCACGCCGAAGCGCTCTTCGAAGTCCTTCAACAACTCGCTCAGCTGAATCACCGAGAGGTCGGCGATCCCGTCGAGGATCTCTTCTTTGGTCAGGGTTGCCATCTGCCTGGCCTTCCTTTCTTTGCTTCGGTCTTGTTGGTTCGGTTATGAAATTCGGTCGGGACTACTCGGACGCCTCTTCGGCGGGGGCCGCCGCCTCTGGTGCCGCCTCCGCCTCCCCGGCGGACTCCACCGGCTCGGGTGCGGCAGCGTCTTCAGCGGGAGCGGCGGCCTCGGCGGGAGCTGGGGCCTCTTCGGTGGGCAGGGCCTCGCCACCGGCCTGCCGCTGCTCGATCAGCGCCGAGATCCCGTAGGCCATGTTGCGGGGCAGGGCCTGCAAGAGCCCGGCCATCTGCTGCATCGGCGCGGCCAGGGCGCCGGCCATGCGGGCCAGGAGCACCTCGCGCGGCGGCAGGTCGGCCAGCGCGGCCAGATCGCCCGGTGAGAGCAGCGACCCGTCGGCCAGCCCGCCCTTGATCACCAGGAGGGGGTTGTTCCGGGAGAAGTCCCGCAGGGCCTTGGCCACAGCGCTGATGTCGCCCTGCACGAAGGTCAGGGCGCTCGGGCCACTGAGGTACTCCGACAGCGGCTGGTACTCGCCACCGTCGATGGCCAGCCGGACCAGCGTGTTCTTGAAGATCTTGTAGTCGCCGCCGGCGGCGGCCAGCGACCCCCGCAGCTCGGCGAGCTCGGACGTCGTGAGGCCGCGGTACTCGCTCACGATGGAGGCCGTCGCAGCGCTGATGCGCGTCTTGACCTCGTCGACCACTTCGACCTTGTGTGCCCTTGCTGCGTTCTGCGTTGCCATCGGTGTCCTCCACCGGACTCGGCCAGAGTCTCCGGTGCGACGGCGCAGGCCGGGGTGTCCCAGCGTGCAAGGTGTCGCCTCGTCAGGCCGGCCCATCGGGCCGCTTCAGCACCCAGGGGTGCACCGGAGGTCTCTGGCGTATCGGATTCAGTGCCCATCCACCCGGAGGCGGTGAGCTGTGCGGGAGAGCGTAGTACGGCGGTCGGAGCTGTTCCGACCGGGGATGCTGATCAGGCCGGGACGGCGAGCTCGTCTTCGCTGTAGCGGGCCTTCACGGGGTCGATGCGGACCCCGGGACTCATCGTCGTCGAGACGGTCACCGACAGGAAGTAGCGACCCTTCGACGAGGGCGGCTTCGCCCGCTGGAGCTCATCGATGACCGTGCGGATATTGGCCACCAGCTGCTCGGCGGTGAAGGAGGCCTTGCCCACGCGGATGTGGACGTTGCCCACCTTGTCGGTGCGGTATTCCACCCGGCCGCCCTTGAACTCGACCACGGCCTTGCCGACGTCCGTGGTCACGGTGCCGGTCTTGGGGTTGGGCATCAGGCCACGGGGCCCGAGGACGCGGCCAAGCGTCCCGACCTGACCCATCAGGTCCGGCGTGGCGATGGCCACATCGAAATCGAGGAAGCCACCGTTGATCTTGGCCACCAGGTCGTCGGCCCCGACCTCGTCGGCACCGGCGGCGCGTGCCTCGGCCGCCGCCTCGCCGGCGGCGAAGACCGCCACCCGCTCGGTGCGCCCGGTCCCCGAGGGGAGCGAAAGCGTGCCGCGGACGATCTGGTCCGCCTTGCGGGGGTCGACCCCCAGGCGAACGGCGAGCTCGACCGTCTCGTCGAACTTGGCGCTCGCCAAACCCTTGACCAGGTCGACGGCTTCGGCCAGGCCGTGCATCGACTCCCGGTCCGCCTTGGTCAGGCTCTCCTTGTACTTCTTTCCGTGCTGGGTCATCGTCTCTCTTCTCCTGGCCTAACCGGCGACCTTGATGCCCATGGAGCGCGCCGTGCCGGCGACCTGCTTCTTGGCTGCATCGAGGTCCCCGGTATTGAGGTCGGCCAGCTTGGTGGTGGCGATCTCGCCCAGCTGGGCGTCGGTGATCGTCCCGACCTGCTCGCGACCGGCGGTGGCGGCCCCCTTGTCGAGCCCCGCCGCCTGGCGGAGCAGCACGGGCGTCGGCGACGTCTTCAGCACGAAGCTGAACGAGCGGTCCTCGTAAATAGTGATGTCGACCGGGATCACCTGACCCCGCATGCTCTCAGTGGCCTGGTTGTACTGCTTGCAGAACTCCATGGTCTGCACGCCGTGTGGCCCCAGCGCGGTGCCGACAGGCGGCGCCGGTGTGGCCGCGCCAGCCTCGAGCTGGATCTTGACCACCGCCAGCACCTTCTTCTTCGGTGCCATCGTCTTTGTTCTCCTTCTCCGTATGTGTGCCCAGGCGCCTAAAGCTTGGCGACCTGGCTGAATTCGAGCTCGACCGGCGTCTCCCGGCCGAAGATGTTGACCAGCACCTTGAGCTTGAGCTGGTCCTCGTTGATCTCTGAGATCTGGCCCGAGAAGTCGGCGAAGGGGCCTTCCTTGACCCTGACCGTCTCGTTGACCTCGTACTCCAGGCGTGCCCGCGTGCGCTTGGGCGCACCGCCGGGGCCTCCCTCGACCTTCACCTGAAGGATGTTCTCGACCTCGCGCCGCGACAGCGGGGTCGGCTTGGTGCCCGGACCGACGAAGCCGGTGACGCCGGGGGTGTTGCGGATGGCGCCCCAGGTGTCGTCGTCGAGGTCGCAGCGCACCAGCAGGTAACCCGGGAACACCTTCTTCTGGACCGTGACCTTCTTGCCGCCCTTGAATTCGTCCACGTCCTCCATGGGGATGACGACCTCGAAGACCCGGTCCTCAATGCCTCGGGAGGCGACGACGTTGCCCATGTTCGAGCGCACCTTGTTCTCATACCCCGAGTAGGTGTGCACGACGTACCAGCGACCTGGGCGGTCGTAGGGGCTCTCGACCGGGAGCGGCACTTCATCCTCTTCGTCCTTCACCCACCCGCCGAGCTCGCCGTCTTCGCCTTCGGCGTCCTGGCTGTCGGTGGCGTCGAGCACGAGGTCCGGCTCAGCGGCCGCGGTCTCCAGCGCGATCTCTTCCACGATCTCCTCGGCGATCTCCTCAACCACCGCCTCTTCGATCGCCTCGAGCACGGCTTCTTCCACAATCTCTTCCACGATCTCCTCGGCGGTCACTTCTTCGACCAGGTCTTCCACGGTGTCCGAACTCTCGGCCACATCTTCTTCGTCGCCATTGGTCAATGTTTCCTCTGCCTCTGAATGCGTCATATCGGTCATGTCGCGCTACTTCGTGAAGAGAAGCGTGACCAGCTTCCCGAAGGCGAGGTTCAACACGAAAATCAAGCTGATCATGATGATCAGCGTCGTCAACACGACCGAGGTGTAGTTGATGAGCTCGGAGCGTGACGGCCACGCCACCTGGCGCATCTCGTCGCGCACCTCGCGGACGAACTGCACCGGGGTCGTGCGTTTGCGGCCTTGGGGCCGGGTGCGCGGTTGGCGGGTCCCACCCGAGTTCGAGCCCGCGGGGGCCTTGCGGGTAGACGGAGACCCATCGGCCTCCATCTGCCCTTGGCGCTGCATCAAGCGCTTGGTCTCGCGGTTCACGACTCTTGCCTCACATACTTCGTTGTCGGGTGGGTACGTCCGGTGCAGGGCAGGAGGGACTCGAACCCCCAACCGCCGGTTTTGGAGACCGGTGCTCTACCAGTTGAGCTACTGCCCTCGGTGGGGTGCCTTCGGTTGCCCTCAAGCAGGTGGTTCTTCCCCCCTGACCTGGGGATCGGCCTGCCAGAGTAGCACCGGCAGGATCGGGATGGCTCAGCGGGTCTCCTTGTGCAGGGTGTGCTGGCGGTCCCAGCGGCAGAACTTCTTCATCTCGATCCGTTCGCGGTCGTTGAGCTTGTTCTTGGTGGTGATGTAGTTCCGGCGCTTGCACACCTCACAGGCCAGGGTGACCTGGACCCTCTTCTCGTTCTTGGCCATCTGCAATCCTTCCTGCTGGCTGCCCGGGGCGACCTGACCCGGACCTGGTAGCGGCGGCGGGACTCGAACCCGCGACAACACGATTATGAGCCGTGTGCTCTGACCAACTGAGCTACGCCGCCATGGGCGAGCCCCCGGTGGGGATTGAACCCACGACCCCCTCCTTACCATGGAGGTGCTCTGCCACTGAGCTACAGGGGCGCCGCGGGTACCTTCCGCGAAGGGTCAATGATAGCCAGGGCTTGAGGCGAGCTGCCTCCGACCCACTGGTTTTCGCCACGTCAACACTACCATCGGTGGATGCGGATCAGACTCGCCGAGCTGGCCGACGCCGACGCCATCCGTGCCATCTACAACGTCGAGGTGCTCGACAGCACCAACACCTTCGACATGGTGCCCCGCAGCGCGGCCGAGCAGGAGGGCTGGATCCTGGAGCACAGTGGCGTCCATCCGGCCCTCGTGGCCACCGAGCCGCCGGACCCGGGCGCAGCGGGTCGGATCGGAGCCAACGGCGAGATCGTCCTGGGGTTCGGCTCCCTCTCGGCCTTCCGTAGGCGCTCCGGGTATTCGGCCACGGCTGAGAATTCCGTCTACGTCGACCGCGCCCAGCGCGGCAAGGGGGTGGGCAAGGCGCTGCTCGCCGAGCTCCTCGTCCTGGCTTCAGCCCACGGCTTCCATTCGGTGATCGCCCGCATCGCCGGACACAACGAGACCTCAATCGGCCTGCACGAGACAGCCGGCTTCGAACTGGTCGGGGTCGAGCGCGAGGTCGGACGCAAGCACCGCCAGTGGCTCGACGTGGTCGAGCTGCAGCGGCTGCTCTGAGCGCTGCCCCTCCGGGCCTCAGGGAGCCCAGCTCAGCGAGCCCGGCTCAGGACTCGAGCGCCGCGCTGGTGGCCGGCAGGGCGGGCAGACGCGAGCGGTCGATCCGCCACGAGGTCGTCCAGGTGCCGAGCGGGACGATGGCCACGGCCCAGAGCACCATGACGGCCAGGACCATGCTGGCCGGATCCGTGTGCACCAGCTCGCTCAGCAGGTCGCTCCCGCCGGTCAGCCCGATGAACGGCGCCACGGCCGAGAGCCCGAGCACGGCGTAGAGCCACCGGCCCGTCACTATCGGCGCCACGATGATGATGCCCCACGTCAAGTACCACGGTTGGACGACGGGCCCGAGGAGGACGAAGGCCATCATGGTGCCGCCCAGCGCGGCCAGCACGCCGATGCGCTCCCGGTGACGCAGGCAGTAGACGGCGATGACCGCCGCTCCGACCAGACCGATGGCCCGGGTCAGCGTGAGGACGCCGCCGAGGCCGACCCCGATGCCCAACAGGTGGGCGGTCCCGCTGATGAGGAGCCCGAAGCCGGTGGCCGGAGCCATCCACGAGCGCACGGTGCCCGGCGTGCCCAGGTTGGCTATCCAGCCCCAGCCCAGGCCCGACACGAGCGAGAGCACCCCCATCACGACCACGGTCAACAGCCCGGCCCGCACCAGCATGCGGGCGCGGCGACGCCAGTCGGCGAACGGACCGGCCCAGTCCCAGGCGACGTAGACGATGCCGATGGCGGCGGGGACCTTTATGGAGGCGGCCAGCGCGCACAGCGTGACGCCCCACACCGGATGGAAGGAGCGCGCCGCCGTTACGCCGGCGAGCAGCAGCCCGACCATGATGGCGTCGTTGTGGGCGCCCCCGACGAGGGCGAGCAACGTGAGCGGATTGAGCACCGCCAGCACGAAGGCGGGGCCCGGGTCACGGCCGAACGAACGGGCCAGCTTGGGGATGCAGTAGGCGATCAGGGCGATGCCGGCCACGGACTGCAGGCGCAGCAATTCGATCGTCAGCAGCGCGTGGTGGAAGGTGAGCGACGCGGACCACCCGGCGAGCATCAGGAAGAGTGGACCGTACGGGGCAGGCGTGTTGGCCCACAGCGGATCGACACCCGCGTTGAACGGTCCCGAGCCCAACGTGCCCGGACCGTAGTGGTACGGGTTGATGTGGTGGCTCATCATCTCGCCCTGCGCGGCGTAGGAGAACACGTCCCGGCTGAACAACGGCGCCACCACCAGCAGGGGGATGATCCACAGCGCCAGCATGTAGGCCAACGGACGGATCGGCACGCCGCCGCGGGCCCGCAGCGTCTGGAAGAGCCCGTACCAGACGCGGACGAAGAGAATCATCCCGCCGTAGACGGCGACGACGCCCGGCAGCATCAAGGTGGTCGACGGCCAGTCGGCCTCACCGAAGAACCACGTGCCACCCGCCTCCAACTTGAAGGGCGAACTCGGCAGCGAGGCTCCGACACAGATGGAGATGACGGCGAGGAGACCCAAGAGCGCGGGCCGGCGCAGGAAGGACCAGTCCTCGGGATCGCCGGACTCGGGCTCGACCCGCTCGGTGAGCGTGACGCCGCGGGTGAGCCGGAGGTGCACGGCGTCGGCCCGCATGGAAAGGCGGCGGAAGCGCGCGCTGACCCGGTCGAGCACCGGGGGTGACGTCGACATCGAGCTCTCGTCCACGGGGTAATCAGTCTCGCTTGTCATGTCCGGGTCCTACAAGACCCGACGGGGGGAGGTGGGCTCACGCCCAGGGCGCATGTGCCCGCAATCGACCTGGAACAGCATTGTAACGGCCACGGGAGGGTCGGCCGGGGCCGGCCCCGCCCCACGGCCCTACCGGGGAGATGCGTGGGCCGGGAAGGATTCGAACCTCCGTAGGTGTTAACCGACAGGTTTACAGCCTGTTTCCTTTGGCCACTCGGACACCGACCCGCAGCGAGCGAGATTAGCCCGGCCCGGCACCCCAGATCCGCCGGTGTCGCCGGTACGCTGGACCCATGCCCACCTTTGACATCGTTTCGGAAGTCGACATGCAGGAGGTGCGCAACGCGGTCGACCAGGCCAACCGGGAAGCCGCCACCCGCTTCGACTTCAAGAACACCGATTCCGAAATTGAGCTGAGCGAGAACGAGCTGGTGCTCCGCTCGTCGACCGAAGACCGCCTGCGGGCGCTGCACCAGGTTCTCGACGAGAAGCTGGTCAAGCGCCAGGTGTCGCTCAAGGCCTTCGAGGACGCCAAGGTCGAGGAAGCCCAGAAGGGGACGTCCCGCCAGAAGATCGCCATCCGGGCCGGCATCTCCTCGGACCACGCCAAACGCTTGAACAAATTCATCAAGGACCTCGGGCTCAAGGGCGTGTCGTCCCAGACCCAGGGGGATCAGCTGCGCGTCACCGCCAAGAAGCGCGACGACCTCCAGGAGGTCATCGCCAAGTGCAAGGCGGAGGACTTCGGCATCCCCCTGCAGTTCAACAACTTCCGGGACTGATTCCCTTACAGAAGGGACCGGCCGGGCCCTCGTTCAGTCGGGGGTCGAGTGTTCGGCGGCCGCCACCTTCTCGGCGTGGTGCTCCTCGTACTCGACCGGCTCGACGTGGAAGAGCTTGTTGTAGATGATGAACTTCACGATCCACAGAATCCCGAAGCTCACGAGGTTGGCCAGGTTCACCAGGAGTGCGGTGGCCCCGTGGTGCAGGCCGTGCGACCGGGCGAACTCGCCGGCCAGCCAGACAGCCACGCTCGAGAAGGCCAAGCCGACGAAGGACAGGATCCAGAACGGAGCCACCTCCTTCCAGAAGTGCGACCTCCCGCTCTTCCCCCAGACCCAGCGCCGGTTGAGGGCGTAGGACGGAACGGTCGCGAGCACATTGGCCACAATGTTGGCCGGCACCTCCGACATGAGATGGAAGACACCGAAGACCAACAACAGGGTGACCTGTGACACCACCGTCGAGATCACCGAGACGCCGGCGTACTTGATCAGCTTCACGCTGGACGGGTGCGCCATCATCTGTCGGACCCGGGCGTAGAGCGACTGGTCCGATGACCAGATGTGGGAGAGGGGCGGGTGTCCGCCGGGCTCGGTCACGGGATGCTCCGCGCACACTGGGTGGACGCCGCAGGCGAAATCGGCACGGCGCAACCCTAGCGTGGCGGGGAATTCACCCCTGGTCAGGCCCTCATGCGCCCGCCGTGAGCAACCGATTGCTCCGGGCGACGTCGCCGAACCAGTGGGCACTCGGCTTGGGTCGTCGCTCAAAAGTGTCCGGGGCCACCGCCACCAGCCCGAATTTGGGTCCGTAGCCGAGGTGCCATTCGAAATTGTCCAACAGGCTCCACACGAAATATCCCCGCAGATCGATCCCCTGCTGCAGGCAGCGGTGCGCGCTCCGGAGGGCATCGGACACGAAGGCGATCCGCTCGGTGTCGTCGGCGGTGGCGATCCCGTTCTCAGTGACCACGATCGGCCGGCCGCTCAGGGCGGCCGCCCGCCGCACTGTGTGCTCGACGGCCTGGGGCCAGCGTTCGTCCCCCATCTGGGTGAGCGGGACGGCGGGATCGTTGGGCGCCAACCCCTCCGGTCCGAAGTGCATGCGCGTGTAGCACTGCACCCCCACGAAGTCGTCGCCGCCGGTGGCCCGCAAAAAGATGTTCTCGAGCATCTCCTCGGCGGCGTCTCGAAGTGACTCCCCACCCTCTGTCGCCGTGATCTCAGCCATGGAGAGGGTGAGGCCGACCGGGAAGTCCCCCGGGCCGGAGCGCAAGGCGTCGACCGCCAGCCGGTGGGCGCGCACCATCGCCTCGTTCACTGCTGCGTAGCGCGCGAAGTCGTCCTTGACCCCCGGCGGGTACTCCCCTTGGAAGTAACCCATGACGGCGACCACATTGGGCTCGTTGATGGTGCAGGCCCAGCCGATGAGGTCTCCCAGGTACGCCGTTGCCCGTTCGACGAAGCGGGCGAAGCGTTCGGGGGCATCGGGTGCCTCCCACCCACCGCGGGCAGTGAGCCACAGCGGGGTCGTGAAGTGGTGGAAGGTCACGACGGGGAGGATCCCGTGACCGTGGCAGGCCGCGCACTGCCTCCGGTAGTGCTCCAGCGCGGCGATGGAGAACTCCCCCTCGGCCGGCTCTATACGGCTCCACTCGAGGGAGAAGCGGTATGCCCCGAGGCCCATATCGGCCACGAGTTGGAGGTCCTCGCGCCAGCGGTGGAAGGAGTCACACGCGTCGCCACTCGGCGCGACCGTGCCCGACGCCGGGTTGTGCTCCCAGGCCCACCAGTCGTTGTTCACGTTGCCGCCCTCAATCTGGTGGGCCGCGGTGGCGACGCCCCAGGTGAAGTCCGCCGGGAACTCGAGCACGCTGTCTTCGTTCTGCCCTCTGACCGCTGTCACGCCGCCGCAGGGTAGTTGGGGTCGTGGCGCTGTGCTCTGCGCCGCCGGCCGCAACAGCCTGCGAACATGGGCGGATGAGCGCGTCCTTGGAGTTCCTCGTCGACCTACTTGACCTCGAACCCATTGAGGTCAACATCTTCCGGGGTATCCAGCCCAACGAGGAGCGCCAGCGCGTCTTCGGCGGTCAGGTGGCGGGGCAGGCCCTCATGGCCGCCGGGCGCACCGTGGAACACGGACAGGTGCATTCGTTGCACTCGTATTTCCTGCGACCCGGGGACCCGAACGTCCCGATCCTCTACGAGGTCGACCGGATCCGTGACGGACGGTCCTTCACGACCCGACGCGTCGTGGCCGTGCAGCACGGGCGCGCCATCTTCAACCTGTCGGCCTCCTTCCACGATCTCGAGGCCGGCCTGGAGCACCAGATCCCCATGCCCGACGTGCCCGAGCCCGAGTCGCTCGCCCCCTTGTACGAGCGGCTGAAGCCATGGAAAGAGGAGCTGACCGAGTGGTTCGACCGGCCCCACCCCATCGACCAGCGGCACATCGGCGCCCTCCCGTGGCATTCCAAGGATGTGGGAGAGCCCTATCAGCGCCTCTGGATCCGGGCGGACGGCGAACTCCCTGACGACCCGCTCCTGCACGCCTGCGTGGCGACCTACGCGTCCGACATGTCCCTCTTCGACACCATCCTCGCCCCGCACGAGACGAGTTGGGACGACCCGGACTTCATGGGGGCCAGCCTCGACCACTGCATGTGGTTCCATCAGCCCTTCCGGGCCGACGAATGGCTGCTCTACGACACGGACTCACCCGTCGCCGCCGAGGGACGTGGCCTGGCCAGGGGCTTCCTGTTCGACCGGCAGGGCCGCCTCTGCGTGTCCCTGGCCCAGGAGGGCCTGGTCCGCATGCGCACGCGGACCCGCCAGTGACTCAGCGGTTCTGCATCGGGGTGTAATCGCGCGATTCGGATCCGATGTAGAGCTGGCGCGGCCGGGAGATCTTGGAGTCCTGGTCGAGCATCTCCTGCCAGTGGGCCAGCCACCCGGCAGTACGGGGAATGGCAAAGAGAACGGGGAACATCTCGAGTGGGAATCCCATGGCCTGGTAGATGAGGCCCGAGTAGAAGTCCACGTTCGGGTACAGCCGTCGCGACGTGAAGTACTCGTCGTTGAGCGCGATCTCCTCGAGCTTCAGCGCGATGTCGAGGAGGGGGCTCTTACCCGTCACCGCGAAGACCTCGTCGGCCGTGCGTTTGATGATCGTGGCCCGCGGGTCGTAGCTCTTGTAGACGCGATGCCCGAAGCCCTGCAGTCGCTGGCCACCGGTTCCCGCCTTGACCGTCGCGATGAAGTCCGGCACGTTCTCGATGCTCCCGATGTCGGTCAGCATGCGGATGACCGCCTCGTTGGCACCGCCGTGCCGTGGTCCGTACAGCGCTGCGGCTGCGGCTGCGGTGGCCGAGTAGGGATCCGAGTGCGACGAACCGACGACGCGCATGGCCGTGGTCGAGCAATTCTGCTCATGGTCAGCGTGCAGGATGAACAGGATGTCCAGGGCGCGCGCCAGAACGGGGTCGGCCTCGAACCGCGGCTCCGCCACCTTCCAGAGCATGGAGAGGAAGTTCGGCACGAAATCGAGTGAGTTGTCCGGGTAGACGAAGGGCATGCCCACGCTGAAGCGGTGCGCTGCCGCCGCCAGGGTCGGCATCTTGGCGATGAGCCGGATGATCTGCTTGTTCCGGGCGTCAGGATCGAAGATGTCCTTGGCGTCGAGGTAGAAGGTCGACAGGGCGGCCACGGCCGAGACGAGCATCCCCATCGGGTGCGCGTCGTAGTGGAAGCCATCGAGGAATCGCTTGCGCACGTTCTCGTGGATGAACGTGTGGTAGGTGACGTCGTGCCGCCAGTCGGCGAACTGCTCTTCGGTGGGGAGCTCGCCCCTCAAGAGCAGATAGGCCACCTCCAAGTAGGTGGAGTTCTCGGCCAGCTGCTCAATGGGATAACCGCGGTAGCGCAGGACGCCCGCATCCCCGTCGAGATACGTAATGGCGCTCTCGCAGGCCGCCGTCGACATGAACCCGGGGTCGTAGAACCACACCCCCGGCAGGAGCTTGGACCACTCCTCTGCCGCTACACCCCCGTTAACGAGCGGAATCTCAATGGACTCGCCATTGCGATTGTCCGTAATCGTGATGCTCTCGGCCACGTGAAGAGCCCTCCAGTTCCTGATTTCTGTGCGTCACGATCCTAGGACCAGGAGCGGGTGCGGTCGATACGCGGGTCGCCCGGCACATCCCGCCCGCGACTCAGGTCCCGGGAGCGACCTGCAGCGCCTGCTGGGTCGCGGTGCCGGCGGTGAGCGTCTGGCCGGTGGGAGGAATGATCTGGACCGTGAGGAGGTACGAGACGGACGGCTTGACCCGCATGGTCACATCGGGAAGCGTCACGGAGGCGCCCAGGGGGAGCGACGTCGTACGGACCTGGCTTGTCGTCGCGCCCGAGGTCTGATCGGCCAGCGAGAAGCGGACCGAGACACGCGGTTCGTTCGACGAACCTTGGTTGGCCAGAACCACGGTCACACCGATCTGGGACGTGGGGCTGATGACGGAAACGCCGGTCGGGCTGCCCTGCGGCGTCGGCAGGGCGGGGGGGTTCAGGCGGACGGTACGCAGCACGACGTAGTGCGTCGCCGCCAGCGTTGACGACGTGGCCACGAGATCGACCTGGGCGGCCACGCTGCCGAGTTGCCACAGCTGCGGGTGGGTCACCCAGACCGACGGCGGAAGCTTCCCGTGGCCGGTCGTCGAGGCCAGTGAGTGCCGGACCGAGCGGTAGAGGGCGTCCGAGCGGGCGAGCAGCGCGCCCGCAGCGGCAATTCGGTTCGTGGCCTGGCTGGCTGACAGGAGGGCAGTCCCGCCGGAGCCGGCGCTGGGTGCGTCCGCCGGCGCGCCGGCGGGCACAATGGGCTGCATACCGAGGAACCCGTAGACGGCCGCACGCAGTTGCGTCATGGCCTGGGCCCGTTCCGCGAAAACATCGACGAACTGGGTCGCCACCGGGCCCAACGGGGTCGAGCCGGCCGCGACCTGTGCCCGCGCCGCCTCGTCGGCCGTCTGTTGCACCGCGCTGTCGAGCGTCGCCTGCAACCCCTGGCGGGTCTGCGAGGGCAGATCGTTGACGATCTTGCGGACCGTGACGGAGGTGGCGTTGGACTGGTCGGCCGCCACGGTGCCCTGCGCCGCCAGCGTCCGATCAGAGTTGGCGTCGTACCCCTCCGCCTGCCGCGACACCTGGGTCAGGCCACCCACGAGGATAGCGAGCACGACCACCGCGACAATGAGCAGGGTGATCGGTCGGGCTGGTGATCGCCGGCGCGCGCGGCGGCGTGGCCTGCGTGGCAGCATCGCCACAGGAACCTACAGCGGAGCGAGGGGCTTTACACCGCGAGGAAGGACGCGTCCGGCGTCTCGCCCGACGTCGTCAGCGTGCTGGCGCTCGAACGCCACTGGACGGTGGGCGCGATGGCCCGCACATCCACCCGGCTGCGGTGTCGCTCCACCAGGTCGAGAATGTCGGTGATGACCTCCTCGGTCAGGAGGTGGGGCTGCAAGCCCAGGTCGAGGAGCTTGGTGTTGGCGGCGTGGAAGTAGTGCTCCTCGTTCTCGACCCGCGGGTTGGACAGACCCTCGGCGATGTCGACCCGGGTCGGGCAGGCCTTCTTGACCATCTGCGCCATCTCGCGCACGGAGAACGATTCGGTGAATTGGTTGAACACCCGGAACTCGCCCCGGTCGGCGGGCGTCTCGAGCGCCAAGGTCACGCAGGCGAGCGTGTCGCGGATGTTCAGCATGCCGCGGGTCTGGCCGCCGGCACCGTAGACGGTCAGTGGGTGGCCCGTGACCGCCTGTACGCAGAAACGGTTGAGCACGGTGCCGAACACGCCGTCGTAGTCGAAGCGGGTCGCCAGCAGTGGGTCGACGTCCGTCTCCGGAGTCGACTGGCCGTACACGATGCCCTGGTTCAGATCGGTGGCGCGCAGTCCCCAAATGCGACAGCCGAACATGATGTTGTGGCTGTCGTGCACCTTGGACAGGTGGTAGAAGGAGCCGGGCTGCTTGGGGTAGGGCATCAGGTCCGTGCGACCCTTGTGAGTGATTTCGATGAACCCTTCTTCAATGTCGATGTTGGGGTACCCGTACTCCCCCATGGTCCCCAGCTTGACGAGGTGGATGTCCGGATCGGTCTCCTGAATGGCGTACATCACATTCAGGTTCCCGACAACGTTGTTGACCTGTGTGTAGACCGCGTGCTCCCGGTCGATCATGGAATAGGGGGCAGAGCGCTGCTCGCCAAAGTGCACGATGGCGTCGGGCTTGCCCTCGGCGACGACGCTGTAGGTGAAGGCGGCATCGGTGAGGTTCCCGATGCGCACGTCGATGGCGTGACCCGACACCTGCTCCCAGCGCGTCACGCGGTCCTCCAGGGAAGCGATGGGCACCAGGCTGTCCACGC
>Ga0182024_10015280_pt1 | contig 14727 bp, 11 predicted proteins | sample P32metaG_FD_120480 | JGI IMG/M metagenome (GOLD analysis project Ga0182024, IMG submission 120480) | Permafrost microbial communities from Stordalen Mire, Sweden - P3-2 metaG (Illumina Assembly) | ecosystem: Environmental > Terrestrial > Soil > Wetlands > Permafrost | place: Sweden: Stordalen... | reverse complement strand
GGGACCATCATCAAGAGTTTTGTGGAACTTGGCGTCAGTGTTCGGAAGGATCAACCTCTCTATACCATCAAAAGCCCCGACCTCATTCAGGCGGAGTCAAACCTGATTGGCGCGGCGGCGACTTTCGTTCTGACCAACAAGGAACTAGCGCGCGTTCAGGGTCTTGGTGGAATTGCCGAGCGCGAAAAGGAACAGGCGATCTCGGATCAACAAACCGCTGAGGGCTCTCTCAAAGCCGCACGAGATGCAGTCCTCGTCTTTGGCAAGACGGATGCGGAAATCGATCAAATGATCGCCGCGCGCAAGACCGATCCCGCCCTGGTCGTGCGTAGTCCCATTTCCGGCAAGACCACATCATTCAACGGGCCACCGGGGCTTTTGGTGCAACCGGGGAATCCGCCGGCGCCTTATACGGTCGCCAATGTCTCGATCAAATGGATGCTGGCGAATGTTAGCGAGAGTGAGATCCCATTTTTTCACTTGGGCCAGCCGGTTCAAGTCAAAGTGATGGCCTATCCCGGCCGCGTCTTTAAAGGCAAGGTCTCGAAGATCTATGCGACGGTTGATCCGAATACTCATCGAGTAACGATCCGTTCCGAGATCGCGGACCCCAACGATGAGCTACGTTCCGGAATGCTCGCTAACTTCGTCATTCGCGTCCACGACCCGGTGGAAGCCATCGCTATACCCGCTAATGGCGTGGTGCGCGAAGCCGATGGCACGATGACGGCTTGGGTGACAACCGATCGGCACCGTTTTGCACAAAGAATCATCAAGATTGGCCTGCGAAAGGACGATCGGGTTCAAGTTCTCGATGGTTTGCAGCGCGGAGAACTGGTGGTAACGGACGACGCGGTGTTTCTTAGCAATATGCTGCAGGCCCCACCAACCGACTAGATCCAATGCCACTTTCATTTCATTAGAAGACGAGCCCCATGTTCAAGTCTCTCATTGCGTTTTGCCTGAGCCGCCGCCCGATTGTGGTGGTGGGTTTGCTGCTGTTCGCTGGCACCGGGCTCATTGCTTTCAAGATGCTCAACATTGAGGCGTATCCGAACCCAACGCCCGTCATCTTGGAAATTACCGCGCAGGCGCCGGGCCTCTCTGCCGAGGAGATGGAACGGTACTACACGCGCCCCACGGAAATTGGACTTTACACCACGCCCGGCATCGACGTCATCCGCTCCACTTCGTTTTATGGCCTGTCCTTTGTGCGCGTCAGCTTCAAATATGGGGTGGACTATAACTTCGCCTATGCCCAGGCGTCGGTCGCGATGCAGCAGAACGTTAGCCTGCCAGGCGGCCAGGTTCCGAACATCCAAGCCAACAGCTCGACTGGCGAAATCTATCGTTATCAGGTCGTCGGCCCCAAGCATTTCGGAGTCACGAATCTGCGGACAGTTCAGGATTGGATCGTGGCGCGCCGATTGTTGACCATTCCCGGCATCGCAGCCATCAACAGCTGGGGCGGCCCCACGAAGGAATTCCAGGTCGAGGTGGACCCGCATAAGCTCGAAGCCTACAGCGTGACCGTACCCCAAATCCTGAACGCGCTGGGGAACGCGAACATCAACGTGGGTGGACGCGAAATCCACATTGGCCAGCAGTCCATCAATATCCGGGGTGTCGGTCTGATTGACGACGGCGGCAGTGATGATTTTGCCCAGGGCTACAAGGTCGACGACATCGAGAATGTGGTTCTGACGCAAGTCAACGGCGTCCCGGTGTTGATGAAGGATATCGGGAAGGTCTTGATCGGTTACAGGCCAAGACTCGGAATTTTAGGCCGCGACCAACAGAGCGATGTCGTTGGATCGATCGTGGTGATGAGGCGTACAGAGCAGACCGCGGACATGATTCCAAAGGTCAAAGATGAGATTGACAAATTGAATCACGACGGGAGTCTGCCGCCGGGAGTCAAGGTTGTTCCTTATTATGAACGTTCATCGCTGATCGCCATCACCACTCACACGGTTCTGCACAACTTGATATTCGGATGTCTGCTGGTCTTCTTGATTCAATGGATTTTCCTCGGCAATCTCCGCAGCGCGGTCATTGTTGGATTGAACATCCCGTTCGCACTGTTCTTCGCCACCATTCTCCTGGTGATTCTGGGGGAAAGCGCAAACCTGCTGTCGGTGGGGGCGGTGGATTTCGGGATCATCGTGGATTCGGCCGTGATCCTGGTCGAGAATATCTTTCGCAATTTTCAGCGAAACCAGGAAGAAAGACAGGGTCTGCTCCAACGTTTGTCGGGAGGTGCCTGGGGGCTCGACCCAACCAGAACCCTCGAACACGAAGCGTCAGCCAACGGATGGACGGATCGTTTGCGGCTGATTCTGATCAGCGCGCTACAGGTGGACAAGGCGGTTCTATTCTCGGCGCTCATTACCGTGGCCGGTTTCGTGCCGCTTTTCACCATGCAGGGAGTCGAGGGTCAGATCTTCGGCCCCATGGCGCGCACGTATGGTTACGCGCTGGCCGGGGCGTTAATTGCAACCTTCACCATCACGCCCGTGATCGCTTCCATGCTGCTCCCTGAGCGCCTGAAAGAAACCGAAACGATCATAGTCCGCTTTTTGCACCGTATCTACAATCCTGCGCTGCGTTTTGCGCTGACCCACCGCGCTCTCGTAGTGGGAATTGAGCTCGCCCTTTCTATTGGAACCTTCTTGCTGATAGCGCCGCGACTGGGCAGCGAGTTTCTTCCGCATTTGGAAGAAGGAAACTTTTGGATTCGCGCTTCCATGCCGACCACGCTCTCGCTCGAAGACGGTGAGGCGGCCTCGAAAAAAATGCGCGAGATTCTCCTGCGACACCCCGAAGTTCTTACGGTGGTTTCGCAGCATGGCCGGCCAGACGACGGCAGCGATGCTTCGCCATTCTCCAATGTCGAATTATTCGCACCGCTAAAGCCCTTTGACGAGTGGCCAAGAGGTTTGACCAAGGAGAAGTTAACCGAGCAGGTGCAAACGGAGTTTAACAACGAGTTGCCGGGCGTCGTCTTCAATTTCTCCCAATACATCGAGGACAACATCGAGGAAGGGATCTCGGGCGTCAAAGGCGTCAACTCGGTCAAGATCGTCGGCCCCAATCTCGAAGTTTTGACGAAGCTGGCCGAGCAAGTCCGCGACCAAATGAACCAGGTTCGCGGCATTGCCGACCTTGGCATCTTCCCGGTACTGGGGCAACCCAACCTGAACATTAAGGTAGATCGTGCCAAGGCCGCCCGCTATGGCCTCAATTCTGGCGATGTGAACACGGTCATTCAAGCGGCCATGGGCGGAGCCGTAGCGACCCAGGTCTTGGAGGGCGAGCGACAGTTCGATCTTGTCGTCCGTTATACGCCTGAATACCGCGAGAGCATCGATAAAATTCGCAATATCAAAGTGGCCTATCAAAACAACAGCGGTGCCAATTCCTATATACCGTTGAGCGAACTGGCCACGATCACCTTGGATACGGGAGCGGCTTGGATTTATCACGAGAGCGTGCAGCGCTTCATCCCGGTCAAATTCAGCGTCCGTGGCCGCGACCTTGGCGGCACAGTCGAGGAAGCTCAGCTGCAAATCGCAAAGAACGTGCAACTTCCTTCTGGATACCGGCTGATCTGGGCCGGCGAGTTCGGAGACCTTCAAGAAGCCAAGAAGCGCCTAGAGATCATTGTGCCGATCAGCCTCGTGCTGATTATCGGGTTGCTCTACACCTTGTTCAATAACTTGCGCGACTGCCTTCTGGCGCTCGCGGGCATCCCTGACGCGGTGGTTGGCGGCATACTCGCGCTCTATCTCACAGGTCAGAATTTCAGTATCTCCGCTGCCATCGGCTTCGTCTCGCTCTTCGGCGTGTCCGTCATGGACGGCATCCTGATGATCACTTTTTACAACCAGGAAAGAGCTCATGGTTTGGCGCCAGTGGACGCGATGTACCGCGCCGCTTCCACCCGCATGCGCCCACTGCTGATGACGTCTCTTTCTGCCTGCATTGGTCTGCTTCCCGCAGCAATTTCCACGGGTATCGGCAGCCAGGTGCAGCGTCCGCTTGCCACTGTGATCGTGGGTGGCATGCTACTCGGCCCCGTGATGCTGCTTCTTGCCGTGCCCGCGCTGAGAATGATGTTTCTAGGCCGTGACAATCACCCACACCCACCATCAGAGGAATTGCTATGAAGGTCAGCTGCCTTCTTTTTCTGAGCCTAATTGTGACGATGAGCTGGGCCGCGTTGATGCCTGGGACAAGTTATGCGGCCCCATCCCAACAAACATCGGCTGCGAGCTCCGCGACCACACCCGTCGCAGGAAATCCCTCCAAGGAACAAAGATATCCGCGCCACGCGTCTGACAAGAATCATCCGCGCAGCCGTGCAAGCCTAACCGCGGCAAATCATCCTAAGCAACTTCCAAATGGCCGGAAGCGTTCCATACCTGGAAATGCCGCGAATCTCCGTCAGCATGGTTCAGGCAAATCCGGTGCTGCTGCAAAAGGCGGGTTAATCCAGAACGAAACAGCCAGCAACGCCATGCCTGTTCGGCCGCCAGGTACCGTCCGGCCTACGGCAGCAACGCTCAACCCATCGTTCAACAACGTCCGCCATCGCGGACCCAACCCGGCGGTCGTTGGTGGATCGGCGGGTGGATCGGCGAACTTAAATAGCAGCAATACCGGAGCGATCAACGGAACTCGTATGCACCGCAAGCCTTAAGGAACTAACTCGCATGATTCGCACTCGCAAATCGCGCCTCACCCGCTTCATCGCGATCTCTGCCTTACTGCTCACGGCAGGGTGCGCGGTTGGGCCTAGGTTCAAGAGGCCTGCTGCTCCCGATGTCGGAGGTTATACGCCCGCTCCCATTTCGACCACCAGCAGCACGAGCAACGTTGGTGGCGGAGAGGCGCAACACTTAGTTGAAGGCCACGATATTCCAGGAGAGTGGTGGACATTATTTCACTCGAAGCCGCTAAATGATCTGATTGAGCGATCGCTCAAAGCCAATCCCGACCTCAAGGCGGCACAAGCGGCACTGATAGTCGCAAGAGAGAATATGCTGGCCCAACGGGGTGCTTACTATCCCAGTGTTAGTGGCGGTTTTTCGGCGAGCCGGGCGAAGTCATCGGCTGACATTTCACCTGTAACCAACACCAGTGCCTTGAATTACAGCCTCTACACGCCGCAGGTCAGCGTTTCGTTTGTGCCGGATGTTTTCGGTTTAAACCGGCGCACTGTGGAGTCGCTGCAAGCACAAGAACAACAGGCGCGTTTTGCGCTGGCCGCGACGCATATCACGCTGAGTGCAAACGTCGCTGCCGCAGCCATCCAGGAGGCGTCGCTGCGGGGACAGATTGCCGCGACCCATGAACTCATCACCATCAATACCAACATGTTGAAGATTTCGCGGGACCAGTATGCAAAGGGGTATGCGAGCGAGCTCGACGTGGCAGCCGAAGAATCGCAGCTCGCGCAAGTCGCTGCCACCTTGCCTCCGCTGCTCAAGCAGTTGGCTCAACAACGCGACCTGCTGGCTGTGCTGGCGGGCGGGTTCCCCAATCAAGATTTGATCGAAAAGTTTGAGCTGTCGAGCCTGCAGCTGCCGCAGGAACTGCCGGTGAGCCTTCCTTCGCAACTCGTGGAGCAGCGCCCTGATGTGCGCCAGGCCGAGGAGAACTTGCATTCAGCCAGCGCACAGATTGGAATTGCGCGTGCGAACCGCCTGCCGAGCTTTGCCCTGACTGCGGATGCTGGCCGCATGGCGGTGGTCCTCGGCCGGTTGTTCTCGGGAGGCAATGGCTTTTGGGATATAGCCGCAGGCGTCACGCAGCCCATCTTTGATGGCGGCACCCTCATGCATCGGGAGCGCGCCGCGAGAGCCGCTTATACTCAGGCCGACGAACAATATCGCAGCACTGTCCTCACCGCGTTCCAGAATGTCGCGGACACGCTGAATGCGCTCCAACAGGACGCCGACGCCTTGAAGGCCGCGGCAGCCGCCAAAGACGCCGCCAGCGTCACTCTCGACCTGACGAAGAAACAGCTTGAATCCGGCTACGCCAGCTACCTCGCGCTCTTGAGCGCGGAGCAAGCTTATCAGCAAGCCCTGATTAACCTTGTTCAGGCTCAGTCGAATCGTTATGCCGACACAGCAGCGTTGTTTCAGGCTCTTGGAGGAGGATGGTGGAACCGCCCCGATGTGCCCAAGAGTTGATCTGAGCCAGTTGCCAGAATGATTGTGAGTATCAATCACGGTACTGATGCAATTCGTGTTGATCCGCGGCTAGGGCGGGGGGTGTAAACGGAACACGGCGGGGTTCGCACCGCAGATGCGCGTTCGAATCGCAGCCCGGTCCACCAACTGCAGCGAGTTAGATCAGTACCCCAGTCGCCGAACTGTTGATAAGGATTTGCCTGCTACCGACTTTTGGTGTGCAGGGGCAACCGATCACTGCCCAAGGCGAGAAGAAGAGAAGTGCTTACGAAGAGGCGAGGTTTAGAGCTTGAGATTCCAGATGAAGAGCGTGGCTATAAGCCACCAGCATGAACTGCGAGAACGGTGGAAGCGTGGAGAGAAATGCATGACTTTGCGTCCAGGTCTAGCTTGGGCAACGGCAGTGATGCTGTTGGCCGTCGGTGCGATGAGAGTCGAAGGCCAGTTCGTTGAACCGCCGGCGGTGCGTCCTCCAGCGACGCCTGGCCAACCGCTTCCAGATGGTAATGCTGAAAAGGCTTCGACGGGTTCGTGGTACACGCCTGTTTTTCTGGGGAATCCGAAGAACATGGGCCCGCCTTACGTGCCGATGGATAGCTGGATATATCCGGCCTTCGACCGCCTTATTGCGCTAGGATACGTTCGCTCGGCAATTGTCGGCCAACGGCCTTGGACGCGCCTGGAATGTACGCGACTACTGAATGAAGCCAACGATCTTCTGCAGTCTGCGGACGCTGATGATGACCAGGCGCGCGATATCTATGATGCCCTCGCGCAGGAGTTTTCGCACGAGCGCGCTCTGATTGACGGCGAAACAAACCGCAGTCTGCGAGTGGAATCAATTTACACGCGCGTCACGGGAATTGCTGGAGAACCCCTGACCGACGGATTCCACTTTGGTCAAACCGTCATAAACGACTACGGGCGGGCCTATGGCGAAGGATTCAATACAGTAGATGGTTTTTCGGGATCGGCTGCCGAAGGGCCACTGACGGCGTATATCGACGGGGAGTTTCAGCATGCGCCTTCGATTCCTGCCCCTTCAGCACAAGCCCTGCAGTTCATCGCAACCTCGTTTGGTTCCTTGCCGGTCCCACCCAGTGTCCCGACTCCGGCCGTGAACCGTTTCCAGTTGCTCGACGCTTACGTTGCCTTGAATGTCGAAAACTGGGAGTTGGCGTTCGGGAAACAGACTCTGTGGTGGGGACCAAGTCACGACGGTCCTCTGATGTTCAGCGATAACGCACTGCCAATCACGATGCTGCGAATCGACCGAGTAACACCCTTCCGACTTCCGTGGCTTCTTCGGCTGTTCGGCCCTATCAAGGGGGAGTTCTTCCTGGGTCGGCTCTCTGGTCACAGGTTCGTGTACGGTGTAAACACTGGCCTGGTTGGGCAATGGACCCAGTCGTTGAACGATCAGCCGTTCATGGACGGCGTGAAACTGAATTTCAAACCCTCCCCGAACTTCGAATTCGGGGCAGGCTTAACCACCATCATCGGGGGACCTGGCGTCCCGTTCACGTTCCACAAGTTTATTCAAAGCCTGGTTGGTCTTCGGACTTGCCCTCCCGGTAGCTCGTGCGACCCCGGAGACCGACGTTCAAGCGTGGACTTCAGCTACCGAGTCCCCGGACTGCAAAAATGGCTAACCTTTTACGGTGACGCATTCACACAAGACGAATACTCGCCGCTCGGGTATCCACGCAAAGCCGTCTTTCAGGGCGGCATCTACATGCCGAAACTTCCGGGCATCCGGAAACTCGATCTGAATGTAGAAGGTGGTTCCACGTCACCAGCGGACTGGCAGCCGGGCACCTGTAACGCCTGCTTTTACGCAAGCAACCGTTTTCTGAATGGATGGACAAACGCTGGCAACCTGGTGGGAGGGTGGCTCGGCCGCGCCAGTCAGGGTGAACAGGCATCGACCAAATACTGGCTGACGCCGCGAAATACGATTCAGTTCAACTATCGACATCGCAAACTCGACTCCCAATACATTCCAAATGGGGGCACAGTCAACGACGCAGGCTTGAGTGCGGATTATTGGTTCGGTGCGAAATTGAGATTGTCGGGTTCACTGCAATACGAGAAGTGGCAAATCCCGGTGCTGGATTCGTCGACTAGATCGAATGTCACCGCTTCATTCGAGCTGGGTTTTTGGCCTCGCGACTGGGGCCTACACGCTCACTAGTGGCCTGTCGCGCTGAAAGCGTTACTGCAGCCGCCAAGCCAAAAGCAAGTTTGAGCACGGCCCGTTGCAGCTATTTGGGAGCGAGTACTAACGAACTCACTGCGACGGGCCACTAGTTGCACTTTCAGGCAGCGATGCTCAATGGCGGAGAACAATGGCAACCAACCTTTTGGTGAGTACCGTCGTCATGTCGCTCGGAACCTTTGTTGTGGCCTCACGCCATCGCGCGGCCAAGATTTGGGGGATCGCAAGGACTCGCCAACTTACCTCCTGAACGCAGAGCGTCGTGCTCCTGCGCTGGTACCGTGCTTTCGGGATCCTTCTTTTTCTAGCAGGCGTGCTCGTCGCGGTTGATGGCATCGTGTTTTCAAACTACCATTATTAGAATTTCCATCTGCAGTCGACGCAAGAGAGCACGGATACGCCCGCGCCCCTTCAGGAATTAGCCGGAAGATAGCCTCGCACATTCTAAAGATGTTGCTCAAGTCCACAAGATAGGATTCTCAGTCTCTCGCACTACGGTTTACACCAATGGAGTGTCGGGAAATCAACCTCACTTCCTTACCACGGCAGTATCGTCATTTCCGTGGGACCAGTTTTTCGATCAAGGCGAGCGAATCTTTGAGGTTGTTTTGCTTGTGCTGTGGCTCGTGTTCGTAGCATTCCTTGCGTTCTCGGCGATGCGCTTTGTCCGCGAGAACGCCAAGAAGAACACCAGGAGCAGCAGAAAAAGAAGAAGAAGACGGGCGTGATCGTCCAGCATTTCCCAGCGTGGAGCTGGAGGGGAAAAACGGCTGCTGATTTCGGTTGCTGCTAAGCTTCGACCGTAGCAATGTAGCAATCACACTCAATATCTTGTATGAGCTTGTTGCGCAGCATTCCGCGGAAATTGTCGCAGCCTGTCTCCGAGAGATGGCTTCAAGACTCTCACGTGACCTTGGCAAGCGAATAGCTTGTGCTGCGCCCACCTTCCGGATTTCGCACTAGGATACCGCGTTCAACAAGGGCGGCGATGTCACGCAATGCCGTGTCGTGCGAACATTTCGCGAGCTTCCCGTATTTCATCGTAGTGAGCCTTCCCTCGAAGCCATCGAGCAAGCGGTTGACGACAAGACGCTGCCGTTCATTCAACAGAGAGTCCCCAAAGGTCTCCCAAAAGTGCGCTTTGAGGAGCACGCTTCCGAGGGTGGCTTGTGCTCCTTCGATGGCACGTCCCAGGCATCCCAGGAACCAATCCATCCACGGCGTGATGTCCATCGCCGCTTTCTGCGTCCGTTCTAGAATGTCGTAGTAGTCCGCACGCTCTTGCCGGATCTGGGCCGACATGCTGTAGAACCGTTGAGAACTTTGTTCGGATCGTGCGAGCGCCATATCGCCGATAGCTCGCGCGATACGACCGTTTCCGTCCTCGAAGGGGTGGATAGTGACGAACCATAGATGCGCGAGCCCTGCCTTCACGACCCAATCGCCTTCAGTATTTCCATTGAACCAATCGAGCAAGGCCCCCATCTCGGGTTCCAGTCTTTTCGCGGCTGGTGCCTCGAAATGAACACGTTCCTTGCCCATTGCCCCGGAGACCACCTCCATGGGACCGCCGGTGTCATCTCGCCAGGCCCCAACCCTTATCCGCTTCATGCCGCTGCGTCCAGTCGGGAACAGGGAGGCATGCCACGCGAACAGCCGTTCTGAAGTAAGCGGCTGATCATAGTGACGCGTGGCGTCGAGCATCATTTCGACAACTCCCTCCACGTTCCGATCCACCGCTTTAAGGCTCGCAATATCCATGCCGAGACGACGCGCGATCGAGGAACGAACCTGCTCCGCGTCCAGCTTTTCTCCCTCGATTTCGCTGCTTTTGAGCACGTCCTGTGTAAGAGTGCGCAGGACGGCTTCCTGACGCAGCTTGAAACCCAGAGCTTCCATGCGTCCTAGCAAGCGGCCTTGCTCGTGCCGGACGCTTGCCAGCCGCTCTGACAAGCTCTCGCGGTTCCAGCGAAATCGGGGCCAGTCTTCTTGAGTATGGATATACCCAGCCATTCTACGCACCTCTTGCGTAGATTATAGCGGACATTCTACGCAGCCGCACGTATCCTACGCTGATCATGCGTCGAATACTCACGCTATTCGACGCATCGCTCTTGAATACCCCAAGAGACTCCAATCAGGGACTCTGTTTTCAGAGATCTTCGCACCTTGGTTTTCAACTGGCGCAGGCCGTATCAAGCGGGACGATTGGGGGATGCGACAGAGCCAACCTGTTGCCGGTCAAAGTAACTCCGGAGAGTTCTCCTCGGCGGACAGGTGCATGGCGTGAACCTGGCTCATCGGTTGCTCGGAACCACTCATCGTGAATCAGCGCTGTGAGTGCCCTCATCTTCTTCTCCTAATCTCTTGTCAGACAATCGCTGTCAATTTCCCGCATGATCGCCTCCGCCCGCTGCACTGAGGCCGCGACCAGATCGTCAGCGGCCTGCATGAGCAGGCTGGCAAGGATCGCTGCCATGATGGCGATCACGGGCTTGCAGCCTTCGTCCATCTTGGCAGTCTACAAGATTCGCCTTTCGTTCGCTAATTACAATTGCGAGACCAATTGTTAGCGTATACGCTATTTATGAGTCTTATGTGTGTATATATATTGCTAGGTTGTAGCATTTATGCTACATTTCAGTCATGACCTTGGCAGTCCAGATCGCTGCGTACAGGGACAGGGGATTCACCGGCGAGCAGGCCGAAGTCATCACGATGATGCGGGTTGCCGCTGGCGTGCTCTTCCGGGATTTCCCCGACGCCTTTTTATTGTTTGGCGGCGCGACGTTGTTGCTATTTCACGACAGTGTGCGTCACTCCGCAGATTTGGACTTGCTCCCGAGAGCGGACAAGCTACCAACGTCAGAGGATCTTCGTGGCTCGCTTGCGACCGGACTGGCCTCGGCGGCGGATGCTCTGAATCTAGGCCCGCTTCACGTCGAGGTTTCTGGCGACAAGATTCTGGTTAAGAAGCGAGACAACAGCCTTCTGTTCAAGGTGGACATCACTCGGTTTGGGTCTGTGCTTGAAAGCGAAGTAGAGGAGCACGCGGTTGAAATCGATGAAGACAATGTCGCCAAAGTGAAGGCCGCTTCGCGCGATTTCCTCTTGCTCCAGAAGGCTGAGTGTTTCCTTTTGCGGAAGGTCATGAAAGCACGTGATGCCTTCGACATTTATAGCTTGAGACAGTCTGGCGTCGTTCTTAACGAGCAGCTAGAGAATCATTTGGAAGACACTCTAATGGGCAACGAAATTGAAGCGGCAGATATCGCCGCGAGAATTGCCCAGGTTGATGAGAAGCGTTGTAGTGAGCTGCGTGCCTTGTTGCCCTCGGAAGTATTCGAGTCGCTGGCGAAGGAACAATTCAGCCCTCTGCGTAACGCCCTTCGCGATTTGTACCGGCGCTGGTGGTAGTCGGAAGAAAAGAGGAATACGAATATGGATTGGGTAACTGTGATCCGCAAAGAGGCGCAGACCAGATCTATCCTTCGCACGGATGAACTGGCACGTAAGTACGGCATCATTCCTGCTGCTGTAACACAGGCGCTCGCGCGCCAGGAGCAGAAAGGATTGGTCGAGCATGTCAGCAATAAAATCTACTACAACTGGCTTGCGCTGGATGGTTCTCCTCGTGATCTGGTGAATGTTCTGCGTGATGATGCCTATGTCTCGCTTGACTCCGGCCTCCGCGAATACGGAATCAGTACGCAGTCTCCTCGTACACTCACTTGTGTGACCACAGAACGCCCCAAAGAGTTCAAGGCAAGAACGATCACGATCAGCTACCGTAGTATCACTCCACGTCTCTATTGGGGGTTCGTGCGAAAGGCGACTCGATACGGCAGCTATCTGATAGCGGAGCCAGAAAAGGCAATCCTCGACTGGATTTATTTTGGCATTCAAAACGGAGCTGCACCCGCTCTCGACGAGCTTGATTTCGGCAGTGTTGACCGGCCCAAACTCTTGAACTATGCGCGCCGATTTCCGTCATCCACATATCTACACGTGCTACCGGCTCTAGTCGAAAGCGCGGGTGGCGTAAAGCCGGTTGGTGCCGGAGCCGGGGCCGGGGCAGGAGATTGACTGCGCGGTATGATTGTTCGAGGCGGGAGGGCTACATGACCGAGATTGTGACGGCAAGTTTCCATGAAGTAGAAGGCGTGAAAATCGCGTTCCAAGTTGTGAAGTTCGCCGCCGACAAGTGGCTTGATTTCTCCAAACAGCGCGAGGCTCTGGCGGATTGCAACTCCCGATTGGATGATTGCCATGACGCTCGCAGCCGGTGTGTAGCAGGGAAGCGAGTTCTCGCCTACGTGCTACTATTTCTAGTCGGTGTTTTGCTCATCGGCTCGATGTTCTATACGATCACGGCGCGTTCACAGGTCTGATTTGATAACCTCGCACGCCGACCAAGTACGCGAGGAGTGCAGTCGTGCACAGCAGGTATACTTCGCTGTCTTCAACGTTCCAGCTCATATGCCAAAGCTTCTAATTCAAAACTATGGCCTTTTCTGGACGAGAAGCAAGGTGTTCTGGGGCACTGGATTTGAAGGCCCCTCTTTGCGCTTCAAAGCTTTCAACCATTCCTCCACCTCCAGCGGTTCGAGGCTGAGCGCGACTCGGTTCCCCATCGTGGCAGCAACCGATTGCGGAGCACTCGCTTGTAACCTCTGATTGTCGTGTGTGCCTGTGGATGGATGGATTCCGTGGGCTCGCAGAAGATGGGCGCTTCGACAGCCGATTGTATATGGCAAATAGCGGAATCGATTCCTGAGTTGCTGATTCGGTAGTTTGGCAGGAACTCGACAATGGGACGAGACTAAACACGCCCGGCATGGGGTCAGCCGAACCCCTCTCTAGAGTCGGATGGTTTAAGAGCGTGTACTTGCAATATCTAAAGAATTGCCCTCACGACGCCGCCATCTACTCGCAGCGCTGCCCCGTTCGTCGCAGAAGAAAGCTCACTGGCCACGTAAGTCGCCATCGCCGCGACTTCATCCACAGTGGCAAAACGCTTCAGCAGAGACGATGGCCGCACATTCTGAAAGAACTCCTTTTCGATCTCTGCCTTCGACTTGTTCTCCTGCCTTGCCATCGCCTCAACAAAGTCACCCACGCCCTCCGATTCCGTCGGCCCCGCAAGAATGCTGTTCGACGTCACACCGGTTCCAACTACCGACTCCGCGATCCCTCGCGCCACGGCAATCTGTGCAGTCTTTGTCACTCCGTAATGCACCATTTCCGCCGGAATCTGCACACCTGATTCGCTCGAAATGAAAACAATGCGGCCCCAGTTCCTCTTCAGCATTCCTGCGAGGTAGTGTCGCGCCAGTCGCACTCCGCTCATTACGTTGATCTCGAAAAAGCGGTACCAGTCCGCATCGGGGATCTCGGCAAATGGCTTCGGCTCGAAAATGCCCACGTTGTTCACCAGCACATCCACCGCGGGAAGTTTCGCAATCACCGCCTCTGCGCCGACTGAACCTGAAAAGTCCGCCGCAATGCCATCAACCTTAGCCGTTGCAGCATGCGATCGGATTGCCCGCATCGCCGCATCCACGCGCTCTTGCGTGCGTCCGTTCACGTAGACACGCGCCCCTTCGCTCGCAAGTGATTTAGCGATGGCAAACCCGATGCCCGCCGTCGACCCTGTTACCAAGGCGGTTTTTCCAGTAAGCTTCAGATCCACATCGCCCTCCTAGAGAACCAGCTCCTTTTGATTCACAATCCGTGGCAAACGGTTCTCCCACGGCAGCGGCATGTTCCTGTCGACAAATACGGAGCACGGTGCCTGATGAGCATTCGTCACGCTGTTACCTGCCGTGCGATGCAGCTTCTTCGATCAGAGCCGCAACTTCCTTCGAATGGGAGACGTAGACTGAGTGGCTCGCGCCAATAACTTCGACTTTGTGGCTGTTGGCTCGCGTGGCATACCACCGTTCGAGGAGCCAACTACGGCTCTCGCTCGCCTGGTTGAGGAAGGCGAAGCAGGCTGTGCTCCTAATTCCAACACGGAGATGCGAACCACTAACCGCCTTGAAGTGAGAGTTGTCGTCCCTTCACCCATTCCTGCCGCATGCGCTCACCCACTTCCTCAAAGTTGGGATGTTCCTTGATGTATGACCGAAGATCGGTTTCGGTTTGCGAAAGGGAGTCCGAGACACGCTCAAGGATCTCGCGAATTTTAGCGGGCGTGCCCGTCATTCGTGTTTCACCGAGCCGACGGAGAACTTTGCTGTCGGGCCACTGGGTTGTTCCGTTGAGCGTAAGCGCCAGACTATCCTTCGGCAGGTAGATGGCAGTCGT
>Ga0182024_10015279_pt1 | contig 14727 bp, 14 predicted proteins | sample P32metaG_FD_120480 | JGI IMG/M metagenome (GOLD analysis project Ga0182024, IMG submission 120480) | Permafrost microbial communities from Stordalen Mire, Sweden - P3-2 metaG (Illumina Assembly) | ecosystem: Environmental > Terrestrial > Soil > Wetlands > Permafrost | place: Sweden: Stordalen... | reverse complement strand
ATCGATGCGCTCGCGACCGCAGTATTGACCGTGGCGACGCCCGGCGAAGGGTTTTTCGAGTTCACGCGCGACGTCGCGCAGTTTCTTGAAGAGATCAAAGCGCGTGACGGCGCCGTGCTGCTCTATCTCCAGCACACCTCGGCATCGCTTGTAATTCAGGAGAACGCCGATGCCGACGTGTGCACCGATCTGGTTACCGCGCTCAATCGGCTGGCGCCGGCGCAAGCCGGCTGGGTACACGACGTGGAAGGGCCGGACGACATGCCGGCGCATATCAAATCCATGCTCGACGGCGTGTCTCTGCACGTGCCGGTGATCGACGGCACATTGGCGCTCGGCACCTGGCAGGGCATCTATGTGGCCGAGCATCGCAGCCGGCCGCATCGGCGCGAGGTGGTCTTGCAATTTCTTGGCTCCTGCTCATGAGCGAGGGCCGCTTCTGATATGCCGATGGTCACCAGGCTTCTTTGCTGCGACGCCAGCGGTGGCGCGCTCGACGTTGAGCAAGATAAAGGCGGCGATTCCGGAGCACGCGGCCTGCAGCGACGGCACGCTCAACAGTAACGTCAGCGCCGCCGCGGGGTCGTGTATCGAGGAGAAGAGGCTGTTGCTCGCGGCGCTGCGGTACAGCATGACAAGACAAGCTGCGAGCCCGAGGAGCGCGGCTAAACCGGCCTGGCCCAGGATGGCCAGGGCGAGCGATCCCTCCTGCCGCGACCGATGTCGATCCATTGCGGCATAACGCCGGATAATGAAGTCGTGTTCCGCGGCTCGCCGATGCCTTCGCGTCAAACCAAAGCCCACAATGGAAACGGCCGGGTCGTCAACGACCCGGCCGCGTCTTCCGTTCAGAGCTGCGTCGCTTGTGCCGCCGTCAATTCGGCCAGCACTTCTTTCCTTCTGGTCCGAGGTGGTATCCGGGTGGGCACGCGCGGCCAACGGCGAACGGATGGCAGCGTCAGGCGGGGCCGCGCCAATAACCGGGGCCGCATCCCTCCGCAACCTTAATGATCAGGCCGTCGTTATTGCCGAGCGGCACGGCGGTAAAGCCGGCGGCACCCGCGGCGGTCGCGACACCAAAAACCAATGCCGCGCTCAACAAGAGTGATCGTACCATGGTTTCTTCCTTCTCGATTGTTGATGCCATCCGATGGGGGATGAATGGCTTGCCAAGTAAAGCGACGACCGCGATGAACTACGCCTGAATGGAGCCTTAAGGGGCTCGACAGAAAATCCGTGCCGGTGCGCATCGCAGTTGCGCGCCGAGGCAATTCCCGCAAAAGACAGTGGCATCGGTGGACCGAAGCCGCCGAACGGCGGTAACATCGTCCGCCAATCTGGACGCGAACTGGGGCTTTCGTTGAGCGAGGCGATATCTCATTATCTTTTGATCGCTGACGATCATCCGCTGTTCCGCGGCGCGCTGCGCGAGGCGGTCAGCGGCCTGTTCGATCGCGTCGAAGTCGGCGAGGCCGGCACGTTCGAGGAGGTCACCGAGCTTCTCGAACGCGGCGGCGAGATCGATCTGGTTCTGCTCGATCTGCGGATGCCCGGCGTGCGCGGCTTTTCCGGCCTGATGTATCTGCGGGCGCAATATCCCGGCCTGCCGATCATCGTGGTCTCGGCCAATGACGATCCCGCCGTAATCCGGCGCTGCATGGAATTCGGCGCTTCCGGTTTCATTCCCAAGACGCGCGGCATCGAGGTGCTCCGCGAGGCTATCGCGCGCGTGCTGCAAGGCGGCGTGTGGACGCCGCCCGACGTCGATTTGGGGCGCGGCGCGGATGCCGAGTCCGCCGCGATGATCGCGCGGCTAGCGACTCTGACGCCGCAGCAGGTCCGGGTGCTGATGATGCTCTCGGGCGGCTTGCTCAACAAGCAGATCGCTCGCGAGCTCGGCGTATCGGAGGCGACGGTGAAGGCGCACGTCTCCGCCATCCTGCAAAAGCTCGGCGTCGAAAGCCGCACCCAGGCCGTCATTGCCGCCGGCAAGATCGAAGCTGGCCAATGGCCGCAGGGACTGGCAAGGCAGGGGTGAGAGTCAGCGCCAGCCGAGTCCAGGGGCGACAAGTTTAAGAATCGCCTCGATGACGTGCGCGTTATAGTCGACGCCAAGCTGATTAGGGACGGTCAAGAGTAACGTATCGGCTTCTGCGATAGCCTCGTCTGTCTTAAGTTGTTCGACGAGGATGTCCGGCTCGGCGGCGTAGCTGCGGCCAAAAATGGCGCGTTCGTTGCCGCCAAGATAGCCGATCGTATCGTCGCTCTCGTTGCCGCGTCCGAAATACGCACGGTCGCGATCGTCCACGAGGGCGAAGATGCTGCGGCTCACCGACACCCGCGGCACGCGTGCATGACCGGCCGCCTTCCAGGCGTCGCGGTAGATGCGGATCTGCTCCGTCTGCTGGACGTGGAACGGCCGTCCGCTCTCGTCAATTTTAAGCGTCGAACTCTGCAGATTCATCCCGAGCTTGGCCGCCCACTCTGCCGTGGCGTTGGTACCGGCACCCCACCAGATGCGATCACGCAGGCCCTGCGAATACGGCTCGAGGCGCAGGAGGCCGGGAGGGTTTGGGAACATCGGTTGTGGGCTTGGGCGCGCAAACCCCTCGCCACGCAGCACCTCGAGCAACACCTCGGTGTGGCGTCTCGCCATGTCGGCATCGGTCTTGCCCTCCTCCGGGGCGTAACCGAAGTAGCGCCATCCATCGATCACTTGCTCGGGTGAACCGCGGCTGATGCCCAGTTGCAGGCGCCCGCCGGCAATGATGTCGGCTGCACCGGCGTCCTCCGCCATGTACAGAGGGTTCTCATATCGCATATCGATGACCGCCGTGCCGATCTCAATCCGCTTGGTTTTCGCGCCTGCCGCCGCAAGCAGCGGAAAGGGCGAGCCGAGCTGCCGGGCGAAGTGATGCACACGGAAGTAAGCCCCGTCGGCGCCGAGGTCTTCGGCTGCGGCCGCCAGGTCGATCGACTGCAAAAGCGCGTCAGAAGCCGATCGCGTCTGCGACTGGGGCGAAGGCGTCCAATGGCCAAATGACAGGAAGCCGATCTTTTTCATGGACATTCATTGTTGGAGGATGGGCTCAGGTCTCGCTCTTCTAACCTGAAGAACCCGAACTGGAATAGGGCCGCTCTATTCCGCCGCGACGCGCTGCACCCGCCATTGCGTGATCAAGGCGCGCAACGATGCGGGCTTGATCGGCTTGTTGAGCAGATGCGCGCCCTCGGCGCGGACTTCTTCGCGCACATGCAGCGAACGGTCGGCGGTGATCACGATCGCCGGAACATGGCGGCCGAGGCGGCGGCGCAGTTCCGCGATCGCAGCGACGCCGTTACCGCCGTCGAGATGATAGTCGACCAGAAATCCGTCGGGTTCGAGGCCGCTTGCTTCGATTGCGGCCAGCGCTTCCACCAGGTCGGCCGCCACAATCGTGCGGCAGCCCCAGCCGCCGAGAAGTGTTTCCATGCCGTCAAGTATGGCACGGTCGTTGTCGATGCAGAGCACCACCGTGCCGTCGAGCCGGCCGACATCGAGCCGGGTAGGCGCGCGCAATTTCGGCGCAGCCACATGGCCGACGCCGCGCGGCACCTCGATCGCGAAGCGCGAGCCGCGGCCGACATTGGATTTCAGCGTCACCTCGCAATCGAGCACCCGCGCAATGCGCTCGACGATCGACAGTCCCAGGCCCACGCCGCGCGCTACCCGCGCGCCCTGATCGAGGCGGTGGAATTCCTTGAACACGGCGCGGCGTTTGGCGTGCGGAATACCGATGCCGGTGTCGTAGACTTCGACGCGCAGCCGACCGCCGCGCCGCCGGCAGCCGACCAGAACGCGCCCGGCCGGCGTGTATTTGATTGCGTTGGAGATCAGATTCTGCAGGAGCCGCCGCAGCAGGCGGCGATCCGAACGGATGTTCTGCGCACACGGCATGAAGGTGAGATCGAGGCCCTTTTCGCGGGCCAGCGGCGCGAATTCGACCTCGAGCCGGTGCAGCAATTCGTCGATCCGGAAATCGGCAAATTCCGGCTGCATCGCGCCGGTGTCGAGCCGGGAAATGTCCAACAGCGCGGCGAAGATTTCTTCGACCGCTTCGAGCGACGCGTCGATATTCGCCACCAGATCGGTATCGCCGCTATCGTGCTGGCGCTCGATCAGGCTGGTGACGTAAAGCCGCGCGGCGTTGAGCGGCTGCAGGATGTCGTGGCTCGCCGCGGCGACGAACCGCGTCTTCGACACGTTGGCGTCGTCGGCTTCCGCTTTCGCCCGCTCGAGCTCGGCATTGAGCCGGGTGAGTTCGCCGGTGCGCTCGCGCACGCGGCGCTCCAGCGTCGCATTGGCGCGCTCCAGCGCTTCGGCCGCCTTCACGGAGGGGGTGATGTCGGTGAAGGTCGTAACGAGGCCGCCGTCCGGCATGCGGTTCGAGCGCACTTCGATCACCAAGCCGCGTTCGGCGAAGCGTTCGAGGAACGGCTCGCCTTCGCAACCGTATTTGGCGACGCGCTCGGCGATAAACTCGTCGACGCTCATGGCGCTGCGCTCGCCATGCTCGGCGATGTGGCGCAGAATATCGTCGAGCGCGATACCGACGCGGGTCAATTCGTGTGGCAGATCGAAGATGTCGCCGAATTGCCGGTTCCAGCAGACCAGCGCCAGCTCCTTGTCGAACACCGCGATGCCCTGCCGCACGTGATCGAGCGCGGTCTGCAGGACTTCGCGATTGTAGTGGATCGCGGCGTTGGCGTCGTCGAGAAGCTTCAGCGCTGCTTTGGTCGAGACCGTGCGCTTGCGCAAAACGAGCGACAGCACCAGCCGCGATGACGCCACGCCGATCGCTGAGGCCAGCAGATATTCGGCATATTGCAGGAGCTCGAAATCGGCCTCGGCCGCCGGCGTGAGGTCGATGCGCCGGGTCGCGGCGAAGCTGGCAAAGGATTCGCGGGTGCGCTCCTCGCCGAGATAGCGCGCCACCGTGGCGATCAGCTCCTCGACCGTCGCCGAAGCGCGGCGCAGCCGGAAGCTCGGTGCAATGGGTTTTAGCGATGACGGCACGAACAGATCCGCCTGCACCCGCTCGATCGCCGTCGGACGGCGGCCGAGCGAGCAGCCGATGTAGCAAGCGACGTTGATCGCGATGCTCAGCAGCACGCCGTGCACCAGCGGCGGCAAATCGAGTCCGAGCAGCGCCTGCGGCCGCAAAAAGCCGATCCCCCACGGTCCGTCGGTCAGGATGCGCGCGCCGACAATTCCGGCGTCGGAAATGCTCGGCAGCAACAGCGTGTAACCCCAGACCAGAATGCCGGCGCTCATGCCGGCGATGGCGCCGAAGGCGGTGCCGCGCCGCCAGATCAGGCCGCCGAAAAACGCCGGCGCGAGCTGCGCCACCGCGGCGAAGGAGAGAAGCCCGATCGAGGCGAGCTGCGCCTCGCCCGCCGAGTGGTAGTAGATGTAGGCGAGCAACAGGATGACGAAGATGGCGATGCGGCGCGTAGTCAATAATTGCTCGCCGGCATCGTGCGGGTCGCCGGCCAGCCGGGCGCGGCGCTTGAGGACCAGAGGCATCACGATGTCGTTCGACACCATGATGGCGAGCGCGACCGTCTCCACGATCACCATCGCGGTCGCCGCCGAGAGGCCGCCGATGAAGGCAATCAGCGCGATCGCCTCGGAATGGGCAGCGAGCGGCAGCGCTACCACGAACATATCGCCGTCGATGCGGCCGGGCGGAAACGTCATCAGGCCGGCGAGCGCAATCGGCAGCACGAATAGGTTGATCAGCACCAGGTAGGCGGGGAACAGCCAGGCGGCGCGGCGGATTTCCGCCTCGCTGTGGTTCTCGACCACCATGACGTGAAACTGCCGCGGCAGCAGCACGATGGCGAATAGCGACAGCACTGTCATGGCGCAGAACGAGGCAAGCTGCGGGGCGTGCGACAGCACCGCCGCTGTGCGCGGTTCGGCCAGCGCGCGGGAAAACAGCGCGAACGGTCCGTGGAACATGACGAAGGTCACGAATATGCCGACGGCGAGGAAGGCCATCAGCTTGACGATGGATTCCGTGGCGATCGCCAGCATCAAGCCGTCTTGATGCTCGGTGGCGTCGGTGTGACGGGTGCCGAACAGCACCGCGAAGGTCGCCATCGCCAGCGCGACAAACAATGCGACGTCGCCGAGGAGCGGCGGCGCCGTGCCGCCGGGCGACACTTCGGTCAATATGGTCGAGACCGAGGCCGACACTGCTTTGAGCTGCAGCGCGATGTAAGGGATCATGCCGACGATGGCGATCAGCGCCACCGTCGCGGCGACCGCCTGGCTCTTGCCGTACCGCGCCGCGATAAAATCGGCGATCGAGGTGATGTTCTGGCCCTTGGCGAGCCGCACGATACGGACGACCAGCGGGAAGGCGAGCCCCACCATCACCAACGGGCCGATATAGATGGCAAGGAAATCGTAGCCGGAACGCGAGGCCAGACCCACCGAGCCGAAAAACGTCCACGACGTGCAATAGATCGCGAGCGACAGCGGATAGATCAGCAGCCGCGAAGAGGCGCCGCGCGCGATCTGCATGCGGTCGCCATAGCTCGCGACCAAAAACAGCAGGCCGATATAAGCGAGCGCAATGACGACGACGACCCAGCCTTGCAGCATGATCTTACCCGTCTCGTCCCTCAACGACCGGCGCTTTTGGATCCCCTGCGCTCTTGTTAGGTAAGTCACCATTTTTCTGATGGCCTGTCCATCGGTCTGTCGATGCTTTGGCGCGTTGACGGCGCTCGTCGCAGCGGCAATCATGACGTATCGATGCCGCCTCAAATTCCGCCGCCGCGCACGCTCATTGAAACGGCCGAGACGCTCGCCATTGCGCTCGCCGGCGGCGCGGCGTTCGCGTTGTTAGGTTTGCCCGCGGGGCTTGTCTCCGGCTCGGTCGTGGCGGTTGCGGCAGCAGCGCTGCTGGGACGGCCGGTCCGCTTGCCGCTGCCCCTCGCGCGCGTCTGTTACGTCATCGTCGGCGCGCTGCTTGGCACCGTGGTGACGCCGGCGACGCTGCACGGGGTGCAAACCTGGCCGGCGAGCATCGCGCTTCTGATGCTGGCCTCGCTCGCCATGATCGCCGCGACCATGGCCTATCTGTGCATCGTGCATCGCTGGGATACGTTTTCGGCGCTGCTGGGCTCGAGTCCGGGCGCGATGGCGCAAGTGATCGCACTGTCGACCGAGCTCGGCGGCGATCTCCGCGCCATCGCCATCGTGCAGACTGTGCGCGTGCTGCTGCTCGTTCTCGGTCTGCCTAACGGGCTCGCGCTGTTCGGGCTCGTGGTGCCGGCGCTGCCGGTGCCGCGCGGACCGGCCGGGCTTCCAGTGCTCGGCGAAATGATCGTGCTGGTGGCGGTGTCGACCGCCTTCGCGCTCGCATTCCTGCGCCTGCGCTTTCCCGGGGGCCTGTTGTTCGGCGCGCTGGCGGGCTCCGGCCTGCTGCACGGCACCGGCATGGTCGACGCCGCGCTGCCGTGGTGGCTCGGCTCAAGCGCGGTGATCGCGCTCGGCGCCCTGGTCGGCTCGCGCTTCGCCAATACGTCGTTGCGGATGCTAGTCGGCTACCTCGGCGCCGCGCTCGGCTCGTTTGCGGTCGCCATGACCGTGGCGACGTTCTTTATCGCCATCGTGGTGCATCTGTTCGGCTTTCCGATCGCCAATGTCGTCATCGCCTTCGCACCCGGCGCTCAAGACACGATGATGGTGCTGGCGCTGGCGCTGCATCTCGATCCGGTTTACGTCGGCGCGCATCACTTGGCGCGTTTTCTGGTCGTCACCGTCGTAATCGCGGTCGCGGCGCGGCGGGTAGCGCGGCAAGACTCGCCCTCAGCCGAGGGCAAACAGAGCAGCGGCACATCCAGCGTCGAGGAATAGCGTCGCCGGGGGCATCGATCACTGCGGCTCGGAACGGCGGTTTCTCTATTTTAAATCCGCCCGAGCAGCATGAGAACGACAATGATAATCAAGACGATGCCGATGACGCCGACACCGCCGTGTCCATAACCGTAACCGTAGCCGCCGAAGCGGCCGCTAAAGCCGCCCAACAGAAAAATGACGAGGATGATAACGAGAATGAGTCCTATCGACATTTAGCTTGTCTCCCCTGCAGTGCATGCCCCATGGCAGTTATGCGGTGTGAACGATCGACACCATCATTCCTGGCGATCGGCCAGTTATCTCGACCCGGGCCTTGAGCTGATGTGCGAGCGCTTCGACGATGGTGGTGCCTAAGCCGGCACGTCCGCGGCGGCCTCCATCCTGCTGCAATCCGGCGCCGTTGTCGGACACCGATAAACGCCAATCGGCTTCGTCGACCTCGTATCTCACCAAGACTTCACCCTCGCCGCTGCCGCCGCCGGGGAATGCGTGCTTGAGCGCATTGATCACGAGTTCGGTGGTCATCAGGCCGATGCTTACTGCTTCGCCTGATACCGCGGAACCGGAATCGGCTTCCACCTTCACAGAGATTGCCCGGCTATCTCCGATCATGGAGACCGCGAGGGTCTCGCATAGCCGGGACAGATAAGGCCCGAGTTCGATCGCCTCGCCGTGGGCCGAGCCTTGCAGTTGTTGTTGTACGGTCGCCACCGACATCACGCGCTGATGAGCGTCCCGGAGATGCTGTCGCGTCTCCTCCGACTGCACGGTCTGCGCCTTGAGGAGAAGTATGCTAGCGATGATTTGCAGGCTATTGGCAACACGATGCTGCATCTCCTGCAACAGCGTCTCTTTCTGTTGCAGGAGTTCCGTCGTCCGCCGCTCGGCGGCATACCGGTCGGTGACGTCTTCGATCGCCAGCAGAACGAGCTTTTCAGTATTCCTTTGGTTGAACACCTCACGGGCGTTCAAGAGCATTGTGCGCCGGCCGATAATGGGAAAATCCCACTCGACTTCGTAAGCTTCCATCGCGGCGTGTCGGGGCCCGACATCCTCAAGCAGCAGCCGAAGCTCGGGAATATCCCATTGACCTTCGCCGAGCGCGTAGATCGGGCGGCCGTGAATGTCCTGACTGTTCACCTTGAACGTCTGGTAGAAAGCGCGATTTCCGGCGACGACGCGCAGGTCCTGATCGAGGACAAGCAGAGGATCGCGGATCGTATCCACGATCGCTTGGGCGAGCGCACTTGCATCGTCGAGGTCTCTGATCGACTGGCTTTTGGGGAAAGACCAGACGGTTGGCAGTGCGGGGCGCTCCCGATAGTTCCACGGTTCCATGTCAGCCCTCACAAGAATCTAACCGGTTCGTCATCCAGCGAGGCATGTCTCCCCTAACGAAAGTCCGATACTCTACAGTCTGCGATATTACCTATGCGAAGACTGTGCAAAATTGCTCACAATCCGAAGGCCCGCGGCTGCAGCCCTTTGTTGCAGTCCTATAAAATTACCGAGCTGTACTTTTATCTAATACTTAATAAACGTAGCGTCATTCTATAAATACAGTATCGATATCAATATGTATAGTCGAACACTAGTATTGAACCGGTCGATAACCATCTAACGCTCAATGGCCCGCATAAAGCGGAAACCGCGCTCAACCCGCGTCGGCAGGAAAGTAGGCAGTCGTGGCAACTTACCGGAAAGATACCAGGCCCGACACTTACGTGAGCTGTCCGACGTGTGGTCGCGAAATTGCGATGCTGAACACGATGAGTTTGCCGCGCGATTTTTCGGTGCAATGCCCGAACTGCGCGGGACGAAAATTTTACCAAGCGGATCAGGTCCATGATCGCCGCGAGGCTGCTGAAACAACCCGGATTGCCGAAGAGATACAATTTGGCATCAAGCGCGCGCGCGATCGTAATCCAGCACCCGCAACGCCGATGCAGCCAAAATCCCGGTTCAACACAATGGTGTCCTGGCTGCTGCACTAGCGCGCGTCATCGTTTCAAGCTCGCCGCGTAGGTGGCGCGATTTGTTGTTTCCGAATGGATCCCGATTGTCCCGCTGCGGTTTCAAGCACACGCGAACGTGTCCTCATGCCCAGCAACCATTCGTGGCAGCGCGGCATTGTCCCTGTCCTCACAACAAAATGTTTTGTTTGAGCTGCGCTTGGAGGCTCACGTGCTTCATAAAACACTCGTCGCTTTTGCGGCCGTCGCTGCGCTCGGTTGCCTGTCCATGTCGACAACTGCATTGGCTGCCCATGCTCATGCCGGTAACGGCGGACATGTGGCGGCTGCGCGCAGCGGTCGCGGACACGTTGCCCGTTACGGTGGCGGCCATGGCACCCGCTATGGCGGCGGTTACGTCAATGGGCCGATCTACGACAGCTGCGCCGGCTACGGCTACGGCTACGGTTATGGTTACGGCCCGGGCTATGGTTACGGTGGATGCCGTGGTTACGGCGTTCCCCTGGTCGGCGGCCTGATCAATGGCGTTCTGGGCGGTTACGGTCCTTATTGAAAGCAGCCGGTCTAGGTGAGCCGCGGCAGCCGCTTTCCCCCTTGGAAGTGCGGCCGCCCGGTGCTTTCCGGATCCCGCTGATCGGTCCTCACTTTCGCGCGCGTCGGGTTACCGCGAGCTCGTCCGTCCTGTCGAGCTCGAGCAACTCCGCCAGCAGCGTGCGCGCTCGATTGACACGACTTTTTATCGTCCCCACCGCCGTCTCACAAATCGTGGCTGCGTCGTTGTAGGAGAAGCCCGACGCGCCGACCAAGAGCAGAGCCTCGCGCTGTTTGAGCGGTATTTTTGCAAGCAGGGCGAACAGCTCCCTGAACTCCAAACGGCTGTCCTGCTCGGGAGCCGATTTCAGGCTGTACAGGTGGCCGCCATCCGGATCCTCGACTTCGCGGCGTCGCATGCGAAATTCCGAGCGAAATTGGTTGCGCAGGATGGTGCAGAGCCAGGCGGACATGTTCGTTCCCGGCGTAAACGATTGAATATTGGCCATGGCGCGGACGAGCGTCTCTTGCACCAGGTCATCGGCGCGGTCGAATTTTCCGCTGAGTGATATGGCGAATGCGCGCAGACCTGGAACGGCCGCGAGCATGGCATCTTGCATGGTGGATTGACACATCGTCTGTGCTGTCCGCACGGGCTGTGAGCCCTCTCGGCAAAATAACGAAGGAGGGACGGCGTGGACCGCTTGTTCCACGGAACGCTGCTGCAAAGACATGAAATATTTCTCGGGTTAGAAAACGCTCCCGTGGACCACTTAGGAGCGATCGGCCAATAGCGTCTGTATAAGACTGCTCACTTTCGGCGTTACGGATGCATGCGCAAGCCTGATGCTTCGGCCCGATAAAACGGGGCATATACGCGATAGGAAAATTCTAAGCCTTGATTTGCGGCTGGTCGTGCAGAACGACGTTCAACAACGAACTGTGGATTTCGATGCCGCCTTCGATGCCGCCGTTGTAGGCAATGAATCCGAGCTTCCTGAACTTGTTCATGAAGAAACTAACGCGTGACCGCGTCGTTCCGATCATCTCCGCAAGAGTCTCCTGGCTGATTTTAGCGATCACTGGCTCGGGGATCACCTCCTTGCCGAAGTTCGCCAGCAGCAGGAGCAGGCGGGCAAGCCGCTTCTCGCTCGAATTGAACAGTTGATCGATCAGGTCCGCTTCGACGCGGATGCTCCTGCCCAGAAGATGCGCAATGAACAATTCGGAGAACGCAGGTTCCTGATGGAGCACTTGGATAATCGCCGACTTTTCCAATCGAGCGATGACCGAGTCGGCCATGATCGTGACCGTCGCCATGCGCTGCGCCTGCCCGGCAAGACATCCCTCGCCGAAGAAATCGTCCGTACCCAATATTGCGATAACGGCTTCCTTGCCTTGCTCGGAAACCACGGTGAGCTTCGCTTTGCCCTTCTGGATGTAGAAGACCGCGTCGCCAGGGTCGCCTTGTGAAAAGATGACTTGGCCCTTGTGGTATTTGCCGATGCTGCGGCCGTCCCCGATGCGGGCAAGAAACGATTTTGGATCGAATAAGCCTCGGCGTTTGGTCGCCATCACATGACCTTCCACACCGAACATAAGCCTCTTGCCGCGGCTGCGATACGGCCGCCCGCCGGTGCCTCCCCATAAATGGCCGGCAACGGCCAAAGTTGCCGCAATGACCAGGGATTACCGCAGCTTAACAGGAGAACAACACGGTAAATCGCGCGCCCTGCTTGTTATCGGCCGGACCAATGCGCAATTCACCGCCGATCTGTTTGACCAGAGACCGAATAATTCTCATTCCCAACCCTTTGCCGGCGGCTGGATTAAATCCTTCCGGCAATGCCGGGCCATCGTTGGCGACCGAGAGTGCGTAGCCCGTCTCGAGATTGGTTTCCAAGCTGACCGTGATCCGGCCGTTACCGTATTTGGCGGCGTTCGTAATCAGCTCGTTGGCGATGAAGCCGAGCGGAATGGCTGTGCCGGCCGGCAACGTGATTTCAGTCCCCTCGACCGCGATGACCCGCTGCGGGCGCTCTGACGACAACATTGCGGAGAAGTCGTGAGCAAGGTCCTCAAGATAGGGCTTGAGCGCAAAGGTTTCCACGCCATCGAAGGAGTGGAGACGCCGGTGAATGCGTCCGATCGTGGCGATGCGATCGGCTGCGGCGGCCAGTTGCAAAGCAACCTCGGCATTCTCAGACGCCTGACTTTGCAGTGAAAGCAGGCTGATAATCATCTGCAGGCTGTTCAACAGCCGATGATCGGATTCCTGGCTGAAAACCGCCTGTTGCTGGAGTAACTCGTCCTTTTGGGAAAGGAGAACCTCTTCCCGGGCGAGAGCTTGTCGTAGTCCGACCTCCGTGGCCTTGCGTCTTATTAGCTCGCGTTCGTAGCTTCCGATCGAGCGGCGCTCCCGGCTTTCGAGAATGATATTCAGCGGCGAATCGGCGCTGGATGGCGAAGATTCAATGGTCATTTTGTCGTCCTTTCTCGCATCCTGGCTTGGCCTGGATACGCGGACCGAGTAAATTTGTGTCGGCGGCAGCCTCGTCACATTGATACAAATCAAACATGTCCGATATCGGACATTTGTCTTGCTGCCCATCTTGCCGCCCGATTGTGTTGCGCGGCGCCGCCAGACTTCATTATTTCCGTCATCAAACCGACACGGCACGGGCCGCTGATCGATGCCCGAGCCGCCGAATCTCGCGCTTAGCCAACATTCTTCCCCCGCCGCCCCGATAATCTCTCGGAGCGAACGCAATGAACGCCTGTAACGGTCTTTGGACGGCGAGTTAGAGAAAAGATGCGGACGGACGCATGCGCTATCGCACGGTCCCCCGTGCCGCCCTTCTATGATTATTACCCTGCTCTTATTGACGGGCGGAGTCGAGTAAAATGTCCGCTATCGAACATTAAACTTGCCGCACAACCCGAATAAGCGCAGCGTCAGTGCCTGCTAGCCCCTTTGGAGGCGGCAATGGATGCAATGGACAGGTTCGTAAGCCGGGAGAATATTGAGCGATATCGCAGACTTTCGAACGAAACGACGGACGCTGCCGAAAGGTTGCGGATTTTGAAATTGCTGGCCGAAGAAGAGGCCAGTTTCAAGTTGGAGCTGAGCGGCAGAGGCGACGCCCCCGAAGAACGATCGTCCGTCAGCATGGCAACCGAGCATCGGGTCGAGCATGACGGCGAGAAGCAGCAAGGCGGTCGCTAACCGCAAGGCCACGGACCCGCCTGCCAACCGGCTGCTCGGTTTGCTGCCGCGAGCGGATTACGCACGGCTTCGCCCGCATCTTCACCGTATTCCGCTGGAGTACCGGCAGTCGCTCTATCGCGCCAACAAGCCGATCGAATTTGTCTATTTCATCGAAACTGGCGTCGGCTCCCTGGTCAACACCATGGCAAACGGCCAGGCCGCCGAAGTCGGAACGATCGGCAACGAGGGCCTGGTGGGCCTGCCCATCGTGTTGGGCGACAACCGGGCGCCGACCAGCGTTTACGTCCAGGTGCCCGGGGCCGGCCTGCGCATGAAGGCCGCACTGTTCGGGAAGGAGCTGGCGCGAAGCGCTTCGATGCGAACCGTCATGCTTCACTATGCTCATGCCTTCTTCAATCAGGTCGCGCAGTCCGCCGCCTGCAATCACTTTCACCCCATCGATCAGCGATGTTGCCGCTGGCTGCTGATGACGCACGATCGCATGCAATCGGACGAGTTTCTGCTCACGCAGGAATTCCTGGCCATGATGCTCGGCGTGCAGCGCACCGGCGTCACCGCGGCGGCCGGCGCCCTGCAACGGGCCGGCCTCATCCGCTACAAATACGGCACTGTCACTATCATCGATCGCCGCGCCCTGGTGCGCCGCTCCTGCGAGTGCTACGGCGTTTCAAAGAAGGAGTTCGATCGCCTGCTCGGAAGTCCGGCGACGCGCTAGATCGACTCCTTGCGAAAGCCCGCGAAGCCACTGAACGCGTACCTTTAGACAACGGAGAAGATCCGTCCGACGAGCCACGCCGCGATCGCCCAGCCTGCGCCCGTGAAGAAGCCCACGCAGAACCAGACGCCGATCTGGTAGAGGTTGACGGTGGAAGGCATGTCAGTTCTCCCCTTTGGTAGCGCGGATCAACCATAACGATAAATGTCCGGTGTCGGACATACTTGATCTACGTCAATGCAACTTCGCTTTATCCGCCCCAATCAGAGAGCATCGAATTCAGGCTCATAAGTCCAGAGTGATCGGGGAACGTCATGTCAAGATTCAAGCTCGGGGTTGTCATCTTTATTCTTGCCACTGCGCT